>Ga0180008_1000562_pt1 | contig 30083 bp, 35 predicted proteins | sample MM_PW_MetaG_FD_121121 | JGI IMG/M metagenome (GOLD analysis project Ga0180008, IMG submission 121121) | Groundwater microbial communities from the Aspo Hard Rock Laboratory (HRL) deep subsurface site, Sweden - MM_PW_MetaG | ecosystem: Environmental > Aquatic > Deep subsurface > Groundwater... | reverse complement strand
AAGGAAGAAAAAATAAAGAAAAAACTCATCAGAAAAATGAAAGCAGAGAAGAAAAAGGAAGAAAAGTGAATTTATAAGTTAATTCTAATATATTAACAGAGTTACTAGTTCATGTTTACAAATTTCTATCCATGCGCAGACAAGTGCTGTCTTGCGTTCTTGCCAGCAGGCGAGGTATTTGGATAGAATTATTTATATTTAATCGGGAACCCTATCTTTATATTTAATCGGGAACCCTATCTTATTAGCTTATTAGCGAGAATTTATATTATTACTAAAAATCCTTCTAGTTCTCGCTCTTTTGACAAAACGTCTGACATTCACAATAGAGGGCGCTTTTAGAGATTTCAGCACCCTCGCTTTTTTTTGAGAAAAGCAATCCCCGCTTTTTAAGGTAATGCCTAGCACTTGAATAAACCAGTGAGGATTGTTTTCAACAAAGCAGTGGACTTACGTGGTAGTCTGTCCGCTGCGACTTTTTTTATTAAATAATCTAATAAGGAGGTCCGAACAATGAAACGGACTATACTTATGATGATGACGATGTTCATCATCTTAACTTTTGGAGGGACAGGTTCAGTTGCTACTGATTCTGGAGATCTCAAATATGGCGTTGAAATCGGCAGCGAGTTCAACCCAAAAATATTGTTGTCCCAACCTCTGCAAGGTTTTTCCAGTGGAGGTAAGGTTGTCATAAATGGCAACTTCCTCTGGATTATGGGAACTGAAACGTTTGTCGGCGAAAACGGCAAGCGAGATATGAAATCAATGATATCGGTCTTTGACATTTCCAATCCATCAGAACCAATTCTTATTGCAACACACGAACATAGGTTATTTGTTCGTGACATTACTTTTAGGGGCGATTATGCGTATTTGTTGTGTTCAGAAAAGAACACGAATGACAGAAAAAGATTCTATTTCGAAATTGTTGATATATCGGATCCTGAGAATCCGGAGATTGTCAAAAAAACCGAAGGACTGTTTTCCCATTTCGTCAATTTGTATATACATGGAAACTTCATGTATGTTTTCGAGAGTTCGTCGTCAGGACCGACGGGCGTAATCAATAAGACTCGTATTTACAAATTCGACCTCAAGGATCCGCTGAATCCTGTACTAATTTCGGATAAGATAAAGGATTTTAACGGGAAAGATATCGAATTCATTGACGGTTATGTTTCAACCGTCAAAATAAGGGATAATTTCCTCTACGCCTTAGCGCAGAAGAAAGCGTATGTGTTAAATATCAGCAACGAAATAAAACTTGTTGCTGAGCATGAGGGTAGCATGTCATCATTTGATGGCTTCTCTCTGGGAGAGGAGTATATGAGCAATGATAGCACATATTTGCAGGTTGCGGGCCAGACATCAGAATACTCGTACCCAGGCGATGAATATGAAAAGAATCGGTCGCATCAAAATGCGATTGTAACTTTAATGCATCACAATCTAAGCGGTTCTTATCCAGATTATCACTTAGGTCAATCCGCAGGCCTGAGGATACCGTTCAATGCGGGACATATATTCTCGCAGGGCTTGCTGACATTTGTTGTTGGGCATGAGGAAGAAGAGAGAAGCCCAAATCCATATAACACATCTTTCTCTGAATTCCCTGAATCAAAGTTGTTAGTGATAGATTTCAGCAACTTGGATAATCCAAAGTTTTCCGGTCTGCTTGATTTTGAAAGAATGATTTTAGATTATGCTATAAGAGGCAATATAGCATATCTTACAGCATTAAATCAGGAAGGCAAAGGGAAGGACACCAAAAGGGAATTTTCACTTCTTACTGTTGAATTGCCTGTAAAGGAGGGGGTTTTCAGGCAAGGATATCTTTCCACGGAAGAGATGTATCCAGGCTACAAAGAGCCTGAGATAAAACAAAATTCCATGGAAGCTGCCCTTAGGGATATTATAGACAAACCCACAGGGCAGCTTACAGTAGCAGATTTTAAGGATGCCAAAGCCCTTGATTTCGAGGAGAAGGGTTTAACAGACCTTGTTGGAATCGAGCTCTGTATAGATTTAGAGGAGCTGAATCTGGGCATCAACCACATAGAGGATTTGACTCCGCTGAAGGGTTTGAAGAATATCAAGGTCCTGAATCTGAAATGGAACAAAATAAAGGATATTAGTCCTTTGTCAAATCTTCTGAAACTCGAAGAGTTGAATCTTTACAGTAACGAGATTATCGATATATTCCCTTTATTAAGTTTGCCTAAACTTTCAAAGCTAGACTTAGGAAGAAACAAGATCGATAATTTCAAGTCGGTTTCAAAGATGACAAATTTAGCGGAACTGAAGCTTGGGTACAGCAAAATTTTCAGGCCGCCTTATCTGGGCAGGCTGAAAAAGCTGAAAGTGTTGAACCTTTCAAGTAATGATATTTATTATACTGATTTTATTTGGGCACTTTCTCCAAACTTGGAAGAACTGAATCTTAATGGAAATAATATAAAAGATATCAGCGATTTGACCTGCTTAAGTGGGCTGAAGAAGCTTGTTCTAAGCAGGAATAACCTTAAGGATTTATCTCCTCTTGCTGATTTGACATTTCTAGAGTATTTGAATCTTTACTGGAACAAAGGAATCGTCGATTTCACTCCTCTGGCGAGCCTGATAAATCTAAGGAAGCTTGATTTGGGTGAGCTTCCTATCAATGATGTAAGCTTTTTGGAGAACCTTACAAATCTTGAGGAATTGGATATTAGTCACATAAACAGATCTGAGAAAAAAATCTCAGATTTAGAACCGTTAGCGAATCTCAAGAAACTTCAAGTTCTCAATGCAAGTGAGAACGAGATTGAGAACATCAAACCGCTTGCAGGGCTAACGGAGCTTGTTACTCTCAATCTTGATGAAAATCAAATTAAGAGCATCAAAGCTATGAGAAACCTCAATAAACTTGAGAAGTTCAGTCTGAGCAAGAACAATATAAGTGATGTTAGTCCTTTGTCCAATCTTGAGAAACTTACAAATTTTGATCTCTTTGGTAATGAGATCAAAGACGTCGCAATTCTTCTGGAAGGAAAACTTTCCTTATTTTGTACAGCAAGTTTAGGAGGAAACGGCATTCCAGAGGAGCAGTTGAATGCCTTAAGGAAGAAGATAATACTTCTTCCAAATGAGAACGAGGGCACGGCGCTTAGTAATATGATTTCTATTGCTTCCTGTGAAATTAATTTTCAAAAAGACAAAGGAAGATACACAAGCGACATAAAAGAGTTTGTGTCTTCTGGACATCTTATGCATCGCGGAAACGTTGATACATTAACACTTGAAAGCATAATCCGTAAATATGATGTTGCCCTTTTCGACGTAAATGAAAAGGGTTTCACTATCGTCATTACACCAGAAAAGGATGTTCAAGGAAGAATATTCGCAATCAATGAAGGAGGTTTCGTTCTCGAATGGTTGGGTGATGAAGATGTTAATATCTCTAAACTCAATCTTGATGACGATAAGTGGAAAGCCTGGCCACCTGATCACCGCTTCTCGGTTTATTCATGCGGTTCAGGTGGATGAGGTTAAGCATAAAAACACTCGTGCGGTGTTTGATATAACAGTTTTTATTAGTGGCGGAGTGAGTTGTTACTCGGAAGGTTCTCCTCACTCCGCTGCGTTTATTTAAGACATAAGCAAATCACCAGTTTATCTGGTGAGCGGCGATGTGCCAGTCGAAACGCACCGCCGCGCTTTTTTCTAAATAGAATTTATCGGAGGCGACAAAAACGGTTAAAGTGAATTGGTTTTATTTTTTGGTATACATTTTTGTTAGTGTTATAATAGGCTTTGCTATATTATTTTTTTGGAAGTGAATATTCAATCAATTTGAATACAGGAACGAAATCCGGTTCGTTCCCGCAGCATAGAAGTTAATGCATTCTCTTCTTGCTGTGCTGTATATGTCTAATTATAGGGATACAAATAACAATTTAATCTTTCGATGCAAAAAGAGAGTATGGAAACAAAGCCTGTAAAGATTATCGGGACGTTTGCTACACTTGATCATGATGGAAACATAAAAGATCTCTATGCAGGAAAGGATATGAAAGGTCTTGATATGTTTTGTGAAAACATTAGCGGCACAGAGATAGACGGTGTTAGGTTTGATGTTAGTCTTGATGATTCTGATGCTCTAATCACTATGACAGGAGAGGATCTCAGTGATCAGATATATCCTAATTTTCCTAAGAAATCTGGTGGTCCGCTGATGCAAATCAAACCAAAGGATCCTGATGGAAAGCGCACAGCGCTTGTTTTGAACAAGTTCATCATGCGTATCACAAAGATGTTGGAGAAAGAGCCTTTCAACAAGAAGAGACGTTTTAAAGCGAGCACTATTCTGTTGAGGGAAGTTTTGGAAGAATAGCTAAGACTTTTATATCACCAATACAAATTAATTTTATTGAATTTTAGGTGATTTTATATGAACGGTGCTCAAGGCGGACAACCGCCAAATTATATGGCTTATGATAGAACTATTGTAGTGTTTTCTCCGGATGGGAGATTGCTTCAGGTCGAGTACGCTCGACAGATGGTCAAAAACGGCAGCACATCTATTGGCATTAAGGTAAATGACGGAGTGTTGCTGGGGACTGTTAAAATACAAATGCCTTTGGCAGTAGCAGAATCTTATAAGAAATTATACGAAGTTGATGAACACATTGCTCTTGTGTGTTCAGGATCTCTTGCAGACACCAGAGATCTGGTTTCATTAGGAAGAGTCAAGTCGCAGATAAATAGAGTAACGTATAGTGAACCTATATCAGTACATTCTTTAACAACGCATATTTGTGATAGAAAGCATATGGTTACCCAATACGCTGGTGTAAGGCCTTACGGTGTAGGACTTCTTATAGGAGGAGTAGATGAATCAGGTGCAAGATTATTTGAGACAGAGCCTTCTGGAACGATGATAGAGTGGAAGGCGCAAGCAATTGGCAGAGGAGCAGATAAAGCAAAGAAAATTCTGAATAAAGAATACAAGGATAACATGGATACAAAATCCGGAATAAAGTTACTTCTGAAGGCAATAAAAAACAGTGAAAAGAGCATAGATGATGACGCCATCGAAATGCTATTAGTAAAGAAGAATGGCGTGAAGAAGGTATCAGCACAAGACTTGAAAAAGAAATAAGCGTATACCAGTTAACTATGCATATAGTATAATCTATATACTAGAGTGATATTATGGTTTCACTTGAAGACGCTGTTATAGCAAGATTGATTAGAGATAAAATACAGTTTGAAATTCTTGTTGATCCTGAAAAGGCGCTGGAGTTCAAAAGGGGATCCAATATTGCTATAGAAAACATTCTAGCTGTTTCTGAAATATTCAAAGATTCAAAAAGGGGTGAGAGATCATCTGAGGAGGATCTAAACAAAGCATTCAACACAACTGATATATTCAAAATAGCAACAGCCATACTGAAGCATGGTCAGATACAGGTTACAACAGAGCAGAGAAAAAAAGAGGTTGAAAAGAGAAAAAAGGAAATAGCTAATATAATATCAAAACAGGCAGTTGACCCTAAAACAAAGCTACCGCATCCTGCGAACAGAATAATGAATGCAATGCAGGAAGCTCATATAAATGTTGATCCAGACAAATCAGCAACTGACCAAATGGAAAGCGTTATTGAAAAAATACGCTCAATAATACCAATAAGCATAGAGAGAATAGAAATAGCGTTGAGAGTTCCTATACAATACGCAGGCAAAGTTAGCTCTGCTATACGTTCAATGGCTTCTGTAAAGAACGAAGAATGGAAATCAGACGTCTGGATTGCTGTCATAGAAATTCCAGCTGGAATGCAATCCACTGTTTATGACAAGCTGAATAAACTAACTTCTGGCAATGTAGAGGTGAAAGTGCTCTCTAAGTAGCGGTTTTGGAATTAAACCCTTTTTAAAAGGGTTTATTTTATAAGCACTGAAGTGAAATAAAATGGATTAGAAAAAGAAAAGAGGAGATAACATGACAGAAAATGTATTAAAAACCGACAACTCACAGACTAAGATGTTAAAAAATGACAAGGATTTCGTAGTCCCAGGCGACGAAATAGTAAAGTCAATGGAATACCTGCCTGGCAGAAACTGTTTCAGGGAAGGAGATTCATTAATATCAAAGAGACTGGGATTAGTTAATATAAATAATAGAGTAATATCTGTAATACCTCTTTCTGGTGTGTATTTACCAAAAGTAGGTGATATGGTTATCGGTGAAGTTAAAGATGTTCAGTCAAATGGCTGGATTATTAATATGCATGCGCCTTACATGGCTTTCTTGCCGTTGTCAGGCATAAAAGAATTTGTAGATACGAGCAAAACAAGCCTGTCAAAAATATTCGGTGTAGGAGATTTTTTATACGCAAAAATTTCTGGTGCAAGTGGAGATTCTTTACAGGTATCAATGCAAGACAACATGTGTAGAAAATTCAGGAGCGGACAGATAGTTAAGATAATTTCTGTCAAGGTTCCAAGAGTTATTGGAAAACAGGGTTCAATGATAAATCTTATCAAGGACAAAACAGGCTGCAGAATAAACGTCGGTCAAAACGGTTTCATATGGATAGAAGGTGAAAAAGAAGAACTAGCAAAGAATGCTATAAAATTAGTTGAACAGGAATCCCACACAGATGGTTTAACAGACAAAATTTCTGCCCTGCTTGAAAACAAAGGAGGAAAAAAGTGATATTATGGTTAAAAGAGAAGACGGAAGAAAACCTGATGAAATGAGACCAATAGAAATAAAGGCAGGCGTTATAAAAAATGCAGATGGTTCTGCTATGGTAAAGTTTGGTAAAACAATTGCTATAGCTGCTGTTTACGGTCCAAGAGCTATGCATCCTAGACGTATGCAGGAACCTGATCGTACTGTTTTAAGATGCAGATACTCTATGGTTCCTTTCTCAACAACTGATAGATGCAGGCCAGGACCATCTAGAAGAAGTACTGAAATATCAAAGGTTACACGTGAAGCACTAGAACCAGCCCTGTTCTTAGATGAAATTCCAAAAACTGTTATAGATGTTTTCATAGACGTAATAGCAGCAGATGCAGGCACAAGAACAACCGGCATCAATGCAGCGAGTGTCGCACTTGCAGACGCTGGAATACCTATGAGAGATCTTGTTGCATCTGTAGCTGCAGGCAAGATAGGAAAGGAAGTAATGGTAGATCTGGCAGGAAAGGAAGAGGAAGAGACATCATGCGATGTTCCTATAGCCTACATGCCAAGGAGCAAGCAGGTAACTTTGCTTCAAATGGATGGCGACATACCTGTTAAGGACTTCAATGATGTTTTAAAAATGGCAACAAAGTCTTGCGAACAGATATACAAAAAGCAAAAAGAGGCTTTGGGTGAGAGGTGGATCAAATGAATATTCAAGAACAATTCATAAAAGATCTTGCCTCAAAAGGCAATAGAAACGATGGAAGAAAAGAGAAGGATTATAGAGAAATAATCATAGAAAAAGATGTAATACCAAAAGCAGAAGGATCTGCCAGAGTTAAATTTGGAGACAGCGAAGTTATAGTTGGCGTAAAAATGGGCGTAGGTGCACCATTCGAAGACAAGCCTGATTCAGGCGTAATGATGATTGGAGCAGAGCTGTCACCTATCGCGTCACCTGATTTTGAAACAGGTCCTCCAAGAGAAGATTCAATAGAACTTGCTCGCGTGGTTGACAGAGGCATAAGAGAATCAAAGATGATAGATCTTGAAAAACTCTGCATAGAAAAAGGTGAAAAAGTTTGGATGGTTTTCATAGACATTCAAATAATAAATCATGACGGAAACCTTATAGATGTTGCAGCTCTTGCAGCTGTAACAGCTCTACACAACAGTAAGATGCCTACATATGAGAAAGATGTAGTAAATTATGAAAAGAAAACCAAAAAATTGCCAGTTAGATTCAAGCCTATAACAATAACTGTCGCTAAAATATCAGGCAAGTTTTTTGTTGATACAACTCTTGAAGAAGAGAATGCAATGGATTCAAGAGTGAGTGTTGCTATAAAAGACGATGGAAACATATGCGCTGTACAAAAGGGTGGCGATTCTCTTACAGAAAGTGAGATACACCAGATCTTTGATTTGGCATCAGAAAAGGCTAAAGAGCTGAGAAAACTGATAAATTAATAAGCTTTACGAGAAATAAAGATTTTATGGCCAGGAAAACAAAGAAAGTTGGTTCAGCAGGGAGATTTGGCATACGCTACGGTAGAAAAATCAGGCAAAGAGTGATAAAAGTAGAGAAAGTACTAAAAGCAAAGCATAAATGCCCAGAATGCATGAAGCCTGGCCTGAAAAGAGAAAACGCAGGCGTATGGGTCTGCAAAAAATGCGGATTAAAGTTTGCAGGCAAGGCTTATAAGCCCAAATGAGTATAAATATATTTACAGATGGACAAGCAGGTGAATGATATGTACAAATGTCAGAGTTGCACTAAAGATGTTAAAATAGAGTTTTCAACTAATCAGAAGATTCAGTGTCCTTTCTGTGGCTTCAGAATAATTAGAAAAACAAGACCACCTATTATAAAAAAGGTTTTAGCAAGATAACTATAGTGCTAAATGTTATAGCTTGAGCAATATGCTTATGGAGATGTTAATATGTCTACGCAAGAAGAATTGTTAAGTCAGGCACAACCGCTTCAACAACAGTTACAGTCCTTATTATTCCAAAAAGAGACACTAAGCATGCAATCAATTGAGATAAAAAAAGCTGTTGAAGAACTGGATAAAACAAAGGAAACAACTGTTTATAAAATTACTGGTCCAATATTAGTAAAAGCAATCAAGAAGGATATAAAAAAGGATCTTGATGAAAAAGAAGAAGCAATAAGCCTGAGAATTAAGAAAATAGAAAAAACTGAGATGCAGTTAAAAGATAAATTGAACAGCATAAGAGAGAAGCTGACCCAAAAAATTGGTGGATAAAACTGTTCAAGGACTGGTGGTTAAATGCCTTGCAAAGAGGTCATTATATTGTTAAAAGAGATAACAGATGACAAAGGAGTCCCAAGGAACATAAAAGAAATGATAGGAGAATCTATCAGCAAATTGGGATGCGATAAATCAGACAATGAAAAAGTTTCCTGCGCTGTTTCTATTCTAGACGAGGCATCAAGTGATCCAAACGTCTCAATGTACACAAGAACACAAATATGGAATATTGTATCCATCCTAGAATCCATAAAAGACGAAAACTAAAAAAAGGAACCACTTAGGTTTTTAAATCTTACTCCCTTATTTAAATCAGGCAACATTTAATGATTTCTAAAAACGGAGGGATATTATGGTCTTTGAGAAATTGCGAGGAATGGCGCGCGAAGAAAATTATGAAAACGACAATGGCGATTATGTTGAAGTTGGAGTAACAGACACTCTTGCAACACCTTCTCGAATGATGAGAGATGTTAGTTTGGGAAAGATTGGCATAAAGATCGACAAGCTCACTGATTTTGGTGACACGGAAAGAATACTAAGAAATGTCCGTGACGGCAAGCTTATTTTTTTGAAAATAAAAACACTGAGAGAAAAGGACATGGGTGAACTAAAGCGTGCTGTTGAACGCCTAAGAAAAACAGTTATTGCAGGCAATGGTGATATCGCAGGCGTAGAACAAGACTGGCTAATCTTAACGCCAGAAGCAATGGTTATCCATAGGGATTAAAATCCCTAAAACTTTTATTTCAACCTAACCACTTCTAGGTTTTTAGGTGTTAATGTTTCGCATCTGAAAGTTTTATGAACGTCTCTAGCGAACTCTATGCATTTCTTAGGATCGCCGTGGTTGACTATAACCCTTTCTGGCCTGTCTCTGAGCTTTCCTATATAACTCATTAGCTGGCTTCTTCCAGAGTGACCGGATAATCCATGTATGGTATCAACTCCCATCTTTATTTCCAGGGTTTTTGTTCTACCTCTTTCTGCTGCTACAGGCACTTCTCTCCAACCTTTCTGTATCCTGCGCCCTAGAGTTCCTTCAGCCTGATAACCGCTGAAAAGAAGAAGATTCTTTTCATCAGGAGCAAAGGATTTTAGATACTCTATTGCAGGGCCGCCTATAAGCATGCCGGATGTTGCTATGACAACATACGGTTTGCTGGATTCTAGAATAGCGTTTCTTTCTTTTGATTCCACTCTATGGAAAATTTCAGACATGAACGGATTATTGCCTTTATGGAAAATATCTCTCTGCAAATAACTGCTCAAGTATTCAGGATATGCCGTGTGTATGGCAGTTGCATCCCAAACCATGCCTTCCATGTAAACAGGATACTTGAAATCAGTGCTTCCTAATATAGCCATAACTTCTTGTGCTCTGCCTACAGCAAAGCTTGGTATCAATACTTTGCCGCCATTCTTCATTGTTTCATCTATGCTATTAATCAGCTTATCTTCCACCTCTTTTCTTGGTGGCAGTCTGTCTCCTGCTCCGCCGTAAGTAGATTCTGTTATAAGTGTTTCAACTCTCTGAAAGTCAGTATAAGCTGGGTTGAAAAGCCTGTTTGGTCCAAATTTCAGATCACCTGTGTAAAGTATGTTGTGCAAACCATTGCCTATATGGAGATGGATAAGCGAGGAGCCGAGCAGGTGGCCTGATCCTTGAAGCGTAAGACGCGTATCCGGCGCTATATCAGAGACCTCACCACAATCTAATGCAATCGAGTGCGTTACGGCCTTCTCAACAGCCTTTTTTGGGTAAGGAGTTGATTTTCCATTCTTTTGGCAGACATCTATATAGTCCAGGCACAGCAAAACCATCAGGTCTCTTGTCGGTGCGCTGCAGTAAAGAGGTCCTGCATATCCCTGATTATAGAGGTATGGTACATATGCGCAGTGGTCTATATGGGCATGAGACAGAACAACAGCATCCAGTTTTTCAATGTCAAATTCTGGTGCGTCTAAATATGGAGGATCATCTGATCCTGGATCAGCACCACAATCCAGAAGAATATTAGAGTGCTGTGTTTGTACAAGTATGCAACTTCTGCCAACCTGCCTGAAACCGCCTAGTGCGCTCATCCTGATCCAGCGATTATCCTTTCCGTTTGCACTCTTTTCATCCTCAATTTTTTCATTTATTTTTTGACCTATTTTGTTCAGGAATTTTTTTCTGTAAGGAATTTCAGAGTGCAGAAGTTTTCTAACTGCACGAACAACATCAGAATTGATAGCAGGTGCACGCTCTATTTTTGGCAACCAGTATGTGGTGTTTCTGATTTTTTTGTATGTTTCACCGCCCTTTCCTATTATCAGGCCAGGTTTCTGCGCTTCAATTATAACCTTACCAAGCTCTGGTTCAAAATATATTTCCTTAAGGCCAGCATCCTTTGGTACGATCTTATTTATTTCTTCTACTGTTTTTTCCTGGTCCATTGTGATTGATATGTCTGGTCTTATCTCTACTCTTTTCTTAATTTCCCTAACTATTCCTCTAACAGATCTTTCACAATCTTCGAAAAATTGCTTATTCTTTGTATATATAACGATCTCAGAACCTTCAAATTTAACTTCTGAAATCATTGCATCTCTTGGCAATCTTTCTTGTAGTTCTTTCAGAATGTTCATTTTTTATCCTATTCTGTAAAAATGAATGATATAGGATCTATATCAATTCTTTATAAGTTTTTTTACTTCTTCGTCTGGTATTTTTTTATAACCCTTTGAATCAATAACAACTAAATTTATACCGCTTCCGCCAGATGCTATGTCTCTTTTTGTGGCTGAGTGTATTGCGTTTGCTACCATGTTCTTAGCATCTTCCACAGTCATATCTTTCTTAAATTCTCTTTCTAGGACACCTAAAGCAAAAGGCGATCCTGATCCAGTAGAGAAATATTCCTTTTCATCAGATATTGCTCCTGTAGGATCAAAAATGAAAAGTTTCGGTTCTTTGTCATACCCACCAATAATCAATTGAACATAGTATGGATAAAATCTTCTAGAATAAAGAATGTTTGACATTAAGTTTGCAGCAGCTGTTAATGATATTTTTTTACCTTCCTGCAATTCAAACAGTTTGTATTCCGCTTTTATGTACCTGCCTAATGCTTGTGCATCGCCCTGCATGCCAGCTATAGTCATGGCTATATGATCGTCCAACTGGAGTATCTTTTGGGCATTCTTGTCTGCTACCAGATATCCCATTGTAGCCTTTCTTTCAGCACCTAAAACCACAGCGTCTTTGCACATAACTCCGACAGTAGTTGTGCCTGTTTTGAGCTTTTCAATTTTATCGTTCATAGAATCAGCTTATTTATCTTTGAACAGGAGTATTTAAATATATTCATTAAGCTTGCTTTCCGTTTTCTAGATCTTCTTCCCTTTCTTTCATTATTGTTGACAGATCAAGTTCATACTTGCCTGGTCCAACCCGTATTACAATTGGTTTTTGACTGAACAGGTTAGTAACATCTATTCTGTATTTGCCTGGCTTTATTATCCTTATTGCTTCAACATCAAGAATGACTGTGTCATCCTTGTTAATCTTTTCAGGAAGTATTTCTCTTATATCATTCTCTATTTCTTTAACTTCTTGCTTAGTTAATTTTTCAGCCTCTTTTTCATACTTCTCTATAGCTTCCTGTCGCATAAAGAAGAAGAATTTTGAACCGCATTCATCGCAACCAGTAACAAGATAATCAGCATTATCAGGATGTACTTTTCCACAGCGAGTGCATTTATTAGGCATAAACCAACCTTCTAGTTAAGTGTACAGCATAAGATGTTCAGGATTCTTTCTTATCTTTCTGATGATTTTTGCAGGACCGATAAGAGTCAGACCGCGCTTCTTTCCTATTAACATCTCAACAAAACTTTTTTTGAGTTTTCCAAATAAATTAATATTATTTTCAGAGCTTAATTCAAGCGAACTCAGCTCTATACCGCTGAATTTTTCAGAGACCTTTTTCATAGTCTCTTTTATTAACTGGGCTTCTTCCTCGCTCTTTAATTTTGCATCCACAAGAATTATAGTATCATCTTTCAGATCCTTGAATAATGAATTAAATTCATATTTTTTCAGATTTTCATATGGTAGTAATTTTATTTTAAGCTTCACTCAATCACCTTATCATATCAAACAATTTTGAATACAGTTCATCCATATTGTGTCCATGTTTTGCGCTTACAGGGACTGTATCATATTTTGGGAACGAATTCCTTATTGCAGAAACCCTTGAAGTTTTCATATCTGTTTTGTTCGGGACAACTAAAACAGGTATGTTGCGAGCATCCAAGTTACCCAAGATTGTTATGTTAACTTGGTTTAATGGATCCTCTGTTGAATCTAAGACAACCATTACAAGATCCATCTTGTCGAGCCATTTAATTGATTCTATTACGCCTTTTGTTGCTTCCTTGGCTCTTTTCTTAGCTTCACTTTTCTTTAAACCGCTTCTAACAAAATCCTCAAAATCTATCTTTGTTGCAATTCCAGGAGTATCAACAAGATTAAAGCTCAGGCTTTTTTTGCCTTTCTTGATTGTAACTTTTTCTTTCATCTGTATTTCTCTTGTTTCGTGGGGAATAACAGATACCTTACCCATTTCCTCACCAAGCCAGTCCATACAGATCTTATTCGCAAGCGTAGTCTTTCCTGAATTCACCGGTCCGTAAAGGCCTATCCTCACGTCCTTTTTGCGCTTGAACAAGTTCCTGAAGAAAAAAGCCAATTTTCCAATAATCAAATTATTCACCTTTAATTCTATTTACAGTTTTATACTCTATAATTGGAATTTAGATATTTAAGTCTTGGGCAGATTTTTAAATCTTTAGGATAATATTTCATAGATTATATGTCTGCAACAACTATGACTGGTGCCGCGTTGATAATAATTGCGATAGTTATAGTGGCATCTTGGGGGATGCTGGCAGCTTTTACAGAGCCTGAAGTTCCTATAATAGTAAGTGCTTTCATGGTAATAGTGATACTTGGAATAGTTGTTGTTTTGGTTGCTGTTATAGTTGACAGGGTAAAAGACATGCAACATGAGCATTTTCCCAAAACATAAAAACTAACAATAAATTTGGTAGGTAATTGGAAAAGGAGGCGAATAACATGATAATAACAACCACTGAAAGCATTGAAGGAAAGAAGATAATAGAAACAATAGGTTTAGTAAGAGGAAACACAATTCGTGCAAAGCATATAGGCAAGGACATAGTTGCTGGTTTCCGTGGCATTGTTGGCGGAGAAATAAAGGAATATACAGAGATGATGACAGAGTCAAGAGAACAGGCAATGGAAAGAATGGTAGAGGATGCAAAGAAGAAAGGAGCAAATGCTATCATTGGCTTGCGTTTCACAACATCCATGATCTCTGCGGGTTCTGCTGAATTATTAGCATACGGAACTGGTGTAAAGGTTAAGTAAGTACCTTTTAGTTGACAAATATAACGAAAAAACGAAGGTGTTGACACCGTTCGTTGTTTTTTTATATTGTGTCTGGTTGTTATTTGACAATAAAATATGTAACAACCAAGATTACGACTACTATCATAGCCGCAACCGACCACCAAAAATCTCGTTTTTCTATGTCGAGTTGTTTTCTCTGATGTCCTGGACATGGATGATTCATCGTTTTCACCTCTTTCTCTGTGAATTTTGATCAAAAATGATTAGACAGAATTGTGAACCACTGCCTTCGACTCGATTTTGTCGTTTAGGCTGAAATCGTGTTTTCCTGTGGTACAATCCTTTAAATATTCGAAGAGTATATTGTCTTCTCTGGAGAGTATAGTAGACTCGACACTTACATCACTCGCCCTGAATATAACATAAGGTGTCGCAAGTTCTGGATTACGTTTGACTGTTTCTCTTTTTCTGCTTATAGAGAGAAAACTCTCTATAGAATTCGGACTTATGTAATGGATTGAAACGCCAAGATTTTTCTTGATATCGTTTTCCATGACATCACCGCTACAAGAGAGTGAAGTGTGACTGTTACAGTACCGAATAAGTGCTTCAAGAATTGTTATTTTTTTCATATTTTACTCCTTAAAAAAATTAACCGAAGCTTCAGCTACAAGAAATTTTGTTTATGCAACCTCTTCTCTGGATTATCTTTCGTTGAATTCATAACGAAAGTTCGACTTTTTTTTGTAAATAACTCAAAAGATCTTTTATCAACTAAAGAGCTAATTATAACTATTTGATAGTAAAAACAGTGATTTATAAAGTTTTCATCTCTTATGTTTGTTTTTAATATGCGGAAAGGGTAATTTGGCTTGTTTTCTATAAAGTCGTTTCAGCCACATTTTCTTAAAAATTGGTATTGATAGTGTTGATAAAACAAATGCAACAGCGGGCACTATGGAATTTAATAAAGGATTCGGCAAGCCTGTATAATAGAAAAATATTACTATAACAATGTAAGTCAGTGTAAATATGGTAATCTTTCTTGTCCAGCTGGTTTCCCATGATTTCTCTAATTCAACCCGTTTATTTCTTTGCTTGATGTTTTCAATCTCTTTCTCCAGATCTCTGAGAGTTGCCATAATTTAATTTAGATTTGCTTGTATAAAATATTTTATCAATTTAACATCTAAAAACCACAACGCTTTAATTACACAGCGTTAAAAATTAACTATGAAACCAGAAGTTCTATTTTTCAGGTATGCATTTCCTTGTACTCGTGTAATCTTAGATCGTGGTGGAATAAATCAAGAAACATATTCTAATTTAGAAAAATTAGCAAAAGAAGGAAAATCTCCAACCTTTGATGAACTTGAAAAAATATACAAAAACGCTTTTGAGATAATGCAAAATCTTTATGGCAAGAAATACAAGCACAAAAAATCAGTAGAATCTTACTGGATTGATGGAGATCATAATAAGGAAATAGATGAGCACCCAAACTACAAAGACAAATCGGAGGAGTTTAAAGCTATTTGCAAGGTTCGCAAAGTTAAGATAACAGGAAAGGCACCATTTCTAAAAGATACAATAGGTTGGTTCATGTTCAAAGAGAATGAAAGAGACGAAGAACAATTAGCATGGAACCCTTATAATATTGAATTAAAGAAAGGCGAAACAGTGAACATACATCACAATATTATAGTAGAAAAATTATAGAAATAATATGGATATTTTTAGTTCTGTTGTTCTGGGTATAGTTCAAGGTATTACAGAATGGTTACCAATATCAAGCTCTGGTCACCTCGCTATATTTGAAAAACTTTTTAGCATAAGACCAGACGCTTTCTTCAATATAATGCTGCATTTTGCAACACTTCTTGTCGTTTTTTTCGTCTTTAGAAAAGAAATTTATGGTATAGCAAAAGCTGTTGTAAAACTAGATTTCAAAGGAGAGAACGGAAAGATGTTTTTGTTTTTAATTGTTGGTAGCATACCTATAGCAATAGCAGGCTTCTTATTTGAAGAGATTATATATTCACTTTTCTCAAATATAATTCTTGTAGGTTTTGCATTGATTTTCACAGGAACTATTATTTACCTTTCAAAATTCTCAGTCAAAAAACTAGGGCTTGACAGCAAAAGGTCTTTTGCTGTAGGACTATTTCAAGCACTAGCTTTGATACCAGGGGTCTCGCGCAGTGGATCTACTGTGAGCTCTGCACTTTTGATGGGCATTGAGAGGGAGAAGGCTGTTGTCTTCTCAATGCTTTTGTCAATACCAGCGATTTTAGGTGCTACAATGTTTTTAATGACAAAAAATACAATTGCAATAATTCAACCAGAACTGATAGCAGGGATGATAGTTTCACTAGTAGTTGGATACTTCTCATTAAAATTCCTGATAAAAACAATTCTTGACAAAAAATTCTATTTATTCTCTGTGTATTGTTGGATAGTCGGTTTGATTGTTATTTTGATTTCTTTTGTATAGTAATACCATTATTTTTAAAAACATCTTCAACAGCATTTTTTATTTCGTCTTCTGTGAATAAAGAATTCTCTTTTTTCAATGAAAATATACTATAGGGTTTACTCTTCCCCTTTTTAAATAAATTTTCATTTATCACATAATTAGTGCATGTTGGACACAGAAGAGGACAATCTCCAAGCCATCTGTGACCGTATTTTCCACTGCGACCACCGCTACAATATTCAATATCAAGATTTTCTAAAAATTCATCTGATAGGAAAAAAAATTGATCACAAGAATAACAGCTTCTTACATTATTAGATTTTTCACTCAAAAGAACCCTTAGATAATTAAGATTTTAAGACTTTTAAACTTATCCGCCAAAAGTCAGCTTTGCTGTTTCTGCCAAATCCGTCAAAGAGTTTGCTTTAATCATCTTGTTAGATACTGTGTACAACGTGTTGTCTATATATAGGCTTCTAATAACTGAATAGTCTCCGCCATACCAGTAAGATCCGCTCTTTTTGAATGTATCGTCATTTTCATAATGTGTTATTCTTCCCTTCAACTGGAATCCGTTTTCTATGGATATATCATAAACATAAGCGCCTTGGTAAACAAATTCTCCATAAGCATTTCCAGTATATCCTGTTTTCTGTGATTGTGGTATTTCAGCAAGAGTTATTGGAAGAACCAATAGGTTCTTTTCTTTGTCGAACAAGAACGCTTTATGCGTATTCAAAACTTCTGAATCAGTTCCTCTATCACCGATTATAACTTTATGAAGTTCTATCGGGTTTGAAACATCTGTTACATCGAAAATAGCTATCTTAACTCCCTGATACCACGCAAAATCAAACCCTCTCATCTCACTTTCACTAGCTTCTGCAGTGTCTTTGCCTATTCCTATGATGTGATTTTCATCATATGGATGCATATAGTCAGAATAACCAGGGATCTTTAGTTTTCCTAATATCTGCGGGTTTGTTGGATTTGAAAGATCTATTACAAAGAAAGGATCTATTTTCTTGAATGTAACAAGGTATCCTCTGTCGCCCATGAACCTTGCAGAGTAGATCTGTTCACCAGGAGCTATGTCTTCTATGCTTCCCACTTGATTTAATCCGCTATCAAAAATGTAAACATTGTTAGATGATGGCTTTTCACTGTTCCAAACTTCTCCTATAGTTGTTGCTATTCTGAAATATCCGTTATGTTCATCCATTGAAAATTGGTTCAAAATTCTACCTGGAGCTTCCATTACGCCAACATAATCTATTTGACTGTTATCCAAACTGAACTTATGAACATTAGTTGTTTCTGTTTGTGTTTCACCAGATTCCAAAACACCCCATCCCCAATAAGGATAATTGGTTTCAGCTATATACAAGTTTTCCTGTGAAGCGTAAATGTTCTGACCTGAACCAACAATAACCTGTTTTTCAATTTCAGCGTTTGGATTGTCTATTTGTATAGAAGCTATTGTCACAAAGTTTTGTGCTTGTACAGGTTCAAAATAACCAACATCTGCACATCCACACGTCTCTTCAAAGTCTTCTTCAACACCACTCTTAATTTCCATTAGTGTTAGATCTCTATACATAGGAACTATCACTTCTGGTGCATCTTCCATAGCATAATACCGAGGATAAGAGTTTACAACAAAGTAAACATCTGAACCAATCATTCTTGATGAAACATAACTGCCCTCAAAATCTACAGAACGCACCTCTTCAGGAGACGCTTTATTTGAAATATCAAAAATCTTTACTGTCATAAAGGACGTACTATAAGGATAATATTCTGGAGCTATTGCAGATGCGCTTGATGCACCTCCTGGAACTGCTTTACCAGGATCCATTGGAACAGGCATAGAAATTTCTTCGTTTGTGCTTCCAAAAATCATAAGATAATTACCGTTTATGAACATCTCAGTAGGATAAAAACCACCAAGATCAGTTTCACTCAAAACCGATGCAGTTTCAGCAGGATAGGCATTTACTATAACAAAAACACTTCCACTATTACCGTCATCTCGATAACCATAATATCTGCTTCCTGTGGAAAGAGTGTAAATATATTTTCCGTCTGTCTTAACAATGTCAGCTTCGTCAACACCCTCTACTTGTATGTTTGTTGCTGAGTAGCTAGGTGCTATAGCTTGAGATGAATCTGCAGATGCAGATCCTCCACCGCCTGTTACAGTAGCGCCACCTTTTGATGTTGATTCAGCAATTCCATAGTAATCACCACGTTCCTGAGCCTGTTCAAAAGCAGCATTCAAAGCACCACATGTTTCAAATTTTTTGTAATCAGTTTTTTGCGAACCTAGATAAAAATCAGCAGTTACAACGCTAATTGCTACAAGAATTAAAATAACCATAACAGGCAAATTCAAGAGACCTTTCTTTTTCATATTTCTTAATAATTGCCGAGGCTTTTAATATAGTTTAGGTTTGTTTCGGTTTGAGCCGAAATAAGAAAATGCGTCGACTGGGAGACTCAAACAAACGGCTTAAGTCAATTGATGTTAGCCGTTAAGTTCTTCGAACCCAGGTCATTAGCTCTCGTCTAAACCCTTTCCTGAAAGGTTTAATGGAAGGCTAAGGTCCTACCACTAGACTATCGACGCATAAATGCTTGGATTATATATCCAAATCAAAATCTTCATCTTCCATTGCGCTTTCTCTTACTATCTTTTCTGGTGTTAATTGTTTCGATGCAGGCATTTTACCTTTTTTTATTGCGTTTGCAACCTGATCCAACATTTTGTCATCCATTTTCTTGACCTGGAGTATTCCTTCAAGTCCTATTGGACCCTCATTCATGAATCTTGGTATTACATGAAAATGCACGTGCTGAACCAGTTGTCCTGCTGCTACACCATTGCTTTGTCCTATTGATATGCCGTCTGCTTTCATAGCTGTCATAACCTGACCAGCCAATTTCTTCACTGATGCAAAAAGATTTACAGCTTCCTTGTCCGGCATGTCCAAGAGAGTTTCATAATGTTTTTTTGGAACTACTAGTGTATGACCAGGATTTCTTGGGTTTATATCTAGGAATGCTATTGTCTTCGCGTCTTCGTATACTTTCTTTGCTGGTACCTTTCCTGTAGCTATGCCACAGAACAGACATTTTTCTTCTGCCATATATCCACCTCATCTAACTGTCATTTTGTTTAACATTTTAAGGACGACTATATACATTCAATATAAGTCGTCAAACTTTCTAGTGTAATTTATAATGGGGTTACCCGGATTTTCTTCAGAGGAGGTATCGAAACCGAAACCTATTACCTGTGTTTTCTGATTATTCACAGGTTCTGATTTTGAACCGGGGTCGTAAGCTCTTTTTAAGCCTGTTTTCGTTTGGAAGGCCTTGGCCTCCTTTTTGGCTTAAGCCTTTTTCTTGAAAAAAGGCTTACCCAAAGCTCAAATGCTAGACCAAACTACACCATAACCCCTCAATATAGTAAATTAAGTATAATGTATATAAAAAAGACATTTATTAGTTGTTTTGAGTTTGTAGAAATAATATTGGAAGGGGTTTTCCCCCTCCTTTTAAATATAATAAAAATTGTGAGTTGTTAGTTGTTTTAGTAATCATCATCTTCGTCGTCATCATCGTCTTGGAATTTGAATAATTTTTCCATGAGAACACCTCCCAATTGTAGAGAGCTGATAATTAACATGATATGTTTATCTGATATAAATACTTTATCATCAGTGAGTGTGAATAGAATGTTAAATAAATTGGAAAACAATATAAAATATGCCACAAGAGAATATAATTTCTGAAATCAGGCGCGAATTAAAGGAAAATATAGACGAAAAATACAGAAAAGGCTCTATCATTTTTTTCAAAGAAAAGATAAAGCCCTATAGCGTCAGGATTCCGGTTGTCAGGCAGATAGCAAGAAACCATTTCAGCGAGATAAAAGAACTCGATTTTGACAAAACAATCGCGATTTGCGAAGAGCTCCTTGAAAGTGGATGGCATGAAGAAACCACGATAGCATTTGCTTTCATAAATTGCTTCGAAAAAAGTTTCAACGAAAATACCATAAACCTTTTCGAGAAATGGATCGAAAAGTATGTGCATAACTGGGCTCATTGTGACGATTTTTGCCCGACATGTGTAGGATCATTGGTTCAAAAATACCCACAACTGACAGAAAGGATCTTTTCCTGGACTGATTCAAAGAACAGGTGGATGAAAAGAGCTTCTACTGTTACATATGTATTGCTTGCTAGACGAGGATTGTTCTTAGAAGAAATTCTGCGCACAGCTGAAAAGCTTCTTCACGACGAAGACGATCTTGTTCAGAAAGGCGTCGGCTGGATGCTGAAAGAATACACAAACTGCGATCCAAAACCTATAATAGCATTCGTGGATAAACATAAAGAAACTATGCCTAGAACAACACTGAGATATGCAATTGAAAAACTTCCGCAGGAAACAAAGAAGAAACTAATGGAGAAGTAAATGAAGAAAAAGAAAAAAGACAACAAGAAAGAAGAAAAAGCAACACTTGCTGTTGGAGCAACAGCAGCAACAGCAGGATCTGTTGGAGGAGTTCTTGGTGTTCTAGGTATTTGTGGATTATGCATTGTACCAACTGCTTTAGCTGGCGTGGCTTTAGGCAGTGTTATATTAGCAGTAATTATTGGTTTTAGCGGACCATTGCTGATAGCAGGAATGGTTCTTTTAGTAGCTAGTTTTATTATCAGAAAAAAACACAGAGAAAACTGCAAGGTGTGCAAAGCAAAGGTTAATAGAAAGAAAAACAAAATATAAATATGAGAAAAATCCCTTCTAAGAGAGTCATCCCTACACTAAAGAAAAACATTCTCGTTGATGGATTTCATATTGTTGTTGATCTGCAGAAAAGCAAGGGCAGCTACATGCACTCTGCGCTGGACGGCAAAAAGTATCTGGACATGTATTCATACTTCTCTACGCTTCCTATAGGACACAATCATCCTAAATTAAACAACAGAGAATTTGAAAAAGAACTTCTTGCAGCTGCAAAAGAGAAGCCTGCAAACTCTGATGTCTATACAGAGGAGTATGCTCGCTTTGTTGAGACGTTTTCAAAGTTTGCCAAGCCGCCTCATATGAAGCATCTCTTTTTCATTTCCGGCGGGGCGCTAGCAGTTGAGAATGCGCTGAAGACAGCGTTTGACTGGAAAGTTAGAAAGAATTTTAAGAAAGGTTCAATAAACGAAAAAGGTTCTAAAATCATACATTTTAGGGAATCCTTTCACGGTAGGAGCGGATACACACTGTCGCTGACTTGCACAAGCGATACAAAAACAAAACATTTTCCCAAGTTTGATTGGCCTAGAATAATCAATCCAAAGCTTCATTTTCCTATAACAAAGGAAAATCTTGAAGATGTTGAAAGAGTAGAGAAGAAAGCAATAGGACAGATAAGTAAAAATGTAAGAAAATATGGAGACGATATAGCAGGTTTAATCATAGAACCAATACAAGGAGAAGGCGGAGACAATCATTTCAGAAAAGAGTTTTTGCAGAAACTGGAAAAGATATGCAATAGGAATAATATAATGTTCATTCTGGACGAAATCCAGACAGGCTTCGGGACAACAGGAAAAATGTGGGCTTTTGAACATTTTGGGATAAATCCTGATATAATAGCATTCGGAAAAAAATCCCAGGTTTGTGGTATAGTGTGTTCTAAGCGCGTGGATGAAGTGAAAGATAATGTTTTCGAAGAGTCCAGCAGAATCAATTCAACATGGGGAGGAAATCTTGTCGACATGGTTCGTTGCAGACGCATATTAGAGATAATGGTTCAAGACAAGCTCGTGCAAAATGCTGCTACAGTCGGTGATTATTTTTTGAAGCGTCTCGAAGAACTTTCAGAAAATCATGAACAATTAACCAATGTCAGAGGACGAGGATGTTTTGTAGCATTTGAAATGCCTACAATCAAAGAGCGAGACGAATTCAATAAAAAATGCTGGAGTAATGGTTTAGCAGTTCTAAACTCCTGGCCAAAATCAATGCGCTTCAGGCCGTCATTAACAATCAGCAAAAAGGAAATCGACGAGGCGATTGAAAAGATGGATAAATCCTTTAGAAATTAAATTTAATTTTCTTGTTTTCTTCTAACTTAGCTCCGCGAAGTTTTTTTGCAGAATTGGTATAAAAACTAAAATCTTTCAAAAATTCTGGTTGTGATTCACCATACCAAGTTGCTTCATCAACACCGTTTTCAATTCTTAACAATTCTGATTTTTCAGGGAAATCGTCTCTACCTAGATGATCCAAATCAGAATCACATATTATCATTTCGTAAATGTCTCGAGGATTTGTAGGATTTTTTGTAGCCATAATCATCCTTGAAATAAAATTTATTTCACCTTTTGAATATCCAATTTTTGGAAGCATGTTAATATCTTTAATTGTTATTACAGTTGTCTCTTCATTATGTTTACTCCCAGGAACGTATATCAAATCATGAACAAACCCGGCTGATTTTAATAGGAATATTTTATCAGGAGAAACACGTTCTAATTTTCCATGAATTCCACACAAATTTGAAACATCTTGCATATGTTCAAAATTATGATAGGGTAGGTTTGGAGCAACTTCTTTAACAACATCTCCTAAAGTATATAACATTTTTCGATATTTAGATAAATTGTTTATTAAAATCATATAACTATATAGAATCAAATATAATAAGCCTTATTTTTATTCGAACAAGCACCTAATAGCCATTGTGGCGTAGCTGCCCTTTGGCAGCCTGAAAGAAACTTTGCATTTTCTTTTGCCTGTGTTAAGTTCATCTTTTTCTAATGTGCCTAATTCAAGCTCTTCAAGAGGCATCAACAAGTTTCTGTCAGCGCCTTTTGAGACCATTTCCGGGATTTCTTTGATTTCGAAATCCTCTTTCTTTACATCCTCCTTTGTCATGATATCATTTGCTATGAATGCTATCTCGTTTGGTATCTTTGTTTCATAGCCGATAAGAGGGATGTTTATATTTTCTATTTTTTCCGTCGGAACAATCAGCTCCCCTAGAACATATTTGATTTTTTTATGCTTGAATTTTTTCATATATTCGCTTGCAATCTTGTTCCACAAGAATGACTGGTAAGCATGCACGTATAGCCATAAAGTTCTCTTAGGAATCTTCCTCAATGCACCAATTGCATCATTAGGATATTGTTTCAAATGATCAAGGCATTCAGGCAACATTCTTGCAGCCTCCTTGAACTTCCTTTGAACAATAAGTTTTCCAACATAATGGTTGTCTTTTCTCATGCCAAACCTTTGTTCATCGAAATAGTTAGGAACCCATTTTACTTTTCTAGGTGATTTTACTGCATCAATAGCTCTCACAACTATTTCAAAGTCATTGGCTACGTGCGTAGAAAGATTAATTCTCTCATTGACACGACCCAGATAATTAAGCTTGATGTTGTTCAAATCAAGATTCTTTTGAGGACCACTTAATATTGAGATGTATTGTTCAGTTACAGCAACCCTGTCTTTCGATCCAGAATAATTAATAAACTTCCTTCTTTTACCAAAGGCATGTGCAATTGCACCAATTGCGTATTCTGTTGTGCAGTTGTTCTTCCATAGGGAATAGCAGGAATACTTCCCACCTTTGCCTATATGCATATCTACAACCTCGCTAACGAGGAAATCCTCTGGAATCTGTTTTATTGCGTAAGCCATGTTTAGAATTAAGAGTGAGGATTAAAAAGCATTATAATTCGTTATTTGCAGACCTATAATTGAAACAACCTATGGTCTTTACATAACCATCTCTTTTTAGTGATTCTGTATTAAGATCTTCTGTAGATCTTCCTAAACAAGAATAACAATCTTCATTTTGATAATTTTCACATGTTGTACATTCACCTTCATATCTGTGTTCTCTGATCATTTTCATTAGAGGAGAATCCCATAATTCTTCTAAAGACTGTTCCTTTATATTCCCTAAAACAACATCAGAAGAGCCAACACAGGGATACACATCACCAGTTTTGTTAATGTATAGATGTTGACAGAACCTTGTACAGGGTGGACTTGCTATATAATTACCTGATATAATCCATTCTTTTCCATATTCATCTTTGTCTATTTTTTGTAATTTTTCAACTATTGTTTTATTTTTTTCATCTGATGAATTTAATCCACACGTACTTCCTCTACCCCTTGAAATGAGAGTGTCTGCATCAAATATGAGATTATTATCTCTAGCATATCTTAAAAGATCAGGCATTTCATCATAATTATCTTCCATTATACTTGTTACTATACCCAATTTCTTTCCATCATTGTATCCCCTTTCAAACAGTGTTTTAAGAGCCTTTTTTCTTCTTAAAGTATAGCCATCATTTCTAGCCAATTTGTCCTGTACTTCGGGTATTTGGCTGTTGTATTTTATTAGTAATGTTATGTTTTTGTAATTATCCAATTTATCTAATACATTTTCTGTTATCAAATCTCCTGTAGTAAAAATTGTAGTGGTGATATCATTTACTTCTGTATAATTTAATATATCAAACAAATCTTCCCTGTTTTTTGGATGAAGGGGTTCACCTGCACCAACAACTCCGATTCTTTCACCGCCCATTTTTTTGAATTCTTCAATGGTTTCAAGCATTCTTTCCATTGGAACATTCTCAGGATCATTATCTATGCCATCAGATTCTGCGAAACAGTAATCACATTTAAGATGACACGTTCCTCCTATCTCTACCCATAACTCCTTCAATGCGTTGGGTAATGTTCCCAAACCTTCATGTGCTGATACTTTAGTCATAATATCACTACTTAGAAGTTGTTTATTAAAACAATTAAATGTTATTTTTAACAAAAAACTAAAGTTTATAAGTATTTTGATTATATATTAAATATGAATCAAAAAGATCTAGACGTGAAAGATAAAAAAATATTATTCGAACTCGACAAAGATAGTCGTATTCCTCTTTCGGTTTTGTCCAAGAAAATTGGTATTAGTAAGGAAGTAGCCTTTCACAGATTAAACAATCTTGTAAAAAGAGGATACATTTCAAGGTTTCAGGCCGTAATATCAACTTACAGGTTTGGGTATCAGTCGTATAAGATTTATTTAAAACTGCAAAATCTCACTAAAGAAATCAGAGTTCAAATGCAGGATTTTTTTATGAAAAACGAGATGGTTTATTGGATATGTAATTGTCAAGGAAAATACGACATGATTGTTGCGTACTGGGCTAAAAATATTAGAGATTTTGGAGATTTTGAGAACGAAATATTAAACAAATTTAGTAATTACATACAGGAGAGAGACATAACAATAACTAGAAAAAGCACACAGTACAATAGAAGATGGTTCTATAATGATGATAGCAAACTGGTTGAAACAAGTTTTGGTGAAGATCTGGAAGAAATAAAACTAGATAAAATTGATATTGAAATTCTAAGAAATTTGGCTGATAATGCAAGAATAAAAATCGTTGATCTTGCCAATAAATTGAATATATCCATATCTACAATAAAATACAGATTGAAACGTTTGGAAAAAAACAAAGTCATTCTTGGTTACAAATACGCTCTGAATTCAAAATTACTTAATTATGAAAAATGTAAGGCTTTTATCTATTTCAAAAACATCACAGATACGAAAAGAAAAGAACTGATTAATTATTGTAAATCAATACCAAATGTAATCAATATAGTTTTAACAATAGGCTCATGGGACGTTGAAATAGGTTTTGAAGTTAAAAATTTCGAGGAATATTATAAAATAATGAGCGATATACAAGAGAAATATAGTGATATAGTAAAAAGTTATGAATCTATTTTGTTCTCATCTGAACCAAAACAAGTCTTCATGCCTGGAATTAAATCAATTTAAACCAATACTGCCTATTTTCGTTATGAAGAAGGAAGATCAGGAGTTCGTAGAGAACTTTGAGAGAGAAGTTAAAGAGATAATAAAAGAATACAAATTGCTCGATAAAAAAGACAAGGTTATTGTTGCATGTTCTGGTGGAAAGGACTCCACATCAATATTATATATTATTAAAAAATTCGGTTACAATCCCGACGCACTTATAATCGACTTATCAAAGATTGATTATTTCCAGGATCACTTAAAAAATATAAAAGATTTCTGCACAGAGCAGAAGATAAAACTTCATATCATTGGTTTAGAGGAAGAGCTGATCTATCCAATGTGTCACATGACATCTGTCATGCGCAAGAAAGAAGGGTACAAATCATGCACTGTTTGCGGTGTGATGAAGCGCTATCTCTTGAACAAGAAGCCAAGAGAGCTTGGCGCAACCAAAATAGTCACAGGCCATAATCTAGACGATGAGGCACAGACTGTTATAATGAACATGTTCAGGGCAGACATGGTTTCAACAATTAACGCAGGACCCAAAGTTGATAGGATAAAGGACGATAAGTTCGTGATAAGAGTGAAGCCGTTTTACTTCACAAAAGAAGCAGACATTAAGAAATACTCTGAACTGATGAAATTTCCTGTTCAGTACATAAAATGTCCGTGCTCTGGAGATTCCTTGCGTAACTTCATGAGACAATATATCAACAAGCTTGAGGAGAAATATCCAGGCATAAAGAGAAACATTGTTGACAGTTCTCTTTTAATATCAGACCAGATCAGAAAATCCCTGCCAAAAGATATGAAAATACGTAGCTGCGAAAGATGTGGGGAACCAACAAATAATGAAACATGCGCAGCTTGTATAATGTTGAAAACAATGAGCTCGAAATAATAAGCAGACAACTAACACAGAATGCTTATAGTTGTCATCGAAAGAATTAATTTATATAAACAATGAATTAGCCAAGCCTCTGTAGCTCAATCTGGTAGAGCAATTGCTTCGTAAGCAATAGGTTGTGGGTTCGATTCCCGTCGGAGGCTTTTAAACAATAAAGCACAATAATATTCTATGAACAAAAATATTTTACCAATAATTTTGGTTCTCGGAATGATAATAGCTGTAAGCGGATGCACACAAACAGGAACAGGTACTGGAAATTTTGTTCTCTATATATCTGATGCACCTGTCGATATAAACGAATTTGATTCGATTGTTGTTACATTTGATAAGGCAAGAATATTCGGACCTGTCGGAGAAGATGACGATACAGACGAAGAAGATGAAATTGAAGATGGTAATGAAACAGACGATAACGAAACACTTTCTATAGAAGATGTTAACAGTAACGAAACAAACGAAGAAGAGAACAATAATGAAACCAACAGTGAAGATGATGAAGAAAAAGAAGATGATAAAGGTTACATTGAGGTACTGATTAATGATAGCGCTGATTTAACTAAATTAACAAGTAATAAAATCTTTGAAATATTGAATACAGAACTTGAGGTTGGTAAATACACTAAAATAGAACTTTATGTAACAAACGTAGAAACAACAATGAACTCTAGTGAAGTGGAAGTAAAAATCCCAAGCGGAAAACTAATGATAACTAAAAATTTTGAAATAACAGAAAACGGAACAACAGAGTTTGTTTTTGACATTAACATAGTAAAATTAGGCACAGGTGAATATAATCTAAAACCTACTATATCTGAGAGTGGTGTTGTAGGCAAAGACAAAGACATAGATCCTGACGATCTTGAAAAGATGTGTGAGGATGAAGATGATGAATTTGTAGATTGTGATGAATTGGAAGAAGAAACAGACGATGAAGATGATGAAAACGAAGTTTCTTTAGAGGAGAAATGCACAAATTCTGGCGGAACAGTTGCAACAACTCTTTGTTGTGAATCAACAGAAGACTTCCCAAACTTTTGCCTAATCGGTGCATGTGGATGTGCTCCAGAGAACAGTGAAGAAATTAATACTTGTGATTGTGGAGAAGGAAAGTGTTTTGACGGCGAATCTTGTGTAGAGCAGGAAGCAGCTTAAACACTTTTCACTTTTTATTTTATTAGAATAATTATTATACTATGGAACACATCGCTATAATGAAAAAATCATGGAAGCTGACTCCAAAAATTCTTTCTGGTGAAAAGAAAATTGAATCAAGATGGTACAAAATAAGACATCTCCCATGGAACAGCATACAAGCAGGTGAAACAGTTTACTTCAAGGATTCTGGCGAACCAATTGCATTGAAAGCAGAAGTTGAAAAGATAATGCAATTTTCTGATCTGAATCCACAAAAAGTTAATGAGATTTTATCTAAATACGGAAAAGGCGACGGACTCGGTGTATATGATATTCCTAAATTCTTCAAAATGTTCATGAACAAGAAATACTGTATTTTGATCTTTCTATCAAAGCCAGAAAAAATTAAATCGTTCAACATCGATAAAACAGGTTTTGGAATGATGTCTGCATGGATAACTCTAGACAGTGTTAATAGAATAAAAATAAAAGACCCCAATAACGAAGGGGGGCTAAAATCCAACAATTCTACTTAACTACTATTTTATAGCGGAATTATTGTCTGTCAATATCACCAACTAAAGTTGGGTGTTGACAAGCAAATAGCTACATGTTACTTACTTTTTCTTTGCAGCTTTCTTCTTTTTTGCCATTTTATCCTCCAACAATTCTATAATATTATATTGTTGGATTAGCTAATAAAGCAGTATTATTTTTAAAGGAAACCAATAACACCTGTGAGCAAAAATTCTATTCCCCAAGCGATTGTTACTATGCCCATCATTGTTGAAATCATCCTTATTCCACCATCACCTAGAATATCATTTATCTTTACTGCGAAAACTATTGATACAAATGTTACAAGCAATGCGCAGATTCCTGCAAATAAAGTTGTTACTAAACCAACGCCCTTTACCAAAAGAATTGTTGCCATTATTACAGCAGGTCCTGTTATTAAAGGAGTGCCTATAATAACTGAAATATCGCTTGCCTTGTCTATTTTATTAAAAGAAAGACCGAGAACCATCTGCACGCCTAATATAACAAGAATTATTCCGCCAGCTGCTCTGAAAGTTTCTATGTTTACTCCCATCAAATTTAGGAGAAAATCTCCAGCAATAGCAAATACAAAAAACACTATTGCAGCGACCATTACACCTTTTTTGATTATCTGCATTTTGTTCTTTATCTTTTTTCTTTTGATAAGTGAAAGCAAGACAGATATGCTTAACGGAGGATCCATTATAACCAAGAGAAGTATGAATGCTTCAATAAATTCTATCATGATAATTATTTGTTGTTTTTGATAATAAGCTTT
>Ga0180008_1000561_pt1 | contig 30152 bp, 23 predicted proteins | sample MM_PW_MetaG_FD_121121 | JGI IMG/M metagenome (GOLD analysis project Ga0180008, IMG submission 121121) | Groundwater microbial communities from the Aspo Hard Rock Laboratory (HRL) deep subsurface site, Sweden - MM_PW_MetaG | ecosystem: Environmental > Aquatic > Deep subsurface > Groundwater... | reverse complement strand
CGGGCTGGGCAACGCCCCGTTTCACCCGGTCGATTTCACCATCCTGAACAAGCGGGTATCGATGGCACGCATCGGGCACGCGTTCTCGGTCCACGGCATCAGTGGCAACCTGGGCTGGGCGGCGGCGCCGGTGTTCCTGATCGGACTGAGCTCGGCCGCCGGCAGCTGGCGCATCGCCTGTGCCTGCGCGGCGCTGGTGTCGCTGTCGGTGATCGCCTTGCTGTGGTGGCAGCGCGAGGCCATCGACGACCACCATGCGGCGCACCGGGCGGCGGCGGCGCAAACACCGGTGAGCGAGCACCCGATGGCGTTCCTGAAGCTGCCCTCCGTGTGGCTGTGCTTCTCGTTCTTCTTCTTCACGACCGCGGCGCTGAGCGCCATCCAGGGTTTCGCCAGCCCGGCCTTGCAGCAGCTGGCGGGGCTGCCTGAGACGATCACCGCGTTCGTGGTGACGGGCTACATGCTGTGTGGCGCGGCGGGCATGGTGATCGGCGGCTTCCTGGTACAGCGGGCCGAGCGGCTGGAGCGGCTGATCGCGGCGGCGATGTCGCTGGCAGCGGGGCTGCTGGTGCTGGCGGCGACGGGTTGGCTGCCGCCTGTGTGGTGCGCCGCCAGCGTGGCCCTGGCCGGTTTCGGGACCGGGCTGGCCGGGCCCTCGCGGGACATGCTGATCAAGCGGGCGGCGCCACCTGGGGCCACCGGGCGCGTGTACGGCACGGTGTATTCAGGGTTGGACGTGGGCTTCGCCCTGGCGGCGCCGGTGTTCGGTTGGCTGATGGACCACGGGCACCCTTCGGGGGTGTTTGCCGGGGCGGCGCTGGTCCTGATGCTGGGTGTGCTGGCAGCGTCGGCGGTGGGGGGCCGGGTGCATCGGCAGGGACTGCTTGCGTCCACCTGACGGAACGCGAACCCAGGGGTCAAGGTTCAGGGTTGCACCACGTTGCTGACCGCCTCCCCCTCGGACTTGCAACGTTCAGCCTTCTTCTTGACGGCCTCATCGTAGGCTCCATGCCGCTTGAGCTGCTCGGCTGAGACACCCCGGACGAGCACATCCGATGAACAGTAGGCGGCCGGTGGGCCCGCTTCTCCTGAGAAGCCGGTTTCTTTGCCAAATTCATTGGTGAAGACCGCCCCGGACCAGACCACACGGCCCTTGCCGGCATCCCCTCGAATCACGTCGATGCGAACGCGGCCGGTCATGGCGACATCACACACCGCCTTTTTCGCGTGTCTCGCACTGAGCTCGGCGCCCTCTCGCTTCACCGTCTCGTTGTCGAAGCCCGGGAGCCACACCTCCGACTTGCAATAACTTGGCAAGTTGTCCGAACACACTCGGCCGGGCTCGGAGTGTTTGGCTCCCAGCACATTCCAGGTGATCAGGTACCCGCAGACACGGGGTTGGTCTCGCCACGTGTCGGACAGGTAGACATAGGCCATGGCGTCTGCGCAGCTGCCACCACGCCCCAACCCTGAGAACTCGCACACGCTGCCCCCGGATCCGCCGCCATTCATGACGGCCAAACTCTTGGACAGCGGCGCGCACCCGGTCATGGTGAACAGGAGCAGAAGCAGAGACAGAGGCAGAGGCAGCGCATGCATCGCCCTCTGAGCGACCGCACCCACTTCAGATCGAACAGGAGGCATCTCGCGCCTGGGCATGCGCCAGTTGAAACGGTTCAACAAAGAACTCCCGAGGCACGAGCGCCCCTCACTTCGCAACAACCAGAAGGAAGATGCCAAGGCCAGCGATGCAACCCAGCCAGAAGCTGTCGACGGCCAGCCAGGACAAGCCCCCGAAAAACATCGCCACGATGGCCATGTTGACCCCGTAAGCGAGCCCCAAGATGCCCTTCTCGCCCGCCCCAAATTGTTCTTCTTCGTTCATGTTCGATCGCATGTTCGAGATGGTTGGCGCGCCGTGAAAGCGCACCCGACACCCTCCAACCGGCCACGCCCATCAATGCGGCTTGCGCGGCCCCTTGTTGAACGCATCCGGCTTGATCACGTTGCCGTCGCGCTCCACCGTCGTCTTGCGCGCCCGCTCGATCGCATCCCGCGCCAGGCGTTCGGCATCCACCCGGTGACGCCGTCCATGCCGCAAAGCATGCCAGCGACGTCTGACAAGCTGCGGCCCGTCGCGCCACACCCGCTGCAAGCGATGGTCCAGCCGGGCACGGCGCGGCGCCGGCAAGGCGAGCCTCACCAGCATGAACACACACACGGCCACGATCAGCACCGAGGCCCAACGGGTCAGGTCCACCAAAGCCTCCAGAGAGCTTGGACGAAAACGAACAAACGAGACGCCATCATGGTGCCCCAGAAGTCGTCTTCGCGCCACGGGCCACGATGTTGACCCCGGGCGGCACATCGGCTTCCTCCAGGTAGCCAATGGCCCCCGGGTTGGCCTGCACGTGCGCGATCACCTCGGCGACGTTGCCCACTTCCTTCGGTGGCGCGCCCTTGCCCACGTAGCGTCGCACCGTCCAGTACGCCAGGTAGCTGGGCTCGTCGCGCTGCATGAAGTCCTTCAGAAAGCGCTGGCGCCAGGGGTGCTGGGGCGGCAGGTTCACGGGCACCACGGGCTGGCCATCGAGTTCAACGACCTTGCCTGAGTAGATGCGCTCGACCGTGGCCACATCGAGCTTGCGGACCCCGGCATGCGCCACCACCACGACCGCCGCCTGGGTCACCGAGGCCACGAGCCCCAGCGCCACCGACAGCGCGATCAGGACGGGGTGAAGTCGCTTGGGCAACAACGTGGGTCCTTCAGAAGGCAAAGCTGTAGTTCAGCGACCAGACCTGGACGCTGTCGTCGTGAACCCGCTGCCCGCGTGGGCTGTCGATCAACGCCGAGCCCTCGCCGATGCGCGTGTGCACCCACTCGGCCTTCAGCTGGCTGCGCGGGCCCACAGCCCAGGCAGCGCCCACGCCCAGGCTGGTCTGGTCGTAGACCTGCACGGCGGTTTCGGCGGCGGCACGCTGCGCCACCGACAGGGCCGGATCGAGGCCCAGGTCGGCCGCCGCCCGCAGGCGCTTGGCGATCAGGCGCCCCGGACCCATGCTCTGCTGACGGGCCACCAGCACATAGGGCGTGACCTCACCCATGTCATGCAGCACCGCCAGGTAGGCACCGGCCAGGTCGGTGCCCAGCGACGTGCGGCGCTGGAAGACCCGCGCGAACTCGGCCACCACGCGCCACTTCGGCGCCAACTCGGCGTCGACGGCCAGGTTCAGCACCTGGTTGACGATGGCGTCGGTGGTGGGCACCGGCACCGCCCCCGGCAGGGCATCGGACACGCGGTAGTAGCCCAGGCCCCCACCCAGGTCGACAAAGGGGAAGTCCTTGGGCAGCGGCTGGCCATTGGCCAGCTTCGAGCGCGCGTGGTGCGCCCCCAGCCGCCAGGTCAGCGCCGGTGCGCGCCAGGTCAGAACGGCGCCGGCCAGATCGGTGTCGGTCGAGCGGTAGCTGCTGCCGAGGTCGCTGCTGTGGCCCCGAACATTGATTTGCGCACGGCCACCGTAGACGTCGGCCGACAGCTCGCCCGCGCCGCGCTGCCAGGTGCGCGTCAGCGACAGGCCGGTGAAGTCATTGGTGGGCGACAGCGCATACACCTCCACCGGCAGGCGCGCCAGCGCGTAGGTCTGACCCACGTCGAGGTTCTCGGAGTTCAGGAACATGGGCACGCGCTGCTTGCCCGCGCGCACCTGCCAGTCATTGTCGGGACGCCAGGCCGCGAAGGCCCAGGCCACCTCGGCTGCCCACCGGCGGTCGTGGCGCGTGGACGGGGCCAGCGTGAGCTGCAAGGTGGCCGACCAGGTCGGGGTGAAGCGGGCGTCGAGCTGAGCACCCAGCCGCGTGTCACGCCACACGGTGCCGTCGTCGTCGATGTGGCCCTGGTAGGTCCAGTCCTGGTCTGACACGGCGTAGCCCACCGTGCCGAAGCCCGAGACCGTCCAGTCGACGGCCTGGGCCGAGCCGGTGAGGGCCAGCAGGCCGGTGCAGAGCAGTCCTTGGAACGATCGCGCGCGCATCATGGGGCCTCGGTGTCCGCCCAGGTCAGGGCAATGCGCTCGAACTCCGGCAGGCAGGCCTCGAGCGCGGCGACCACGGCCGGATCGAAGTGGGTGCCACAGCCGTCGCGGATGATCTGCAGGGCCTTGTCCAGGTTCATGGGGGGCTTGTAGGGGCGGGCGCTGATGAGGGCGTCGAACACGTCTGCCACGGCCATCAGCCGCGCGGACAACGGGATCTGCTCACCCACCAGGCCGTCGGGGTACCCGCTGCCATCCCACTTCTCATGGTGGTGACGGGCGATGTCCATGGCGTGGTGGAGGAAATCGGCGTCGCCGGCCATGCGGTCGGCGGCGCGCCGGAGCATCTCCCAGCCCGCCTTCGCGTGCTGGCGCATGATGACCGTTTCTTCGGCTGTGTGGCGCCCGGGCTTGAGCAGGATGTGATCGGGCGTGGCCACTTTGCCCAGGTCGTGCAGCGGCGCCGACTTGGCGATGTGGTCGATCGAGGCCGGGTTGAGCACGTCGAGGTGCAACCCACGGTCGTGGAAGTGCTGCGCCAGCGTGCGCACGTACTCCTGGGTGCGGCGCACGTGGTGGCCGGTGGCCTCGTCGCGGAACTCGGCGAACGAGATCATCACGTGCAGCGTGGCTTCGCGCAGCAGATCGACCTGCTGCAGGCGCTGCCCGAGTTCGTCCTGCAGCCAGGCATTGCGGTCGCGCAGCTCGTCCTGGTAGGCCTTGACCTGCAGGTGGGTGCGCACGCGGGCCTGCAGCACCATCGGGTTGATGGGCTTCTGGATGAAATCGGCGGCCCCGACCTGGAAGCCACGGGCTTCGTCTTCGGTCTGGGTCATGGCCGTCAGGAACAGCACAGGGATGGCGCGCGTGGTGACGTCGGCCTTGAGACGGCGGCAGACTTCGTAGCCATCCATCTCCGGCATCATCACGTCGAGCAGGACGAGGTCGGGGGCCGAGCGTTGCACCAGGTCAAGGGCCTTGGCCCCGGAGGCCGCGAGCTTCACGCGGTAGTCGGTTTGCAGCAGACCGGCCAGGAGATTGAGGTTGGCCGGGGCATCGTCGACCACCAGCACGGTCGGCATGTCTTCGGAACGGCTCATGAAACGGGGACTTCCTGAATGGGTTGTTCTGGTTCGTTGCGCGACCATTCTCCCAGCAGGCCGCAGGCCGCATCGAAATCACAGCGTGCAAGGGCGTCGTCCAGCCGGGCGAAGATGGAAGGCGGCAGCCCCCCCGCGAAGGCGGTGCGATGCCGCTGCCACAGCGACAGGGCCTGGCCGTCGGACTCCGCCACCAGCTGACCGAGCTGCGTCATCATGCCTGCATCCAGGCCGCTCGGGGCCGAGGCCGGCGCCGTGCCACCTTGAACGCAGGCACGCAAACGCGGGTTCAGCCGGTGGATGTCGGTCAGCAGCGTGCGCAAGGTGTCGAGCAGGGTCACGGCCGCGTGCTGGATGGCTTCGTTGTCGGGTGAGGCCGGCGGCTGGGCCTGAGCGGCCAGCAGCTCCAGCGCCCGGGCCTGGTCGCTCAGGGTGGCGTGGCCCAGGGTCCGACCCAGGCCTTTGAACGTGTGGGCCTCTCGGTGGATCTCGGGCCAGGCGTGGCGCGCGAGGGCATCCGGCAGCAGGGCCAGCACCGACTGGGCGTGCTCACCAAAAGCGAGCACGGTCTGCGCATACAGGCTGGCGTCTCCCGCGAAGTAGGCCTGCACCTGGCGCAGGTCCAGGCCCGGCACCTGGGGCCAGTCGGCGCCGATCGCCTGCGACACATCGGGCTCCACCACGCGCTCGGCGGCCGGCGCCCCAGCCGGACAGAAGGGCCGCAGCGCCGCGTACAAGGTGCCCGGGTCCAGCGGCTTGGAGAGGTGGTTCTGCATGCCCAGTTCCAGGCAGCGCTCGCGCTCCTCGACCATGGCATGGGCCGTCATGGCCAGCACCGGCAACGTGCGCAGGGCCGGATCCTCACGCATCAGGCGCGTGGTCTGGTAGCCGTCCATCACGGGCATCTGCAGGTCCATCAGCACCACGTCGAAAACCGCACCGGGGGTGCGCAGCCGCTCGAGCGCGGCCTGCCCGTGCGGGGCCACCGTGACGACAGCCCCCTGGCGCCCCAGCAGCTCGCTGGCGAGTTGCTGGTTGAGTGCGTTGTCCTCGACCAGCAGCACGCGCAACCCATCGAGGCGCTGGCGCTCGTCGAGCGGGGTCAAGCGGTGGCGGTCCCGGTGCAGGGCCCCACCCAGCAGGCGCGCCGGCTCGACCGGCAGGGTGATGCGAAAGCAGCTGCCCCGGCCTGGTTTGCTGTCGACCTCGATCTCACCGCCCATCAGGTGGATGAGCCGGCGCGTGATGCTCAGGCCCAGGCCGGTGCCGCCATAGCGCCGCGTGGTCGAGCCGTCGGCCTGCGTGAACTCGCTGAAGAGCTGGCTCATCTGCTCGCGGCTCATGCCGATGCCGGTGTCCTCGACCTCGATCTGCAAGGTCGCTGCATGGGCCTGCCAGGCCAGGAAGCGCACGCGCAGCGTCACGTGGCCGCGCTCGGTGAACTTCACGGCGTTGGACAGCAAGTTGGTGAGCACCTGGCCCAGGCGCAGGTCGTCGCCGTGGATGAGGCCCTGCTCGCCGAGGATCTCGGGCGAGGCGAACTCGCAGCGCAGCTCGATGCCTTTGTCTTGCGCAGGCTGGCGCACCATCATCATCGCGTTGTTGACGACGTCGTCGATGCGCATGGGTGCGAGCTCGAGCTTGAGCTTGCCGGCCTCGATCTTGGAGAAGTCCAGGATGTCGTTGATGACGCCCAGCAGCATGGCCGAAGCCGACTGCACCTTGCCCAGGTAGTCGCGCTGCTGCACGCTCAAAGGGGTTTGCAGCGCCAGGTGCGTCATGCCGACGATGGCGTTCATCGGGGTGCGGATCTCGTGGCTCATGTTGGCCAGGAACATGGACTTGGCGCGGGTGGCGGCCTCGGCCTGGTCGCGCGCTTCCTGCAGCTCGAGCTGGGCGCGCGCTCGCTGGTTGACGTCGTCCTGCACGGCGTGGGCCATGACGTTGAGCGTCACGCCCAGGGTGTCGAGCTCTTCGGCCCATTTGTCGCGGCCACCGGCGCGGGTGGCGTAGTCGCCTCGCGCCAGGCGCCGCGCCACGTGGCCCAGGCGGTCGATGGGGCGCAGCACCCGCGTGCGCACCACGAACATGCCCGCCAGCAAGCCGGGCAGCAGGGCCAGGTCCACCGCCAGGGCCAGCACGATGTAGCGTTGCAGGTCGGCTTCGCTGCGCTGCAGGTGCTCGGCGGTGCGCTGGTCGGTGATGTGGCTGAGCCGGGACAGGGCTCGGGCCAGCTCGGCGGACTGGGTCTCGTAGGCCGGCGAATGCACCAGCTGCGAGGCGTAGGCCAGGTCGGGCACGCCTTCTGAGACGTAGGCCTGGGTGCGCCGGTCATAAAGCCCCTGGGTGGCGGCAAAGGCCACTTGTTCGGTCTTCATGAGGCGCTCGGTCGCGGCCAGCACCACCCCGGCGGCGTCGATCTCGGCGCGGCTGAACGCCAGCGCCTCCATGCGCGCGCGCAGCGACCGACCGGGCACCCCGTCTGGCAGGGCGTGGGGCCGCAGGCCTGCGATCACCTCGTTCCAGTAAAGCAAGGCGTCGCCCGCATCGGGCTGGGGCTTGCTGCCCTCTCGGATGGCCAGCAGGTCGTAGTAGTACAGCAGGTAACGCGGCGCAGCCGTGCCCGTGTAGGCGCTCACCAGCCGGCGCAACAGCAGTGATTCGTTTTGCAAGTCGGAGACGAGGCGCAGGGTTTCGGCCCGCCTCTGGCCCGCCTGCTCGGCCGACAGATAGGCCGTGCGGATGAGCAGCAGGAAGACGAAGTTGGCCACCAGGGCGGCCACCACCAGGACGAAAAACCAGCGCGACACCGTTCGGAGTTTCATCGTGGGGTCGCTACACAGCCCAAGCTGGGCGTTTGACATCTTCAGGGAAAGCAACGGATGCCACCATCCGGTCCCTCCCTGCCTGTTTGGCTTGGTAGAGGTTGCGATCGGCCATCCGCAAGGCCTGGTCCAGGTCCCCCTCCACCACCTGGGCAATGCCCACGCTTTGCGTCACATGGAAGCCCTGGTCGCCCACGGTAAAGCGCTCCTGGCGCAGCCGAACGGCGATCTTCTCGGCAACCAGGCAGGCCTCGTTGACGCCCGTGTCCGGCAACAGCAGCACGAACTCCTCGCCGCCGTAGCGCGCAGCGGTGTCGACCTGGTCGCGCGTGTGGGCCTTGAGCAGCGCACCGATGCGCGCCAGCACCTCGTCGCCTGCCGGGTGCCCCCAGCGGTCGTTGACTTGCTTGAAATGGTCCACGTCGAACAGCACGACCGACATGGGCCGGCCGCTGCGCGCCTGGCGGTGCGCCTCGCGCTCGAGCTGGGTCATGAACTCGCGGCGGTTGGCCAGGCCCGTGAGCGCATCGGTGCGCACCAGGGTTTCGAGCTCGGCGCGGCGGCGCTGCACCGCCACCGCCAGGCAGAACAGCACCAGCGACATCAACACCGCCGCCAGCACGAACAACACCCGCACCCACAGCGCCCACCACGGGTGCAAGGCAGCCCCGGTGAAGACGGGGGCGCTCAGCAAGGGGGCGTAAGGCATGTGCCCGCTGCCCGTCAACCACTCGGAGGCCAGCACCAGCAACACCGACAGGGCCAGCGCCCAGCGCACCTCGCGCCAGGCAAACAGGCCGCGAGCAAACACCAGCACGTTGAGGATCAGCATGGGCACAGGTGTGTCGTGCAGGCCGTGCGCCACGCCCAGCACGACGATGCCGCCCAAGGCAGGCACCAGCGCCAGCTGCACGGCCCACGGGTGCGACGCACGCGCATCACGCGCCCTTTTGCCCCAGGCGGCCATGCCCAGCAACCAGGCGATCAAGCCGGCCTGCCACACCAGCGTGGGGCCCCACCAACCCGGTCGGTACAGGGCGTTCAGGTCCTCGCGCCAGCCGGCCAGCCATTGCAAGCACCAGATCACCGACAGCACGGCGGCAAAGCCCAGGCAGAACACCCGGATGTTGGCCGCGTGGCGACGCTCCACCAGGTGAGCCTCGATCGCATCGATGCCCCGCCACCACCAGCGGTGCAAACGAGCCAGGACATGCTCGTTCGTCATGGCGCCCGCTCCACGGCCTCGACCACGCGGTTGCGGCCGGTTTCCTTGGCGCGGTAGAGCGCCAGGTCGGCTTGCTGCAGCAAGGTCGCCAGGTTCATGTCGCGCGCCACCACCAGGCCAACGCTGACCGTCACCCGCAGGCGTTGGTCCCCGTCCTGGAACACGTGCGTGGCCACCTGCTCGCGCAGCCTCTCGGCCACGCGGCGGGCCTCGTCGAGGCGGGTGTCGGGCAGCACCACGGCGAACTCTTCGCCCCCCAGGCGTGCAGGCAGGTCGGTCGGCGTTCGAACCGACGCCATGAGGATGCGACCCAGGTCCCGCAGGACCGCGTCCCCCGCGTGGTGCCCGTGGCGGTCGTTGACTTCCTTGAAATGGTCCACATCGATCAGCAGCAGGCACAAGGCCTGGCCCTGACGGGCCTGACGCGCCAGCTCCGTGCCCAGCACGTCCATGAAGCGCCGCCGATTGGCCAGTCCCGTCAGGCCATCGGTGTAAGACAGGCGCGTGAGGTTGTCGTGCAGGTGATCGAGGCGGGCCAGCAGGAACAGCAGCAGGCCGATCATCACGACCCAACCCGCGTACAACACGTACTGGCGCCACCAGACGAACCACCAGACCGGCTTGCCGCCTGAGAAAAGGCCCTCGCTCAGGGCCGGCGCATAAGGCAACCAGCCCGCCATCACCGCGACGTCCTGGCCCACCAGCAAGACGGCGCACACCAGGTAGGCCACCACCATGGGCTGCAACTCGAAAAGCAACAGGCCGATCGCCAGCACCCCCACCAGGATCAGGTTGGTGCCCGAGGTGAAGGTGCCCGAGAGCATGCACAGCAGGGTGTAGGCAAGCCCGATCGACAGGCAAGCCAGTTGCGTCAGGTCGTCGGCGGGCTCGTTCACCCAGCGCCTGGGCCACAGCTTCACCCCGATGCCCAGGTTGACGACCGAACACAGCAGGAACAGGGCCTGCAAGCCCACCACGGGGCCGGCGTGAAGCCCTTGGCGGAACTCTTCGTGCCGCAGGGCCATGCCATGCAAAACGAAGTAGACGATCAGGAAAGGCGTGGCCGCACCCACAGCCACCAGGACCCGGGCGTTCGGCGTGAACTCTTCAAAGATGCGTTCGAGCAGCCGACGCATGCCAAGCCTTCAATGGGTGGGACCACTTCAAACGCCCCGACCGCACCCATCCAGCAGCCGGCAGCTTTCATCCTGCATCACCTTCGGCCGGCCCTCCGCAAAGTTGAACCCGACGCGGGTAAACCCGGTCGATTTGCACGGCCCGCAGCCCGCCTGGGCTATCCTTGGGGCATGAAAGTGATCGTCCGCTGGCTGCTGCTGGCAGCCGCCCTCCTCCTGCTGACCCAATGGAACATCGGCATTTCCGTCAGCACCTTCGGCAGCGCGATGTGGGCCGCCTTCGTCATCGGGCTGCTCAACGCCTTCGTGCGCCCCCTGCTCATCGTGCTGACCTTGCCGGTGACGGTGCTGACGCTGGGGCTGTTCCTGTTCGTCGTCAACGCCCTGATGTTCCAGTTCGCCGGCTACCTGCTCGACGACTTCCAGGTGCAGGGCTTCTGGCAGGCGCTGCTGGGCTCGATCCTCTACAGCCTGTGGGGCATGGTCATCGATGTGGCGCTGGAGCGCCTGATGGGACCGCGCCTGCCGACGATGCCGCCGCGGGCCTGAGCCGCGCATCGCAGCCCGCCGGGTGCGCCATCGCGCGCTGGGCGGCTCGACGCTTCAAAGTGGCACCAGGCGGTTGCGCACCCCGGCCAGGGCGTGTGCCACGGTGGCACCTCGAACGGCCCGGCGGTCCCCCGGGAACCACATTTTCTCGGCGTGCACGGCCACGCAGCCCAGGTGGTCACCCGAGTCACCGCCCCGGCCTCGCTCGGCCCACGCCAGCCAAACCGTGCCCACCGGCTTGGCCTCGCTGCCCCCGGAAGGGCCCGCCACGCCCGTGACGGCCACGGCGATGTCGGCACGCGAATGGGCCAGGGCCCCCGTCGCCATCGCCTTGGCCACCTCTTCGCTGACCGCGCCATGCTCGGCGATGAGGGCCGCCGGCACGCCCAGCAGCTCCGTCTTGGACTCGTTGCTGTAGGTCACGAAGCCGCGCTCGAACCAGGCGCTGGAGCCGGCCAGCTCGGTGCAACTGGCCGCGATCAGCCCGCCCGTGCAGGACTCGGCCGTGGCCAGCAACTGCCCGCGCGCCAGCAACAAGCTGGCGAGGGCCTCGACGGTGACGTGCAGGGATGCGGTGTCCATGGGGCGGTCTCCAGATGAGGTGGATGCGGCTCAGCCCAGCACCCCGGCGGTGACGCCCCCTTGGCGCACCACCACGGCCAAGGCCAGCACGAACAAGGTGCAGGCGGCGGCCACCAGGTCGTCGAACATGATGCCCACGCCCTGGCCCCAGCCAATGGGCTGCCCCGGCACGGGTTTGAAAAGCCGATCGGCCCAGCCCACCGGCCCGGGTTTGACGGCGTCGAAAAACCGGAAGGCCGCGAAAGCCAGCACCTGCCCGACGACGTCCACCGGCGACATCACCCACAGCACCAGCCAGAAGGCCCAGATCTCGTCGAACACCACCGCTCCCGGGTCGGCCACGCGCATGGCCTGGGCCGTGCGGGTGCAGGCCCAGCAGCCGACCAACCAGCCCACGGCCAGGATCAGCGCCCAGGCCACGTCGAGCAGCGGACCTGACAGGCTTTGCACCAGGGCCTGCTGGATGACCAGGAAGCTGACCCAGCCCCACAGCGTGCCGACGGTGCCCGGCGCGATCGGGCTCAGGCCACTGCCGGCCCCCAGTGCCAGCACATGCGCAGGGTGGGCGAACATCAGGCGCACGCTGGCGCGCCGAGGCGCCTGGGCCATGCCGAGGTCGTCTGCACTCATGCCTGCCCCTTGAAGTGATCGAAGCTCGCCCAGCGGTCGGGCAAAGGCGTTCCTCCCTCGGCCGACCAGATCGTTCGCCCGGCATCGGCACGGGTGCGCCCGATGCGACTCAAGGGCAAGCCCAGGTCGGCGCCCAGCGCCTCGATGGCCGGGCGGTGCGCAGGCGGTGCCGTGAACAGCAGTTCATAGTCGTCACCGCCGGCCAGCAGGCAATCGAGTTGTTCGGCTGGCGAGCGCGTGCGCAACCAGGGGCCACGCGGCAGGCCGTCGGCGAACAGGTCCGCGCCCACGCCGCTGCGCGCCAGGATGTGGCCGAGGTCGCCCAACAACCCATCGGAGACGTCGATGGCCGCGCTGGCCAGGCCGCGCAAGCCGGCACCGAGCGCCACGCGCGGGTCGGGGCACTCCAGCGCCAGTCGGCAGGCCTCGAAAGCCTCGGCGGCCAGGGGCGGGTGAAGGCTGCCCCGAAAGGCCTCCAGCGCCAGGCGGGCCTGGCCCGGCTGACCGCTGACCCAGATGTCGTCACCCACCTGCGCGCCACTGCGCAACAAGGCCTGACCGCCTGGCACCTCGCCGAACACGGTGATGCCGATGGCCAGAGGCCCGGCCGTGGTGTCGCCCCCCACCAGCTCGCACTCGTGTTCGTCGGCCAGCTCCAGCAGGCCCCGGGCAAAGTCGGCCAGCCACGCCTGGTCAACGCGCGGCAGGGTCAACGCCAGGGTGAAGCCCAGGGGGCGGGCACCACAGGCCGCGAGGTCGGAGAGGTTGACAGCCAGCGCCTTGTGGCCCAGCCGCGCCGGGTTGACGGTGGACAGGAAATGCCGGCCCTCGACAAGGGTGTCGGTCGACAGGGCCAGTTGCATGCCGGCGGCCGGCGCGATGACGGCGCAGTCGTCGCCATTGCCCACGATGGCGCGGCGCGGGCCGATGCCGGCAGGGCGCTGGAAGTAGCGGGCGATCAGGTCGAATTCACCGAGGCTCATGCGCGGCATTGTCGCGCCAATGCCGAAACGGCCGGGGGCCTGTGCCCGAATCAGCCACCCACCAGGACGTCCCGGCAGGTGGCCTCACGAGGGGGGCGCAAGCGCCACCATTTCCCTGAGCAGATGCCTTTTTGGTCTGTTTTTGCTTCACAGCGTGAAGAAATTTGCATCTGTCCCGAACGTTACACCCGCACCCGGGATCCCCCCCTCATCGGATGGCTAAACCGACGTTTAGGCCATTTCAGGGATCAGGGCCTTCGGTAACATCCGGTCATGAATTCCGGCATGCGCGTCCTCCTGGTCGATGACCACCCCCTGTTCCGCGAGGGCCTCAAAGGCCTGCTGCTGGGGCTGGACCCTGCCGTGCAGGTGGAACAGGCCGGCTCGGTAGCCGCTGCCGAGGCCCTGCGAGGCCAGGTTTTCGACCTCGTGCTGATGGACCTGAACATGCCAGGCAGCCAGGGCATGGCGGCGCTGTCAGGCATCAAGGCCTTGTTTGAAGAGTCTGCCGTGGTGGTGGTCTCGGGTGACGAGTCGCCCAGCACCATCCAGCGCGCCATCCAGCATGGCGCTGCCGGCTACGTGCCCAAGACGACCGACCCCAGCGTGACCATCCAGGCCTTGCGACTGGTGCTAGCACAGGGCACCTACCTGCCCCCTGAAGCCCTGCGCCAGCCGGGCACCGGCGTTGACGCCACCGCTGCTGTGCCCGAGCCCGCGTCTCAATCGCCCGACTGGCCCCAGGCGCTCAGCCCGCGCCAGCTGGCCGTGCTGCGTTGCCTGCTGCAGGGCAAGCCCAACAAGGTCATCGCCCGAGACATCGGCATCGCCGAGGGCACCGTCAAAGCCCACCTGTGGGCCGTCTACCAGTTGCTGGGGGTGAACAACCGCGCGCAGGCCATGTACCGCGCGCATGAGCTGCAACTGTTCAGCGCGCTGGGCTCACCGGCGCCCACCACCACATCTGCTTCAATGGCCTCGCACCCCTGAGGCCACGCGATGTCCACGCAGCACCCGCCGGCCACCCCGTCCAGTGGTCACGCCCCCCTCAACGCCGAAGTCGAAGTCCTGGAGCTGATCGCCAGGCAGGTCAACAAAGTGCCCTGGCCCGTCGGGCTCGCGGCGCTGTATGTGCTGGCCATGGCCTGGCACCAGGTGCCGCAATGGGCCTTGCTGACCTGGACGCTGGCCGTGATCGGCATCCAGGCCGTGCGCTGGAAGGTGCTGCGCACCCTGCCCACGTCCGCGCTGACACACGCCAAGCGCGTGAACGTGGCGGTGCTGCTGAGCGGCCTCAACGGGTTGGCCCAAGGCAGCGCGGTGCTGTTTTTCTACGGCATGACCGACCTGCAGCGCTCCGTGGTCTCCATCCTGCTGGCCGGCATCACGGCCGGGGCGGTGGGCACGACCAACGGTCACCCGCGCATCTTCAAGGCCTTTGCGCTGCCCGTGATGCTGGGGATGTCGCTGGCCTGGGCGTTTGCCCCCCACCAAGGCGCCAGCCTGCTGGTCGATGGCGCCATGTCCTTCCTGTGCCTGGCCTTCCTGGCCGTGCAGAACGGACTGGCTCGGGACAACTACCGCGCGCTGGTCGACTCGGTCGAGATGCGCAACCAGCAGTTCCGCCTCAACGAGCAGCTTCGCTCCGCGCTGGCGCTGGCCGAAGACGCCAACGCCGCCAAGACGCGCTTCCTGGCATCGGCCAGCCATGACCTGCGCCAGCCCCTGCACACCCTGACCTTGTTCTGTGCCGCGCTGATGACGCACCCGCTCGATGAATCGGCGCGGCGCATCCTCACGCACATGGACGCCGCGCTCAGCGCGTTGCGCTCCCAACTCACCGCCCTGCTGGACATGTCCAAGCTCGATGCGGGCATCGTGACGGTGCGCGCCCGGGCCTGCGACATCGGGCCCATGCTCAGGCGCTTGTGCGACGCCAAGCGCGAGGAGGCCCACACCAAGGGGCTGCAGCTGACCTGCGCCGTCGATGGCGCCCTGGTGGTGCACACCGACCCGCTTCACCTCGAACGCATCGTCAGCAACCTGCTGGACAACGCCATCAAGTACTGCGACGCCGGCCAGGTGTGGTTGCTGGCACAGCGCGACGGCGAGCAGCTGCACCTGTGCGTCAAGGACACGGGGCGAGGCATCGCCGAGAAGGACCTGAACAAGGTTTTCGAAGAGTTCTACCAGGTCGACAACCCGGAGCGCGACCGCACACGTGGCCTGGGCCTGGGCCTGTCGATCGTGCAACGCCTGGGTCGCCTGCTTGAGCTGCCCGTGAACCTCACGTCAGAGCTGGGCGTGGGCACCACCGTGTCCATGGCCCTGCCGCTGGCGCAGGCCTCCGAGGCCGAGCCACCCGAAGAGCCCATCGAGTCGGGCGCCATGCCGCTGTGCCACATGCTCGTGCTCGACGACGAAGCCGGCGTGCGCATGGCCATGAAGACGCTGCTTGAGTCGCTGGGTTGCCGCGTGACCCTGGCCGCCTGCACCGACGAAGCCATGCGCCTGGCCAGCCTCGACCCGCCTGATGTGGTGCTGGCCGACTTCCGCCTGCGTGGCGAAGAAAGCGGCATCAAAGCCATCCGCAAACTGCGTCAGCAACAGCCCGACCTGCCGGCCATGCTGATCAGCGGCGACACCGCACAAGACCGCCTGCTGGAGGCCCAACAGGCCGGCCTGCGCATGCTGCACAAGCCCGTCTCGGTGGACGTGCTGCTCAAGGCGGTGATGGACACACTGGAGCAAGGAGTACTGGATGCCCCCGTGGAGTCAAGCGAGGAAAGGCTCGCCTGAGGCACCTGAATCACCCGCGCAGCCGGCTGCGGCACCCCAGGCACGCTGGCTCTCACAGGGCTGGGAGAGCGTGCTGCATGGCTTGCGCTCGGGCGAGCTGCCGCCCGACGAAGCGGGCTGCCACTGTGATGTGCTGATCCTGGGCAGCGGCTATGGCGGCGCGATGGCCGCCGCCGAGCTGGCCGGCAGTCGCCTGCCCGATGGCCGCCTGGCCCGCGTGTGGGTGCTCGAGCGCGGCCAGGAGCACCTGCCCGGCTCTTTCCCCTCCGAGCTGGGTGAGCTGCCCGGGCATGTGCGCATCAGCCGGGCGGGCCACAGCGGGGTCAGCGGCCGGCGCGACGGCCTCTTCGACCTGCGCATTCAGCCAGACGTGTGCGCGCTCGTCGGCAATGGACTCGGCGGTGGCTCGCTCGTCAACGCTGGTGTGATGGACTGGCCCGATGCCGCCGTCTTCGCGCAGGCGCACTGGCCCGCCGCCATCCGCGCAGAACAATCAGAGCTGGCGCAGCAAGCTGGCGAGATCGCACAGCGGCTGGGTGCCCGCGTGGCCGGGCTGCCCAATGGCGTGGCCTCGGCGGGCTGTGCCCCACAGCGCTTTCGGGCGTTCGAGGCGCTGTCGGGCCCAGGCGCCTTGCGCGAGGCCCCGATCACCGTGGCGCTCAAGCCCCAGGCCAGCGGTGATGGCGTGCAGCTCGATGCCTGCCTGCATTGCGGCGACTGCGCCACCGGCTGCAACCACAACGCCAAGGTCTCGCTCGACACCAACCTGCTGGCCCGCGCCAGGCGCCTTGGCGCCCGCGTGGTGACCGGTGCCACCGCCTGCCAGCTGAGCCCTGCCGCCGAAGCTTGGGACGTGGCCGTGGTCCACACCGACGAGCAGGCACAGCGGCGCGAAGGCAGGCCCCATACCCTGCGCACCCGGCGCGTGATCGTGGCCGCCGGCACCCTGGGCTCCACCGAGCTGCTGCTGCGATCGCGCAGCGCCGGGCTGCCACTGTCGCCGCGCCTGGGCGAGCGCTTCTCGGGCAATGGCGACATGATCGCCGTGCTGCACGATGTTCACGACCAGCACGGCCAAGGCGTCCAGGTCAACAGCGTGGCCGACGAATCCCGCGCCCCGCGCTCGCGCGGTGTGGGCCCGACCATCACCGGCATCCTCGATCAAAAGCAGGCTGGCGACTTGCCCCACGTGGTCGAGGACCTGGCCATTCCCGGGCCGCTGCGCCGCCTCTTCGAAGAGGTCTTTCAGACCGCGCACGCGCTGCACACGCTCGGCGAGGCCGACCGCAGCGAACACACCGGCCTGGCTGAAGAACCCGACCCCCTGGCCCCGTCAACGGCCGTGACACAGCGCAGCATGGCGGTGGCCCTGATCGGCCACGACGGCGCCGACGGGTGGTTGCGCCTGCGCCCGGCAGCCCAAGACCCCGCGTCCGCAGACGGCCAACTCGACATCAAGTGGCCCACCTTGCACCAAGACCCGCGCTTCGAAGCACGCCAGCGGGCCCTGCAGGCGCACTGCGCGCAAAGGGGCTGGCGCACCCGCGTGCTGCCCAACCCCGCCTGGCGCCCCCTGCCCGACACCCTGGAAGACCTGTTCGGCCGACAACGCGGCCCGCTGCTGACGGTGCACCCTTTGGGCGGTTGCGCCATGGGCGATGACGCAACATGCGGCGTGGTCAACGACCTGGGCGAGGTCTTCGACCCACGCGTGGACGGAGGGCGAGGTGTGCACGCAGGCCTGGTCGTGCTCGATGGCGCCATCGTGCCGGGCTCGCTGGGCACCAACCCCGCTCTGACCATCGCGACCCTGGCGCACCGCGGCGTCACCCGGCTGCGCGAGCGCTGGGGCTGGCAGCCCGCCGACGCCGCACCCGGCCCCTTGCGACAACGCCCTCGCTTGCGAACCATGCCCGACCCAGTGCCGCACGAGCGCACTCGGGTCGAACTCGGCGAGCGACTGCGCGGTTGGTGGGGCGACACCGGCATCGAGCTCACGCTGCGCTTCGGCCCCCAGGACCTGCAGGCCCTGGTGCGAGGTGAACCCGGTGCCCGCACCCTGCGCGTGAGCCCGGGCCACAGCGAAGTCAGGCGCGTGCGCCGCGCGCCCCAGGCCGAGCTCGATGCCCTGGGCGGCGACCCCTGGCACGACGCCTTCACCATCGATCGCCAGGCCCTGCAAGGCAGCCTGCGCGTGCTGCACCGCGAGCCCAGTGGGCCGCTGCGCCGCACCGCACGCGGGCTGTGGGCCTGGTGGCTCAACCGGGGCTGGCGCGACGTGGGCCAGCAAGTGCTCGAACGCCTGCGCGGCGAACACCCAGACGCGCGGTCGACGCGCCCGCTGCTGGCCGACCTCGCCCGCCGCACCCGAGGCGCCTGGCGACTGGCCAGCCACGCCGGCGAAGTGCGGCGCTTCGACTACGACCTGCAAGTGATCGGCGACGGCCCCTGGTCGGGTCAGCGACTGTGCGGACACAAGCGCCTGACCTTCAACGTGGCCGCCAACCCCTGGCAACAGCTCATGAGCGTGACGCTGACACAGGCCCCAGGCCTGCCCCGCCGCGCCCCAGGCCCGCAGCTGCAACTGGATTTGGCCCACCTGGCGCAAGAGGGCCTGGCGCTGATGCGCGTGAGCCACCAGCACCACCTGCCCGACACCTGGGTCGAGCTCATCGGCCTGGGCCTGTGGGTGGCGCGCGTGCTGCTGCACACCCACGCCTGGAGCCTGCGCCTGCCCGACGCGCCACGCCCAGGCCCCATCGACCGACTGCCGCGCAGCACCCCGTCCACATCGACCGGCATCCCCCCGCACGAGGTCACCGAGCTGAGCGTGGCACCCGACCTGGCCGATGGCACCCCGGTGCGCCTGCGCCTGAGCCGCCTGCGCGGCCGCACCGACCAGGCCCAACCCATCGTCTTGCTGCATGGATACAGCGCAGGCGGCACCACCTTCCTGCACCCTTCTGTGCCACAAGGCCTGGCCCGCACCCTGTGGGACGCCGGCTTCGACGTCTGGGTGGCCGACCTGCGCACCAGCCCGGGCCTGCCCACCGCCACCCACCCCTGGTCCTTTGACGACGTGGCCCACCACGACATCCCCATCGCCATCGACCACGTCTGGCGGCACACGGGTGAACGGCCCATCGACGTCTTCGCCCATTGCATGGGCTCGGCGATGCTGTGGACGGGCATGCTGGGCGAACCGAAGCCAGGGGACAACGAGCACGAAGCCTTGCGCCTGCTGATGCCCGAGCGCATCCGACGCATCGGCATGAGCCAGGTGGCACCGTTGGTGAACTTCGCCCCAGACAACCTGTTTCGCGCCTTCGTTGCGCGCCATGCCCTGGCCCTGCTTCCGCAAGGCCCCTTCCACTTTCGCCCGCCCTCGCAAGCCAGCTTCGCCGACACCCTGCTCGATCGGCTGCTGTCGACCCTGCCTTACCCCCGCGACGAGTGGCGCCGCGAGAACCCGCTGTGGCCACCGGCCGCGCGCACCCCATGGGCCGGCAGCCGCCACCGCATGGACCTGCTCTACGGCCGCGACTTCAAGCTGGGCAACCTGCCGCAAAGCGTGCTCGACGACATTGACGAACACTTAGGGCCGCTCAACCTGGGCACGCTGACCCAGGCCCTGCACATGGCCCGGGCAGGTGGGCTGGCCAGCCCCGAAGGCCAGGCCCGTGGGCTGCCTCCCGAGCGCCTGGCCAAGGTGCTGCAACGCACCCCGGTGATGGGCCTGCACGGGCGCGACAACGCGCTCTCCAGCGTCACGGGCCTGCTTCGCTTTCGCGCCCTGGTCGACGAGTTGGGGCCGGAGCTGGCGGCCCGCTTCACCCACCACATCATCGAAGGCCATGGTCACCAGGACTGCCTCATCGGCGTTCACGCGCCTCAGGTGGTCTTCCCGCTCGTGCTGGATTTCTTTCAGCGCGAAGCCCCAGCAGACCACTCCCCCGCCAGCGCAGGCCCCGCCCCCGTGCCTTGGGTCCCCAAGGTGCGCCCCGTGCCCCTGGGGCCCTTCCTGGGCACGGCGTTCTCGGCTGCCAACTGGCAAGGTGGTGCCCCGCATTGGCCACTGAACATCGGCCACGACCCGGCCGAGCCGGAACCCGCTCTCGTGGCCTGCGTGCCTCGCCGCCCGGGTGGGCAACTGGGCGAGCCCCACCTGCTGCCCTGGCCCGCCCAGCGCCCTTCACAGCCGCTGCCCACCAGCGTCATGCGCACCCTGGCCCTGCCTGCGGCCTGGTGGCCTGGCCCTGGCCACGCATTGGGTGTCTTCCTGGTTCAGGGCCCGAAGCGCACGCCGAACCAGGCCGAGCGCGACCGCATCGTGGCCGCCGTGCTGGCAGCGGCCGACTCGAGCACCCCGGCGACGCCAGGCCACCCCACATCGCTCGGCGAAGGCCATGTCGACGCCCCCTGGTGGGTGCCCTGCCCCCCGCAGGCCTGCCTGGCCGATGCCCTCGCCTCGCCTTCCACCGTGGGACCTCGGCCTGCGGACTCGGCCTGGGTGCTCGCGCTGGGCAGTTGCCTCTACCCCGGCAGCCTGGCCGAACGCACACCTGGCGCGGCCGACTGGCAGGCCGGCCCACCCGATCAAGCCTGGCAAGGCCTGATCCGATGGCGAGCCCAGCCCGGCCACCCACCACTTGAGCTGGCCATCCTCTCGGGCGACCAGGTCTACGCCGACGCCACCGCCGGCCTGTTCGACCCGCGCACCGTCAGCGGCCGGTTTCACCAGCCTCACCAGGCCATGCTCACCCAACGGCTGCTGCGCCAGGCGCTGGCCGGCGTGCCGGTTCACACCCTCATCGACGACCACGAAATCGTAGACAACTGGAGCTGGCAGGACAGCGACCACCGCCCCGCCGATGCCCCCTGGCACGACAACCGCCAGCGCCGCGCCGACGGCCTGCGCGCCTACCGGCAGCACCAGCGCTTCGCCCAACCGGTTCGCCACCCCGTCGACCCGCGCGACCCCACCTCGCGACCAGCACGCCTTTGGTACGCCTTCACGCACCGCAGCCTGCCCTTTTTCATGACCGACACGCGCACCCAGCGCGAAACCCGTGCCATCGCCCGCTTCGAGCAAGCGCACATCATGGGCCGCGCCCAATGGGCCTGCCTGCTGCACTGGCTGGCCCACCACGGCCCCGACGATCGCCCCACCTTCGTCGCCAGCCCGTCCATCCTGCTGCCGCGCCGGCTGCTGTCCGACACCCTTTGCCCGGCCAGCGCCGCCCTCGCCGACGCCTGGGAGGCCTATCCCCGCAGCCTGCACGCCCTGCTCGCCCACCTGTGCCGCACGCAGGCCCGCCACGTCGTCTTCCTCTCGGGTGACGAGCACCTCTCGTGCATCGCCCGCGTGCGCATCCGCCGCGAGGGCGACGGCCCCGAGCGCGAGGTGCTGGCCCACTCCGTGCACAGCTCGGCCCTGTACGCGCCCTACCCCTTCGCCAACAGCCGCCCGCACGACTTCCGTGCGCACGACGCCTTCACCTTCACCGACCAGCACGAGGGCCGGCTGGAGCACTTCCATTGCCGCATCGAGACCGATTTCGCGCCCCCGGGCGACGGCCTCGCCCTGATCGAAACCCGGCAAGGTGTGGGCGGTGGCTGGCACGTGAACGTGGCCTGGCAGCGCGAAAACGGCCTCCACCACGAGGCGCTGTTCTGACACAGACCCCGTTCGTTGCGGACATCCGCACGCCCAGGCCATGCGAAGTTCCTAGAATGGGCGCATGGCGCGCACCGCGCCCTGGAAGGCCGCAAGCACATGACCACCCCCGAAGAAAAACGCGCCGAGCTGAAAAAAGCCGCCCTCGAGTACCACGAGCGCCCCACGCCCGGCAAGCTCGCCATCAGCGCCACCAAGCAGCTCACCAACCAGCGTGACCTGGCCCTGGCCTACTCGCCCGGCGTGGCCGCCCCCTGCGAAGAAATCGTCGAGAACCCGGCCAACGCCTTCAAGTACACCAGCCGCGGCAACCTCGTGGCTGTGATCACCAACGGCACCGCCGTGCTCGGCCTGGGCGACATCGGCCCGCTGGCCGCCAAGCCCGTGATGGAAGGCAAGGCCGTCCTCTTCAAGAAGTTCTCCGACATCGACGTCTTCGACATCGAGATCAACGAGAAGGACCCGGACAAGCTGGTCGACATCATCGCCAGCCTGGAGCCGACATTTGGCGGCATCAACCTCGAAGACATCAAGGCGCCCGACTGCTTCTACGTCGAACGCAAGCTGCGCGAGCGCATGAAGATCCCCGTCTTCCACGACGACCAGCACGGCACCGCCATCGTCGTGGGCGCGGCCCTGATGAACGGCCTCAAGGTCGTCGGCAAAGACATCAAGAACGTGAAATTGGTCACGTCCGGCGCGGGCGCGGCGGCCCTCGCCTGCCTGCAGTTGCTGGTCAAACTCGGCATCCCGCGTGAAAACATCTGGGTCACCGACCTGGCCGGCGTGGTCTACGAAGGCCGCGTCGAGCTGATGGACCCGGACAAGGCCCAGTTCGCCCAGAAGACCGAGCAGCGCAAGCTGTCCGAGGCCATCGAAGGCGCCGACATCTTCCTGGGCCTGTCCGCCGGCGGCGTGCTCAAGCCCGAGATGGTGGCCAAGATGGCGGCCAAGCCCATCATCTTCGCCCTGGCCAACCCCACGCCCGAGATCCTGCCCGAAGAGGTCAAGGCCGTGCGCGACGACGCCATCATGGCCACCGGCCGCACCGACTACCCGAACCAGGTCAACAACGTCCTGTGCTTCCCCTACATCTTCCGCGGTGCGCTGGACTCGGGCGCCACCACCATCACCGATGAGATGGAGATCGCGGCCGTGCACGCGATTGCCGAGCTGGCCCAGGCCGAGCAAAGCGACGTCGTGGCCGCGGCCTACGTGGGCGCCAACCTGAGCTTCGGGCCCGAGTACCTGATCCCCAAGCCGTTCGACCCGCGCCTGATGATCAAGATCGCGCCGGCCGTGGCCATGGCGGCTGCGGCCTCAGGCGTGGCCACCCGCCCGGTCACCGACTTCGTGGCCTACACCGAGCGCCTGCAAAGCTTCGTCTACGCCTCCGGCCACACGATGAAGCCCATCTTCAGCGTGGCCAAGCGCGCCAAGAACAAGCGCATCGCCTACGCCGAAGGTGAGAACGAAGGCGTGATGCGCGCCGCCCAGATCCTGGTCGACGAGGGCATCGCCCGCCCGATCCTGATCGGCCGCCCCGGCGTGATCGAGCAGCGCATCGAGCGCTTCGGCCTGCGCCTGCGCCCCGGCATCGACATCGACCTGGTCAGCACCGAAAACGACCCGCGCTACCGCGACTACTGGCAGACCTACCACCGCCTGACCGAGCGCAAGGGCGTGACCGAGCAGATGGCCAAGATCGAGATGCGCCGCCGGCTCACGCTGATCGGCGCCATGCTCGTGCACAAGGGCGACGCCGACGGCCTGATCTGCGGCACCTGGGGCAACACCGCCCTGCACCTGCACTACATCGACCAGGTCATCGGCCGCCGCCCGGGCGTGAAAACCTACGCCGCCATGACGGGCCTGATCCTGCCGGGTCGCACCGTGAACATCCTGGACACGCACATCAACCACGAGCCCACGGCCGAGCAGCTCTGCGAAATCACCATCATGGCCGCCGAGGAAATGATGCGTTTCGGCCAGCGCCCGAAAGCCGCACTGCTGTCGCACTCGAATTTCGGATCGAGCAACCACCCCTCGGCCGTGAAGATGCGCGAGGCCCTGGCCCTGATCCAGCAGCAGGCCCCCTGGCTGGAGATCGATGGCGAAATGCACGGCGACACGGCCCTGGACGCCGCCTACCGCCAGCAGCTGATGCCGCGCAGCACGCTCACGGGCGAGGCCAACCTGCTGGTCTGCCCGAACATCGACGCCGCCAACATCTCGTACAACCTGCTGAAGGTGGCTGCGGGCAACAACATCGCGCTGGGCCCAGTCCTGCTGGGTGCGGCCAAGCCGGTGTGCATCCTCACGCCCTCGGCCACGGTGCGCCGCATCGTCAACATGACGGCGATGACGGTGGCGGACGCCAACGCGCTGCGCTGAAACCGCGCTGAATCAGCGCGAAAAGCGCCCGAAAGTGCCCTGAACAAGCCCTGACACAGGTCAGGCAGGCTTGTCAAACGGCCCCAGTACCCGCTTTCCCCGGGGCTGGGGCCTTGAGCTTTTTGGGCTCTTTCTCTACCATACCGCCTTTAACGAAGAAGCTGCAGTGCTGAAAAAACACCGGTTCGTTCAAACCTTGACCCGAACTGCCCTTCGCAACTTCACGCTGGCCCTGGCGACATCGCTGGCGGTGCTGGCGGCGCCCCCGGCCCAGGCCTTCACCCGCCAAGGTGAGGCCGAAACCCAGGTGGCGCAGCGAAGTCAGGTCATTGCCTTGAGCGAGCTGCCCGTGCAGGCACAGGATGTCCACCGGCGCATCCACGAAGGGGGTCCGTTCCGCTACAGCAAGGACGGGTCGGTCTTCGGCAACCGGGAACGCCTGCTGCCACGTCGGCCACGCGGTTTCTATCGTGAATACACCGTGCCAACGCCTGGCGAACACGATCGTGGTGCACGACGCATCGTCTGCGGAGGTAAAGAAGTCCAACAACCTGAAACTTGTTTCTACACGCGGGATCACTATGCAAGCTTCAAGCAGATCGACCCCCGCCGCTGACCTTCGCTGACGGGCCCGAACCAGCCCCGAAGCCCACGCTCTTTCACTGACCCTCACACAGCCCGACCGGACGCCGAGAACCTTCGACGCACCACGGGCCCCAAGCGATCATGTTGTTGCAATCCGTTCGACCCAACATCGTTCAATCCATCCGCGCCTACCGCCCGGAAGACTTGCAACAGGCTGCCAACGCCGCAGGCCACCACTTCCTCTACACCAACCTGGGCGGCGCCCGGGACAAGCAGGACGTGCTGGACATCATCGCGCGTGACTTCCTGTTCCCGGACCACTTCGGCAAGAACCTGGACGCCCTGTACGACTGCATCACGGACATGGTGCACAAGTCGGGCCCGCAACCCGGTTTCGTCGTGGTGCTGGAGCTGATCCCCGGCGGCAACGTCGATCGCGAAACGCGCGAGCAGCTGCTCGATGCCTTCCGCGACGCAGCCGACTTCTGGGGCGAGCGCAAGATCGCCTTCCGCGTCTTCTACTCGATCGCGGTGTCGGGCAAGGAGTCGGCGGGCAACTGGGACAAGGCCGAAGTCGCCCAGAACGACGCCAACGTCAAGCCGGTCAAGGTCTCCAAGAACGCCCCGGCCCCGATGATCATGAACCTGCCCCCGATGAGCAGCGTGTTCGACACGGCTGCCCTGCTGGCCGCAGCCTGATCTCCGACTTTCCCCTGAAAAGGCTCGCCAGATGGCGGGCCTTTTTGTTTGGCCAGGCGCTTTGTCAGGGGGCCTGGTCGGGACGGGGCAACCCTGCTTCGCATGGCAAAGCGCCGCGCCGAGCTGCCCTCAGCGCCGGGCAGCCGCCCGCCACGCGTCCAACTGCTCGGCCCAGTTGCGCTGAGCGCCCAGGTAGGCGGGCACCACCGCCGACATCGCCGACGCCGACACCCCCAGCGCCGCCAGGCCCGGCAGCTTGCCGCCCAGCACGTTGGGCACCTTCATCGAGTCCAGGTTGTCGGCCGACATCAGCGGCTCGCCCGGCAAACAGGCCATCGCCGCAGCCTGCAAGCGCCCCGCCACCATCGGCAGCGGCAGCACCGGCCGCGCGTGACCGCTCCAGCGGCCTGCCATTTTGACGATGTCCGCCAGGGTGCAGACATCCGGGCCACCCAGCTCGAAGGTCTGCCCTGCGGTGGCGGCCTGGTCGGCCAGGCAGCGCACGATGGCCGCCGCCACGTCCTCCACCCACACCGGCTGAAAGCGGGCGTCACCGCCGGCCAGGGGCATCAGCGGGAACACGCGCTGCAAGGCCGCGAACAGGTTGAAGAAACGGTCGTGCGCCCCGAAGATCACGCTGGGACGCAGCACCGACAGCTCCAGGCCCTGCACGCGCAAGGCCTGCTCGCCCTCGGCCTTGGTGCGCAGGTAATGCGAGGGCGCAGCCGTCGGGTCGTCGCCCACGCCCAGCGCGCTGACGTGCACCACCCGCTTGACGCCCAGCTGCATGCAGTCTTCGGCCAGGCGCTGGCACAGGTCCACGTGGGCACGCTCGAAGTCATCGGGTCGGCCGTGCAGGATGGCCACCAGGTTGACCACGGCGTCCGCCCCCTGGAGCAGGCGCTGCAGCGCACGGTCCTGGTTGATGTCGGCTTCGATCAAGTCGACCTGGGGCAGGGGCAGCAGGTGCGTGGCCCGGGCGCGGCGGCGGGTCGGCACCACGATGCGGGCGGCACCCAGCACAGGGTGCGATGCCAGCTGCTCGCACACGGCCCGACCCACGAAGCCGGAGCCACCAAGGACAAGGATGCGCTTCATGAGGAACCTCCTGGGGCGAGCCTACCCCACCCAAGGGGCGCGGCTCTGGGGCAAATCAGGGTCAGGGCAGGTCGGTGTCAGACGACGGCGCCCCGGCCGCACGCGGGCCCACGGTGGCGCCCAGTCGATTCTTGAGCGAGAGCGGCTTGCCGTGCAGCAAATGCCCGTAAACCACGGCGTTGGACAGCACTTTTTTGACGTAATCGCGGGTTTCGGTGAAGGGCACGTTCTCGACCCAGGCGGCGGCGTCAACTCGGGCGCCTTCGCGCCAGCGACGAGGCCGCCCAGGACCGGCGTTGTAGGCCGCGGCCGCCAGGGCCTGCGCACCCTGGAAGTCGTCGAGCACCAGCTTGAGGTAACCGGCGCCAATGCGCAAATTGGTGTCGCGGTCGGTGATGAGGTCGGGCGTGTAGGCGATCTTGAGCTTGCGCGCCGTCCACGAGGCGGTGGCGGGCATGACCTGCATCAGGCCGGAGGCCCCAACGGTGGAGCGCGCCGAGAGGATGAAGCGCGACTCCTGGCGGATCAGGCCGTACATGTAGGCGGCGTCCAGGCCGACCTCGCCGGCGGCGCGCAGCACGTCCTGGCGGAAGGGCGTGGGGTAGCGCTGGTTGAGGTCGATCTCGGTGCGGGTGCGGTCGCTGGTGTTGATGCATCGGTCCCAGATCTCGCGGCGGCAGGCCTCTTCGGCCACGGCCAGCAGCTCGCGGTCGCTCAGGCCGCCGGGCTTGGACATGCTCAGGGTGAAGTTCCACTCGCGCACGCCTTCGCTGCGCCAGCCCAGGGCCATCATGCGCAGGGCGCGGTCGATGCCCGGGTTGGCGCGGGCCTGGGCCTGCTCGGCCTCGGTCAAAGGAGCGGGGCGGGCGGGCTCGCGGGGCGGCGCCTGGTTCAGCTCTTCGGCGGCGAGCTGGCCGTAAAAGGTCAAAGGGTGTGCCACGCGGGCCAGCAGCTGACGGGCCTGCTGGCGCATGGCCTCGTGCGCCGCCGCGGAGCCACCTCCCGCGCGGGCGTGCGCCTGCAGCGACTTGGCCTTCCAGTACTGCCAGGCGCTGTCTTGCTGCAGCTCGGGGGGCATGGCCTCGATGGCCTGCTCGACCAGGGCCCAGCGCGAGGCATCGCCCGAGGTGGCCGAGCGCAGGCCGGCGCGCGCCATCCAGGTCAACACATCGGGTGACCAGGCGGCCGCACCCCGGGTGGCATCGCCCCGGTTGCGGGTGCCTGCGGCCAGCGCGGCTTCGGCCAGCGCGCGTTCGTAGTGGGCAGGTGCCTCGGCCTGCAGCTTGCCGGCCGACCAGCGGCCCACCACGGCCCAGGCCCAGGCCATGTCCTCGGCCCGCAGGTGCCAGCGTTCGCGCGCGCCACTTTGACTCAGCGCCGCGGCGGTGGCGTCGGGATCGATGGCAGCCCAGCGCACCAGGGCCAGCAGGTTGAGCGGGCCCTCGACCTCGGGCGGGAAGGCCACGGGCATGGGGGCCAGGGTGGGCTTGGCGGGCTTCTTCTTGGCGTCTTTGGCTTTCGACTTGGCTTTGGCGGCCTCGGCCTTTTTGCCCTTTGCCTGGCCGGCGGTGGTCGCGCGGGGGCCGATGCTGGCGCCAGGCGAGCCGGCCTTGTCGCCCGACTCGACCAGGCTGCTGGCCCCCTTGGGCTGCAGGAAAGCCTGGGGCTGGCTCATGAGGCGATTGACGGCCTGGGCAGCCGAGTCGCTGAGCAGGCGGGCCGACTGCTGCACCGCGCGGGGCTTGTCGCCCTCGATCGACAACCGCAGCTTGCGCCAGACGTCGCCCTGGGTCAGCACGCCCGCGTCCAGCAGCGCACGCGCCATGGTGTCGCAGCCGTTGTCGGCGTCCTTCTGGGCCCACCAGAACTGGCGGGCCTGTTCGCGCAGCTCGCTGGGGCCCTCCATGGGCGCACCGGTGCGGTGGCGGGCCAGCACACCCAGGCAGCTGACCTCGCGGTCGTCGTTCATGCGGAAGGCGGGCTGGATGCGCAGGAAGTTCGCCCAGTCCTGGCGGCGACCGAGTTCGAGCAACCAGTCGTTGCGGGCCCGATCGGCCACGTAGCTGTCGGGCCAGCGCGCCAGGAACTCGTCGACCTCGGCCGGCGGGGCTTCACTCAGGCGCGACATGAAGTACCAGTAAGCAGCCCAGGGCGCCAGCGGGTGCTCCTGCGCGATGAGCTGGTTGCGCAGGGCCAGCAGACGCGGGCGATCGCGCTGGCGCCAGGCCTCGCGGGCGTCACCCAGCAGGCGGTCGTCGCTGGCGGCACCCTGCCCCAGCTGAGCCTGGGCCGCGCCCTGCGTGAGCAGCAGAGGGGCGGCCACCAGCAAGGCCGCAGGGCTCATCGCCGTCGGCAAACCGGCCGTGATCAGGCAGGTCGCACCGGCCACCAGGGCGAGCGCGCGATGGCGGACTCGGGACGCATACTTGCGCGCAGTTCTCACTTGTCAGACCTTTTCTTGTTGTTGTCGACCATGTCCGAAGCCACCACCAGCGGCGATGACCGCACCACCTGGCGACGCCAGCTGCTCCAGTCTCGTCGGGACTGGGCCACCACGGAAGCCGCTGTGGCCGCACAGGCTGGGCTGGAGGCGCGATTGTGGGCCGTGCTCGAGCAATTGGAGCCCATGTGCCTGGGCGTGTACTGGCCGATTCAAGGCGAATTTAACCCAAGGAACATCGCCTGCCAGGCGCAGCGGGCTTGGGGCACACGCCTGGCCCTGCCCGAGGCCAGCAAGGCACCGGTGGCCATGCACTTCCTGACCTGGGACGGCGCCGAGCCCACACGCCGCGACGGCTGCGGCATCCCGACCGGCGAAGGCAAGCCCCTGGTGCCCGACGTGATCCTGGTGCCCTGCGTGGGCTTCACCGAGGACGGTCACCGCCTGGGCTACGGCGGCGGCTACTTCGACCGCTACCTGGCGGCCCACCCTGAGGTGACGGCTTTGGGCGTGGCTTGGGGCCAGGCGAAACTGCCGAGCGGGGCCCTGCAACCCGCCGCGCACGACCAACCCTTGGTCGCCGTGGTAACAGAACACGACACGTGGCCCGTTTGATGGCCCTCAGTCACGGGGGGATCCCGTGTGAACCCTAGTCGCGCAAAGGGAATCGGCAGGGAAGATAGGTCATGCCTGAACAGATCGCCTCCAGAGCGGTCCCCCTTCAAACGAAACAAGGATCCCTGAACATGACGTACCTCAAGCACATTGCAGCCGTCGCCGTTGCCGTCGCCGCCAGCAACGCCTTCGCTGCCGCTCAGTCCTTCAACGCCATCAGCGCCACCGTCACCGTCGACAAAGCCGCTGTCTCCGCCTCCTTGAACGGCTACACCCCGTCGGGTGTGGGCGGCGCCACCTACAGCAGCACCACCGGCGTGCTGTCTGGCGTGGCTGTGCAGGGCGTGGACCTGCCTGTCAACAACGGCCCCATCGACATCGACTTCGTCGACGCCGCCGGCCTGAAATTCACCAAGACGCTGAACCCCAGCATCACCCTGAGTAGTCCGCCCTGAACAATTGCCTCACGCGGCAGCCAGCGCAGCCTGATCGCGGTAGTCACAGGCCGAGCGCTCCAGCCAAGCTAGGACGACGGCCTGCAGATGGGCAGCAAAAAGCCTCAGCAGGCTCAGCAGCAGGCGGATGTTGTGCCCGGCACCGCACAGCACGGCATGCAGCGCATCGCCCAGCGCGCCCTTGAGTGGATTTCGATCCAGTCGTCCGTCGCTCTTCATGTGTCCGATCGTCGGCTCGATCGCGCTTCGCCGTTTGATCATGGCCTTCATCGTGCGCGTCACGCCTCGCCGCTGGCCTGATCTGAGAATCTGCACGCCCTCGACCTCG
>Ga0180008_1000560_pt1 | contig 30226 bp, 26 predicted proteins | sample MM_PW_MetaG_FD_121121 | JGI IMG/M metagenome (GOLD analysis project Ga0180008, IMG submission 121121) | Groundwater microbial communities from the Aspo Hard Rock Laboratory (HRL) deep subsurface site, Sweden - MM_PW_MetaG | ecosystem: Environmental > Aquatic > Deep subsurface > Groundwater... | reverse complement strand
CAAACTGCTGGCCAACGTGCGGCCGGGTGATGCCGTGGTGATCTGGAAGCTGGATCGCCTTGGGCGTTCCCTCAAGCACCTGGTCGAGTTGGTCGGCGAGCTGGCAGAGCGCAAGGTCGGCTTTGGGCTGCGCTAATTGCCTCATCTAATAAATGCTCTAGAGGAACAACACGCGCTACAAGTCCAGATTTTTCTGCTTCAAACGCGTCCATCATTCGGGCTGTTAGACACAAGTCCATGGCTTTGGCTTTACCAATGGCACGAGTTAACCGCTGCGTTCCTCCAGCGCCCGGCGGAATACCAAGTTTAACTTCAGACTGACCAAATTTTGCATTCTCAGCAGCAATGATAATGTCGCACATCATTGCAAGCTCACAGCCACCACCCAGAGCAAAACCTGCCACAGCGCCAACCACTGGCTTTCTAGAGTTAGCAAGCCGCTCCCAGTTACGGGATATAAAATTTGTTTTGTACACGTGCATATAGTCGAATGACTTCATAAATCCAACGTCAGCGCCAGCCGCAAAGGCCTTATCATTTCCCGTGATGACGATACAGCCTACTTCATCATTGGATTCAAATAAACCGACCGCATCAGAAATCCCATCAATAATATCGTCATTCAAAGCATTAAGAACATCAGGACGATTTATCTTAATCAATCCAACCCGCCCACGAACCTCAACAATAACTGAGCTACGACTCATTTCTATCACCAAGTAAACTTTAATAATTAATATAGCCACGGCTTCGGCTTACTCAAAAGCCTGATCGGTTAAAAATCACACAAAAAGCCCATACCTTCGCACCGATCAATTCTGCTTTCATCATTCAGCCAGAAGCACGCACCGAACGTCAACCATGAGCGAACTACAATTAATACTCGTAAAAGCCACGACCTGTTTTACGCCCTAGGTGTCCGGCCTCAACCATTTCCACAAGAAGTGGGGCAGGACGATACTTAGGGTCTTTAAAGGATTCAAATAGAACTTGCATAACAGCCAACTGAACATCAAGACCTATCATGTCGCATAGCGCCAGCGGGCCAATGGGATGATTAGCACCCAGTTTCATAGCCTCATCAATTTCTGACGCCGAGGCAAGGTTCTCGCTTAAGCTGAACACAGCTTCGTTAATCATTGGGCAAAGCACACGATTAACGACAAAACCGGCGCTATTCTTTACCTTGATAGGCGTCTTCCCTACTGCTTTAGCTAAGGCCTCCATCGAAGAAAACACTGTTTCGCTTGTCTGAAGACCGCGAATAACTTCGACAAGAGCCATGACCGGAACGGGATTAAAAAAATGTAATCCCACCACTCTTTCAGGTCGCGTCGTGGCTGCAGCCAGTCGCGTAATGGATATTGAAGAAGTGTTGGATGCCAAAACGGCCTCCGGCCGCATGATAGCGTCTAACTGGGTCATTAACTGCAACTTCAATTCAAGGTTTTCGGTCGCTGCCTCAATCACGACGTCGCAACCAGCCAGATCCGTGAGATTCCCACCTGTTCGAATCCTGGAAATAGCATCCACCTTTTGTTGACTAGTGATTTTTTCCTTATCGAGTAGTCGCGAAAGACTTTTGCCCATGTTTTCCATCGCTCGATCTAGCGCTGTAGCGGAGATATCAATCAGCGAGACGTTAAATCCACTCAGCGCAAAAACCTGACTAATACCGCTCCCCATAATACCGGCGCCAAGAACCCCAATTTTTTGCATTTTCATGTAACCCCCTCAAGACAACAGTAAGCTGTAAATTTACTTCGAATATTTTTACTACACACCTTGAACCGCTCAGTTCCTGCGCATCGCAGAAACTCAAATAGATCCATTTATCGCCTAACCAGAGTTAGGCCTGCAGCGTCCAATCAATCTAATGCTGCCCGACTTGTCGATATCAGTTCGTGATCCAACAACAGCGCCAACAACCACGAAAACTTGCTATCCTGCGACCGCGAGGTCCATTACAGTCATCACGCAAGCATGTACTTCAATCCCGCACAGGATCCCCGGTTATTGAGAACCCACTCTTTAATGGCTTCGCCGCCTTTTTCAACGCAGGAAAAGTAGGTCTTATTTATAATCGTAGTTTTCTGAGCGCACGCTAACAGCTCTTCTGGAATAGGACACAGGTCCTCCAGCGAATCCGGCTGCGCGGCGGCGGCGCGTTCCAGGCGGTGAGCCATGTCTTCTATGGACACCGGCGGCAGGGAGAGTTTGTGGGTCAGTTCGACGATGTCGCTGGCGCCAAAGTGCAGGTACAGGCCCAGCCCCAACACCGGGACAAGGACTGCTGCGAGCATTGGCAGCGCCTTACCCAGGCGCGATTCGCGGGGCCTTTCCACGCCTTCGGTATCGGCCAATAGCTCGCGCGCAGCCTCGGCCTCACCGGCCTGTAACTGCTCGGCGGTCAGCACCCCAGCTGCCTGCTGGCCTTGCAGCTCGGCCAGGCGCTCCTGATACAGGGCAACGTTGAGAGCGGTGCGATCCTCCTCGGCCTGGGCCTTGCGCCCACGCAATACCGGGATCAGCAGGAAAGCCAGGGCGACCAGCAACAGCAGGCCGGCAGCGAGCCAGAATTCGATCATTTGGGGTCCTGGGAGTTTTGCTGAAGCAGCGTCTGCAGACGCTGGTTTTCACTGGCCGACAAGGCGACCTGCGCGGGATTGTTTTCCACCTTGCGCCGACGCAGCACCAGCACCACGAGGCCCAGCGCGCCAAGGCCGAGCAAGGCGAACGGGCCGTACCAGAGCAGGTAGGTACGGGTATCCACCGGCGGCTTGTAGAGCACGAAGTCGCCATAGCGCAGCACCAGGAAATCGACGATCTCGGCGTTGCTCTTGTCCTCCTCCAGCATGCGGAAGATTTCCCGGCGCAGGTCGGTGGCGATCGGCGCATTGGAATCGGCGATGTTCTGGTTCTGGCACTTCGGGCAGCGCAGTTCCGCGGTGAGGCTGCGGAAACGCTCGCGCTCGGCCTCGTCCTTGAACTGGTAGGTGTCGATGGCGGCCCGGTTCATGCCGACCAGGCTCAGGCCGAGCAGGCAGGCGATCAGCAGACGCTTCACGGCTTCTCCTCCAGCAGGGCCTGGTAGCGCGGCGCCAGCTCCTCGCGCCAGACTTTCTCGTCGATGGCGCCGACGTACTTGTGACGAATGATGCCCTGGGCGTCGATCAGGAAGGTTTCCGGAGCGCCATAGACGCCCAGGTTGATGCCCAGCGAGCCCTGCGGGTCGGCCACGTTGACCTGATAGGGGTCGAGGTAGTCCTGCAGCCACTGGCGCGCGGCCGCGCCGTCATCCTTGTAGTTGACCCCGTGGATCACCACACCGGCCTTGGCCAGGCGATTGAGCATCTGGTGCTCGGCCTTGCAGGTCGGGCACCAGGTGGCCCAGACGTTGACCAGTGCCGGGCCCTTGAGGTCCTTCTCGGAGATCAGGCGCTGCCCATCCTTCAGGTCCGGCAGGCTGAAGGCCGGCAGCGGCTTGTCGATCAGCGCCGAGGGCAGCTCCTGCGGATTGAGGAACAGCCCGCGGTAGAGAAACAGCGCAATGCCGAGGAACAGCAGCAGCGGCAACAGCAGGATCAGACGCTTCATGCCGCCACTCCATTGAGGCCCAGGGCCTCACGCACGCGGGTCTTGACCTTGACCCGGTAGCGCGGATCGAAAGCCGCCAGCAGGCCGCCGAAGCCCATCATCAGGCCGCCGAACCAGATCCAGCGCACGTAGGGCTTGATGTGCACGCGCACGGCCCAGGCGCCGTCTTCCAGCGGCTCGCCGAGAGCCACGTAGAGGTCGCGGGTGAGGCCGGCGTCAATGCCGGCCTCGGTCATCGGCATGTTCTGCACGCTGTACAGGCGCTTCTCCGGATGCAGCAGGGCGACTTCCTCGCCGTCTTCCAGCACGCGGATGCTGCCCTTGTCCGAGGTGAAGTTGGGCCCCTCGAAATGCTCGGCGCCCTCGAAGACGAAGCGGTAGCCGCCCAGTTCCAGCGACTCGCCGGGGGCCAGGCGCAGGTCGCGCTCGGCGCTGCCCTGGCTGACCAGCACCACGCCGATGGCGCAGACGGCAATGCCCAGGTGTGCCAGCTGCATGCCCCAGTAGCTGCTGTTGAGGCCCAGGATGCCCTTGATCAGGCCCTTGTGCCGAGTCTTGTCGAGCAGGTCGCGTACGCCGGCCAGCAGCACCCAGGCCGCCAGCAGGAATACCGCCAGCACCGCCCAGTTGAAGTCGCCGAACAGCCAGGTAGCCAGACCACCCAGCGCGGCGCTGCCGAGCAGTACCGGGGTGAGCATGCCGAGCAGCCACTGCAGCGGGGTGTCCTTCCAGCGCACCAGCACGCCGACCGCCATCACCAGCATCAGCAGGGCCATCAGCGGCACGAACAGGGCGTTGAAATACGGCGGGCCGACTGACAGCTTGGCGCCGCTGAGGGCATCCAGCACCAGCGGGTAGAGGGTGCCAAGCAGGATCATCGAGGCGGCCACCACCAGCACCAGGTTATTGGCCAGCAGCAGGGTCTCGCGCGACCACAGGGCGAAGCCGACCTGGCTCTTGACCACCGGCGCACGCACGGCGAACAGGGTCAGCGAACCGCCGACCACCAGCAGCAGGAAGGCCAGGATGAACACCCCGCGCTCCGGATCGGTGGCGAAGGCGTGCACCGAGGTCAGCACCCCGGAACGGACCAGGAAGGTGCCGAGCAGGCTCAGGGAAAACGCGGCGATGGCCAGCAGCACGGTCCAGCTCTTGAATACGCCGCGCTTCTCGGTCACGGCGAGGGAATGGATCAGCGCGGTGCCGACCAGCCAGGGCATGAACGAGGCGTTCTCCACCGGGTCCCAGAACCACCAGCCGCCCCAACCCAGTTCGTAGTAGGCCCACCAGGAGCCCAGGGCGATGCCGATGCCGAGGAAGGCCCAGGCGATGATGGTCCACGGCCGCGACCAGCGTGCCCAGGCCGCATCCAGCTTGCCGCCGAGCAGCGCGGCGATGGCGAAGGCGAAGGCCACGGAGAAGCCGACATAGCCCATGTACAGCATCGGCGGATGGACGATCAGGCCGATGTCCTGCAGCAGCGGGTTGAGGTCGCGACCGTCCTGCGGCATGTCCGGCAGCAGGCGCTCGAAGGGGTTGGAGGTGACGATGAGGAACAGCAGGAAGCCAATGCTGATCATGCCCATCACCGCCAACACGCGGGCCAGCATCACTTCCGGCAGCAGGCGGGAGAAGATCGACACGGCGAAGGTCCAGCCACCGAGGATCAGCGCCCACAGCAGCAGCGAGCCCTCGTGGGCACCCCACACGGCGCTGAACTTGTAGTACCAAGGCAAGGCGCTGTTGGAGTTGCTGGCCACGTAGGCGACGGAGAAGTCGTCGACCATGAACGACCAGGTCAGGCAGGCGAAGGCGAACAGCAGGAAGGCGAACTGACCCCAGGCGGCAGGTTGCGCCAGGCTCATCCACTGGCGATCACCACGCCAGGCGCCGACCAGCGGCAGGCTGGCCTGCACCAGGGCCAGGCACAGGGCGAGGATCAGCGCCAGGTGGCCCAGCTCGGGCACGATCAGATTCAGGTTCATGCTCAACCCTCGCTCTTGCCGGGTTGCAACTGACCGCTGTCTTCCAGCGCCTTGGTCACTTCCGGCGGCATGTAGTTCTCATCGTGCTTGGCCAGCACTTCGTCGGCGATCAGCACGCCGTCGGCATTCAGCTTGCCCAGGGCGACGATGCCCTGCCCTTCGCGGAACAGGTCCGGGAGGATGCCGCGGTAGCGGATGGTCACGTTTTTGGCGAAGTCGGTGACCACAAACTCGACGCCCAGCGAGTCGCCGCTGCGCTTGAGCGAGCCCTCGGCGACCATGCCGCCGGCACGGATGCGCGCATCCTGCGGCGCCTCGCCATTGGCGATCTGCGTCGGCGTGTAGAACAGGTTGATGTTCTGGTTCAGCGCCATCAGCGCCAAGCCCACGGCGATACCGGCACCGACCAGGATGGCGAGGACGATATACAGGCGTTTCTTGCGGACCGCTTTCACTGTTGATTCTCCCGGCGCAGACGGCGCGCCTCGTCTTGCAGGTAACGTCGGCGGGCCAGGATCGGCAGGGCGACGTTGAGGAGCAGCACGGCAATGCCGATGCCGTAGGCCGACCACACGTAGGGGCCATGATTGCCCATGGCGAGGAATTCGCTGAAGGAAGAGAAACTCATGCACTGCCCTCCACCAGTCGACTGACTTCGGCGCGCACCCAACTGCTGCGCGCCTCGCGCTTGAGCACTTCGGTGCGCATGCGGTAGAGCAGCACGGCGCCGAGGAAGCAGTAGAAGCCGAGCACCGAAATCAGCAGCGGCAGCCACATGTCCATGTTCATGCTGGCCTTGCCGGTGACCTTGAAGGTGGCCGGCTGGTGCAGGGTGTTCCACCACTCCACCGACTTCTGGATGATCGGAATATTCACCGCACCGACCAGGGCCAGCACGGCGCAGGCCTTGGCCGCGCTGTCGCGGTTGCTGATCGCGCTACCCAGGGCGATCACGCCGAAATAGAGGAACAGCAGGATCAGCATCGAGGTCAGCCGTGCGTCCCAAATCCAGTAAGTCCCCCAGGTCGGCTTGCCCCAGATGGTGCCGGTCACCAGGGCGATGAAGCACAGCCAGGCGCCGATGGGCGCGGCCTGCTGCAGGGCCACATCGGCCAGCTTCATCTTCCAGATCAGGCCAACGGCGCCGGCCACCGCCATCAGCAGGTAGCAGAACTGGGCGAGGAAGGCCGCCGGCACATGGATATAGATGATCCGGTAGCTGTTGCCCTGGTATTTCTCCGGGGGTGCGAAGGCCAGGCCCCAGACCAGGCCGACCACCAGCAGCAGCGCGGCGGCCACGGCCAGCAACGGCAGCCAGCGCCCGCTCATCTCGTAGAACCACTTGGGCGAGCCCCACTTGTGAAACCAGGTCCAGTTCATTGCTGTTTCCCCACCTATCAGACATGCCCGACATGCCATCGTCGATGGTTTCCGACGTCTATCTCTGATCGGGTCGATTGCCAGCTCATCGGGATCCTCACTAGAGGCGCTAGTGCGTAGCTCTGATACATAAGCCACGACCAACCGAGCCGCGGTTAACAAAGAGTCGAAAATCAGCGGCTATCGGAAGCACCTGGAGTCACCACAAACTGGTCCATGAGTGCCTGTTGATGGTTAGCAAGGCCGTTCAGGGTATTACTGATTTCCGCTGACTCCTGCGCCTGCGTGGAAAGCGATTCAGTAACATCGCGAATTGCTGCGACATTACGATTAATTTCTTCAACTACAATGCTCTGCTCCTCAGCTGCGCTAGCTATTTGTAAATTCATATTGGTGATGATGGATACCGAATCACCAATACGCTGCAGCGCGGTCACAGCCAACACCACCTGTGCGACACTGCCTTGAGCCTTGCTATGGCTACTATGCATCGAGCTGACAACATCCTTGGTGCGCTGCTGCAATCCCTCAATCACCAAGCGAACCTCTTTAACGGAACTCTGAGTGCGTCGAGCCAAGTTTCGTACCTCATCAGCGACGACTGAAAAGCCACGCCCCGCATCGCCAGCCCGTGCCGCCTCAATGGCTGCATTTAGCGCGAGCAGATTGGTTTGTTCCGCAATGGCACGTATCACATCCAACACTGAACTGATCTGATCGCTTCGATTAGTCAAATCTCGTACTTCTTCCATAGATGCACTCATCTCATTCGACAAATGCTCAATGGCGATTGCGGTGCTGTTTATAACCTCAAGGCCCTCCAAGGTCGCCAAGTCGACTCCTTGTGCTGCATCGGCAGCTTGCGCAGCACTGCGTGCTACTTCATGGGCTGAAGCGGTCATTTCTTGGGATGCGGTCGCAACTTGATCAACTTCTCTGTATTGCTGCTCCATCCCCGAACTGGTTTGATTAGCAATGATGGCGGATTGATCAGCCGTGTTACGGGCTTCTTGAACCAAGCGTTTTACCTCGGCGATCACGGGTTGAAGTTTATCGAGGAAGCGGTTGAACCAGCCAACCAGTTCGCCTAGTTCATCCTGACGCGTATAAACCAAGCGGTGTGTAAGGTCCCCTTCGCCGACAGCAATATCTTTTAGCATGGCCGCTACACGTAGAATCGGCCGGGTTACCCCCAACGCCGTCAGCCAAACTAATATCAAACCAATAGTTGCTGCAACGGCGCCAAGTACTAATTCCAACACTGTACGTTTTGCGTTACGTCTATCCAAATCTTGCTGCAACGATAAGGCCGGAGCCAAAAGAGACCGCATGGGAACATCGAGTAGTAAAGCCCATGGCTCGCTATTGGGAATGGGCATCACTGGTGCAATCAACTGTAGATTATCCCGCCCCTGCACCACACTTACTTTGCCAAGGCGCTGCAATGCCAATAAGGAATTACCATTATCCGGATAGACCTTCTCAAGGCTTTGTCCGAGTAAACTTACATCGCGACTGTGCGCAGCCAGCAGACCGGCGGAACTGACAATGCTGATGGAGCCGCGCCCACGATACATATCGCGATTGTCAACAGTAGCAAGTTGTTGAAGATTATCTAGACTGATGTCCATACCAATAATCGCCAATATCTTACCGTTCTCGATGACAGGGAACGCCAAGGTCGTTATTAGCATTCGCTGACCTGAACTATCATCGAAATACGGATTTAACAGGCACGGCTTTAGATTTTTTTTAGGACAACTGAACCACGTATTGAAAGGAGAACCATCCAGCATAGGGGTGGTGTCAGCAATTAGAGCTTCAGACACTACCTGACTACTAGCATGCCCGTCCCTCTGCACCCAATATGGCGCAAAACGTCCTGCCTCATTACTACCCACTTCACCTTGGTTTAAAAATAAATCATCAGTGCCATCGATAGCATTTTTTTCGAAAACCAAATAAATACTAAGCAGCTGCGGGCTGGCCTTCAAAGTTTGCTCAACCTGATGATGGAGGCTCTCTCGCAGGACCTGCGCGCTCAATTTTAGTGCTTGCGCCTGCCTCCGCTGCTGCAAAACGTGTCTAGAAAAACTCAGCCCCTCCTGATAGTACGACATCAAATAATTCTTGATAGTGAGCGCTTGTACTTCGGCTTCTTTCTTCATGCGCTCTTGAGCTGCCGCCTCCAGCATTTGAGTCACGTTTGACTTTATCAGAGATGTATCCGTGCTCATTCGATAGACCGAATACCCTACCAACAAAGCCACAATCCCCAAAAGACAGAGGCCGACCAAAAGAGTCATTTTCCATAGAATAGGTAGTCGGTTCGGAAACAAGAGCAAAAGCCCTCTTTATAGAAAGCAATACACAGCTATACGCAGACTACTGTCTGTACTCGTTCAGCGTAACTGCTATGGAAACAAGTCAGGCACCCTAGAGCGCGCGACGCACAGATCGCGCGCTCTCTACGTGATGAGCCAGGGTGACAATATGCCTGTACTATGTACTAGTACTGAGAGCCGCACTCTGGCGCTCCGCAATGCTCACTTCCCGCATGCGGAATTTCTGCACTTTGCCACTGATGGTCATGGGGAATTCGTCAACCAATTTGAAACTTCGCGGGATCTTGAAGTGAGCGATTCTATTTTTGCAATAGTCGCGCAGGGATTCAGCATCAACTTGGTGGCCGGGATGTAATTTAACCCAGGCTATAATCTCCTCTCCGTAGATTTCATCTGGCACACCGATTACTTGTACATCCGCCACAGCTGGATGAGTAAACAGGAATTCCTCGATCTCTCGCGGATAAACGTTTTCACCTCCGCGAATGATCATGTCCTTGTTACGTCCGACGATGCTGATGTAACTATCATCATCCATGGTTGCGAGATCCCCGGTATGCATCCAACCGGCTGCATCGACGGCAGCCGTGGTCGCTTGAGGATTGTTCCAATAGCCCAACATCACACTGTATCCGCGCGTGCAGAGTTCGCCAATTTGCCCGCGCGCAACTATCCGGCCGTGATCGTCGATGATCTTGCTTTCCAAATGTGGCTGGGTGCGCCCGACGCTGGTTATACGGTGGGTAAAATCGTCCTCAGGCCCGGTCTGGGTCGAGATAGGGCTGGTTTCGGTCATGCCATAAGCTATTTGCATCTCGGTAAGATGCATGTCCTCGATGACCCGTCGCATCACTTCGATGGGGCATGTGGAGCCGGCCATGATACCGGTGCGCAGACTGCCCAGATCCAATGCCATACGCTCAGGGTGATCCAGCATGGAGATAAACATGGTAGGCACACCAAACATAGCGGTCGCTTTTTCTTCTGCGGCAGCTTGAAGGGTCGCTAACGGTTCAAAAGAAGCGCTGGGATAGATCATCGTACTACCATGAGTCACACAACCGAGGTTCCCCATCACCATGCCGAAACAATGATAGAGCGGAACGGGAATCACCAGACGGTCATGCTCGGTGAGGCGCATACTTTCGCACACCATATAAGCATTATTCAAAATACTGTAATGACTGAGCGTTGCGCCTTTGGGGGCCCCCGTCGTGCCTGAGGTGTATTGAATATTGATCGGATCATCAAACTGCAATTGCCTTCCACACTCAATCAATTGCTGACGATCAATCAATTCAGCGCGCCCCAGCAAGTCCACCCAGGACAACATACCCTCGGCCGGCTGCTCGCTGAGCGTGATCACTCCGCGCAACTCCGGTAATTTCTCACTGTTGACCGCCCCCACCTCGGAACGCTTAAGCTCCGGTAACAGCGTATAAAGCATTTCGTGATAGTTAGAGCTTTTGAAAACATCACTACAAATCAGCCAACGACAACCGGATTGCTTGAGGGCATATTCAATTTCGCTGGGCCGATAGGCGGGATTGATATTGACCAACACCACGCCTACTTTGGCGGTCGCAAACTGAGCGATACACCACTGTGCGCAGTTCGGCGCCCAGATACCGACACGGTCACCTACTTCAAGACCCAGCGAAAGCAACCCTTGCGCACAACGATCGACTTCGACCGCCAGTTGTTTCCAAGTGTAACGCAACTGCTGATGCCGTACCACCAGAGCCTCTCGCTCGGGATAACGCTCGACAGCCAGGTCAAAAGCCGCACCGATGGTCATCGCTAATAATGGTGTTGTTTGCGACCCAATGCTATAGCTTGGAAGATTCATATCAAAACCCTTCTTTCCACTCAAGACTGCTCTTGCGGGTTAGCCGCAACAGCGCCTGTCACTTTTATTGTTGATAAAGTAATTTTAACGAATAAATATCTGCGATGAGTTCAACGCCATATCCCCTCCGGGCAATTTAATATTACCGATCCGTTTCATGCTGTCGGCATCGAAAATAGCGATGTCATTGAGCGTTCCTGACAAATAAATTTTGCTGCCATCCTTGTTGAAGGAGACGTAGTAGTAGGAATGATCGAGGGCGGCAGAGTGAATCCTCTTCTTCTGCTTGATGTCGTACTTGTCCAAGCGGTTCAGCACGCCAAACATCAGATTCGGGTCCTTCGGCGAACGCATGCCAGAAAAATAGATTTCGGTCAGAGGGCCGAAATCGGTGACTTCAGTCTTTCCTGTTTTCAAATCAACATTGAAGAACCCGTACACATAGTCTGCGGTAGCGAGATCCTGCTTCTTGTCCTTGTATATCGCCGCGGTGTACAGCAAAGAGAAGTCTCGGGTATATGTTTGCTGGTTCCACACGTAAAGCACGTCCGGTGCACTGTAGTTCGGGCGTTTCCAGTGACGACTAGGGATCAGCACATCGAACTTGCCGGTATTCACATCGACCTTGTAAACCTCCGCCCCGGCCACGTACAACGTGCCATCGTCGCCGCTCTGCATGATGGTGAGCTGCCGCGGGGCCGGGAAGCTGCGCACCGGTTTGGCCTTCATGCCGGCGTCGGTCTTGTACACATCTAGCCGTGGTTGCTGCACCACATAGCGGTCGTTGAGCTTCAAGGTCGGATTGGCAACAGCGAAGAGCTCTTTACCGTCATGGCTGACCGTAAAGGCGAACATTGATTTGGCTTTCTCACCCGGCTGCTGGCTGATGCTGGCGTGGAATACCTGTTTGCAGCTATCCAGCTCGACGCCATAGATGTCCGCGTAGTGGTTGTTCAGCACGTAGGCGATCTTGCGATCCGGCGACATCTGTACCGTGCCGGGTCCAAAAGCGCCCGGCGTCTTGCAGGTCTTCAACAGGGTATCGGTGGCCAGGTCGATGACGTGAAGGTTATTTGGGTAGTTGGGGGCCACCATGTACTCATGACCGGCTACAAGAGCTGTATTTTCATCGGCCAGAACATTGAACGAACAAACACTTAGGGCGGCAAACGCTGCTAGGCCGCAGGCTTTGATGCTGTGCATGCTGGAATCCTTCTTATTATCTAATCACTTGTCTTTCGGGAAGACAGTGCCGAGGTTGCGCCAATCGTCGGCGGACGGAGCATCCTTGTTCCAGTCCGGGTAGGTGCTCATCATGTCCGGCACCTGCGCTGGCCACCAACACGGATCGGAGCAACCATACAGGTCGGCCTCCATCGGCTGGCACAGCGACGAAACACCGCCAAAAGCGTCGATTTCCCAACCTGGATCAGTGGTCGATGCACAGCCGGCGACGGAACTCATCGCCACGACCTCTTCAATACGATTTTCGGCTGCGGCCTGATCGAGTTTCTGGGCTTTATTATTGATTGCCTTGAGATGTTTCATGTCAGTGTGCCTTGCGCGGAGTGATGTAACTGCTTATAAACGCAGGGTTATGGGTCATGATCCGGGTGTAGACCTCGATGCCAAAATCGACCCAGTCACGCATCAGTTCACAGTAGTGATAAGTCGGGTGGGTTGGGTCACCGTAACGGGCATAGCTCTCGTGGTAGCAGCCGCCGGAACACAGGTTGCGGATTTGGCAATCCTCGCAGCCGGTATTGGTGCGATCCAGGCGCTGGGACAGAAAGTCATTCAACTCGACCTGCTTCACGCCGCCATGCACGTTGCCGAAGGTCGGCAGCGAGGAGCCGGTAAAGCGGTGGCACAGGTTGAGCTCGCCCTTGTGATCAACCGCGAGCATCTTCAGCCCGGCGCCGCATGGCAGTGCTTTCTTGTGGCCTTCATGGATGTCGGTGATCAACTGGTGCAGGTTGGAAAAACCGATGTTGCGATGCTCCAGCGCGGCTTCCAGATAACGCTGACCGAGCTTCTTCATGTTGGCGAAAACTTCAATCAGTTCGTCGCTGGTCAGGTTGAAGCTGCTGATATCGCCGGACGTCACCGGAGCAAAGCCCACCTCGGCGAATCCCAGTTCGTTGAACAGGTGATCCCAGATGGTTTCGACGTCGGTAACGCCGGTTGTCAACGTCACCCGCGCCCCGACCGGACGACTGTTGTAACGCGACAACAGCATTTCGGCCTTGCGCCGCACCACGTCATAGGTGCCCTGCCCGCCCACAGTGATGCGGTTGCGGTCATGCACGGTTTTCGGCCCATCGATGCTCACCGACAAACCGAAACGGTGGGCGTTCAGATAATCCACGGTCTCTTCGGTGAGCAACGTGGCGTTGGTAGTCATGACAAATTCAACGAACTTTCCCGCTTCGCGAAAACGCTTCTCGCAATAGTCAACCATGTGCTCGATCAGCTTGCGGTTGCTCAACGGTTCGCCACCAAAAAACACCACGGTAAAACGCTCTTCATCCGGAGATTCACGCAGGAGCATTTCCACCGAGGCGATCGCGGTTTCGACGTCCATCTTCTTGCCGGCGGACGGCTTGTCGAGGTCTTCCTTGTAGCAGTAGGTGCAGCTCAGGTTGCAGCCGGTGTTGACGTTGAGTACCACGGTGTTGATCGCCGTGCGCTCGACCCGTTTGATCGCGATATCCGGCGTCAATGACGAGCCGTCGTTGACCAGCTCCAAGGAGATCAGCTCACGCAGAGTCTCTTTGATTTCCTCGCCGCTGAACCGTGCAGCCAAGCGTTGGATTAAGTCTTCCGAAGAGCAGCCGGGGCCGCGCAAAGTGTCGATGATGGTGCCGGTCAGCTCATCGCTGGCGAACAGCGAACTGCTGGGGATATGGAACAGCATGCGGTCGGCGTCGACATGCACTTCGTGCAGGTTGCGTTCGACCAGATTCAAGATAGCGCCCATTGCAAGTCTCCTGTGCAAACCCCGCTTGGCGGGGCGTGCGGTCATTCCGATAAGTGCCTGAATCGCCTGCGATCAGACCAAATCAAGGAATGGGTGGATTGTTCCAACGTTGAACGGTGACGATCATCTGGCCTTCCCCTGTTAGGGACTTCCCTGCGTCGTCGACAGCGGCGATCACCTTGAGGTTGCCGGCATTGTTGGTGGACATTTTGCGCGCCGGATTCGGCCCGGCATCCCCCGGAGTGAACACGCCAGTGTCAGCGTGCATCGTGCCGGCGAACTTGACGTCCTCATCTTCTTCGGCGCGCTCATCGAACGCTGCGACCGACCACTGTGCCGGGACGATACCAATGCGATACGGTTTGCCCTCAGCGTCCTTGCCCCAGGCCTCCGCATCGAAACGGCCCTGGACCTTCGGTGTCGAACCACCGCCGCCGCCGATCCTTGCCACCGAAAACGCAGGCACCACTTTGATCTCCGAGATGTTGCTGTAGACCGACAGGGTCGGCCCCTTCAGTGTGCCAATGGTGACATTGCGAAGACCCGGTTGGGCATTGACAGCGGCCTTGAGCTTGACCCTGATCCGGTCAGCGCTCTGCTCGAGGACTTCGACCACCTCCACCCCTTTCCCGAAGTTCGGCGTGCCTACCATTCCGCTGCCAACCAATATGACTTCGGTTTCGCTGCCCGCCTTGAGATAGCCTGGCTGAACCGCCAGCAAGCGGTTGCTGCCCTGCTTTGCTGCGACAAAATCAAGGCCGCGCTCGTCATGCTCCGCCTCGAACATCCGGCCCTGCATGGAATCGCCCTGGGCGGCGAATACCTGGCGCATGGTCACGCCGTCTATCTTCACCTTGCCGCGCCACTCGTAACCGGTGTAGAGAATCGCACTCCCGTCGCCATTAAACAGGCTTCCGTCGGCGTATTGGCCTTTGACGTTGACTTTGAAGGTGTCGCTGCCGTCAGCCGCCACACTCATCACACCAGTCACTTCACCTTTGCCCGGCAGATGACCGCTGAAGTTCCATTCACCAACAAGCGCTTCGGCGTTCGGTGAGGTACTGAGCCATTTTTTCCAGGCTGGATTGTCCAGCGGATAGCGTTTAGCCAGCAGTGGCACCATTTCTTTGCGGGCAACATCGAACCACTCACGATCACGCGCTAAAAGCTGATACTCAAGCGACGGCCACTGGCCGAGATGGAAGTTAACCAACTCCTCCCATTCCTCGGCCGGGCGGCGCTGAAGAGCGACCCGCGCACCAGAGTGGCACCGGGCGCACATCTGGCTTGTTTGATCGTCGAATTTTTCGACCGTATTAAGACGCCGCTCTAAAGCGTAACGCACACCTTCCGTCTCACTGGGCGCCAAGCCTTGAGTATCGGCTAAATACTTAACTAGGGTACGACGGTCCTTATCACTGATCTGCACGCCATGCATGACCTGCATTCGGGCGATGCTCATCAGCCAGCCTTCCGGGGTTTTACGCTGGTGACTGATACGACTCAGAGCATCATTCCCCTCGGACGTGTGACAGCCTCGACAGGTTTCATTGAGGATGGCCTTGGCGTCTCGAGCAGCCAGGCTGGGCTGTGAATACAGCGCCATGCACGTGGCTATACACATCAGGCCGGTACTAAGCCCTAATCGGAGTTTTCTCTTCATCAACGTCGAACCTCGCACGGGGCATTATTATTTTTGACATTCGTGAGTACGGTTTCTGTTTCAACGAATCGCAGCAGGTAGAAACAGAGCGCGCTTGGAGTGATCAATACACAGACCGTGCCAACCTTCGTTATCTTGCTGAAAACGCGGCATATCACTAATAAAACGGATATTTTCCACCGTCCCCCTCACTGTCAGCCGTTTCACTTCGCGACAACTGTTTTAATCTGAGAGACATACATTGCTTACAGGTTGTTTCACAGGGATTGCCTGGACGTCTCACGCCGTCTCAATATGAGACACTCGATCACCCCAAGAGCACACGCACAGCAGCTCTCTCCCCGGTAAAACGGACCTTTAACTATAAAAAGCGCAACTGGCACAACCATTGCCATGCACCTCAGTACACCAACAAAAGAGGTTGCATCATGTCGTTTACGAGCCTACATCCGGACACCACAGCGTTTATCCAACGAGATCCGCGTATGCTTATCGGGGGTAAATGGGTCGAAGCCGCCGATGGTCAGATCATGTCCCTACGCAATCCAGCCACCGGCGAAGAACTCTGCGTTGTGCCACGTGCTACGGCTGACGACGTTGACCGCGCGGTGCTTGCTGCACGTCAGGCTTTCGATGACTCGACCTGGACCCGCACACGCCCCCGGGAGCGCCAGAACCTTCTATGGAAACTAGCCGATCTGATGGAGCGTGACGCCGATGTTCTCGCTCAGCTGGAATGCCTGAACAATGGCAAAAGCGTAGCGGTGGCTCGGGTCATGGACGTGCAGCTGTCCATCGATTTCCTGCGATATATGGCAGGCTGGGCAACTAAAATCGAAGGTAGCACGGTAGATGTTTCGGTACCGCTCATGCCCAACGATCAGTTCCACAGCTTCATCCGTCGCGAAGCGGTGGGGGTGGTCGGTGCAATCGTGGCGTGGAACTTCCCACTGTTGCTGGCTTGCTGGAAACTGGGCCCCGCGCTAGCCACCGGCTGTACTGTGGTGCTCAAACCTGCGGATGAAACGCCATTGTCGGCCCTCAAGATGGCCGAACTGGCCTTGGAAGCCGGTTACCCGGAGGGCGTGTTTAACGTTGTAACCGGGACTGGCATCACCGCCGGCTCAGCACTGACCCATAATCCTCTAGTAGACAAGCTGACCTTCACCGGCTCCACGGCCGTGGGCAAACAAATTGGCAAGGTCGCCATGGAAACCATGACCCGGGTCACCCTGGAACTGGGGGGTAAATCGCCGACCATTGTTATGGCCGACGCCGAGATGAAGGCAGCAGCAGCAGGTGCCGCCAATGCAATTTTCTTCAACCAGGGCCAAGTATGTTGCGCCGGTTCAAGGCTATATGTGCAACGCAAACATTTCGATAATGTCGTAGCCGATATTGCCGATATCGCCAATGCCATGAAACTGGGTAACGGACTGGATACATCCGTCGAGATGGGCCCATTAATTTCTGCACGCCAGCAAGATCTAGTTTACGGGTACATCGAAAAGGGCCGCGAAAGCGGTGCAACGATTGCCTGCGGCGGCGAGCAATACGGGCCTGGTTATTTCGTCAAACCCACGGTAATCGTTGATGTCGATCAGAAGCATTCGCTGGTACAAGAAGAAATTTTTGGCCCCGTGCTGGTGGCGATTCCGTTCGATGATGAAGCCGATGCATTGCGCATGGCCAATGACAGCCCATATGGATTGGGTGCAAGCATTTGGTCGAATGATCTGGCAGCGGTACATCGGATGATCCCACGGATTAAATCGGGCTCGGTGTGGGTTAACTGCCACAGCGCGCTGGATCCGGCTCTGCCATTTGGTGGGTACAAGATGTCCGGGGTCGGACGTGAAATGGGATTTGCGGCGATTGAACACTACACCGAGCTGAAATCGGTATTGATCAAATTATAAGTGCACGATTAGGCGAAGTACGCTTACTAGATTCGTAATGTATTTTTTAAGCGCCGAGCAACCGTGACGGGCGCTTACTCCCCGTCACGGTTTAAAGCCATGCGCCAACAACCACCCTTTGATCATCCTGCCTTGCTCTGCCGTTAACCCTGCCATTACCTGCTTTACGGGCTCAGAGCTTAAACGCCGTATCAACGGTGCCAGCTCAATGCCTTCAACATGCCAGACGCCCAGGGGTTGATCCGCAGTAATCACCACTTCAGCCTCACTGACAAAACCATCTGCCAGCACTGGTGCCCGCTCAATGCTAAGGGCACTGAAATCCGCATCGGCGTGGGCAACTTCGGCATCTGGCCATTGCCGGCGGGACTGCCAGAACGGCTGCTCCTGCCAGCGCTGCTCAGTAATGTAAAAATCCCGGCCAATTCGTGCGAAGCGTAAAAACAATTGCTCCACTCGCCGCTGATGAAACCGCTGTGCAAGCACCGACCGTTCAGGTTTACGCAATAACGTATTGATTACTGCCGGCGCTTGCAGCGATGAAGACAACGATTGGAATATCCCATTGCCTGACAAAGGGTCTACCGCCATCGCTGCGTCGCCCACTCTAATCCAATTATCGCCGCAAACCTGCGAGCTCAAAATTGCGGTGCTACTGCGGGCGTGTACCTGCACATCGGATGACGGCTCAGCACCAAAAAACGTCTGCGCCAAGATAGAACTTCGGCGCTGATCACTACAGTAATCCAGCAGCTTCGCTTTGCCGGGCAAGTCGGCGCTGGCAACGTCCACCGTCCATTGCCAGTAGCATTGACCATCGGCACGCCGAGCCATCCACGCCCAACCGCCTGCCAGACTTTCTACCGCACTGGCCGCTGCGCCCGGCGCGCCTTGCCAGCGATTCAGCAGACTGACTGTTTCCGGACCGCGCAGGCCTTTTCCAAGCGCCGGCGCCTGACGCCCGCGAGCTTCTACCAAGAATTCCGCGATTAGCGTTGCACTTCCCTCAATTTCGACGTGGTGCCCGGTTGCCGAGGTTCGAACGCCCGACACACGCCCCTCAATCAACCTGACGCCAGCCAAACGCAGATCCTCTCGCAGCCCCTGGTCGAAGCTAGGACGATCCAATAGAAATTCGATATTCTGCGCATATTGCTGCCCGTCCCACACCACCTGTCGCTGAGATGGCAAAGCCGAGGAAGCCAGCGCATGGTGTAAACCTGCATTGCGCAAGGCGTCCAGTACGCGCAGGGAAACACCTTCCAGCGCCGCAAACCTGCGCCACTCACTGACCACCGTTACCTCATAGCCGAGCCGCCGAAGCCCCAGGGCAACCGCAGCGCCCGCGGGGCCTGCACCTAGAACTAAAATCATGGTCTCACGCGCCGCTCAGGGCCGTAATAGCTGGCATGTTCGCGCAGCCACGCAATGACTTGGTCATTGCTCGCGCCTGGGTGTTCCAGCAGATAACTGGCTATGTGACCACTCAACATTGCGCAGCCAAAACTGGCGCCGGATTGGGCGGGATTGAGTCCGCGCCCACACGCTGCAAAATCAGCCTGAGGGCTGTCAAGCCATGACCACTCACGGTCAGCGCAACGTGCATCGCCTGTCACCCGCAGCACCCCTGGATAATTCGCTGGAAATACACCCTCCCCCTGTGCAGGACTTGAAGCACACAACAGAATGCCGCGTGACACTGCTGCCGCACAGGCATTGCGTAACAGCTCGCGGTCCTGGCGCAGGCCGAGGCTCAAATTGATCAGGCGCACGTTTTGAGCCACCAGCCAGTCAATTGCTGTCGCTATCTGCAGGGCGCTGGTGACGCCTCGCCGATCAAACACTTGCGCCACGCAAAAGCGTGCAGAAGGCGCGCATCGACTGATGGCTTCGACTACCGCGCTGCCGTGACCGAGCACATCGTCGCGCACATCACTTTCGTCCACTCCCACTCCATCGGCCAGCAACGAGAACTGACGCGCGGCCATCACCTGTATCCGCTGTGCCTCAGAATACCCGCTGTCCACCACGCCAATTCGTAGTTCAGGTTTCATCTAACACCGTCTTTGATATAAGCACGCCATCAAGCAATTCAAAACGCAGATCCGCATCGGCCAAAGTAGAGGGGCGATGGCTGATCAAGATTCGTGTGCGGCCGACAAACAGTTGATCAATGGCAGCGATGACTTCACGTTCGGTGGCTTCGTCTACCGCCGATGTCGCTTCATCCAATACGAGAATTAAAGGGTCCTGCAACAACGCTCGGGCAATAGCGATGCGCTGTTTCTGCCCTCCGGATAACTGCTGACCGCGCTCGCCCAGCGGACTGTCGAGCCCTTCGGGTAGTGAGGCAATCAGACTGTCGAGTTGTGCCAGCCGCGCCACCTCGGCGATGGCTTCACGACTGGCACCGGCTACGGCATAGGCCAGGTTATCCGCGAGACTGCCCCGAAACAGGACAATATCCTGGCTTACCACAGCAATCCGTCGCCGCAACTCAAGCAGGTCCAATTCCCGCAGATCGACCTCACCCAACAACACCCTTCCTGATTGCGGATCATGATGACGCTGCAAAAGGTCGATCAACGTCGATTTTCCGACGCCGGAACCTCCGCTAAGCGCGACCTTCAAGCCATAGGGAATCCGCGCATCAATGCCGCACAAGGTGCTCCGACGTCCGGGGTGAGTGAAGTGCACCGCATCGAAACGCAGGTCACCGTCAGTCGGTATCGGTTGGGGGTTGAGTGGGGTGAGCACCGTCGGCACTTCACCGCGCAATTCCATGACTCGCCCAAGACTAACCGTCATTCGCTGAATTGCCACATATAGCCCAAGCAAACTCTGAACCGGCCCGACGGCCATGCCAAGATAGGTGGAAAACGCTATCAGCGCTCCGAGCTGCCAGGTGCCCTGCACTACCCAATAACCGCCAATCAAAAACGCGCAGGCTCTGGACAATGATGTCAACGTGCCCGGCACAGCCTGGGTGAAAAACTCAGTGACCTGCAGGCGCAGCAATTGGCTCATGTAGCCCTGCCCAAGTAACTCCAGTCGAGTTGACTCCCTTCGCTGCTGACCGGCAGATTGAATGAACTTCATCACTGGCAGGGTTTCCACCATAAACGATGATAAGTCTGCCGATCGCTCGCGCAACTGCCTCACATCGCGCTCGACCTTTCTGCGCATCCAGCGTAGCCAAATGACGTCGAGAGGAATCAACACCAATACCAACAGCGCTAATTTCCACGACAGTGTCAGCAGCATCACCACAGCGCAGATTAGGCCGATCACACTTGATACTGCTGAAAACAATGAGTCTACGGCGAAGCGTTGAATCTCGGCGACATCACCGTCGAGTCGCGACATCAAATCGCCAATACGCCGCTGCCCGTAAAAACTCGGGGACAGGGTTTGCAGGTGCCGATAGAGATCGTCACGCAGCGAGAATAAAATCCGTCCGGATAAACGTGTGTGCAGGTAACGATTAACGCCCGAAAGGGCCGTGCCCAAGAGGCCGGCTAAAATCATCAAGCCGGCAATCTGAACCACCATCGAAAAGTCGCGCCCCAATAAACCATCGTCAATCAGCAACTTGATCAACCATGGCTGCACAAGCACCAGCAGCGAGGCGCAGATCGACAAGCCGAGCAAGCCGATGATCGCCAACCAGTGAGGCCGGACAAAGCTGTAGAGCCAGCTCAATGCGGTTTGCAGAGCTTCAGGATTGGGACTGTCGATCAGTCGCGCAATGAGGCGCTGCATCAAGAACGCAACTTTTTGAGCTTGCGGTACAGCGTCGCACGGCTTATTCCCAGCGTTTCGGCAGTCGCGGATACATTCCCCTGGTGAGTGTCGAGGGAATGGCGAATCAGCTCCAGTTCATTCTCGCGAATACTGCCGGTCGGCGGCCGTTCACCGGTATAAAGCTCATCGAGCAAACTGTCGGGCAGGTGCTCCACGGTCAAAAAACTCTCGCCAGGCTCACGCATGGCCAGCGCAGTGCGCAAAACGGTTTCTAATTGCCGGATGTTGCCCGGCCAATGGTAGTCCAGAAGCAAACGATTCAAGTTCTCGTCCAATAGCACATTCGGTGCCCCAAGCTTGACCAATAGCTGAGTTATCAGGAGCGCCACATCATCACGCTCGCGCAGGGCCGGAAGTATGACGCTGATGCCGTTAACTCGGTAGAACAAATCTTCGCGAAATTGTTTGTTTTCCACTTGGCGTTTAAGGTTGCGGTGAGTGGCACAAATCAGCGCTATGTCGATGCTCTGTTCTTCGCCGGCACCTAGCGGGGCCACTTTGCGCTCCTGCAAAACACGCAACAATCGCGCTTGCAAGGCCAACGGCATGTCGCCGATTTCGTCCAGGAACAAAGTGCCACCGTGGGCCTGTTGCAAACGACCGACCATACCGCCACGGCGAGAACCGGTGAAGGCACCGTCGCGGTACCCAAAAAGCTCTGACTCAATCAAACTTTCCGGAATCGCCGCGCAGTTCACCGCCACGAAAGGTTTTTCGCAACGGCTTCCAGCCAGATGCAGCGCGCGGGCCATCACTTCTTTACCGGTTCCGGTTTCACCCAGCAGCAGAACAGGTAACTCATTAGCCAGTCCTTGGCGCGCCATGCGCAAAGCGCGTGCAAAACGGGTATTAGTACCGGCCAGGGATTCAAGCTGAGGTTGTTTCGGGCTGACTTTGACGGTGTTTCGCGGCGGAACGCCCACGCTGATAGAACGTTGCGGCGCGCGCAAAACTTTGTAAAAAAAATCCCCTTTTACCGTCCGCAGGTTACCCACTCTGGTTTGATGTAACTGTGACAGCAACTGCACGCCGTCAATGCCCATAAACTCCTCGCAACGTCTGCCGATGAGCATCGAACGTTCAGCATCAAGCAACTGACACCCTTGGGCGCTGACCGCAAGAACCTGCCCCCCCAAGCTCACCGCCATCAGTCCTTGCCAGGACGATTCAAGGTATTGGCGACGGCTGTGAAACGCCAAGACTATTTCGTCGGGGTAGCTGGCGATGAAAACTCGACTCTCAATCTGGCTGACGGCCATTGACAACAGTGCAGTGCTCTCTTGGATGCGCCCAAGCGGCCCCTCACGGGTCAGGTCAAGCACGCCGACGAGATTGCCCTGTGGACAATGAATCGGCACGGATGCGCAGGAGATTTCATTAAGGCGATCGAGATAATGCTCGCCGCAATCAATCACTGTTGGCCGGGCCTCCACCAGCGCAGTGCCTAACGCGTTAGTACCGCGAGCGGCTTCGCTCCAGCAGGCACCACGGACGATATCCTCTATGCCCATGTCTTTTAGGCGGTCGGCGCGACCTTCGATAGTCAGGATGGTGGCATCTGCGTTGGCGAGGATAATCACCCCCGTCTTGCCCTGACGCTCGGCCAGGTAGTCGATTGCTGGCAGTGCGGCATCAATCAGCAAGCGATTGCTAGCAGTTAAAGCCTCAACATGCGAACGGGATTGCTGCTCCAGTTCGTATCCAGCATTGAAAGGCACGCCATGGTCCATGCTGCGCCGCCATGAAGCATCAATTTCGGCACGCAACAATCCATCCGGAATAGCCCCATCGTGGTGCAATTTTTCACGAGCCAAGTGGGCTTCGGGTCGAAGGTTATTCATTATTGTTTTCTTGAACATTCTGGTGAGCTCCGAGTTAATTCGTCCACCAATTTGCGCCCGCTGACGCGGCACGTTGTCTAAGCATTGCGTTAACACCAATTCGATGCAAGTGAGGCGATCGGTTTCCTATCACTCAGTCGCGGCAGGGATGGCAGCTATCGGCGAGAATTAACGATTCCTAGGGCACGCTCGGCATTGCGTACAGCCGAATCCCAAGAGTATCAACTCAGCCAATGGGCGTCCGCCTGGCCCAGCGATCACAATGAAGGCCTTGGGCTGGGACGTCAAACCACCCAGCCTGTTTATGGGTGACGTCCACGCGACGCCTGAAAAAACGTGCGTCGGTAGTACTACGGTGTAGTACCCAACTGGGCGGCGAACTGCTGGCGAAGCGACAGTTTGGTGTCAATGCCGACCGACGAGCAAGGATTCGGCGGCTCATATGGGCCACATCAGTCAGCGAGAGCATCCTACGATAAGGCATCCTGCGGATGCTCGCGTGCCCATGCCAGTACTTCAGACAGGCGGCTCTCACTCGGAAGCTGAGGAACCGGCTCCTCGATGTACTGGACCTGCCCCCTTGACGATGCGTTGGCGTCACCAACAACCGTGCAATCCGGCTCGCCACATCCGCATCGTGGCGCTGACTCAGTAAATGAAGACAGCAATCGATAACGGCTACCGTGCCAGCCGAAGTGGTGACCTTTTCATCGGGGCGGAAATGAGGGCCGCCCGTGCGCTCGCCCGCTGCGCCCAGTACCATTGCCGGTATGGAAAGGTGAAACAGGCTCACGCCTTCGCAGGCAACAACGCAGACACGAAGTGGCGACATGACAATCCCGGAGCGGTGTAACGGCCGGCGAGGACCGTATGACTGGTCTGATGATCGGTACCACGGCAGACGGATCTCTGTGGGTCAATACACCGATTGCCGCTGCACCCCGCAGTGCTGGTTACTCCAGCCCGTGCATTGGCACGAGCCGGAAGTAGATCTCCAGCACAGGGCTCAGCCGGCGAGATACTCTGCAGTCGATGCCAGGCTCGCATAGGCAAAACCGAGGGCGGCCATCATTACGGCGTGCACCTGAGCCGCCGGCACCTGGACACCGTTGAAATCCAGGTCGAGGGTGGCGCAGGCATCGTGGATAACGGTGACCGCATAGCCCATGTCGGCCGCCGCGCGTACCCCAGCGTCGACGCACATATGGCTCATGGCACCGACCACGACTAGTTTCTCTACGCTGCGCTCGTCCAGCAACTGCTTGAGATTGGTTTCACGGAAGGAGTTCGGGTAGTTCTTCAACACCACCGGTTCGCCCGGCAGAGGCGCAACGGCGGTCTGGATCTGCACGCCATCGCTGCCGGGGACGAACACCGGCATTTCTCCGTGGGCGAACTCATGACGGACGTGGATAACCGGTATGTCCTTGGCGCGGGCATCGGCGATCACCTTTGCCGCGTTGGCGACGGCGCTTTCGATGCCGCTGAGGGGCAACTTGCCCGTTGGTAGGTATTCGTTTTGCAGGTCGATTACGACCACTGCACACTTGCCCATGCTTAGCTCCTGCGAAGATGCTGTAGAAAATCACCAAGCCATCATTGGTCATCTACGGCGCACTGCGAAGGGCTGCGACCGACAATTTAAAGGGCGCTATCGACACATGCAGAATCAACCGCAAATCGAACTAGGTATTGTGCTTTACCCCTGCGTCCAGATGGCGACTGTACTCGGCCTGACCGATCTGTTCGACATCGCCGGGCGCTACAATGGCGCAGTGGGCGAGCCACGCCGCCCGCCGCTGCGCATCAGCCATTGGCAGCTGGGCGAAACCGGCCAGGCACCCAGGCGAGTTCACGACTCCCACCCCGAAGCCAGCTGTGCCCCCAGCATGCTGATATTGCCGCCGAGCCTCGAGGCGCCGATTTCCGCCGAGACCGCTCGGCCCTATCGGGATTGGCTGTGCCAACAAAACCAGGCCGGAGTCAGGCTGGCATCGATCTGCGCCGGGGCATTCCTGCTCGGCGAAACCGGACTGTTGGCAGGACGCACGGCGACCACGCACTGGATGTATGTCGAGCACTTTATGACCCGCTTCCCAGATGTACGCTTGGATGTGGATCAGCTCATCATCGACGCCGATGACATCATTACCGCTGGCGGGCTCATGGCCTGGACTGATCTGGGGCTGCGGCTGGTCGACCGCTATCTGGGCGCAAAAGCGATGATCGATACCGCCCAGATGCTGGTCATCGACCCTCCGGGGCGGCAACAGCGCTACTACAGCGCCTTCTCGCCACGACTGAACCACGGCGACAACGCCATTCTCGCCGTGCAGCAATGGTTACAGGAGACCGCTGCAGAGGAAGTTGCGCTGGCCGAGCTGGCACAACGCGCCGGCCTGGAGGAGCGGACCTTTCTCAGACGCTTCCGCAAGGCCACCGGCATGACCACCACCGATTACTGCCAGCAGATGCGTGTCGGCCGGGCCCGCGAGTTGCTGCAGTCCGGCCGCCTAACCATCAGCAACGCGAAGCAGGCTCTCCTCTTCGACACGCTCCGAATCCTTCACGTAGTCATCGTAGAAGCGGCGCATCGCGCGGTTGAGCGAAGGTTGCGTCTGCGGCTTGGTAGGCCAACGCCCGGAAAAGACGTACTGCCCAGGACTGGGCAGCTTTCTACCACTCGCCCAGAGCTCAGGGTCATTCGACATCACTTTCTGAACTTGCCGCTCGCGCAGATATTTCAGAATGCTCAGCACATCCTCGGAAAGCGGAATAGCAATCGGGTTGTTGTTCTTCTCGAACTTGCCACTGCGATCCCAGATCAGGTCGTCGAGGTCAAAGTCAACCCAGCGCATGGCCACAACGCGCCCCGAGCGCTGCGCCAGCATCAGACTCAGCAGCAGAGCGAAGCGCGTATTGGTAGTCAGCGAAGCTCCAGCCAACTGGCGCAGAAACCACACCAGCTCGTGCCGATTGAGACTGCGCTCCCGTGGCGTTTCCTTGGCCACCCTCTTGATCTGCACCAGGGGTGTAGCTTGGACAATCTCGCGATCAACGCAGAAGTTGAACATCTTGCGGATCACGGCGAGCAGACGGTTGGCCTGCACTGGGGCGGTTTGGGCCTTGTGATCCAGCAGCGCCATGACCTGCTTGCGTGTGACGTCACCGATCTTGGTGCGACCGAGGTGCGGAACAAACTCGCTGCGCAGCATGCGCTCATCTTCACGCCACGATTTCTTGTTCTTTTCGGCCCATTCTAGGTAGCTGACAACAGCCTCTTCGAACGTCGGACTGGTACGGTATTCGACCAACTCGACGAGCTTCTTCTGCCCGGGATCGATCCCCTGTTTGTGAAGTTCAGCCGCCTGCGCGGCCTTGGCGCGGGCCTCGGCGAGTGACAAGTCGGGATATTGACCCAGGGTCAGGCGCCGGGTACGACCGTGAAAGCTGTATACCCAGATGAAACTTTTGCATGTTTTGTTGACCCTGACCCCAAACGTACCGTGACCGGGCATGGGGGGATCAAGGTATTCGGCACGGCCTTTCGCAGGATCAAATTTGATCCGTTTGAGGGTGTGTTCGTTCATTGCAGTACGCGTAGCCATACCGAAATCCTGACCGTTTTTGGGGTGGGCTTGGGGTGGGATTATAACGCTTGGGGTGGGCCTGGGGTGAGAATTTGACCAAAGTTTGAACAGTAGTTATATTCTTCATCGCAGCCCAGCAAAATCGCTTAAATGATTGTAAATCAGTAGCTTACTGTTTCATTTAGCGTGTCAATTTTGCTGATACGACCTGTGGAAAACCTAGCTTTGTCACTGACTTGTAATCAGTAGGTCCCGGGTTCGACTCCTGGTGCCGGCACCATATAAATCAACGATTTAGGCTCACCGCAAGGTGGGCCTTTTTCGTTTCTGCTCAACACTTTGCTCAACACATCCCCGGCGCTATCCCTCGTTCGACAAATTGAGGCGCTTCCCTGAGCTATTGTGGCGAAATCCTAAACCTACAAGAATGTGGTCGAATTCCAGCCCAAAAAGCTTTCACAGAACGGCACAGTGTTTCTACACATCACGAGGAACACCTGCCATGCCACACGAAATCTTCCTGACTAGCGCCGAGCTCTGTCAGCTGCTGCGCTGCAGCAGCACGACCCTCTGGCGTATGCGACAAGACCCCGGTTTTCCGCAACCACGCCACTTTGGGCGGCGCCTTTTGTGGTTGCGCAGGGACGTGGAACATTTCCTCACGCTCGAAGCCTGACGCCCGCCTCGCCCTCTAATCGAGCCGCTGCCGTCTAGAGGGCGGTCCCAATCTTTTTTCTATCGAAGCCAGCCATTTTTGGCTTGCGGGCACCCTTGCGCCCGGAAAATGAGGAATAAGGTATGAACGCCTCAGAGAAACAGCCCAAGCCACGATCCTGCGCGACTATTAACGTCACCCCGCTGGCCCCGGCAGCTACCAAAATCGCTATTCCAAAAAAACGGCTACAGCGTGCACGACACTGAGATCACCTATAACGGACAGCGGCTCTATCCAGGTGTCTGGATGCACTACAGCACCAGGACAGAAGAGGGTGAAGAAACCGCCCGCCACGAATGGCTGTGCGGCCCGTTGCATGTGGACGCGATCACCCGCAACTCAACGTGCAGCGAAGGTTACGGCCGGTTGCTCCGTTTTACTAATTTGGATGGCAAAGATCTTTCGTGGGCCTTGCCCTCCGAGCTTCTTGCTGGCCGGCCGGAGCGGATCGTTTCTACCCTGTTCAATCGGGGGCTCAAAATTGATCACTCTCAACAACGAGAAATCGTGAGTTACATCGCCAGCCAGCACCCGCGGCGCCGGGTCATCTCCACCGCAACCACGGGTTGGCTGGGCGACGCAAAGAACAAGCAGACTCGCCCTTCCGCCCCGTGAGACGTTGCCAATCGCCTGCTTGTACCACTTGTTCTAACAGCTCTATCACGCACTGCGCCGTGCTGGGACGCTCGCATGGATTTCGCACCATGGACGAGCGCAGCGGGCATCTGCCTGGCCCTGACCACACAGTCATAAACCCGGATATTCCATAATAAAAAACAAGGAGATAAGTCGAACCCGCGGCGTTCTGGCACAGCCGGTGCACCTTCTAAACCAGGCGTCATGCCCTGTTAGTACAAGTTGCTCAACCGCCAAGGTGAAGACAAATGGACAACCGGAATAGCCTGCTTGCAACCTCGTTGATCGGATCTCTCATTGTATTGAGCGGACCTGCTACGGCGGAGACCATCCGTGTCGGTATCGGCCATCAGAGCATGGTCACCAACACCGTCTCCGGTGGCGTCGTATTGGAAAAGCTCGGCCTGCTAGACCAATACTTGCCCACGACCGGCAAATACAAGGATGCAGATTACAAGATCGAATTTCGCGACTACGATTCGGGCCCGCCGATCACCAACCAGATGCTGGCCGGCAAGCTCGATTTTGGGGTCATGGGCGACTACCCGCTGATCGTCAACGGCGCCAAATTCCAGGCCACTGGCAAACAGCAGACGCGTTTCATCGCGGTAACCGGCTACAACCTAAAAGGCACCGGCAACGGCATCGTGGTGCCAGCCGCCTCCCCGGTGCAGAGCTTACAGGACCTGGCCGGCAAGAGCCTGTCCACTCCCGTCGGCAGTGCCGCCTGGGGCATGACATTGAAAGTGCTGCGCGACGCTGGGCTTTCGGAAAAGGTCACCCTGGTCAACCAGAGCCCGCCCGTTGGCTCCGCCAATATCGCCGCCGGCAAGATCGACGCTCATGCCGATTTCTGTCCCTGGTCGGAAATCATGGAATTCCGCGGCACCGGGCGGAAGATCTATGACGGCAGCGAAGCCGACATTCCGACGTTCCACGGCATCGTGGTCCGCCAGGCATTTGCCGAGAAATACCCGGAAGTCGTCGAAGGCGTGCTCAAGGCCACGCTCGCCGCACAAAAGTGGATCAGCGAAGACCCGATGCGCGCCGCCACCCAGGTCGCGGAGTGGACAGGCGTCGACAAGGAAGTGCTCTACCTCTACTTCAGTGACGGCGGTATCTCGACCATGGAGGCGAGCATCAAGCCGCAGTGGGTCGACGCCATGAAGTATGACCATGCACTGCTGCAGAAAGAGATGGACATCCCCGACCTCGACTTCTCCGCCTGGATCGATGATTCCTACCTGAAGAAAGCCTACGCGGCATCCAACCTCGACTACGACCAAATGCAGCAGACCGTGGTCAGCCCGGCCCCGCGAGCGCCCGGACGCAAGCCGGCGGAAATCTGGTTTGCCGACAAAGGCGTCGTTGCCTACGACAGCACCGCGGACATGCTGGCGGCCGAATCGAAGGCCAAGGCCGACGGCTCAGCCATCTACGCCACCTACGTCTACGACAACCTCACCGGCCTGAAGCTGTTCGGCAAGACGGCCTACTTGATCAAGGACCCCAGCGGCGAAGTGCTCGCGTTCATGAAGAAAAGCGATTCCGAGCGCCATATCGCCGAAAGCGGCGGCGTACCGCTGACCGCGGCACAACCGATCGCAATGTTGCCCTGATCCGCTCGTATGCGCCGCAGAGCGCAAAACGAAACTGAGCCGAAGGAGCGTAGCTATGAGTGTCAAGCCGAACCCCGTGTTCGATTCCGCCACGCCAGTGTCCGTGGCAATTTCGGCGCCAGCGCTGGAAGTTGCAGCCTCGCCCAGCCCATCCGCTGCGCCAGACGCGCCCAGTACAAGCCGGCCGCGGCGGCGTCTGCCGGCCATGACCAATCGCTATCTGGTGCGTGTCGCCGCGCTGTTGATGGCCTTGGTGGTCTGGCATTTCGCAGCCAGTAGCGGCTTCAACTTCTTCATCAATTT
>Ga0180008_1000558_pt1 | contig 30237 bp, 45 predicted proteins | sample MM_PW_MetaG_FD_121121 | JGI IMG/M metagenome (GOLD analysis project Ga0180008, IMG submission 121121) | Groundwater microbial communities from the Aspo Hard Rock Laboratory (HRL) deep subsurface site, Sweden - MM_PW_MetaG | ecosystem: Environmental > Aquatic > Deep subsurface > Groundwater... | reverse complement strand
GTGCCAGCAGATCGTGGACGATCTCCGAAGGCGCCGACCCTGGAAGCGTCGGTCGGTAAGCAAGATCGTCCGCGTGGTCGTCCACCGGTGCGACATCAACGTGGCGAGCAAGGGGCGGATGGGCAACGACCCATACTCCTGCTCCGCGTGGTTTGCGGGCCCGGACATGCGCTGGCCGGGACACCCCTACCACTTCGACGTGGATCCGATGGGCAAGGTCTGGCAGACGAACGACCTGGACAGGCTGTGCTGGGGGGCGAAGTTCTGGAACGCCGGGGCTCTGCATATCCGGGTGGAGGGGGACTTCCGGGTGGTGCCGTGCCCGCCGGTCCAGCGGGCGGCCGTGGCCATGCTCTGCTGCGACCTGCTGGGCAACCTGGGGCTTGGGCCGTCGGCAGTGGTCGGCCATTCGGAACTGAGCCCGCACGGCTACAAGCGGTGTCCGGGCGATGCGTTTGAGGTGCAGGAGTTGCGGAAGCTCGTGCTCATGAGCATGGCCGGCTCGGTCGCCGGTGTTCCCTGGCGGCCTCGACACGAGGCCTGGTGGAGGTGACCCGTGGACCTGCTTTCTTTCTTCGGCGACGCAGTGAACCTGGGCGTGATCGTGGCCGTGCTCGGCATCGTCGAGGCGATCAAGGCGACGGTCAAGCGGGCGGGCAAGGCGGTCCCTTCGGTGGTCTGGCCCTGGGTCGCGCTGGCCCTGGGGGCGCTGGCAGCGCTGGTCGTGCCGCTCGATGTGGCCGAGCCGACCTGGCGGCACTGGGCACAGGCGGCGTTGCTGTACGGGGGAGCGGCGTTGGTGCTGTTCGCAGTGGCCGAGAAGCCGCTCAAGGCGCTGGTCGCGCGGTTCGCGGACCCGGCGCCAGAAGGGAAGGGCGGCAGTGAACCCCGTTGACGTTGTAGGCGTGGTCGGCGACGTCGCGGACAAATCGGACACGCTGACCGCCGTGGTGACGGCCGTGCTGCTGTTCGTGGCTTTGGCCGGCGTCGAGCTGATCAAGATGCTGATCAAGCGGCGGAACGGCGATGAACTGCTGAAGAAGGGGCACTTGAAGGGGCTGGAGCAGCGGGTGGACTCGCTGGTCGAGGTCCACGCGAAGCACGACAACGACGGGGTGCCCCTGGTCTACGTGCCGAGGTCGATGGAAAGCACACAGCAGCGGATGGTCGCCGTCCTGGTCGAGGTGAGCAAGCAGCAGGCGGACACGGCGCGGGTGCTTTCGGAGATCAAGGGGGGCGTGCGAGAGGTGGACAAGGAACTGGCCAAGGTGCCGAAGCGGGGTGAACCGTGATCGTGCTGCTGACCGATGACAACGACGCGATCCTGGACACGCTGACGGCGGCGCTGAGGCGGGGCCAGCACCAGGTGCTGGTGGCCAGGACGGGCGAGGAAGCGCTCGAGGTGTTCGGCGAGCACGCGGCGGAGATCGACGTGGTGGTTCTGGACGTGCGGCTGCCGGCGAAGAGCGGGATCGATGTGTACCACGAGATCCGGCGCTGGCTGCGGGGCGTGCCGGTCGTGCTGATCAGCGGCTACGCGCAGGAGTCGGCGCACGCCGAGGCGTTGAGCCTGGTGGACGACCGAGCTCGATTCCTGGCCAAGCCGTTCGACCCGGACGTGCTGGGCTCCATGCTGGCCGAGGTGACGGCGTGACCCGCTGGATCGCGAGATGGTGGAAGGCGCTGGCCGCCGGTCTGGCCGGCGTGGCCGCTTTCCTGTTCTGGTTCACCCGGAGGCATCCGAAGGGCCGGGGCGAGGATGTGGGGCGCGTGCTGGACGAGGCGGCCCGGGCAGCCCGAGAGGCGGAGGAGAGGATCGATGCGGCGGAGGAGAGGATCGACGATCGTGCTCGTGCTCGTGCTGACCGGGCTGACCGGGCGGATGAGCCGGGCGGACGGGCCGGACGGGCCAGAGCCTGGTGGGGTTCCCGACGCGGCTGATGACCGTGTGGCCAGGTGCATCCTGGAGTTCGCGCGGCCGGAGGGGCTGCGGGTCGAGGCCGAGTGCTTCCCCGGGGTCTGGCTGCCCTTCCCGGCCTACGATGCCCTGCAAGCCGACGCGGACCGGGGCCGGGACTGCCCGGCCGACCTCGATGACGTGAGGGAGCAGGAGCGCGCTCGGTGTGCCCGGGACCTGGCGGTGGAGCGGCTGAAGACGGCGGCCTGGGAGGATGAGGCGAAGGAAGCGCGGGGGCCGGGGCCGATGGGGCTGCTGCTGCGGGGTCTCGGGGCGGTAGGGGCCGGGGCCGGGCTGGGCGCCTTGGGAGGCCTGGGGGCGGCCGGGCTGACCCAGTTGGATTGGGCGGAGGGTGCGGCCGTGGGGGCCGTGGTCGGGACGGTCGTGTCGGCCCTGGCTGTCCTGGTCTACGAGGTGATCCGTTGAGCCCCGCGGCGAAGAAGACCAAGGCCAGGAAGAAACCCGAAAAGCGGTCGCAGTTCGAGGACTGGCCCGTCGAGCGGGTGAAATTGAAGGACTTCAAGCCAGCCGACTACAATCCCCGGCTGATGTCCGAGAACTCGGCCGAGCGTCTTCGGCAAAGCCTATTGGGCAATGGCCAACTGGACACGATCACCGTCAACCGGCGCACGGGACGAATCGTATCCGGGCACCAGCGGGCCGCTCTTCTTCTGGAGAACGGGATTGAGGAGGTCTGGGCCCGAGTGGTAGACATGGACGAGGCAAGCGAGCGAGTGGCCAACGTCGCGGCGAACAATAGGCTGGCCATGGGCGAGTTCGATGACGAGAAGTTGGCGGCCCTGTTCGCAGAAATGCCGGACATAGAGCCCGTGGATGCGGCTACTCTTGATTTCGACTGGAGCGTTTCGTTTTCCGGGTTTACCGATGCCGAGGTCGGCAGACTGACCAAAAAGGCAGATGGTGACGACAAAGATCGAGAAAAGAATAGAGCAGACGGCGAAAGCAAAGGACTGTTCAAGATCGTGATCGAGTGTCGAAACGAAGATCATCAAGCCGAGTTGCTCGCACGATTCGAGGAGGATGGGCTGCCATGCCAGGCGTTGATCTTGTAGTCGAGACGAAGACTCCAGTGAGCGCCCGTGTCCGGCAGGTGTCCGGCATGTTCGATGCACCGGTCCAGAAAAGGCTGCGACACCACTGGCAGTTTGATGTTCCCTACGACGATGAACCTTGGAACGTGGGGCTAATCGTGGGGCCGTCGGGGAGCGGCAAGACATCGGTGGCCCGCAAGTTGTTCGGCGAACACGTAGACGTTGAACTGAAGTGGAGTGATCGCAAAAGCATTCTGGACGACTTCGCAAAGAACCTGTCAATCAAGGAGATCACGAACGCGTGTTCAGCCGTGGGCTTCAACACCATTCCTTCATGGATGAAACCATACCGCGTGCTCTCGAACGGCGAGCGGTTCAGAGTATCGCTGGCCAGGCGGCTACTGGAATGCGCTGATCCTGTGGTTGTGGACGAGTTCACGTCGATTGTGGACCGGCAGGTGGCCAAGATTGCGGCGCACGCGGTACAAAAGTTCGTCAGGCGATCGAACAGGAAGTTCGTGGCCGTCTCCTGTCACTACGACGTGATCGATTGGCTCCAGCCTGACTGGTTGCTGCGCGTGGACGAGGGAACCTTCGAACGGAGGTTGCTTCAACGACGGCCAGCCCTTGACTGCGAGATCGCACGCGTCGATCACTCGGCGTGGAGACTCTTCGCTCCGTATCACTATATGACCGCCGAGTTGAACAAGGCGGCGTTGTGCTGGTGTCTGTTCCTCGACGGTCAACCGGCTGCGTTCTCCGGGTTGCTGTTTCGACCCATCTCCCAAGGGATACTCCGCCAGACGCCTATCTTTGGGTTGAGCAGGACGGTGACGTTGCCCGACTTTCAGGGCATCGGCCTATATTGGGCACTCAATGATACTTTGGCTGCCGCGTTTCGGTATCGAGGGTTCAGATACAGACAGTATCCGGCGCACCCTGCCTTGGTGTGGGCGCTTCAACGGTCTCCGGTATGGAAACAAAGCAGAGGCTACGGTCAGTTCACGGCGAGGGCTACCGCAAGACCGACGAAGCATGGACTTGCATTCGGTGGCCGAATGAACGCGGTTTTCGAATATTGCGGACCGCCCGCAGACGAGAAAATGACGCAGACAATTCTAGGCGATGTGGGGAAGGTGCAATTCTAGCGGTGGAGGATCTGATGACCGGCAATCCCTTGGGCGTCAACCACGTGCTGGGCCTCAACGAGACGGGGGGACCGCTGGAGCCCTGGCTGGTCCGCGGGGCCATCGGGAAGATCGAGCGGCACCTGGGCAGACTGGCCGGGCGTGCGGCGGCCCTGGAGTTCGGGTCGGGCTCGGGCAGCTACTGGCTGTGCCAGCGGTGCCAGAGCGTGGTCTCGGTGGAGCATAACCGGCAGTGGGCGGATCGGGTGACCGAGCTGCTGGCGGGGGTTCGGCTGGCCGAGCGGCATCGGATGGTCGTGGCGGCGCTCGGGCCGGAGTACGAAAGGGCGGTGGCCCAGATCGAGCCGGAGAGCCTGGACCTGGTGCTGGTGGACGGAAGGCGGCGGGTGCGCTGCGTCAAGTCCTCGGCCGGGCTGGTCCGGGCGGGCGGGCTGCTGGTCCTGGACAACTCGGAGCGCCACTACTATGGGGCGGCCCACGAGCTGCTGGCCGGCTGGCCGGCCGAGAGCTTCCGGAACTCCCTCTGGCAGACGACGGTCTGGCGGAGGCCAGGCTAGCCAGAGCCCCTGCGAGCCACGATCTGCGGTCTGGAGGTCCCGACATAGCCGTCAGGAGGCGAACGTCGGCCAGGGGCCGGGTGGGGCCCGGTCTCGGGGCATCTAGCGGGAGGATCTCCGGGCAAGGTCGAAAGAGGAATGCTGCGGGTAGTCAATCCCGTGGGTCAGCCAAGCCCGGTCGCCGCAGACCTCGGCATCGAGAGATCCCCGCGTGCGGCAGGGCTTCTCGATCACGAGGATCCTGCCGACGGCCCACCATTCGCCGCAGTGCTCGCCGTCCTCGAACACGGATCCTCCGGCGTCGAAGGTAAGGGGGAACGGATCTCCCCGGTGGACGGCATTCTGCGCCCACTGCTCTTGGACGGCGGTCCAGTCTCCGGCCAGGTCGTGGATGATCGCCTGCGGGGGCGAGCAGGCATGCGGGTCCTGGAGGCAGCCCCCGAGGACCAGCAACGCCAAGCAGGCGAGCATGGCCCGGGGGATCTTGGCGATCCGCTGGCGGACCGCTCGCATCTCGTCCGCGATCTTGCTGGCCTTGGGGCCGTTCAGGCGGTTGAGCGCCCGCCGCTCCTGTACGGCGAGCTGGCGGTGGCGCTGGTTCAGGCGCCAGAACTTCTCGGTACGGCGGTCCACAGATCACCTCCTTGGCGGATTATCCGCCGATGTCCGGGGGCGCGCAACGTGCGGCGCGCAGGCGGTCCATCTCTTCGCGGAGCCGGTCGCTGTCGGGGTCGAGGGCCGAGCCGCTGACCAGGTGCGGCCGGTGCCAGTCGCGGCTGATGACGCGCCAGACCTCGATCTGGATCTGGGTCTGCTCGATGGAGAGAATCCGACAGACCTGGACGCCGTAGGGGCGTCGGTAGAGGAGGACGTCGCCGAGCTTCACCTTGTCACCTCCTCGAGCAGCCGAGCGGGGATGCTCTCCCGCGGTCCTGACCAGGAGCCCCGGCCCCAGTGGAAGCCGGCGGAGCGCAGGGCCTCCAGGACCTCGCGCTCGGGCTTCTCCGAGAAGGTAATGCGGACCCACGATCCAGACTCCTCGATCGCGACGCCGCCTGACTCCTCGGCCTGGGCTGCTCGGGCCTGGCGCTGACGGATCTCCTCGATCCGCTGGCGGTCCCTGCGGATCGACGCCCGGAGATTGGTGGTGTCCACCGGGCTCTTTAGCCAGGGACACTGGCGCATGGTCTCGGCCATGGCCTCGGCCAGCGCGCGGCTGACCAGTCCGGACTCCGCGAGCTGCGCCGGGTCGCCCTTGGCCTTGCGCCAGGCCCGGTTGATCGCCTGCGCTCGCTCGGCCTCCATCTCGGTCTTTGCGATGCGCTCCTCCAGCCGCTCGATCGCGTCCTCGTCGTCGGAGAAAACCGACCTGGCAAGCTGCACCTCGAGGCCGTGTGCTCGCCCGATGTGGTGCTCGGCCTTGCGCTGCTCTTGGCACCCGCGATCCATGCGATCCCGGATGCGCTCGGCATCCCGCCTGGCGCGCCGCTCGCTGTGGTGGCCGACCAGGATCGGCTGGCCGAGCGGAATCTGATCCGCCAAGGTGCCGGCCGCGCCGAAGCTGGCCTCCGCCCTCCTCTTGGCCGATTGCGCCCAATCGCGGCGCCGCTCGGCTTTCGCCTCCAGTCTCTCACGTCGGGTCATCGCGTCACCTCCCGCCCCTCCCGGGGCTCTTGACTCGGCCGATGCCGAGGTCCCGCGTTCCCTTCTGCCAGTTGCCCCAGCGCCAGGTGGCCTTGGGGTATCCCTTGGGCGGCAAAAGGTCGGTCTCCGTCGTCCGGATCGGCATCGTAGCTCCCCCGTCGCGGAGCCGAAACCTCAACTTCGAATCGCGCTCGGAGTAGACGCCGTCGCCGTGGGACCGCAACTCATTCCCGATCACGTCCGACGGAGCGAGACCGGAGATGCCCCCGCGGACGTCCCTGGTCCACTCGCCAATCGGCCACCAGTGCATGACTAGGATCGGCTCGTCATCATAGGTGGTCTCGTAGCGGACGCACAACTGGCCGTCGACCGTGTCGAGTATCTCTCTGGCGTGAATCATGTGTGGTATCCTCCCGCCCCTTCCGGGGTCAGAGTCTGTGCCACCCGTACGATGGCCAGACCGCGGAGATGTCGCGTGCCGAGATCCACAACAGCTGGCGCCGGCTTACCCCCGCGCTGGCCAGCGCCGAGTCGCATGCATCCCCCGGTACCTCCGCGATGACGTCCAACGCCACTTCGTGCGGCACCCCGTCCGTGTCCGTGTACGCCAGGGTTACCACGAACTGAGAGCTATCCACGATTCACCTCCCGTTCATCCCGGGGCTAGATCGGCTCGACCTCGCCGCAGAACGGCTGGCCCTGGAAGGTCCAGCGGCCGTCCTCTACGGCGTAGTCCGGCCGCTCGCCGAATGCCCACTCGTCCAGCGTGTAGGCGACCCCGTCGTCCAGCATGACCTCCTCGGTGACGGGACGCTGGCAGCCTGGCACAGGCACGCGCAGCCGGTGAGTAGGGCGCCACCCCTTGGCCTGCTCGAGGAGGTCGCGGACCTGCTCGGCAAAGATCTGGTCGAAGGCCTGGCGCTCCTCCTCGCTCGCCCCGGGGCACTCCTCCTCGAGGCACTCCCAGTCGCCGCCCTCCGGGTGGCGCGCGACCAGGATCTGCCCCTCGTGGTCGATCGTCTTGTTGCGCCAGGCCTCCTGTGCGCATTCCTCGGCTGCCAGAGTCACCTCGTTGATCCGATCCATGGTCTCCTCCTCGCGGCTAAGCCGCTGTCGCTGTGACGGCCCACCCAGGCACGTAGACTGCCCGGCCGGCCGGATCCGTGATCCGGTACACGCTCTCGCCGTACATCGTGATGTACCAATCGGCCAGATACGTCTCGCCCCGGCGGACGCCGATCCACGCCAGGTTGACCCTGATCTTGATCTTGACGCGGCATTCGCGCCGCGGACTGCCAGCGTTCATCGCGTCCCCTCCCAAATCCTGTCGGCCGCCCGGCTCTCTGCAAGCCGATCTTCTATCCCGAGGTCGGTAGCTACCTGTCTGATCATTCCTCCACGCAGGAGATGTCTCCCATGGACCGGTATCCGTCCGCCGCGGCGGGGTACTCGGCCAGGATGAGGGAGTAGGCCTCCTGATACTGCGACTCGTGCCAGGCGGCGACGGCCTCTCTCCGCTCCTGGGAGTAGGGCCGCAGCGCAGCGAGGTCGGGCGGCAGCCGGCGGGAACCGATGCGCCCGAGCCATCCGTGCTCGTCGGCGTGTGTGATCGTTGAGTGCCCCCGACTCGGCTCCCACGCGTCGTAGATTACCTGGCGCGTGCCGATGATCCTGGTGCGCTTGATGATCGCCATGTAGCCTCCTAGCGGATGCCCGTGAAGCAGGCCAGGTCGCTGGCCAGCGGATCGCTCGATACGAAGCTGAAGCGCCCCTTGCTCTCGATCCAGGGCTGGACCTCGATCCTGTCGTGGACCGTGACGCCGCCGGCTCGGGCGAGGTCTCCGTCGTCGTCGATGTGTTCGTACCCCGGGATCTCCCCGTGCTCGTCCTCGGGCATGGCGCCGTTGTGGAGCACGGCCACGATCTGAACCTGGTAGCCCCGCAGGTACGGGTGCTCGGTCCCGTGGTAAGTGGTGACGCTACCGATGACCTTGTTCATCTCGTCCTCCGTTGCTATAGTGGGTTTGCAAGCCGCGTACCATCCTAGCTCCCGTCGGCAGAATCGAAAAAGCCCTTTGATTTCGCAAGTCGCAATCTGGTACGCGGGTTGCATAAACCGCGGATTTCTGACGACTCCACAGTTTTCTGATAGGCCGCGGAATCATAGGCTTTTTCGTCCTGAAAAACAAAAAGCGTAATGATTTCGCGTATCAGAAATCTGATACCTAGCTTGCTGCCCCTCGCGTAGGCAGGGGTATCGCGGCGCGTAATCATTAAAGAAATTGCTCTTCAGGTCGCTGCGCCGAGATGGTACGCGGCTTGCAAAGATCGTTGAGCGAGAGGTGAGAAGATGACCAAGCCCCGGACCCACAAGCCCAGCGCCAACGGAACGCAGGGCGCGAAGTGGATCCGGCGCGAGAAGAGGCTCGCGATTTACCTGCGCGACGGAATGGCGTGCTGCTACTGCGGCGCGGCGGTCGAGGACGGGGCGAGCCTGACCCTCGACCACCTCAAGCCGCGGTCCAAGGGCGGCTCGCATGAGGCGAGCAACCTCGTGACCTGCTGCCTCAAGTGCAACAGCTCGCGGGGCGACCGGCCGGTCCGGACCTTCGCCCGGGCCGTGGCCGAGTACCTGGACCACGGGATCCAGGCGAGTGACATCGTGGCCCACGTCGAGGCCTGCCGCCGGCGGGTGATCGACGTGGGCGCGGCAAAGGACCTGATCGCAAGGCGCGGCGGGTGGGCCGCTGCGCTGAGCCCCGCGAGGGGCGGGAGGTAGAGATGGCGACGACTTGGAAGATCGAGAGGGCCCGTGGCCACCGGCCGGGCTACCCGGCGGGGTGGGTGCTGGTGCGGCGGACCGACAACCTCGAGGACAGTCGTGGGGGGATCTTCGCCACCCGTCGGGAGGCGCGGGCGGAGCTGGCCTGGCGGGAGAAGGCGAGGGCGGCCGAGGAGGCGCTGCGGGCCGCCGCGGAGCAGGAGGCCCCCTGCTCGCTGTGCGGGACCCGCACGGGCATCGCGGCCTGCGGGGCGGCCTGGTACCTCTGCCCTCAGTGCGAGGGCACAGCGGCGGCCGCGGCGGCCGGGTACACCCACGACTAACAGGCCCCGGCAGGGGCGGGAGGTGACGCGGTGAAGATTTCCACGGAGAAGCTCGAGGGCCGGGCCCTGGCGCTCGAGCGCCAGGCGCGGCTCGCCTGGGCCGCCGGGCTCGACGACTGCGGGGCCGCGGCGGAAGCCAAGCGGCTCCGGGGCCGGCTCGCGCGGTTGGCCCGGAGGGGCTGAACCTCGCCCGGCCCCGGGGGCCCACCGTTCCCCGGGCCGTTCCCCACCCGGGGCCGGGCTTCTGTTTGGGACAGGAGGAGACCATGCCAACGATCGACTGGACCGACTTCCGGGCCTTGACCGTCCGGCAGCCCTGGGCCTCGGCCATCGTGTCGGGGTCGAAGAGAGTGGAGAACCGGACTTGGCCGTGCCCGTTCCGGCAGCCCCGCTGGATCGCGATCCACGCGGGACGGGCGGAGCCACCGGGGGACGAGATCCCGGACGACCTCTGCTGGCCCGGCCTGGACGAGCGATCGCTCCCGCTTGGAGCGATGGTGGGCCTCGCCCTGGTCAAGGGCTCGCTTCCGATCGATGCGGACGATCGGAGGCTCGCGAGCCCCTGGGCATCGGGCCCGCACTGCTGGCTGATCCGGCGGGTGATCGATCTGGCCGAGCCGGTCCCGTGCCGAGGGGCCCTTTCGCTCTGGCGGGTGCCGGCGCCGGTGGTGAGGAGAATCAAGGCACAGGTGATCGGATGATTGTCCATGCCATGAAGGGCGGCTGGTGGGCCGACAGCCAGTATGAGGAGAACGCTCCGCTCAAAGCGGCCGGCTGGTGGTGGCATCCGGGGCCTGACGGGTGCCGGCGCAAGGGGTGCGAGGCATGCCAGGCCGGCCTGCGGAAGAAGTGGTGGACGCCCTTCGCGGACAAGGCCGCGCGGTTGCGCCAGGTCGAAGGGGACGTCCAGATCGAGTGGACGCCCGAGGCGGCTGCCGCAGTGCGCGCGACCGAGCGCAGCCTGGAGGCTAGCCGGGCAGTCGATGCGGAGATCGAGGTCCCGGCACCCGAGGGGCTAGACTATCTGCCCTTTCAGCGGGCCGGGATCGCCTATGCCCTGGCGCGCCCGGGGACCCTGATCGCCGATCAGATGGGCCTCGGGAAGACGATCCAGGCGCTCGGCTTGATCAACGCGGCCCCGACGGTCAAGCGGGTTCTCATCGTCTGCCCCGCGAGCCTGCGGATCAACTGGCAGCGGGAGGCCGAGAAATGGCTGGTGCAGAAGTGGCAGATCCACGTCGTGATGTCGGCCAAGGCCCCCCCGGCGGACGCGGAGATTATCATCATCAATCCAGACCGGCTCAAGGGCAAGATCCTGGACGCGCTGATGAGCCGGACGTGGGATCTGATCGTGGTCGACGAGTGCCAGATTTGCAAAAATCCGCGGGCTGCGCGGACGAAGAAGATCCTGGGCGAGCCGGCGCGCAAGGGAAAAGAGGCGGTGCCGGGGCTCGTGGATCGGGCGGCACGCAAGCTCTTCTTGACCGGGACGCCGATCCTGAATCGGCCGATCGAGATCCAGCCGGTGGCCGGCGCTCTCGACCGACGGCAGTTCGGCAGTTTCTTCGGCTTTGCGAAGCGGTACGCAGGAGCTTACCAGAGCCGGTGGGGCTGGGTGTTCGACGGGGCCTCGAACCTCGCCGAGCTCCAGGACAAGCTCCGGGCCTCGATCATGATCCGGCGGATCAAGAGCGAGGTGCTGACGGAGTTGCCGCCGAAACGGCGGCAGATCATCGAGCTAGACCTGAGCGGTTTCGAGCATATCGTCGGGGCCGAACAGGAGTCGTGGGCACGGCACGAGCAGATGATCGCCGACGCAGAGGCCAGGACAGCCCTGGCCCATGCCGAGGGCGATGACGCGAGCTATGAGGCGGCAGTCCGGGACCTCCGGAGTGCGACCAGCGCGGCGTTCACCGAGATGGCGCGCGTGCGCCACGAGACGGCCGTGGCAAAAGTCCCGCAGGTGATCGAGCACGTGGATTCGCTGCTCGAAGGCGACGAGGAACAGAAGGTCCTGGTTTTCGCCCACCACCACGATGTGGTGGACGCGCTGGCTGTTCATTGGGGCGCCAAGTCTGTCGTGCTGACCGGCCGCAACAAGCCCGAGGAGCGCGACGCCGCGGTCCAGCGATTTCAGAATGACCCGGCATGCCGGGTGTTCATCGGTTCGATCCAGGCGGCCGGCGTCGGCCTGACGCTGACCGCCGCAGACCTGGTGGTCTTCGCGGAACTGGACTGGGTGCCGGCCAACATGAGCCAGGCGGAGGATCGATGCCACCGGATCGGACAGAGGCGGCAGGTGCTCGTCCAGCACCTGGTATTCGATGGGTCGCTTGACGCGCAGATGGCCAAGACGCTGGTGGCGAAGCAGACGATCATGGACCAGGCGCTGGACCTGCGGGCCGAGCGGATCAAGATCGAGGCACAGGAGCCGGTGACGCCCTCGGCGCAGGGGCACGGCCGGCCGCGAGAGTACCCCAAGGCGACGCCCGAGCAGAGGGAGGCAGCGGCGCGGGGAGTCCAGCAGCTCGCCGGCCTCTGCGACGGGGCGCGCAAGCTCGACGGTGCCGGCTTTAACCGGGTGGACACGCGGCTGGGCCATGAGCTGGCGATGCGAAGCCAAGGCCGGCCACTGACCGATGGTGAGGTCTGGCTGGCGGCGAAGATGGTCCGCCGCTACAGGCGGCAGTTGAGCGCCGAGATCGTGGAGGTGCTAAGTGGTTGACCTGCGAGCGCGGGTGCGCGAGTACATCAGGAGGAGGATCGGGTGGCAGGACGAGCAGACCGGGACCTGTGCTGCGCTCTACGGCGAAGAGTCCGTACTGTCGAAAACCAATACCAGAAGGCCTGCGAGGAGCACGGACCGCAGAGCGAGCGGGCCCGAGAGAGGTACGCGGTGCTCCTGCGATTCCGACAGGGGCTAACGCGGATCGAGGAGGCGATCGGGATGCCGGACCGGCCGGAGGGCCGGCGACCGGCAGCGAAAGGAGGTGCGGTGTGCAGGCGAAGACGATCGGGTGGACGGCCCGGATCAAGGTAGCCGGGATCGTCTACCAGACGAGGGGGGCCACCAACAAGGCGGCCCGGCTCAAGCTGTTCGCCCTGCTGGAGAGCCGGGGGATCGGCTGGGTCACGGCCTCGATGGTCAGGATGGAGCCGGTACTGATTCCGGCCGGCGTGTACCACGTCGGGCGGCTGACATCGAAGGAGATCCGCAGGCTCGAGGACCAGCAGGTGCCTATCGAGTATGCAGCGAACGGCTGGCCGGCCAAGGCCGAGGCCTACTTCGATGATGAGCAGGGCCATGCAGCGCTGTTCGTGATCGACCTGGGCGACCAGGTACGGATGGGCGCGTGGGCCGACGCGGAGCATGGCCAGCCGATCTGTGACGAGTGCCTGGCTTCGGTGGGCGAGACGGGCGAACAGCTCGGCCTGGACCGGCTGATGGTGCCCGGCCGATGCTGGTGCTGCCTGGACGAGTGGGCGGAGGAGGTGCGTGGTGGGTGACCAGAGAGATCCCCGGTTTATGCCCATCCTGATTCCGGTCGAGGTGCGGGCCGCAGTGCTCGCGGAGATCAGGAGCCAGGGCGGGACCGTCTGCGACCCGGACGTCGCGGTGGCCAGGTTTGTCGAGGCCCTCCTGTGCTCGTGGGCCGTGGGCCGAGCCGAAGGCCGGATCGAGCAGGGCGAGGAGGTGCGGCCGTGCATGTGCTGATTCTCTGGGGGTCTGGCGACCGGCGCGTCTACGCCGTGCTGGACCGGCCGACCATCGAGGAGAAGATCCAGGCCGTCGAGGTGCTGGCCCGGGTTGAGCAGCAGCTCGGCCGGGACCTCTCGCGCAACGTCTTCTTCGACCGGACGATCCTGTGGATCTGGTGGGAGACGAGCCAGGAAGATCGAGCACAGGTCCTCGATGTTGCGCGGCGCGTGCTCGAAGGCTACGGTTTTTCGACGGAGGTGGTCGGCGACGTAGACGAGCCGGCGACCGTGGGAGCAAGCGGTTGACCTGCACCCTGCCCGGTGCCCGAGAGGGACGGTTGAGGCGAGGCGGTAACTCTGGCGTACGTTGGTCCAAGGTGAGGCTGTTCTGCTGCTGCGTCGGAGATTGCGTCACGGCCGGGCGGGGTGCTCTTTTTTGTAAGCGGAGGAGATCATGAGCGAAAAAAGCAAGGTGCTGGTCAGCGAGATGGTGACCGATCGGATGGAGACGATCCCGGAGCCGTTCAAGGCGACCCCGGGCTGCGAGGACCTGGTGACCTCGGCGATCCTGCTGCACAAGCGGGCCGAGGTGGACCCGGGGCTTCACTTGCGGCTGATCGCGAGCGGCGAGTTGGAGCACGCCCGGGCGTTGGCGATCCGGGCGCTCGAGAACGAACCGTCGGTCAAGCGGATGCAGGCGAGGAGGGACGCGCAGCGGATGGGCGGCGGCCCGAGCGTGGCCTCGGACTACCTGACGGTCCTGCTCCGGTGAGAGGCATTCCGGACAACGCCGAGCGCTGCGACGGCTGCCCTACCTGGACGGTCCACCCGAGTGGCTACTGCGCGGCCTGCCGTAGGCGGGACCCGAGAGTAGTCGACCCGGTGCGGGTGGCCCGGGCCCACCGGCATTTCTTCCCCGACTTCTGGCGCTTCCTCCTGGGCGAGCCCGAGCAACGGGCGCTTCCCGGGGTCTCGCTGGCCCCACAGCGGCCGATCGGAAGTAGGCGCGGGTATCGGGAGCCCCGGGCGTTGATCAGGCGCCTGGCGGGGCGCTGAGCGGGTCGGCCGTCAGCTCGGTCAGGAACGGCGACGGATTGACCGGCGACTCGGCCATCCCGTTGCGCTCCATCGAGTAGTGGCAGAGGCACAGGGACTCCTTCGCTCTGGTGGCCGCCACGTAGAAGACGCGCCGCTCCTCGGCCAGGTCGGTATCTGCCCTGTGGATCGGAAACTTCCCGTCCACGCAGCCGAGCAGAAAGACCACCGGCCATTCCAGGCCCTTGGCCCCGTGGACCGTGGCCAGCGTGACCTGGTCGGTCCGGTCGTCCAGGAGGTCCTGGGCGCTTGCCGCGGTGAGGCGGCGGGCGGCAAACCAGCCGAGGAAGTCGGAGACCGTAGGCGGCTGCTCCTGGACTCCGATCCAGTCGATGAGCAGGTTCCAGCCGGCGTGGAAGCGGTCACGTTCGGCCGGCTTGTCAACGGCATCTGATGGGCGGAAGCCCTGGTCGACCAGGGAGAGAGCGGTGGCCAGCGGGGTGTCCGCCTGGACCGCCGAACAGAAGTCCCGGAGGTCCTGGCAGGCCGGAATGTCAGAGGCTGCATGTAGCCTGGGAACGCATTCTTGGATCGCCCGCAGCTCGATCTCGTGGACCTCCCGGGTGGTCAGCCTGATCCGAGGCCAGCCGAGGACCATGGTCAGGCTCTGGTCATCCCGGGGGTTGGAGGCCAGGCGGAGCAGGCGGACAATCGCCCGGACGTGCGGCGTATCCCAGACTGCCTCCTGGCCGCCCACGTGGTGGTAGGGGATCGACTCGCGGTCGAGGGCTAGCTTTAGGGGGATGGCCTGGGAGTGGGCGCGGAAGAGCACGCCGATGTCCCGGGGGGCCAGTCCTCCTTGCGTGTAGTCCAGGATCTGGCTGACCACGCGCTCGGCCTGGTCATGCTTGTCCCGGGCGGCCAGCAGTTCGACCGGTAGGCCGGGACGGTCGGTGGTCAGGCCGGGCCCGTCGGACAGGGGACTGCCCATCCAGCGCTCGATCCGGTTGGCTGCCTCAACGATCGGGACGGTGGACCGGTAGTTGCGGGCCAGCCGGTGGACCTCCCAGTCCTGGCCTCCCAGGACCTCGGTGGCCAGCGTCTCAGTGGAGGCCCCGCGGAAGCCATAGATTGCCTGGCGCCAGTCGCCCACGAGAAAAAGGGATGCCCCGATGGTCCTGGACCAGGCGAAGATCGAGCGAACGATCCGCCACTGGATCAGGTCGGTGTCCTGGAACTCATCGACCAGCACGTGCTGGAAGCGCCGCGCATGACGGGCTACGATCTCGGACTCCTCTCGGCAAGCCCGCTGGAATAGTTCGATGATCGAGTCGAAGTCGATCGCGTCGCAGGAGAACATCCGCCGGTGGTACTCGCGCCAGATCCGGAGCCAGCTTTCATGCTTCTTCGGGTGGTCATCTCGGATGGTCTCCTGGTAGGTCGCTCGGCAGCGCAGGAGCTTCCGCAGCGTCAGCTTCGGCTCGATCTCCCGGCGGCACTGGTCGAGCACGATCTCGGCGTCTGCCGGGTCGAAGACTGTGAACTGCTTGGACAGGGGGAGGCCGGTGAGCCCCAGGTAGAGGCGGAGCCAGCGGAGGGCCTGGGAGTGGAAGGTGCCGATCTGGAGCTTCGACGCGGGGTCTGGGCCGATGATCTGCTCGACCCGCAAGCGCATCTCCCGAGCCGCCTTGTTGGTGAAGGTAAGGGCAAGGATGGCCCTCGGGTCGACCTGTCGGTCCTCTACCAGGTAGGCGATCCGGGCGGTCAGCGTGGCCGTCTTGCCCGTGCCCGCGCCGGCGATCACGGCGATGCGCGGGGCTTCTGACTCGGCGGCCTGGCGCTGATCTTCGTTGAGATTGATCTTGGTCATCAACTTCCGCGTCAGTCATAACAGCCATTGCAAGGCTTGTCAAGGTGGTGGGGGCCCGGAGGGCTTGCATGCAGAGGGGGGGATCTGCTCAAGGCCCCCCCGGGACCCCCGTAGGTCAGACCCAAAAGTCCAGGAACGTGATCCCGTCGGCCGAGACCTTGGCCCGGTCGATCTCCGCGCGTGCCTGGTCGGTCGTGGCGTTCCATGTGATCCACGCCTGGCAGACCAGGCCCTGCTCCACGTTCTGTCCGAGCAGTCGGAGGACCTGCTCGCGCGCCCGGTGGTCCAGGGCCTCGAACGAGTTGAAGATCATCGGCCGATAGCCCTGGGGCTGGAACTCGGCGAGCCCCCGGGCGAAGGCCGGGAGGACCACCGTGGTCTCGCCGCTGGAGAGCTGGTCGAGCTGGCGGAAGATCCCGTCGCGGAGCAGGCCGGGCCGGAACGCATACTGGCCCCGGTGGTCCTCGAGGCGGACGGTGAACTGGCCGAGCTGGCCGAGGAAGGGGGCCATGGCCTCGCCGAGCGGGCCGACCATGGAGGCCACGGCGTCGATCATGAGCTTGTCCACCAGGGCGAGCTGGTCGCGCGCCGCATCGGCCTGAGCGCCCAGGTCGAGGGCGTTGATCTCCATCTTCTTCCGCTCCTCGTCGGCGGCCAGGGCCTTGCGGGCCGCCTCGAGCTCGGCGGTCACCCGGGCCATCTGTTCGCGGTTGGCCGACTGCAAGTCCTCGATCGGTCCGACCGGCGACTCGGCGATCTCCTCGAGCTGGGCGCGCAGCCTGTCGCGCTCGGCCTGGGCCTCGGTGGAGTCCGCGGCCTGGGCCTCGGCGAGCTTGCGCTGGCCATCCTCGACCGAGCGGGCGATCGCGATGGTCGCCTGCTGGGCTTGGATGAGGTTCAACTCTGCCCGCTTGCGTGCCTCCTCGGCGCTGGCCAGCCGGAAGGCGACCCTACCGTGCTCTTCGGCCAGGTCGGAGACTAGCCTGACCGCCTTATCGCGATCCTGCTTCAACCGGCCGATCATCGCGCTGTCGGCCGACTGCCCGCAGGTCGGGCACAGGCCGGCGGACAACTGCTTGAGCGCCTTCTCGGCCGCCGCGACCTTGCGCTTCGCGTCGGCCAGTTCCTCCCGGCTGCTCTGGACAGCCTGGTCGGCCTCTCGCTGATCAGCTATCGCGTCGGTGACGATCGTGCGCGCCTGTTCCTCCTCCCGGGCCAGCCTACTCTGCTGACGATCGAGTTCGGCCATCAGGTCGGCCAGCACCTTGACCTCCTTCTGCGCGCGGCCGGTCTTCGCGATCTGCTCGTCCAGCACGTCCAGGCGGCGGAGGATCGCCTGGCGATTCTCGGCCAGGGTCTTCGACCTTGTGATCTGGATCAGGAGGTCATCGGCCTCCTGCTTGAGCGCCGCCTGCTCCTCCAGCTTGGAGGTCACCACGGCGACGCTGCCGATGGCCGTCTGGGAGGCGGCGAGTTCCCGGGCGGCAGTCGATGCCCGACGCCGCGCCTGCTCCAGGCCGTTTGCCCTGGATCGCAGGCCCTCCTTGATCTCGGCCAGCCAGAGCACGGGGTCGGTGGCCACCGAGGTGACCTCGTCAGGGAGCTGCCCGACCTGGGCCCGGGCATCATCGAGCGTGATCTGCGAAGCCCGGGCCATCTGATCGAGGATGAACTGGCGCTTGGCCGACTCGGTCCAGCGCAGGAACTCGCGGGCCAGGAAGTGGACCGGGTTGGAGCCGACGAACGAGAGCAGGCGCTCCTCCTGCTTCTTGAGGCCTCCGGGCCCGAGCGACGTCCAAAGTTCGTGCTGGGTCTTGACCTTGCCCTCCTCGTCCTCGAGGAAGCCGATGGTCCGTCGGACCTCAGCGGAAGGCTGATCGAGCCCGAGCTTGATCCGGATCTCGTGATCTCGGGCGAAGGCGCCCACCAGGTCCATCGGGCGGACGAGTCGACGATCGCCGCTCGCGTGCTGGCCGGTCAGGCCGACCTCGATCAGGTCGAGCACGGCCGTCTTGCCCGACCCGGTGGGCCCGCAAAGGACCGCCACGCGGCCGAGCCCCTGCTCCTGGTAGTCGCGGGCCTTCAGCCCGGTCGCCTCGATCGAGTTGATGATCATCACTCACCTCCGTTGCGAAGCTGCTTGGCCAGCTTGTCCATGGCTCCCCGGACCTTGGCCAGCACGGCCCGGCCGCCCACCTGGAGCGCCGCCTGGACGTCGATCCCCTGCTCGCCCAGCATCTGCGGGACGTTCGCCGCAGGGAACTCGTTTGCCAGGTCGTTGAGCTGCTGGGCCAGCTCATCGATCAGGTCGTCCTCCTCGTCCCGGTCGGCCTTCGCCTCCGGTTCGGGCTTGGCCTGGGGCTTGCCCTTGGCCTTGACCTCTGGCTTGACCGGCGGGTCCTGGTCGTCCACGGGCTGGAACTCGGCATCGATCGTCTGCTGGTGCTCGTCCGGCTCGTCCGGCTCGGTCTGGCAGGCCTCCGCCGTGTCCTCGGCCGAGACCTCCACGTCCTTGACCTCGATCTCCTGGCCGGCCAGGGCGTCGGCCACGGCCTTCCCCTGCTTGAGGTGGGCGACCAGCCGGTTCAGGTCGTCCAGGGAGTTGGGCGACCGCCAGCCGACCACGAGGAAGTCGGCCACGATGTCCGCGAGCTTGCCCTGGTCGTCGAAGATGGCGCGGGGTCTGACTACCGGACGGCCGAACCAGTCGAACAGGGCGAGCCGGGCGGCCACGGTCTTGCCCTTTTTCCTTGCGTTCTTCAGCACGTGGACCCAGTTCATCACCAGGTCGCGGACCCGCTTGTCCGCGATGTTCAGCCAGTAGCCGTATACCGTGCCGGCCACGCGGTCGGTCGGCTCCCAGCGGCTGAAGGGCACCCTCTTTCCGTCGACCAGAAAGTCCTCCTCGGCGCCGTATCGGATGTGCTCGCCGAAGTACGAACTCTTGCCCTTGAGGTGCTCGAGGTACTCGAGCCTGGTCTCGTGTGTGTGGACGATCCGGTAGGCCTTGAGGTTGCCGGCCAGGTCCCGGCCGATGGCGAGGAGCCGGAAGGTCACGTCGCCCATGGGCAAGACCTCTCCGGTAACCGGATCCCGCTGGCGCTCGGGCTCCTGCTCATCGATGATCTGGACGCCGCTCAGGTGGGCCATCAGTCCGAGGCCAGTCGAACTCATGGCCCAGGGGATCTTGAGCGGGTCGACCTGGAGCACATCGAATGTCGGATCGCCTCGCTCATCCTTGCCCGTGTACTTCTTCACGCGCCAGACGCCCTGGTCATTCTGCTCGGCCGCCGTCGTGTATATCTGGCCGAGTTTGGCGGAGAGGGTGACCTTGGTGCGGTAGGCCTGAAGCAGGCCCTTGTCCGAGGTGCGCACGAACAGCTCCTGGTCGCCGAGGACCCGGATGTCCTTGCGCATCAGGGCCGCGATGGTCTCGCGGTCCTGGACGTGCTGGGCCACCAGCGTTGTGACCTGCTCGCGCAAGTCGGCGGGGACGTCCTCCTGTCTGACTCGGGCGGCTAGCGCCGCCGTGTCGGCCATCAAGAGCGTGAGGCCCTGCATTCCGTTGGATCCCATGGTCGAACTCCTCCGGTGGGTAGCCGGCCCGGCGGCAACCACGGGGCCTGGGCTGACGCCAGACTGCCGGGCCGGCTGTAGGTGGTTTTTTGGTTTTGGCAAGGGGGCACCTCCCATGGTCGCCGGGACCGTAGCCCGAGACGGAAGTTGAAGTCAAGTAAAAAAGTTCTTGACACTACCCGGAAGACGGATTAACGGTTGCCTGCGAGGAGGATGCTATGGCGATGGATGTAGGTTCGGAGAAAATGATCAAGGTCAGCCCCTATGCGCATAGGGTCCTGAAGATCGTCGCGGCGTACGGGGACTTCAACTTCTCGGCCTGGGTCTCGCCGATCATCATCGACGCGGCCAAGAAGTTCGCCGAGGAGCATGGGATCCTTCTTCCCCAGGAGGAGGATCCGGACCGGGAAACTCCGTCAGAGTGACAGCACGCAGCGGAGGAGACGGCGTGCTGATCATTCGCGGAGGCACCGATGCCTAGACAGCGAAGACTGTGGCCGGAGTTCTTTACGGACGTCGAGCTGCTTGCCCTTCCTCCAGAGGCGCGGCTTCTCTGGCAGGCGATCTGGTGCTGGGGTGACGACTGGGGGGTCATCCGGGACAACGCCAGGCAGATCAGGATCTGGGGGATGCCGAGCTATACCGATGAGCAAGTCCGGGATTGGATTGACCAACTCGTTGACGCCCGTTTTCTCCTCCGCGGGACTGGTCCTGACGGACAGCCATACCTGGTAACCCGTACCTGGGACAAGCACCAGCGGGTCGATCGGCCTAACGCCAAGTGTCGCCTGGAACGCATTGAAAACCTTGCTTTCGACGAACCATCGCAGATCAATCGACGATCAATCGACGATCAATCGCAGATCGATCGCACAACTCACGTGGGACGCGCACGTGGGACGCGCTACGCTGAGTTAAGACAAGGTAAGGTAAGTGAAGATAAGGGAAGGGAAGAGAAGCAGGACGGCAATTTCCCAAAGCCTGCGGCTTCGGGGCCGCCCGACTTTTCGGCATCTCCCGATCCGATCAAGTCCATGACCTACTTTGCACGGCTCCGGAAGGATCCGTTCGTGGTGCCCGTCGCCAAGGCCACAGAGTTGTCGATCCGCTTCGCCGAACGCTATCCGGACATGGACGTCCTACGCTCGCTGGAGAACTGTGCGGACTGGTGCTCGGATAACCCCGAGAAGCGCTGGCGGTCCGAGCGCGGCAAATTCCGCCGGATCACGGACTGGCTAAAGCGCGATGCCGAACGAGGTGGACCAAGGGACGACATGCGGGCTTCATCGAGGTCGAACGGCAAGACGGCCGAGACGATCGCGATCGGGAAGGCATGGGAGTCGGTGGCGGCCTTCGTGATCGGACGGATCAACGGCCGCAACTTGTTCGAGCCGGGGGTCATGGACTCGTGCCCCCACCCTGATCGAGCAAGGGCCTTGGTCGACTCGCTGGGCGGCGAGGATTCCATGTTCGGCAACCTCGATCGGGACCGCTGGCAACAACAGATCCGGGATGAGGCCAGTATTGCTAGGGAGCGCGAGATCGTTGCCCTGAATGGCGAGGAACAGGCGAGATCATGACCGACGGCAACGAACACGTGCCCCCGCACAGCCTGGAGGCAGAGCAGGGGGTCCTGGGATCGATCATCGTTGAGCCAGCCTGCCTGGCTGATATCCCGTGGGTCAGGCCGGTTCACTTCTACGGCGAGCGCCACCAGGTCATCTTCCGGACCTGCCAGGCGCTGGCCAAGGACCTGGGGCGGGTCGACCTCCTGTTGCTCGTCGACTCGCTGAAGGCGTCTGGCGATCTGGAGAGGGCGGGAGGCGCGGCCTACCTGGCGCAGCTCGCTGACGAGGTGCCGAGCCCGCTGGCCGTTGGCCACTACGCGCGGAGGGTCGCGGACCTGGCGAGGGATCGGGCGTTGATCGCCGGGGCCGGGGAGATGCGGGCGGCCCTGATGGCCGGCGGACCGCAGGCTGACGCGGCGATCGTGAGGATGCAGAGGATGCTGGCCCGGGCGGACGACCTGGGGCGGCAGACGGTCGCCAGCATGGGCGAACTCGTGCGGGCCAGGATGGACCAGATCACGAGGTTCGAGCAGCAGTCGGATTCGATCCCGACGGGTCTCGAGGATCTTGATCGGCTGCTGGGTGGCTGGTATCGGACGGACTTGGTACTGATCGCGGCCAGGCCGAGCATGGGAAAGACGGCGCTGCTGCTCCAGATCCTGGCATCGCTCGGGTCGGCGGGCTATGCGTCGGCCCTCGGCTCGTGCGAGATGTCGAAGGAGAGCCTGCCCAATAGGCTGTTCGCTAATGCGGCCCGGGTGGAGCACCGGAGGATCAGGACGAACAGTATGTCCGAGATCGAGCGGCGGGACGTGATAGGCGTGGCCGGCGACCTGTTCGAACTGCCGATCCAAGTTGATGACGCGGGGGGCATCACGCCGGCGTCGATGATGGCCCTCTATCGGCGGTGCGTGAGGGAGCACGGGAAATGCGATGCGCTGGGCATCGACTACCTTCAGCTCATGCACCCGTCGGTCAAGGTCAAGGGACAGAACCGTCAGGAGACGGTGGCCTCGATCAGCGCTGAACTGAAGGAGTTGGCGAAGGAGTGCCGGGTGCCAGTGCTGACCCTGTGCCAGCTCAACCGGAGGGTGGAGCAGAGGACCGGCCCGTGGATCGAGCCGACGCTGTCTGACCTGCGGGAAAGCGGGGCGCTCGAACAGGACGCCGACGTGGTGGTTCTGCTGTGGACCAACGAGCAGAACAAGGCGAAGGACGTGATCCAGGTGACGCTGACGGTGGCGAAGAACCGCCAGGGGCCGTTGGGCAAGGTGCGGCTGGTCTTCGACAAGCGCTATCAGCGATTTGAGCCGGAGGAAACTCGGTGGCAGCCCGAATAGAGCTGCTGGAAGGGAAGGCGGTGATGATCAAGGAGAAGAACGGACTGGCAAAGAAGGATCGGCAGGCATCGGTGCTGACCTGCGTGAAGTGCGGGGCTGCGCTGATCGAGGCCCGGAGCGGAAGCGGCGCGGTCCTGCTGAAGTGCAGCGGCTGCAAGGGCAAAGGGCGGGTGACGGGCTGCGCGGTGAGCGACCTGCCAGTCCCGGCCGAACTGCTGGACCGGGCCGAGCAGTTGGCCGTGTTCCCCGGGGAACCGGGGTCGAGGAGCGGCAAGGAGAAGGGGGCGGGCAAGGTGACCCGCAGCTTCCCGTTGACCCAGGAGCAGGCGGCGGTGTTCGACTGCGCGTTTGCCGCGGCAGAGCGGTTGTGCCGCCCGGAGGGCAAGGGCAAGAAGGGGCTGATCGCCGAGTGGCTGGCAGCGCTGGCCCTCGAGGCGACGCCCCAGGAGGTCCGCGAGCAGGTGTTGACCGATGAGGGGCGCCGGCGCTTCAAGCAGCTCCAGGAGATCCGGAGGCTGCGGGATGCCCAGCTTCCGCTGCTGGCCGGCGGTGGTTCGGGAAAGGAGGAGGATGAGGCTGATGAGGAGGCCGAGGACGACGGCGGTCCGCAAGACGACCTCGACATGGACGGCATGGGCCGCGAGGAGAAGGTGGACGCGCTGGGCGAGGTGGCGATGAAGCTGGCTGAGAAGGATGGCCAGGTGACGGCCGACGATCTGCGGGCTCACACGTCGGACGGCCACGCGGTAAGCCAGGCGTTCCAGGGGCTGGTGAAGGCCGGGCACCTCGAGGTGGTCGGCGAGGTGGTGAGCCGGAGGCCGGAGGCCAAGGGCCGGCGGATCAAGGTGTTCCGGGCGGTCGGCGGTGGCCGGTGATCGTGCTGGCGGTAGACCCGGCCAAGCACGCGGGTTGGGCGATCTTGGATGGCCAGGGCGCGGTTTTGGGCTACGGGTCGGTGGTCCACCCGAGGACGGCTATCCGCTGCCAGGAGATACAGGAGGTGCTGGACCGGGCGACGGTTTCCGCGGGCTCCAGCGACAGCCTGCCGGTGGTGCTGGCGGTCGAGGAACAGTATTTCGGAGGCAACCCGAAGACGCTGGCGGACCTGGTGGCGCGGCGGATGGAGTGGGAGATCGCGTCGGTCATGGATAAGCATCGGGGGATGTTCGAGCTACGGAGGATCAACCCGAGATCCTGGCAGGCGTCGCTCTTGCAGCGGCCCGGCGAGAAGATGTCCGATCTGCGGCGTGACGGGGTGAAGAAGAGGAGCCTGGCGTTGGCTGCAAGGGCGGCAGGGATTGAGGGACTGACGGAGAACGAGGCGGACGCCATGTGCATTGGCTGGCATGCGGCTGGTCTTTCGCGAGGCGTGCTTGCCGGCTGGTGATCGGCCGGCGGAGGAGGATCTGATGGCGAAGAAGGAGAAGGACGGACAGGAGGCGAAGCCGAGGAAGCCGCGGAATCCGGGGCCCGCGTGGCTGAAGGCAGCAAAGGCTCTGGCCAAGCTGGACGCGAGGCGCGCGGAGATCATCGCGGATCTCTCCGAGGAGGATCAGGCCAAGGCGGAGCGGCTGGCCAAGGACATCGCGGCCGGCTAGACGATCACGCGGGGTGCGGGCGATCCCTTCGGCCAGCGGTTCCCCGTGTAGGCGAGCGTAGCTGCTGGTCGACCTCCAGACGCTGTGCTGCCGGTGCGACAGCGGAATTGCCCGACACCGGCCCTTGAGAGGAGACGGAGTTGAAACGGTTGTTTTTCGGCCTGGCCCTGGCTGCTCTAGCCGTAGGCGGATGCCAAGACCAGGGAGATGTGGCCCTGGCATGCTTGTCCGCGACGCCGCCGCCCGAGCCCGAGGACGGCCCGGATCCCTGCTACCAGGTGCGCGAGATGATCCGGGAGCGAGAGGCGGCGGCCAAGCTCGCGGAGGTATCGGTACGGCTGGTCCGCGAGGTGAACGCGTCGGCCAGGATGTTGGAGGCTGCGGTAGACCGGCTGGCCAGAGGCTGCGACCTGAACCGCGGGCAGGTGCGTTGCCCTGAAAACCAGAACGAGGTACAGCCGTGAGTCGCAATGCCGAGATTGCGCAGTTGCGGCGAGCGTTGGCGATCATTGGGCGCAGCCGATCGTCAGGTTCAAGATCGAATCCGCGTGTCTGCTACCGCTGCGGGCGGCCTGCGGCGGCATTACAGCCCGTTGTTTTTACGTGCCAATGCGCGACCTGGTTGATCTGCGATCGGTGCTGTGAAAAGTTGGAGGTATGGCTGGAGAACGGAACCGATGCCTGACCGCTGCCCCTGGTGCGGGCGATGATCGCCTGCCCGAAGCCTCGACTGGCCGAGCGAAGCGGCGCCTACCTGCGGTTTGTCCGCTCGCTCCCCTGCTTTTCCTGCGGCGGTACAGGCGGACAAGCGCACCACGAGGGGCCGCGAGGGCTGGGCCGCAAGACCTCGGACTTCCGCACGGTCCCGATCTGCTGGCGCTGCCACGACCAGATCAACCTGGGTCACCGTGAGGGGCGGCTGTCAGTCGAGGCTGTGCGCGAGGCGCAGATCGAGACGCTGGTCGGCTTCGTGTGTGGCCGGCTGCCCGACCTGCTGGACGACCCGAAGGATGAGCCGAAGAGGAAGCGGAAGATTCCGGCCAGGCCGTTGCCGAAACGGGAGGGCCTGCGGCTGAAGATGGGCCAGAGGAGGAGTCGGTGAACAAGACACAGATCGACTGGACCGATCGGACGTGGAATCCAGTGACTGGCTGTCTGGGTCCCCGGGCTGATGGTCCGTGCTGGTTCTGCTACGCGAAGACGATCGCACACCGGTTCGCCGAGAGGCCTGGCGACCAGAGCCTGCACGAAGTTTTGCTGGGCCAGCGCAAGGTTTTCCCCTGGGCCTTCGACCCGACGATCTACTGGGAGCGGCTGGGCGAGCCGGAGCGGCTGCGGCAGCGGAAGATCAGGGGGCGGCCGACCCGGGTGTTCGTCGGTTCGATGGGCGACCTGTTCGGCCGCTGGGTGCCCGACTTCTGGGTGGACGAGGTGCTGGGCGTGATCGAGGCGAACCCCGATCTGGTCTTCCAGGTGTTGACCAAGTGGCCGCAGAATGCCCAGCGGTTCCGACTGCCGCCGAACGTCTGGCTGGGCACGTCGGTGACCGGGGACATCGCTTGCGAGCGGGACGAACAGCGGCGGGTCAACGCGCTGGCGCAGATCTCGGCCAGTGTCAAGTTCGTGAGCTTGGAGCCGCTGCTGGGCATCGCAAGCCTGTCCTCGTTGATCCGGATAGCCGAGCCCGACTGGCTGATCGTGGGCGCGCTGACCGGCCCGAAGGCCAGGACGTGCGGGCTCGATGACGAGCAGCTACGCGCGGGGGCGGACGAGGCGATCCGGCTGTCGCGGGCGATGGGATTCCCGCTGTTCTTCAAGCACAACCTGATCAAGCGATTGTCGGGCTTGCGAGAGGATCAGTTTCGGGAGTTCCCGTCTTGAGGTTCGCCCGGCCCGGGGAGGGGAAGCGAGGTCGTCCTGGTGGTGGACCTACCCTGGACGACGGCCGAGTCGAGTACCGTACGGCCGGTAACTTTGGGTCCGGGCGATGAGGCGTGGCCCCGGAGATTGCGGCCGACCCGGGCCGGGCGGTCAGAAGTGGAGGACTCTGGACATGCTGGAGCAGGCCGAGATCAAGCGCATCCACGCGGGACTGCTGAAGGCCGGGGAGCGTCGCTACCGGGTGATCCTGGCCGACCCGCCGTGGGAGGGCCAGGATCAAGGGACGAGGATGAGCCCGGCCTATACGGGTGGCCAGCGGTCCGTGGCCCACTACCGGACGTTGCCGATCGAGGTGATCAAGGGATTGCCGGTCGACAGGCTGTGCCAGGATGATGCGCTCCTGTTTCTGTGGCGGCTCGGCTGCATGCAGGAGGAGGCGTTGACGGTCGCCTGGAAATGGGGCTTCGACATCAAGACGGAGATCGTCTGGTGCAAGGTGTCGAAGACGGGCCGGCCGCGGTTCGGCGGAGGCCACTACGTGAGGAACGCCCACGAGGTTTGCCTGGTGGGCGCCCGGGGCCGGGCCGCGAGGTTGATCCGCGACCGGTCGGTGCCCAGTTGGTTTACGGCCGAGCGCGGGGATCACTCGCGGAAGCCGGCGGCCTGTTATGAGCTGATCGAGCGGCTGGCCGAGGGCCCGCGGCTGGAGATGTTCGCGACCTCGGTGAGGGCCGGCTGGACGAGCTGGGGTGCCAAGATCGGCGGTCTGCGGTCAGCACAATAGCTGTTGACAAGCCGTGCAAGGGCTGTTAAGGGGGGGGGAGAAAAGAAAGGAGCCGCGTTATGCGGCAGAAGGAGGACAAATGAGCGACAGGATACTCCGAGCAAACGAGGTGGCCCGGCGCCTGGGCGTGACCGTGGATACTTTGGCGCGCTGGCGCCGGACCGGGCAAGGGCCCCGTTGGCAGCGAATCGGCTGTCGAGTCGTAGGCTATTCGGCAATGGCCCTTGAGGTCTGGCTGGAGGGCCAGCGACAGGCGATGGAGGCCGAGCCTGGGTCCGAGAACGCGTGAGGCGGGCCAAGCGTGGACTCGCGGAGGATCTGATGGCAAAGGACAAGATCGTGGGCGTGCCGCTGGACGCCAAGATGGTGAAGCGGATCGATGACGCCTGCCAGGCGATGGCAGCGGAGAGCGGCATTCGGCCATCGAGGGCGGCGTTGATTCGAGCCTGGATCGAGAACGGCCTGGAGCGGGCTGATGCCGCTCGGCGGCCGCAAAAGTCATGAACTGCCAGCTAATGTCGCCTGAAGACGACAGCCTCCTGCGGAGGATCCGGTGAGCCGACCGGTCCCATACGCGCCAATCTGGTCTGCTCGTTGTGCCTTGGATGCTGTAGAGCAGTGGGCTACTGATTTCCTGCTGATCAGGGAGATCGGGATCGTTTCCGGCAATCGACGGCTGGATGGGGTATTGGTCCCGAAGTCGGGGGAAGGCGTCTGGCGGTACATGAAAAATGGGCCAGGCTTCTGGGACTGGTTCGGGCTCTTGGGCCTGGAAGTCAAGATGACGAGGGGCGATTTTCAGAGGGGCGTGAATGACGGTCAGTTCGAGCGCTACCGCAAGGCCGTTGCTGGGCTGTTCCTTGTCACGCCACCGAAGATGCTGAAGCCGGCAGAGGTGCCAGACGGGCTGGGGCACCTGATCGTGTATCAGAGATCAGGATCCGGGCTTGTATGTACGTGCCGAAAGAAGCCCGAGATCCGAAAGGTAGAACCGACGTCGGAACAGATGTGGAGGTTGATATTCCGGATCGTGCAGGCCACAGATGAAAAGATCCGGAAGACCGAGGCAGCCAAGAAGAAGTGGGAGGAACAGATGGGGGACCTGGCCAGCCGACACGTCATGGCGACGCTGCGGAAGATGCGCAAGGCAGTCGATTAGGACCTCTTGCTTTGACTTTTTGGGAGGATTTGGTGGACACCCTCAAGCTCAAGCGCCCGCTGGTCGTCTTCGATTTGGAGACAACCGGGGCAGACCCAGAGGTGGACCGGATCGTAGAGTTCTGTGCGGTCCGCTACCTGCCGGGTGACGACCCCGAGGAGGTGCTATCGCTGGTGCTGGATCCGGGGGTCCCGATCCCGGAGTCTGCGGCGGCCGTTCACGGGTTCACGGACGAGGCGGTCCGGGGTTGCCCGAGGTTCGGGGACGTGCTGGACCAGGTGGAGGCCATGTTCGCCAACGCGGACGTGGCCGGCTACAACGTGAAGGGGTTTGATCTCCCGCTGCTGGTCCGCGAGTTCAGGCGGGCCGGGCTGACCTGGGAGCCCGATGGCCAGGTGGTGGACGTGCTGGAGATCTTCCGCTCGAGGGAGCGGCATGACCTGGCCTCCGCTTGCCGCCGCTACCTTGGGCAGCAGATGGAGGGGGCGCATCGGGCGCAGGCTGACGTGCTGGCGACCGTGATGGTGCTCCAGGCGCAGCTCGAGGAGTACGAGGATCTACCGAGAGAGCCGGGGAAGCTGGCGAGGTTCAAGCTCGACCCTGATGCAGTGGACGGGCAGGGGAAGCTGCGCTGGCAGGCGGGCGAGGCCGTCTTCACGTTTGGCAAGTTGGCGGGGATGAGCTTGGCCAAGGCCGTCCAGGTGGACCCGGGCTATCTTCAGTGGATGCTGGGCAAGGACTTTTCCGACGAGCTGAAGGATATCCTGCGGGCAGCGCTGGCCGGCCGGCTGCCGGTGCGCAATGCGTGACCCGTCGGCGGTGGCTGACGCCGGAGAGGAGAGGAAGATGGCGAAGCGGGAGAAGACCGAGGAGGCGGACAAGCCGCGGTGCAGCTACGTGCGGCGCCAGCTCGAGCCGGACTGGGTGGGCGTGGCCAAGCGGCTGGCCAGGCTGCGCGTGCAGGAGGCGGAGCTGCTGGCCATGCTGTCCGAGGAAGAGCGCCCGCTGGCGGAGCGGCTGGCCAAGGACATCGCGGAGCACGGACATCGGAGCCAGTAGTAGTAGTGGCTGATCTAGCCCGTGACCTGAACGAGATGGCCGACCGGGTAAGCCGGCTGTCCCACAACCTGCTCGGCTGGGACCGGCGAGAGGAGTTGGTCGGGCTGCTCCGCATGGCCTCGTTGGCCGTGGTCTCGGACAAGCGGGGGGTCTTGAACGCGATGACCGGGGTTCTGCATGAACTTAACCGGGTCCACGGGCAGAAGGCGCTGGCCGAGGGTGAGGGGCGGGGGTTGCGGATCCAGGAGCAGGCGCAGGCGATGGCCCTCCGAGAACTGCGGGCCCGGGTGGTCGGGCTGGCCGAGGAGCAACTGATCGGGTGGGAGCGGGCGGCGCAGATGATTGGCTGCCGGCTGCATGAGGTTCGGACGTTCGGCGTCCGTGGAGGTTGAGATGCCGAGGTACGTGCTGGTAACCAAGACCAAGCGGTTCTTCGAGGCCGAGGACGATCCGGCTGCCCGACTGGCCGCGTCGAGCGTGTTGACCTGCTCGAAGGTGACCTCTGAGAAGGTGTTGCACAGGGAGGGAGACCGGAGCGGCCGGAACCTGCTGGCCCCAGGTGGGTCGGAGGTCCAGCCGTGACGTGGTTTGCGAATAGGCAGGAGGCCCACAAGGCGGCGAAGGCGCGCGGAGTGAAGCGGTGGCACGTGCGCTTCTGGTGTGGCCCATGGTCGAGCTTGGGCTGGTACGTGGGAGATGCGCTGCCGGGGCGGCTGGTCCAAAGGATGCAAGCTGGCCGGGCGGAGGTAGTGCGGTGAAGGCGAGCAAGAGCGCGAGGAAGTACCGCAAGGATCCGGGCGGGTGGGCGGCCGATTGGCACGCGCGGCACCGGAGGCGGGAGGTCAAGCGCGGAGGCGGTGCCTGCCTGGACGTCGAGGAGGAGCTGCGGGCCGCGCCGCTTGCGCCGGCCGAGGAGGTCCAGCCGTGAACGCATACGAGTGGGGCAAAAGGCGAGGGAGCTGCAAGGGAGCGCTCGAGGCGCGCCAGGCGCTGGGGCCCACGGCCACACAGGCCGACTGGTACCGCGCGTGCCCGCGCGGCGACTGGCTGATCTGGCAGCTCCGGCGGTGCGGGCGGCCGTGGGCGGAGATCTGCGAGAGGCTGCGGCCCGCGCTGGAGCGGATCATGGCCAGGCGGCTCCGCCGGGCGCAGCGGCGGCTCCGGGGGGTGCGGGCGCCGTGGGCCACGGAGTGGCGGCGGTGGGC
>Ga0180008_1000557_pt1 | contig 30285 bp, 30 predicted proteins | sample MM_PW_MetaG_FD_121121 | JGI IMG/M metagenome (GOLD analysis project Ga0180008, IMG submission 121121) | Groundwater microbial communities from the Aspo Hard Rock Laboratory (HRL) deep subsurface site, Sweden - MM_PW_MetaG | ecosystem: Environmental > Aquatic > Deep subsurface > Groundwater... | reverse complement strand
CAATGTCCGGGGGGCTGGCGACAGTTCCAGCATTAAGCTGCCACTGGGCATAAGCATGAACGAGGCTGAAAAAATCCTGATTGCGGAAACTCTGGCGGCGAACAGCGGAAACAAAAGCCGGACAGCCGAAATACTTGGCATCGGGCGGAAAACTTTGTATCAAAAAATACTTGATTACGGCATTGAATTGGAAAACAGCCCTCAGGCTGAATGATCCTGAGAATATTCGCGCAGCAGACGCCTCGAAGCAAGCCGCAATTCTGGCTGCTCGGACTGCTGCGCCGCCTTTAAAACCGGTAATAGCAACTCGGAGCGGGTAGCCTCGGCAATTTTCAGGATTGTTTTGCGGCAAGTGAGGCTGCTGCGCTGCCAGGCACCGGCGATTTCCGAACCACCCTGTGCCAGTCCCAGCACCGCGGCGGCGCGGATACACGAACAGATAACCCGCTCGTCGCTATCATAGAGACCCTTGCGTAAAAATACCCATACCGAACGTTTTCCGGAAAGTCCCAAATACTTGGCTGCTTCGGATCGCTCTTTCGCGTCCTGTGCACTGACCAAAATCTGGCCCAGCTTAAAAACATCGGTTTTGGTAGCAGAATCTAATACACTCAAAGTTGTCCGGAGCGTGCCGGGACTTACCCTGCTCTTGGCGGCAGTTAAAACTTTATAGGCACGAACGGTGCGGGTAAAGCCAAGGGCGGTCGCAGCTGTACCGGAAGCATCCGGATGCAGTTTCATCGACAGATTACGGTAGGCTTTGCGAATCTCTTCGGAGGGAGCATCGCGGCCGAGTCCTAAGGCCAGATAGCAGCTATCATCGTTCACGCAGCACCACCTTTTCTGTCCGGACAGACAACTCAGTCAGCAGTACCTCCAGCAGCGGCAGAAGCTTTTGCGCCTGTCCACTGTCCTGCTCGCGTTGGCAGGCTGTCGAATGTTCCAGCATTTCGGCCAACTCCATCTCCATTGCTGTATCAAGACTTAGTCCAACAGCCGCGGAACTCAAACGCTGGCTCAGCCAGGCCAGGCGCTGCAAGGGAGGCAAGCTGTCTTCGCTGCCTTCAAAAAAAGCCACTGACTGCTCTGCCCCGGTATCCAGATCGCGAGCATGTACCTTCAGGATATCGCCCTCGTCAATATAAAAATCAACTTCGATGCGCGGCTGCCCTTTATTGGCCTTGCGTATTCCTGAAAGCAAAAACTTGCCCACCGAGATGATGGTATCATCGGTGGTTGATGCCGTCTGCAGGACATGTATTTCTACGGCGGATTGAAAATCTTCTACTGTGGTAAACTCACGTTTTCGCCGGGCAGGCAGTGCGGTGTTCTTGGGCAGAATCGGAATAAAAGAACCATCCTCTATCTCCAGGCCGAAGGTACGCGAGCATACATCGGTAAAGGAAAAACCGCTCAGCCGCTTCTGCAGCCGGGCTGCCTCAATTGCAGCACCGATAGCCACAACCTCTTCGGGATTCACCCGCACATCCGGCTTGCGCAGGCCACAGGCCAACAAGCGCTCGGTTACAAGAGGGATTCTGCTGCTGCCGCCGGATAGTATAAGCATATCTATATGCTCGGCTTTTATCTTTGTCTCATTAAGAACCTTTTGGGTAAGCGTAATAGATCGATCAATAAGCGGGGCTATCAACTGTTCCAGCAAAGTACGGCTGAGGGTTAACTTCGGATGGGCAAGCCCGGACGCTGACTGCAGAAAGGGTACCGCAATCGTAGCCTCCTGGCGCGAGGACAATTCTATTTTGGCCCGCTCGCATAGATCAGTAACATGCCGGACCAGATAGGGATCAGCGGAAAGGTCGATGCCGAATTCTGAAGAAAAAACGCCGGCCACATGTGCAAACAAAAGTTGGTCCAAATCTACACCACCCAGCTGGGAATCTCCTTCGGAGGCCAGAACACGACAGGCGGACTGATCCATGGACAGCACACTGACATCGAAGGTGCCGCCGCCAAAATCATAGACAAGTATGCGTCCGGCCGGAACATCTTTTAACGAGGCCCAGCTTTTAGCCAGGGCGGCGGCCGTCGGCTCGTTGAGTATGCGAGCGGTTTTCAGGCCGGCGATTCCGGCCGCAGCCCGCACTGCCCGGCGCTGCGGATCGGAAAAACGGGCGGGCACGGTTATAACGGCTTCCTTAACTTCAAAGCCCAGATAATGCTCAGCGTCCTGCTTTACCTTTTTGATTATAGCCGCGGCTATTTCAATTACCGGAAAATTGCGGCCGGCTATGGTTACTGATTCTACACTTCCTAGACTGCGCTTTACTGCCATAAAGGCCGACTCGGGGTCGGCCAGTGCCTGGTTACGGGCGGAGGCCCCGGTAAGCACTTCTCCGGAATCGCTAATGGCGAAAACAGTAGGATTGATGCGCTCGCCACGGTCATTGGGTATGACCACGACGGTATCGCCGTCAAACCAGGCACAGAGCGTGTTGGTTGTACCAAAATCAATGCCGACTACCCCGTGCAAACTCAGCTTCCTCCGCCACTGCGCAATTGGTCCATGGCAATGACAATATCCACTTCAGCCGTAGTAGCACCAAGTCGGGAAGCAATTACGGTGGGTGATAAACCCTGAACATGCAAACCAAGCACCTTACCTACAAAATCAGCCTCGCTGTTTCCAGGTTTATTTGACAACTGCAAAAAAGGAACAGTGTCCTGCATTAGCTGCCGGCGGTCCGGCGAAGCGGATACAGAGGAAGGGATGTTTGCAGCTGGCATGTTTGCGGCTGGCATGTTTGCGGCTGGCATGTTTGCGGCTGGAATGTTTGCGGCTGGGCTGACAGGCAGGTAAGGTTCCTGCGCTGCAAGCGACTGGCTTTGAACCGCTTGGACTGCAGCCTGGGAGCCGTAGGTATACGCAGGGGCGGCTGTGGCGGCAGCACCTTGGGTATTTTGGCCGGCGGTTATACTGGCGTTATCGCCCGGTACTGTCTGCATTCGTCCTGAGCGGTTATAAATAATCGCTTCGTTTTGATGCTTGCGGTTTTCCTGGCCCAGCAAGGTTATCCTCCGGTCGGCATCGGCAATCTGAACCTTAAGCTGCTGAATCCGGTCTTCCAGGATATTGATATTGCGCTCTGCACTGGCATCCAGCTCTATTAGCAGGCTATTCACTTCCTGCCGCACTCCGTCTACTGTCGACGTACTGGAAAAAAAAGTTTTTGTTTTATAACGCAGCCATATTAGAACACCTATGCAGAAAACCACCTGCAGGCCTAACGATACTATAAATCCGGTCACATGTTACCCCGATATGTCAATATTTCTGCCCAAGCCCGGATCACGAACGACTTCTTTATCATCAATTTCCTCATCAGTGCTGTCCGGCGCATCGTTGGCTGCATGCTTGCGACCGTCATAGAATGGCACGTCTTCCTTCTCGGTTGACGACTTGATCTGGCCGGCATCAATATCCGAATCCTCTTTGGCATGCACGGTTTTAGCTTCTTTGCTGCTGCGTTTCTCTGCCTCGATGCGGCGATATGACTCACCGGCGCTTACGCTATCCTTTTCACCGGCCTGCTGCTTGTGAACATGGCCCATCTGCATGAAAAGAGTCTGCAGGTCAAGTGGTTTTATGGACATCCGACGGCCCCTTTTTGAGCAAATCCTCGTCTAATTCCTGGTATTTGGTAGTCTTGATCATCATATTCTCGAGGTAAAAGGTAATGCCCTTATACTCGTTTTTAATTTCTTCGCGTATATCTTTTATAACAATTCTGGAACCGGGGAAGATTTTTCCGGATACACTTACCTTGCCCTTTACCTTAAGGTTGTTCAAATAACCGAGTATCGAGTTGTATTCGGTTTTAAAGGCATCAAGCTCTGCGTCGGCATCCGACTTCTTAAGCGTAAAATCGTCAAGCATTGCTTCTTTTTCTTCGGAAAGAGTTTTTTTCTGTTTTTTCATATCGTTGAGCGTACTGATATTTTTTTCCAGCTCGTCAATACTCTTTTCCAGCTGCTTTATTTTCACATCCAGCTCGTCAAGCCGGGCCTTGCTCTTAGGATCGGTACCGACTTCGAGAATTGTTTCGGCGCCGCCGGTTGCCGTACCGATGGTCTTAGCCGTAATTTCCTCGCAGGCCCGGTAACGTCCGCCAATGATGGCCGCGTGCTTGCCGCCGGAACAGATAATACGCTTGTCCGCGACAATTTCCGAGTTGATGATACTCTGCGAAACAATTACATTCTCGCCAGCGGAAACATTGGCGTTCTCGATAAACTTTGCCCAGACATTTTTGCCGGCACTGATAACACCGCCGCCTTTGCCGGTTATGCCTTGATGGACAACGATATCACCCTCGGCGCTTATTTCAGCCTTGCCGACGTTTCCTTTGATTTCTATGTTGCCGGTGGCTTTTACCGAGAAACCATCAGACACGTTGCCCAAAACAATGATGGTTCCCAAAAAGAATTTATTACCGGTCTTCAGGTCAATGTCGCCATTGATGGTGTAGACTGTTTCGACATTTACCTTGCCATTAAGAAAATTGGCCTCACCGTTCACTTCGGCCAGAATGGTCAAACCATCACCGGCCACCTTTACATTCTTGCCGATCGGCATCGGCATGTCCTTGCCGTTCCTGGCAGGCAGAACTTTCCCGGTTACGGTCCTTCCGGCCACTCCCGGCTTGGCTGGAACTTTTTTGGCCAGCGGCTGTCCTTCCATTACGTTTTGAACCAGCTGCAATTCTTTATAATCGACTTTGCCGTTCTTTTCTTCCAGATGCAATTTAGTCTTGTCTGTCTCGAAGAAAAACTGAACACTGGCATCCTGCCCATTCTGCGGGCGCTGCCCGGTTGCTACCAGGATAGGTTCTTTGTAGCGCGGACTGTCTTCCAGCTCCTGAATCGTTTCTTCGATAATGCCGAAGACGACTTTGTTGTTGCGCAGATAGCCGAGTATTATTTCACGGGAAAGATCACAGCCACCAGGTTGCGGCGGCGTAAGGATAACCCGGGCTTCCATATCCTGAGCGCCTACATCGACGGACATTAGGGCATCGGCAGCCGGATTAGCTATGAAAGAACCCACCCGCACCCAATCACCGTTAGCCGCTTTGACAATTTCTCTTACTATGGCTTCATCAAAATCGTGTACGGCCCGCAAATGTAATTTTTCGACAGCTTTTTTTTCACTGGCTTTACGCCCCTTACCCAGCGGCGGAGCTACCTTCAGTAAGGCTCCATCAGTAGACAGACGCACATATACCTGACCGTCCCTATCCTTGATAACCGGAACAGCGTCGGCAATGTCCCCCATATCAAGGTCGAAATCTGAGCTGTGAATCGCTTCTACCTGTTTGCGCGAGGATAACTCGTGAGCAACTATTTTCCATTTTCGTTTTGCCAAACCGACAAACCCGGCCGAACCCTTCTCTTCAACATCATATTCCAGTCGGCCAACCGGACAGTCCAGCTGCACGGCTGCGCTGTTCAGGGCTTCTTCGATGGTATAACCTTCAGCCTCTACCGTTCGCTTATCGCCATCTTCATCAAGATAACGGCGCATCAACTCCCTTACCGAATCCAGTCCGATAGAGCCGGCCATGGCTACACGATACCTTTTCGCATATTGGTCAATTTAGCGCGCAGGCGCAAAATAGCTTTAGTGTGCAATTGGCTTACTCTGGATTCTGTCACTTCCAGTACCTTGCCGATTTCTTTAAGGGTAAGGTCTTCATAGTAATACAATACCAAAACCTTTTTTTCCTTTTCCGGCAATTCCTGAATGGCCTGCACTATAACCCGCTTAATCTCCTCGCGCTCGATAACTGAATCCGGATTCAGGCTCGACGGACTTTCGATACTGTCACCAATGGAAATTTTGTCGCTGTCGTCGGCCGAGTACCAGACATCATTCAAAGACAGTATCGAGGTGCTGGATATCTTCATCATGGTTTTGGCAAAATCGTCTTCGCTCACACCCATGGAACCGGCGATTTCCGAATCGGAGGCCGGGCGTCCCAGTTTAGCCTCGATATTGACTATGGCCTCTTCGATTTCACGCGATTTCTGACGCACCGAGCGCGGTACCCAATCGATACTGCGCAGCTCATCAAAAATAGCACCCCGGATTCGCGTTACCGCATAGGTTTTAAATTTTACGTTTTTTGCCGGATCAAATTTATCAATCGCATCGATGAGACCGAACACACCGAAACCTACTAGATCATCAAATTCTACGGATTGCGGCATATTGGCGGCGACCTTGCCGGCTACATATTTTACCAGTGGCGCGTATTGTTTGATAAACGATTCACGTATCTTGGGATCACGTTTTTTTTTGTATGAAGCCCAGAGATCTTCTTCCGTCTGGGTTTCCAGCAGGGGATTATTCATGCACTATTGCCCTTTCTGGTCTCTGCGTAATAAAGTCTGGACGGCCTTGGCTATGACGACGGGATCTTCTCCACCTTTTGTCGAGGACGCACCGCCGGAAAAAGAGCCGGAAGAATACGATACATCGGAAGCAGCTGAATCTTCCACATCACTATTGCCCGAACCAATATCAGCAAAGGAACTGCTAAGACTGTCGAGATCTGGCAGTACATCAAGATCATCTACCGATACCCTGGGGCGCAACATGCCGGAATTTCCGGAAGCTGCCCGGGGCGATTCAGAGGCAACATCATCAGATACCAGCGTGTTCTGACGGATTTCACCGACCTCACGGGTAAGTGCCGAGATATCAGCCGCCTGTGCGCCGGCCGAGCCAATCTGGTCCGCCACCGATGCTGTTCTCTCGCGTACATTGGCACTTGCATGGACCATTCCCGGCTGGAATTCAGCCGCTTCATCCCGACTGCCGGATCTTGCCGAAAGCGGTTCCAGCTGCCCCTGATTATCCCCGGGGGAAGCAGCGTCTGCATATCCCGGTTCGACCGGCTCCAATTCGGAAGGCAACTCGTCGCCACCGGGCAATACTATATTTACCGCTGTACCCATACTATCAGCCTGTTCATCGAGCACATCATTGCTGTCGTAGCTGGAATTAAAAAGTTCAGGAAGGGTGCGTTTGAGCAGAAACACCAGGCCGAAAGCCAAGGCAGCAAATCCAAGGCCTAAAAGAAAAGCCCTCAGCAGGAGGGTGCCGAAGGGGATGCGCGAGAATAAGGCGATTATCACTGAAAGCACAAAAGCTACAAGCCCTGCACCTACAGATACACGTATCCCTGTATCCAAGCCTGACATTCCTCCCATACCCTTAGATTAAGGTATAACCGAGTCTCTCGTCAAGCTTTTACGCACTCTCTACGATAAAAGAGGATTTATATAGCCCTTTAATCACGTCCAAACAACTTGCGGATCAGCCGGGCAATACCCGGTTCGGCCTCGAACTCGGTTTTTTCGATACGGCTAACCAGATGCTGTACCGAAATGGCTGCTTTGGATTTCGGATCATTGACGATGAAGGGTCGCTGGCGGATAACTGAACTGGATACAATTGGATCTTCATAGATACAGCCCAGATAATCCACTTTAAGATTTAGGAATTGACCAGATATATTGATGATACGGTCAGCGATTTTACGCGCATCGCTTACGGTTTTTACCCGGTTTACCACCAGTTTCAGGTTGATGTTCAGATTTTCCACCTCGGTGGCGATGATCTTGATTATTCCGTAGGCATCGGTAATGGCGGTCGGCTCGGGGGTAGTAATAATTATAGCATCGTCAGCCGCAGCGATGAAAGACAACACATTGCTGGATACACCGGCACTAGTATCAATGATGATGATATCAGCATTCGACAGGGTATACAGTTCAGTAATGAAATTCTGGCGCTCTTCCTCGGACAGATTGGCGATCTTGGAAAAGCCCGAGGCCCCGGCCAGAATCTGAATGCCGAAATCGGTATCGATCATGATTTCGCGCATGGTTTTCTGCTTGCGGATAACATGGTACAGATTAAATTTGGGAATAACATTCAGCATGATATTCACATTGGCCAAACCTAGGTCGGCATCCATGACAATAACTTTTTTGCCGATTTTGGCATAGGCGATGGCCAGATTAACCGAAAGATTAGTCTTGCCTACCCCACCCTTGCCGCTGGCAACCGTAATTATTCTGGTTTTTTTGGTAGGGCCGGTTTGGCCGGTCTGAGGTTTGGTCTTCATCAACTCACGCAGCTTTTGAGCCTGGTCTTCCATATTTTCATTTCTCCATAGTTTTCAGCTACAATCAAGCACGATCAGAATATTCTCCGTATCTCTCTTCCATTTTCGGCCGATTTAGCCTGAAACCTTCGAGATTCATTAAAAAACGCAGCGGATGTGCCCGTTCGATATCTAAAGGCACACGTTGACCATCGGTTATCCACAGCACCTGCTTGTTGCGCTCGGCCAAGGCAGAAAGCACATTGCCAACCCGGGTGGTTTCGTCCATTTTGGTAACTACAACCCCGGAGTAGCGGAAGGGCTCGAACTGCCGGAATATTTCCAGCATATCCTGGGTTTTAGTGGTGGCGGCTATAGCCAGATAGACCTCGGCATGGGTACCGGCAGCTTCCAGGATCTGCTGCATCTCGGCCAGGCGCACTGCATCTTTCGGACTCTTGCCGATGGTATCCACCAGAATCAGGTCGGTATCGTGATGCAGGGCTATAGTATCGCGCAGATCCTTGGCGGTTTCGACACTGGAAAGTGGTACCTGCATGATGGACGCATAGGTTTCTATCTGCTGACGCGCACCGATACGGAAGGTATCGATGGTAACCATGCGTACATCATGGGGTTCCAGATCCAGCATGCCCAGCTTGTGAATCGCCGCCATTTTGGCGATGGTAGTGGTTTTGCCCACACCGGTAGGACCCACCAGCACGATAACGCGGGGCCGCTGCGGTTTCGGCTTGGACTGGTTATTGACCAGGCGGTCTCCCAGCCACTCCAGCACTACTTCCTGCAGCCGCTGAAAATCATTCAGATCCTCTAACGAAAAATTAGCCCTAACCTTGTCCAGAAGCTCATGTCGGTAGGCTGAAGAAAACTCGTTATCCTCCAGTAGTGCGTCCAGGGCATCCAGTGACGCATGTTCAGCCGCCGCTTCTCTGGTATGGGTATCACTGACCATTTCTTTCAGCGAACGCACTTCGGTCAGTACCTCGATGAGGGTGCGGTCCTGATTGATTTTTTCCAGAATACGGCGCTTGTCATCCTCCAGCTCGCTGCGTTTTTTTTCGGTTTCGCGCGGGGCTTCGTCTTTGATATAAAAGGTAATCTCAACCCGGTCCTTGCCGAACAGGCCGAGAATTCCGCCAGTGCGGAAGCTGCGATGACTGAGAATTTTGGCAGTATCACCGTACTGTGTACGGATTTTTTCCAGTACTTCGCGATGCGTACTGCCCTGTTCAACCAAATATTGCATGTTTAACTATCCTTCTATACGAATCTCACCGATGGCTTCAACCTGAATGTCCGAAGCGACTTCAGGAACGGACAGCACCACCAGATCGGGAATTTCACGTTCGGTGCTGGATTTTACCAGCGCGCGGGCAGCCTCGGAACAAAGTATCATGGGGAAGTAGCCCTTCTGCTGGATGGCGGCAATTGCGGTCGTCAGTGACTTTATCCATTGCCGCTGTACCGCCGGCTCGAGGGCGGCAATAGTGCCGCCATGGGTGTCTACCCGGGAATCAATGATACGCTGTTCAAGTGACGGTTCGACGGTAAGTACGCGCATCATTTTGTCCTGATCGGCATATTGCAGACAGAGTTGCCGTCCCAAAGCCTGTCTGGCCTTTTCCACCAGGAAACCGGCATCTTTGGTAATACCTGAATAGTCGGCCATAGTTTCGAAAATGGCCACCAGGTTGCGGATAGATACCTGTTCGCGCAGCAGTCCCTGCAGTACTTTCTGGATTTCTCCCAGCGAAAGATGCTTCTGCACATCTTCGACCACTGCCGGATAATCCTTGCGCAAAGCCTCGAGCATGGACTGCACTTCCTGCCGCCCCAAGATTTCCGAGGCGTAGCGCTTGATTATTTCGGTAAGGTGGGTGGCAATGATACTGGGCGGATCCACCACAGTATAGCCGGCACGCTCGGCCTTGTCGCGGTTGTCCTCGGAGATCCAGACAGCCGGCAGACCAAAAGCCGGATCGCGGGTTTTTTCGCCCGGAACCTCCTGCGAAACGCCTCCCGGATTGATGGCCAAAAAGAAACTCAGGCGGATAATGCCGCGCCCGACTTCAACCCCTTTTATCTTGAAGCAGTATTCCGAAGGCTCCAGCCGCATGTTATCGATGATACGGATGCGCGGCACCACCAGGCCCATGTCCAGAGCACTCTCCTTGCGGATACGGGTAACCCGCTCCAGCAGCTCGGCCCCCTTGTCCTTGTCCACCAGCGGTATCAATCCGTAACCCAACTCCAGGCTGATGGGATCCAGCGGCACCACCGGCGACAATTCCTGGGACGATTCCGGCTTTTTTGCTCCGGCATCGCCTTCGCGGGCCTTGGCTTTATCGGAAGCAGCCATGGTTCGGCGCGACAGGCGATAAGCCAGAAATCCGGTAGCAGCGGAAAGCACCAGAAAAACATACCAGGGGAAGCCGGGAATAAAGGCCATCACAAACATGACAATCGAGGCTATCCAGTAAATTCGGGCATTCTGGGTAAACTGTTTGGTGGCTTCTTCGCCGAAAGTACCTTCAGTGTTAGAACGCGTAATGATCAGACCGGTGGCGGTAGAAACCAGCAGTGCCGGTAACTGCGAAACGATACCGTCACCGATGGTCAGCGAGGCGTAGGTGGTAAGCGCCAGCTGGAAGGGCTCGCCATGGATGAGCATGCCAACCACAAAACCGCCAATAAGGTTGATTACACTGATCAGGATACCCAGGGCGACGTTACCGGAAATGAACTTGCTGGCACCATCCATCTGTCCGTAAAAATCCACCTCGCGCTGTAGTTCGGCCTTGCGCTTTTTGGCGTCTTCCTCGCTGATAGCGCCGGAATTCAGCTCGGCGTCGATATTCATCTGCTTGCCGGGGAGCGCGTCCAGGGTAAAGCGGGCAGCTACCTCGGAGATACGGGTAGCGCCTTTGGTGATAACGATGGCCTGCACGGCTATCAGAATGATGAACATGATAAAACCGACTACAATACCACTGGTGCCCTCAGCACCGGTTACAAAGGAGCTGAAAGCCAGCACAATACGGCCGTCAAAATCTATGCCCTGTGAGAGGATAAGCCGGGTCGAAGAAATATTGAGAGCAAGCCCGAATATAGTTGTTATGAGCAGAACCGTCGGAAAAATAGAAAAATCCACAGCTTTTCGGGTATACAGCACCAGCAGGACAATAAACAGGGACAGCGCCAGATTAATGGCCATGAGCATATCAAGCAGCACTGTCGGCAGGGGTATGATAATCATGAAGATCACCGAAACCACAGCGATTGCTACGGCATAATCGGAGAAATTAGTCATGAAGGTTTCCCGGAAGAAACGCCTGGTCTCAGCCATCAATCAGCCCCTGTGCCGCAGGCCCGCCTGAGGGCACCGCTGTCCTTAAAAACGTATATTTTGGTCAATACTACCATAAAAACACCAGCTTGTGACAGTCCGAAAACGTCAGACATCGGCACCAGTCTGTCCGGCTGCCGGGCGACTGCTGCCGGAACTCTCCCGCTGCCCTGAAGGGGGATTGGTATAGCGGGCCCTGGCTTTGGCGTCGATCTTGGACACGTGGGCAAGCACCGCAGCCACGGCCTCATAAAACTGCTCAGGAATCGGATCGCCCAGCTGACTCTCGGCGTACAAGGCTCTGGCCAGCGGCCGATTCTCCACCGTGGGCACATTGTTCTCCTCGGCTACCCGGCGTATGCGCAAGGCTACCTCGTCCAATCCCTTGGCACTGACTACCGGAGCACGCATCAAAGCCCTGTCCCATTCCAGTGCAATGGCATAATGCGTCGGGTTGGTTATAACCACATCAGCCTTTGGCACATTCACGATCATATTGCGTGACAGGATCTCCTGCATACGCTGGCGCAGCCGGCTTTTTACCAGCGGGTCACCCTCCATCATCTTGTGCTCTTCTTTAACTTCCTGTTTGGTCATCATCAGCTGCTTTTTAAACTGCCGCCGCTGAAACAGAAAGTCGGGAACAGCAATGGCCAGCATCAACAACGAGGCTTGTAGAATGATGCGCATAGCCAGCGAGGCAACCAGTGAGAAAGAGTTCCACATGGGGCTGGAAAACAAATGGATCAGTTTAGGAACCTCTGCATTGATGTTTAAAAATACCACAACAGCTATCAATAAAACTTTACCGATGGACTTTGCCAGATTGAACAAACCTTCACCGGAAAAAAGCACGCGCTTAAAGTACTGACCAAACTTGGGAATAATTTTTTTCATGTCTGGCTTGATCGGTTTGGTGGTAAAAAGAAAGCCCACCTGCAGCAGATTACTGAAGATGCCGGACAAAAAGGCGACCGCCACCACCGGCAGCATTATGTTGGCAAAATAGGTAAGGAAAACCCTTCCAACTGGCCCTGAATCAGTAGTAATGTCCAACTGAACCGAGGCGGTAAGAAACCAGCGCAGCATATCGCGCAGATTGGAAAGCATATACGGAGCAAAAGCCGCCAGGGTTGCGGTTGTAAGCAGAAGCCCGATGGCTGAGCTTAGGTCCTGGCTTTTAGCTACCCGGCCCTCTTCACGGGCCTTGCGCTTTTTATACTCTGAGGGATCTTCAGTTTTGTTTTCATCATCAGCCGCAAACCACTGCAAGTGGACAAAGGCCAGAGGACTGTCCGGGCTAAGCCATAAGGCGGGATCAAGTCGGCTCACGGGTTGGCTCCACTAAGCATACGGGCGATGGTCTCAAAGCTGCCGTCGATCAATAATGAAAAAGATTCGACCATAAAAGGCATGGCCAAAGCCAAAATGATAAATGCGGTAAGGATAGAGATGGGAAAGCTTTCGGTAAGCAGATTCATTTGCGGGGCGGCTTTAGTAAGCAGGCCCATCCCAACCGACACCAGGAGCAGGGTACCGAAAATGGGGAAAGCCAGCACCAGGGCGTGCAAAAAAAGATCCCCCAGAGCGGTATATACGTATTCAAGGAAATTTGAACGCCTGGCCAGCAGATCTACTGCCTTAAGGGCTTTAAAACTGCCCTGCACCCCCACCATAAAAAGTCGCTGAAAGCCGCTGGTGGCCACAAAAATGAACATAGCCATCAAGTTTAAAAACTGCCCTACAACGGGGATGGAAATTTGGGCTAGAGGATCGTAAGTTTCCGATGCGCCGAAGCCCATCTGCAATGAAAAGAATTGTCCGGAGGTGGTAAACACCGCATACACCAGAGAAAGGAAAAAACCGATGATGATGCCTATCATGGCTTCGCCGACGATGAGAGCGAGATACGCGATAAGCGTATCCGGAATCAGATAGCCGGCGGCCTTTACCCAGGGGAAAACCGCAGCCGCAGCCATGCCGGATAAGCCTACCCGCGCCACCTGAGGTATGCCGTTACCCGATAGCAGCGGGGCGGTCTGAACCAAGGCTAAAACCCGCACCGCAACCAGAAAAAAAATATCGGCGTCGGCGATCAGCTGGTCAAACATGGCGCAAGACTCTCAGTTCTGCCAAGAATCTGAGTAACACGCACATTAGCTAGCCAGCTCCGGAATGAGATTAAACAGCATTATGGTATATTCACCTAACGAAGTGAACATCCAGCCAATCAGCAAAGCCAATACCAGCATAATGGCAGTGATTTTTGGCACAAAGGTAAGCGTCTGCTCCTGGATACTGGTAGTTGCCTGCAATATGCTTATAACCAGACCGACCGCCAGCGCAACCAGCAGGACCGGCGCGGCCAGCATCAGTATCTGCATGATAGCGCCGCTCATCAGCGCGGTAATCTGACCGATACTCATGTCATATTCCTCAGAAAGGACTCAACCAGCTGCCGCGACATGAGTGTCCAGCCGTCAACCAGCACAAACAGTATAAGCTTGAAAGGTGTAGAAATCATAACGGGTGGCAACATGATCATGCCCATGGACATAAGCACTGACGCCACCACCATATCAATGATGATAAAGGGAATGTATAAAAGAATACCTATTTTAAAGGCAATGGTAAGCTCGTTGAGAATAAAGGCCGGTATCAGAACCCAGGTAGGTACATCCGCCAGAGTCTGCGGGCGCTCCAGCCCGCTCATGGACATGAACAGCCGTATGTTGTCCGGATTGTTGCGCATCTGCGAATACATGAAAAGTCTGAAAGGTTTTTCAGCCTCGGTGTATGCCTCGGAAACGGTCAGCTGGCCGGCGGCCATGGGCTGCAGGGCCTTCTCGTACACTTCGGTAAAGGTCGGCCACATGATAAAAAGCGTAAGAAAAAAGGCAATGCCCATCAGTACCTGGTTGGGTGGCACCTGCTGCAGCGAAAGCGCACGTTTGATAAAATCCAGCACGATGGCTATGCGCAGAAAACTGGTAATCAGGATGATGATACTGGGTGCCAACGAGAGCACGGTAAGCAGTAGCAGCAGCTGCAGGCTGAAAGCCACTTCCTGGCCGCTTTGCGGATCGCGCACCTGCAGGTTTACAAAGGGCAATAAATTATTAAGTGTATCCGGATCCAGCCCTCCGGTATTTCCGGTGGTGGTACCGGCAGGGAAATTACTGGCCGGCTGGGAGGCATTGGGCACTACAAAATTGGTTGCAGTATCGGCGCTGTTTGCCGGCAGTGTTGCCGGGTTATCTTGTGCCAGTAGAGGCCCGCCAACAAGGCAGAAGAGGATAAGGACTACATATACAGCACGTGCCATGGCGTAAGGCTCCCTTGCGTCCGTATCAGAATTTTTTCAGGCGGTCTTTTTGGCGTCCGAGAAAGGCCGTACCGGCCCGGCCGCCCGCTTTGGGCTGAGTGTTCTTGCCCGGCAGCATTGCTGCCAGAATCGATGAAAAATCTCCCTTGTACTGTTTGGGATTTTCTTCGGCCCGTTTTACCATGGCTTCTATCAGCTCATGATCGTCCAGCTCGCTGATGAGCGTTACGGCCGACTCAGCCGCTCCGACCAGCCAGGCCCGACTGCCCACCGCCACCACATGCACCGACCGGCCCGGTGTTAGCGGCACGGCTCCCAGCACCCGGACGAAAGGATCCTCGGTCTGGCTGATGGCCGATTTGCGGCGCAACAGAATGTACAGCCCGTAAATGGCTGCCAATACCAAGCCAAGTACCAAAAACATGCGCAGCAGATAAGGAAAAATGGAAGAGGAAGGAATGGCAACTTCACCTTCAGCTGACTCCGCCTCATTGTCCTGAAGAAGCATCGTGGTTTCGTCAGTGTTGTCGGCAGGTGGAACAGCAGGAGCCTGATCCTGAGCGACAAGCGGCAAACCAAGCAGGCACAGGAAAAGCCCAAGGCAAACCATACGGGTGAGTGTGTTCAATTTCCCCTCCGGGGTCATTTTAGTGCGTTTAGCGCAAAAATGCAAGTTAAGACTTTGCCGGCTAAGACTTAAGCAGCTGAGACCTGGCCGGCATCCGGAGCTGGAAAGGCAGGACCGGATACCAGTATAAAAAGGCTGCCGGAACGATACCGGCAGCCCCTTGAATGCAATATTTTTCAGCGAAAAAAGGCGAAACTAGCCCAGGTCGGAAACCCGTTCCATGGGGGAGAGGATTTCGGTAACACGTACGCCGAAGTTTTCGTCGATGACCACAACCTCGCCCTTGGCTATAGGTTTGTGGTTAACCAGAATATCAACCGGCTCACCGGCCAATTTGTCCAGCTCCAATATGGTGCCTTCACCGATACCCAGAATATCCTTGATGAGCTTCTTGGTACGGCCCAGCTCCACGGTCAGCTCCATGTATACGTCCATGATCAGACCGATATTGCCGGACTCCTGGTTGGTTACGCCCATGCCCATGCTGGCAAACTGTACTGGCTGTACGTTTGGGTTAACCATTCCGGGCATAGCCTGCTGCTGGTACATCGGCTGGCCGTAGCCGCCCTGCTGCCCGTAGCCACCCTGCTGGCCGTAGCCGCCTTGCTGCCCGTAAGCGCCCTGCTGGCCGTAACCACCCTGGCCCATACCGCCCATTTGCTGCTGCATCCCCATACCGCCCATCGGCTGCTGCATACCCATGCCACCCATCTGCTGCTGCTGCGGCATGCCCATCCCGCCCATATTAGCCATGGCGGCAGGATTCTGTTCAGGCGGCATCAAGCCCGAGCCGGCAACAATATCTTTTACAAAAGACTGGGAGTAGACTTCCCACATTTTAAAGGGCTGCCCGCCCATCTCGAGTTCCCAGATGATGCGGAAAAAATCACCGGAGGGGAATTTAGCCATGGCCTTGGGACCATAATTGCCTTCCGCGGGATCAGACTGAATAGAACGATTACCAGATTTCTCACTGAACAAGGTTATCTCGGTGCCGGTTATATTGGACACACACTCGGACACAATAGAGATTGCCATGTCGTCCAGATCGGTCAGGCTGTCGTCTTTATTGGCCAGCGCCGCGATCTTGACGGCGGTATCTTTGGGAAACAGGAAAAAGTGGTCACCGGGTATGCCGCCGGTCATGTCTACCCGAACCTCGAGCACCTCGTCGCTCAGCGAAGGCAGCATGCCGTCCCGGTTGGTCTGGTCGACCGTAAGGGAACGCACACTAACCTCGTCGCCGGTTATGGCCGAGAGATTCTGGGCCTGGGTCGGGCTTAACGACTCAAGCAGATCCCTGAATATATTAACTTCAGGAGAGGAAAGACCGGCACCCGCCTTGGGCGAAGCAGCCGCTCCAACTCCCGGATCCAGACCGGAAAGCAGGCTGTCAATCTCTTCTTGGGAGAGGGAACCATCACTCATAACTATCCTCACCTTCTGCAGTTAATTCTTCAAACTCTTCGTGACCCGGTTCTTCCAGCCGTCTGGAAACCTGCACCGCCATCTTGCGGCCGATAACTCCCGGGCGGCACAGGAATTTCTTCTTGTTGCCGACGTTGAGCAGCATGGCATCGTCAACTTTGACATTATACAGCCGGATGATGTCGCCCAGCTGCAGATTAAGCACATCGCGAACAGTAACCTTGATGCGGCCGATTTCGGCAATGACCGGCACCTCGATCGTGGACAATTTTTCTTTCAGAATATTCAGGTTTTCGGTAGTGGCGCCGCGGCGTACCGAAGAATACCAGTACTGTGCCGACAGCTTGGAAATGATCGGCTCAATGGTCAGGTAAGGGATGCACAGGTTCATCATGCCCTCTACCTCGCCGATTTTGGTCTCCAGGGTGACCAGAACAACCATTTCGGTCGGCGGCACGATCTGCGCAAACTGCGGATTTACCTCGATCTGCGACAAGCGCGGCCGCAAATCAATCACCTGGGTCCAGGCCTCGCGCAGGTTGCCCAGTATCTTTACGATAATACCCTCCACCACCGATCGCTCGATGTCGGAAAGTTCGCGGGTAAGTTTGGAGCCTTCGCCCTGGCCGCCGAACAAGCGGTCGATGATGGTAAAGGTAACTGCCGGGTCAATCTCGAGGATGATCTGGCCTTTGAGCGGATCCATGCTGACCAGAGCCAGCGTTGTGGTTGTAGGAATGGAACGGATAAATTCTTCGTAGGTTAGCTGGTCCACCGAAGCCACATGCACATTGGACAGAATACGTAATGAGGCCGACAGGTTGGTGGTGGTCAGACGGGCAAAGGTCTCGTGCATGTTCTGCACGGTACGCATCTGCTCTTTGGAAAATTTATCCGGGCGCCGGAAATCATATATTTTGATTTTGCGCGAATCAGTAGCGGACTGTACTGTCTCCAGCGAAGTATCACCAGCATTGATTGCTGTGAGCAGCTGGTCAATTTCGTCCTGCGAAAGGACTTCAGTCATAGCGGTACGCCACCTTTACTTCTCCGAAATCTGCAAGCAGCGCCGCACCGAACCCGGAGCAGCGCAACTTTGTTATATAATGGCATATAAAAGCCGATTCCGCAACGGCGGAGCAGCGCTTTTACATCTGGGAACGCTGGAATTTGCCGAAATAGATATCCTTGATGAAGGGCTTGCTCAGGATATTGTTATTCAGCTGGGTGCGCAGGTCTTCTTTAAGAATCAGCTCCTGCGCCGGCAGCAATTCTTCGATGCGCTTCTGGCTGATATAGCGGCGCAGGAAGTCCTGCATTTGCGAACGACGCTGCCCGAGTTCGGTGGGTACCGTCTTGTCTTTTTCGTCATAGGCCAGGATGATTTCGATCATGATGGACCACTCTTCATTATCTTTCTGGCCACGGACGGTGGTAGTGATAGGATCAATATTACTGAAGGTCGCCCAGGTGGGCGTGGACCGCTGCATGGTTTCGGCATTAGGCAATTCGGTAAGCGGCTTGGACTGGGTCCCCAGAATACGCACCACAATAACCACAATAACAACTACCAGAATGACAAAGCCCAAGCCTATACCTATCCACTTCAGCAGATTCAGTATGGCCTTAGCTCCGGCACCACCTCGGCCTTTGGCTTTTCCGCCTACTGGGGCCTCGCCGCCTTCACTGAAATCCGGTCCGCCGTCAAAATTGTCACTCATGCTTTTCTTCCTTGTATCTCTAATTTACCGGTACACTAAGCCATAGCGGCTTATAGATGTCCTTCATCCAGAACAATGATGTCCACCCGGCGGTTATAGGCCCTGCCCTCCACCGTGTCGTTACTGGCCAGCGGTACCGTATCGGAAAATCCGGCTACCTGGAAACGCGCTTCCGGCACTCCGAAATCGCTCAGATAATGCAGGGTATTGATGGAACGGGCCGCCGACAGCTCCCAATTACTGCGCCAGGGACCAGCCGGATCGGTGGGTTCCCGATCTGTATGCCCCTCTATTCTCAATTTTCGGTCGGAAAGCTCGCTGGAATTAAGGAATTCGGCCAGCCGGATAAGCATGCTACGGGTCTCATCGATATTGATGGCGGCGCTGGCCGGCCGGAAAAAGGCATCCGAAGCCAGGGTAATAACCAAACCACGCTCATCGGAAGTGATACGCACTTTGTTGGATTTTATTTCCGGCTGAAAGAGCGAGACGGCCTTCTTCATGGCGGTGGCCAGCATGCGGCCTTTTTCGATTGAGGGCAGCGAGTTTACCGAATTTCCCATCTCGGCCAAACGTCCGGCCGACAGGGTAAGTCCACCGGAGGAAGAACCCAGACCAACACTACTGAGGCTGGAGATAAGCTGAGAGACTTCGGGGGTATTGGAAGTGTTCATGTTAAAAAGAGCAACGAAAAAGCAGAGCAGCAGGGTAACCATGTCGCCATAGGTTACAATCCACTCGGCTATGCCGCCCAGTTCCTGTTTAGGCTTTTTTTTGGCCATGGTACTTCCTTATGCCGGCGGATGGGCTTCTTCCAGTTTTTTCTGTCCTTCCGGAGACAGATAGGAAGTAAGCTTCATCTGCAGGATATGCGGATTGTCACCCTGCTGGATGGACAACACACCTTCGATTACCATTTCCCACACCTTGGTTTCGGACGCGTCAAAATTGGCCAGCTTGCCCATCATCGGAATTACAATAAAGTTGGCGATCATGGCTCCGTAATAGGTGGTGATGAGCGCTACCGACATGTTACGGCCAATGCTGGAAACATCTTCCAGGTTTCGCATCATGGCAATCAGACCCTGGACGGTACCCAACATACCCATACCGGGAGCCAGCTTTGCCCACTGATCGAGCATTTTAAGCCACTTGCCGTGGCGGTCATTCATCTGGTTGGCTTCGGTTTCCAGAATATTGCGGATAACTTCCGGATCCACCGAATCTACCACCATGCGCAAGCCGCGCTTCATGAACATGTTTTCCAGGCCTTCGATTTCTTCTTCGAGCGACAGGATGCCTTCGCGGCGGGCCCGCTCCGACAGAGAAATAAGGGCTTCGGTAACTTTCATCTCGCCGAAATCCGGCACTTTAAAAATTTTGCCCATGATCTTGAACATGGACACGACTTCTTTGATGCCGTAGTTCATGAACAGACCGCAGATAGACCCACCGATAGTCATGAGGATGGAGGCCGGATCGATATATGTGATCACCTGGCCGCCGGAGGCATACATAGAGCCGATGATACAAGCGAAACCGCCAATAAGGCCTACGAACGAACTTAAATCCATCGCCTACTCCTCGTTCTTGAAAGCGCCAATCTGCCTTCTGTATTCTACAATCCGTACCTGTACTGTGGCAATATCCTCGCAAACCACCAGGTGCTTACCCGACAGCATGGTGATATTGGTGTCCGGCGTCAAGTCGATGCATTCGATCTGGTGGGGGTTAAGCCAGAACGTGGTTCCGTTCATCCTGGTAAGCTGTATCACAAGGCCTCCCGCGGCAGGCGGATTCATACACGATGCTGTATTATCCACAGATGTTTGCGGGCCGGCCGGAATAAATTACCATCCCGTCCGGCCCGGCAGGGGGAAAGGCTTCCCCCTGCTGTTATTTTTTACTTATCGTTTCAACTGCAGCAGTTCCTGCAGCATCTGGTCTGATGTCTGGATGGTTTTTGAATTGGACTGGAAACCGCGCTGGGTTACGATCATATCGGTAAACTGCTCGGCCAGGTCCACGTTGGACATTTCCAGATTACCTGCCAATATTTTACCTTTGCCGGCCAGACCGGACGGACCGATGTTGGCCATACCGGAGTTGATCGACTCCACAAAATTGGTATCGCCGGTTTTTTCCAGGCCGTTCGGGTTGGTAAACGAGGCCAGAGCCAGCTGGCCGATGGTACGGGCCGAGCCGTTGGAATACACTGCCGTTATGATACCGGACTGGTCTATCTTGAAGTTTTCCATATAACCCATGGTATAGCCGTCCTGGGCGAACACCTTGGTGCTGGAAGCTTCGGCGAACTGGGTAATGGTGTTGCGCACGCTGCCAACCTCGCCCATGTTAAGCAGGAAGTTCTGGCGCACCGGGTTGCCATCCTCGTCGGCGGCGGCCCCAGCCACGTCAAAGGCGATGTTCATGGCCAGAAGGCCTTCGGTCGGCGACTCGTTGCCCTGGGCATCGAGTACACGTGACAGTGTTCCCAGATTGTTGAATTCAACAATAAAAGTATTACCGGCCGCTTCGTCGGCATTCAGACCGAGAGCCACATTACTATCAAGCGCGGCTTCGGGGTCGACTGCAACTGTGGCCTGCCACTGGTTGCTCTGACCGGGAACCCGGGTAAAGTCGACGCGCAGAATATGTTCGATACCGAAGTTGTCGAAGATCTTTTCTTCGATGCGCCAGGTACCCTGGCGGATGGTTGACTCGCTGGCGCCTTCCGGTATTTCCGGCAACCGCTTGTCGAGGTTACAGGCCAGATACACCTGTTCGGTAGCCTTGGCCGGATCCTTGGACCCGATGGGAATAACCAGATCCTCCAGCGAGCCGGAAGTGTTCAGGACTTCGACACCATCGAGCACCTGAGCGTTCCAACCCTGTACCCGAAAACCGTTACCGGGATTTACCAGACGGCCATCAGCGTCGAGGCCGAAAGCCCCGGCACGTGTAAAAAATGAGGCTTCGCCCTTTTGCATGATAAAGAAACCATTACCCTGAATGGCCAGATCGGTCATTACACCGGTGGTCTGCAGAGAGCCCTGCGTGTGGATGGTATCCACACTGGCAATGCTCATACCAAGACCGATTTCTTTGGGGTTGATACCGCCGATCTGTTCATTGGGACGGGCCGCACCGGACATCTGTTGGTACAAGAGGTCCTGGAAATTTACTCTTCCCTTTTTAAAACCATTGGTATTGACATTGGCAATATTGTTGCCCAGTACATCCATCCGGATCTGGTGATTTTGCAGACCGGCGACGCCCGCATACAGTGATCGCATCATAACGGCGCCTCCTTATTCCAGAATTTTGGTGACCTGATCGAGGTCGTAAAAGCTTCCATCAACCATGACCAGCGGAAACTCGCCACGTACGATCTGGGTAACCGGACCGTAGAGGTTATGTTCGCCGTCCTGAATCTCGACATTCTTGCCCAGCAGGGCCTGCGCCTCACTGGAGTTAAGAATACTTGACATCTGGGCAAAACCCTGAGTCATGTTGGTCATCTGCTCCAAAGAGGAGAATTGAGCCATCTGCGAAATGAATTCGCGGTCCTCCATCGGCGCGGTAGGATCCTGGTGCTGCAGCTGGGTAATCAGGATTTTCAGGAAATCATCCTTGTCCAGATTCTGTTTTACTGCCCGTCCCTGTGCCAGTTCTTTATTAATGGCATCAGCATCAAGCTTAGCCCTGGTCATTTCGGTCGGGCTTAACATATAGGTCGTATTCATACGCGCTCCTTGGCTCCCTTAAATAATCACATTGACCAGGCCGTCCCGTGACGACACCTGACCGGCTGGCGGAACAGCCGACTCGAAAGTCCGGACATGCTGGCTGTAGTACGGATCCTTGCCTTCTTCGCCCGATCCGTCGGCAGTTCCCTGCTGTCCTTGTCCGCCGTCGCGCACTTCTACTTCCAGCGCGGTGGTTTCCATACCGCTGGCCGCGAAAGCGTCCCGCAGGGATTCCAGCGAATCCTTGAAGGCCTGTCCAGCCAGGTCAGACTCGACGACAATTCGTCCACTAATCTTGTTGTCGGCTATTTTCAGTTCAATCTTGACTTTTCCGAGGGATTCCGGTTCCAGCTGCATGCGAATCAGGCCGGCATCGTTGCCGTGCAGCACAATCTGGGCAGCTTTAACGATATCGGCCGCCCCACTGTCGCGGATCTGGCTGGCCAGATGATCAGCCAGGCTCTGCTGCCGGGATTGGGCCATAAGACTTTCAGGATTGGTACTATTGCCGGCATTCGGCTGAAATCCGTTAGAGACAATCTGGCGGCCGCCTTCGGCAAGAAAAGAACTCTTTTCGGATGCCTGCTCGGCAAGGCTGAACTCTTTGGCCAGGCCGCCCTGCCCGGCGGCGCCTTCACCGCCGGCATTGCGCTCCTTGCCGGCTTTCAGGCGCATATCGACTACCGTCAGGCGTGCTCCGTTTTTGGCCAGAGTACTGCTAACCGAGAACTTTCCTTCACTATCGTTAGTAGCGCCATCCAGGCCGTTTTTGGCAGCCGGCTTAAGCTGCTGCTGGCCGTTTGCGGCCGGATTATAGGCAAGTTGCGCTGCTTCGACTGACTCAGAACCCGGCTTCTGCCCTTTATTGCGGGCATCTTTTATGGTTTTAGCCAGGTTAAGCTGAATTGGATCGTCTACGCCGGCTTCTACTGTAATTTTTTTAGCCGCAGCCGGATTGATAGCGGCATCGGCGGCCTCAGGCTGCTTGATAATGTTTTTGCTTACGGACGGAATAGAGCCGGCATCGGCGTTTTCGCTTGCCGCTTGCGTATCGGCTAAAACCCGCGGCCGGCTTTTTTGCTTGCCGGCTTCCAGTGCGGACGGATCGCGGCCGTTCAGACCGGCTGCTTTTCCAGCCAACTGCAGGGCGCTTTTAAGACCCGGCTGTTTAAGCTTGCCGTGAGCGGCCGGATCGTCAGGAACTTTCAGCTTGTCCAGCAGGGAACTAAAGTTTTTACCGACTTTTTTCCTGACTGTGGCTGTTTCCTTGGCGGCGGCTGGGGTATCGGCAGAAGCCTTGATGTACCCGGTGGCTTGCATCGCTACGAACTCCTTTCGAATCGAGCGAAAGCCGGGCCTCAAGGCCGCCGGTCAATCCAGGCCGGCAGGCTTTTCGGTCATTTTTCGCTGCAGGGTGGCTGCACGCTCCGGCGGCATCAAAGAGAGCCAGAAAGCCACAACCGAAGTCTCTCCGGCTTTCTGGGCAATTTCTTCTACCGAACGCAGTACATCGATGGCGGTCTGGTCGTCCAGGGCGGCCAGGATGTTGACTGCGTCTGCCGGCGGCATGCCGCCGAGGTAACGGGCGTTTTGCTCGATATTCGCTCTTCTATTTTCGTACTGTTCGAGCATGCTATTGAATGATTTCTGCTGTTCTTCGATGTTTTTCTGCCGTTCTTCGATTTCGCGGGCTTTTGAGAGCAGTTCTGCGTCCTGTTCCAGGGCCAAACGCTCACGCTCTGCCAACTCCTGTCGCTGAATTTCGATTGCCTGCAGCTGCTTTACAAAGCGTTCTTCGTCCAATAGACCCGGAGAATCAGAAACTACATCACCGCTGGAACGGACCGGAAGGCGCAACAGGCGCAGCGCCGGGGCGAAAAAGGCCTTGGCATCCAGGATTCCCAGGTAGTCAAACCAGAACAGACCACCTATTACTATGGCTGCCAGTAAAAGAATCATGAGTACTATCCTGCCAAAAACTCTCTGCTTGCCGAAAGAAGCCATGCTGTTTTATCCTTTTTCCTGATCTTGTTGGTGCCGCTGGTCCTGTTCGCGGCGCAAGCGCTGTTTGGCCTGGGCACCAAGCTCGTCCAGAACCGCAACTTCTTCCTTACGGGCCAGCTTATACCAGGCTTTCTCTTCACGCTCGCGCAGCTTGTCGATAAGCTCTCTGGACTTGTACGTCTCTATATAAGCCAGGCGGGCGACTTCGCGTTCCGCTTCGGCCAGCGCCAGCGATTTAAGCAATTTCTCGCGTTCGGCCACCAAACGGGCCGAATAATGCTCAGCGGCCAGGAAGTCGGTCATGCTGCCGCCGGTCCGGAAGCGTTCACGGCCCAGATCATGGGTGCGCAGGGCATTTTCTTCGAGCTGGCGGTCGAGCATCGCGCAGACACCGGCCTTGGCGGCCAGCAAACCTTCTGCTTCCTGCTCACGGAAACGACGCAGCTCCAGCAGATGCTCAAGTTTGAACTTGAACAGCTTCATACCAACACCTCGTCGGCTTCCTGCTGGCGGTTAATCACAAAGGGTTTTCCACCGAGTTCGGCATGGCGCTGCACTTCCTCCAGCGGAATATGCAGACCACAGATATCTTCCAAACGCTTTACCGTATCCAGAATCGGCGCTTTTTCATCCACTGCCTGTATCAGGAAGGCCTCGATAGCCTGATGTTTTTCGATAGCCAGATCGATGGCCGGATTGCTGCCTTTTACGTAGGCGCCGATATTGATCATGTCCTCGGATTCTTCCCAGGTGGCTATCAGGCGGCGCAGTACACCCATGGCTTTCTGCATGGCCGGACCGGTTACGGCATTGGTAAGCCGTGAGATGGATTTCAGGATATCTACAGCCGGATAATGATAATGCTCGGCCAGTTTGCGGGTAAGCACGATATGGCCGTCCAGAATACCGCGTACGGTATCGGCAATAGGCTCGTCCATGTCGTCGCCATCGACCAGAATGGTGTAAATGCCGGTTATGGAACCCTTGTTTGAGGTACCGGAGCGTTCCAGCAGCTTGGGCAGCGAATCGAAGACGCTCGGCGTATAGCCGCGGGTAGCCGGCGGTTCGCCGATGGCCAGGCCGATCTCGCGCTGGGCACGGGCAAAGCGGGTTACCGAGTCGAAAAGCAGCATGACGTCGGCACCGCGATCGCGGAAATATTCGGCCACCGCAGTGGCAACATAAGCGCCGCGCAGACGGGCCAGCGGCGGGGTGTCCGAGGTTGATACAATAATAACCGAGCGGGCCAGCCCCTCCTCGCCCAGGTCGTTTTCGATAAACTCGCGCAATTCACGGCCGCGCTCGCCAATCAGGGCAATGACATTGATGTCAGCGTTGGTGTTGCGCGCTATCATGCCCAGCAGGGTAGATTTACCCACACCGGAGCCGGCGAAAATACCGACCCGCTGGCCGCGCCCAAGCGGCAGCATGCCGTCGATGGAGCGCACACCGCAGACCATGCGCTTGTCGATGCGCCGCCGGGTAAGGGCATCCGGAGCGGAGGCCACGGCCGGATACTGGACAGCCGAGGCTATGTCGCCTTTGCCGTCGATGGGGTGCCCCATGGCATCCAGGGTGCGTCCGAGCAGCTTGTCCGAAACCGGCACCTGCAAAAGCTCGCCGGTGGCGATAACCGTACAACCGACCTCGATGCCCTCCAGCCCCGAATACGCCATCAGCTGCACGGTCTGTCCGTGCAGCCCGGCTACTTCGGCCCAGGCTACCTTGTTCATGCGCGGCATGATTATTTTGCAGACCTCGCCTACCACCGCCTGGGGGCCGTGGCTTTCGATAAGCAGACCCTGCACCTTGGTTACCCGGCCGGTGTACTTGATCGGGTCAATAGAATCCAGCACATTCAGATACTTGGCCACCAATTCCATGGCTACTGCACCTTGCCGCGCGATTTTATCGGTGAAATATCGAGGATCTTCTCCTCCAGCTCATGCAGCTGGCTCTGGATGCGGGCGTCGATTTCGCCGAAATCGGTTTCGATAATACAGCCGCCGCGGTCTACGGCTGAATCTTCCATGATGGAGATGCGCTTGGCGTTTTCGGCCATTTCCACAAAATCCTTTACATGGTCGGTGCTCAGCTGCAGGTCGGCCAGATTTACCCGGATGACTACTTCGCTGCGTGCCTTCAGTTTGCGCAGCGCCTGCGCTATATTGGAAATAACCACATTCTTCTGGTTCTCGGAGATGGTTTTGATAACTTTGCGCGAAATGAGCAGTACCAGCTCGATAATCTGGCCCTCGGTCTGGTCCAGAATGTCGGCCCGCTTGTCCATGGCCCGTTCCAGAATCACGTGCAGCCGGTTAACCAGGCGTTCCACCTCGTTCTTGCCTTCGCGGAAGCCCTCTTCGCGGCCCTGTTCGAAACCCTTCTTGTGGGCATCTTTGGTAACCTCGTCGATACGGGCCCGGGCCTGCAGTTCCAGCTCGTTGATCTTGGTCTCGGCATTCTTGATAGCCTCTTCGGCCGCACTCTCCGCCTCGTGGCGTATTTTCAGGGCCTGGTCGTTCTTGCGTTTTACTTCGTCGAAGGCCGTAGCCTCGGCCCGGGCGACTATTTCGTCGGCTTCGGCCCGGGCGCTGGCAATCATGGCTTCTTTTTCCTGTTCCCAGGATTTTTTATAAGCTTCGGCCTCGCGGCGCAGGTCATCGGCGGTGGGACCTTTATATTCTTCGATCGGTTCAGCTTCTTCGAGTTCTTCTTCTTCTTCGACCCCGCCCTTACCGCCAATAATATAGGCACTGGTGAGGGGAACTGTCTCCTGCGGTCTGAATACGGTTTTTGCCATTCGTCGAACCCCTTACTGAATCAGCTGGTCATCTTCACCGCGGGCGATAACAATTTCACCACTGTCTTCGAGGTGGCGGATAACCGCCACAATCTTCTGCTGGGCTTCTTCCACATCTTTGATGCGTACCGGGCCCATGTATTCCATATCTTCTTTAAGAGCCTGGGCACCGCGCTTGGACATATTCTGGTAAATCTTGTCCTGCACCTCATTATCCACACCTTTAAGGGCTCTGGTAAGGTCCTGGGTGTCCACTTCACGCAGCACTTTCTGAATAGAACGATTGTCCAGCATGACCAGATCTTCGAATACGAACATCTTCTTCTTGATTTCTTCGGCCAGCTCCGGATTCTCCTCCTCCAGAGCCTCCAGAATACCTTTTTCGGTGGTACGGTCGGCCAGGTTCAATATCTCCACAATGGCATCGACACCGCCAGCCGCCGTGTAGTCTTCACTGGACAGCGTAGACAGCTTCTTTTCCAACACCCGTTCCACTTCGCGGAGCACTTCCGGGGAGGTGCGGTCCATGGTGGCAATACGCCGGGCCACATCGGATTGGTGCTCCTTGGGCAGTTTGGTAAGAATGTAGCTGGCCTTGTTCGGCTCCAGGTAGGCCAGAATCAGGGCGATGGTCTGCGGATGCTCGGTCTGGATAAAGTTGAGCAAGTTGGCCGGGTCGGTGCGCCGGATAAAGTCGAAGGGACGCACCTGCAGCGAACTGGTCAGCCGGTTGATGATGTCGATGGCTTTCTGCGAGCCCAGCGACTTTTCCAGCAGCTCGCGGGCGTAATCGATACCGCCGGAGCTGATGAAATCGCTGGCCATCATTAATTCCTGGAACTCCAGGAGTATCATGTCCTTCAGGTCAGGTTCTACATTTTCGAGGCGCGCAATTTCGAAGGTGAGGGTTTCGATCTCGTCCTCGCGCAGGTGCTTGAAGATCTCCGAAGATATCTCGCTGCCCAGGGTGATGAGGAAAATTGCGGCTTTCTGGCGGCCGGACAGCTCTTTTATGTTCTTGGGCTTTTTACCGCCCCCCGCTCCGCCCTTGCCTTTGGCTTGCGCGCTCTCGGCCATGATTATTCCTCCCTGAGCCAGGTCCGTATCAGTTGGGCAACATCCTCGGGATGCTCCTTAGCCATATTAATAGCATGTTCCTGCAAGTCAAGTCTTTTACGTTCTTCGACCGACATTGACACTTCGATATTCTGTTCTTCGGCCTGCCGGATGGCGTTTTCACGCAGCATCTGCTGCTCGAGCGCCCGTTTCTCTTCCGAGATGCGGCGGCGGCGTTCCAGTTCGCGCGATATCATGCGGAACACGATAAAGGCGACTAGCAGGGCAGCCAAACCGATCAGCGAATACAGGATGATCTGGTTAATCTGCTCGCGCCGCAGGTAGGCGGCGTCCTCTTCCTTGAACTGGGCAGACCGGTCGAACTGTATGTTGCGCACGGTTACCGAATCGCCGCGGGCACGGTCATAACCTATAGAGTCGCGGATCAAGGCAGCTGCACCGTCCAGGATCTCCTGGTCAACCGCTACATACTCGCGCTCGATGCTGCCATTGGATCCGATCAGCGGCTGGTTCTTGTCATCATATTTCCAATGCCAGATACCGTCAATATTGACCGATACGGTTACCCGGTCGATGGCCGGCGAACGGTCTTCGGTTATATTGCGCTGGTTAAGTGCCTCGTTTTCGCGGGTGGTCTCGGTCTCGTAACGGCCAACCATGTTCTGCAAATCTTTGTAAGCCGGCGAAGTCTGACCTTCCATGCCGGCCGGACCTTCCGGATTAAAGCCGGTGCCTTCGTATAGCGAGGTGGTCTTTTCGGTGGACAGACGAACCGAAGGCTGGATGTCCGAGTCATCGTAGGGTGTGGTCGGATTGTCCGGCTTTAGAGTAAAGGGGAAGTATTCCTGGGTTTCTACCGCCTTCTGGCTCATATCCATCTCGATCTTGATATTCAGGTCGCGTACCCGGTCGGCGGTAAAAGTATTCTGCAGCGAGGTAAGAATGGCGGCGCGATACTGGGCTTCCAGGCGCTGGATCAGCAGCTGTTCCTGCTTGGTGCGCTCGAGGCGGTCAAAATCCTCCAAGCCGGCAAAATCATTGAGGATATTGCCTTTCTGGTCGGTTATAACAATATTCTCGGCCTGCAGTCCGGAAACAGCAAACATGATGATCTTCTGGATGCCTTCCAGCTGTTTGCGGTTAGTGGCTATGTCTGAACCGGGTCGCGGATACAGGATAACACTAGCAGTAACCGGCTGCTGCTCGCTGGCAAACAAACGTTCCTCGGGCATTTCCAGGATTACATTGGCCTTGTCCACCGATTCGATGGACTCGATGTGCCGGGTTACTTCCTGGATGATGGCCTGGCGCAGGTTTACGTTGCGCTCGAAATCGGTAACAGTAAAGCGGTCGATGGAGAACACCGACCACAGCGAGGTATCTTTGGGTATGAGGTCTTCGCGCATCAGCAGCGAAACCGCCTGAGTGCGGGTTTTGGCGTCAGCGACGTACAGAACATTTCCTTCACCGATCGTGAAAGAAATATTTTCTTCATCGAGACGGTTGGTAATGCGTCGCAGCTCGTCTGCATCGGAAATCGGCGTGTTTATCAGCCGGACCATGGTCGGGTCCTTGGACACCGAAAACAACACGATAAGCGCAATAATGATGGCTACGCCGACACCGGCGAGAATGAGTTTTTGCGGAAGCCCCCATGAGCCCCACAGCGTCTTGATGCGGTTAAGCGCATTCTTAAACCATTCGTTCATATTCCCCCTCCCAGAAGAATGAACAAGGTCTGCGTCCGTGAAGGACACCGGCCCTTTTCAGGCTGTTGCGGTACTGTGTTTCGGCGGCTACTCTGTCCAGCCAACCGAAAGGCATAACCGCAGTTTCTATAACTGCTTAGAGCAGTTTTAATTCATATTGACCAGGTTTTTCCAGGCACCGACAATGCGTTCCAGTACGGTGCGCGTAATGTTCAGCGACATGTTGGCCTTGGCCATCGAAATGGTTACATCGTGCGGATCAATGGCTTCCGGATTGACCATCATAGTTTCGATGGCATTGGCGCTGTCCAGCTGCATGGCGTTTACGCCGTCCAGAGCTTT
>Ga0180008_1000556_pt1 | contig 30288 bp, 31 predicted proteins | sample MM_PW_MetaG_FD_121121 | JGI IMG/M metagenome (GOLD analysis project Ga0180008, IMG submission 121121) | Groundwater microbial communities from the Aspo Hard Rock Laboratory (HRL) deep subsurface site, Sweden - MM_PW_MetaG | ecosystem: Environmental > Aquatic > Deep subsurface > Groundwater... | reverse complement strand
TCCCATATAAGATTGAAAAGAGTCACTTGTTCTATAAGTTCTTTCAAAACTATTATTATCTAAATTGCTTCCAAATTCATAATCAGCATAACCTTGAAAAGCTATAAATCTATTTTCACTAAAGAAATGCAAAGGTTTAAACCAATTAATATGAGCCACGTAACCATCAAAACTTCCCTCATTACTAGCATCATAATTATCTTTTATATACCTAGTATAAAAATTCACTCCAGATTTTCCAAGCCAAGGAATATCAATGTCACTTCCTATTCCCATCCAAAGAATTTTTAAGCCATTTGTAGTACTTTGTGATGGAACATCAGCATAATAAATATCAAAGGCAAAATAAAGCTCTTTTAATGCACCATAAGATAAATCTTTATTTAATAAATAATCAATTGAAATTCTAGGTTCAATATCTACAAAATAGTTGTTATCGCCATGTTTATCACTACTTGAGCTATTTAATGCATCAATAAAATCCACATATCCATATAAATCTAACCATTCATATCTTCCACCAAACTCAAACTCCACATAAGTATCATCAAAAGAATAAGGTCCACCTCTTTGATTTACACCTTTATAAAGGTGTAGATTAGCCCATTGGGAATTTGTTATTGAAGTTTTATCTTGTGCGAAACTATTTATATTTAAAAATAGAATTGAAACCATAATCAAACATGATTTTAAAATGTGCTTATTCACAGATTTTCCTTGATTTTATAGAGTTAAAAAAAGGAGAAAGTAAAAACTCTCTCCTTTTTATTTTTATATTTAAAGCTAATTTATTAAACTATATCTTTTCTAGCTTCTTTTAAAGTCTCAGCTATCATAAATGATAATTCTAAAGCTTGGTCAGCATTCATTCGAGGATCACATTGAGTATGATATCTACTTGATAGTGTATCTTGAGTAACAGCAGAAGATGCACTTCCTGTACACTCAGTTACATTTTGTCCTGTCATTTCTAAGTGAATTCCACCTGCATATGTGCCCTCAGCACTATGGATTTGGAAAAATTGTTTAACTTCAGATAATATTGCTTCAAAATCTCTTGTTTTATAACCATTATCAGCTTTAATTGTATTTCCATGCATAGGATCACAAGACCATAATACATTTTTACCTTCAGCTTTTACTTTTCTTAATAAATTAGGGAAATAATCACCAACTTTATTTGCACCCATTCTAACAATTAAGTTTAATCTTCCAGCTTCATTATCAGGATTTAAAGTATCTATTAATTGAATTAATTCATCCTCTTTCATAGTAGGACCAACTTTACATCCAATTGGATTTTTAATACCTCTAAAATATTCAATATGAGCATCTTTTAAATCTCTAGTTCTATCACCTATCCACAACATATGAGCAGCACAGTTAAACCAATCACCTGTTATTGAATCACGTCTAGTTAATGCTTGCTCATAATTTAACAACAATGCTTCATGTGAAGTAAATAGAGTTGTTTGATTTAACTGAGGAGTATTTTCACTTGTAATTCCACAAGCTTTCATAAATGTTAAACTTTCTGCTATTTTTCTAGCAAGCTCTTCATATTTTGCACCTAAATAATTATCTTTAACAAAATCTAAATTCCAAATATGTACTTGATTCAAATCAGCCATTCCACCTCTTGAGAATGCTCTTAGAAGGTTCATAGTAGCAGCACTTTGGTTATATGCTTTTAAAAGTTTTTTAGCTTTTGGATTTCTAGCTTTTTCAGTAAAATCAATATCATTTACAATATCACCTCTATATGAAGGTAATGAAATTCCATTTATCTCTTCAAAATCTGAAGATCTAGGTTTTGCAAATTGTCCTGCAACTCGTCCAACTTTTACAACAGGACAACCACCTGAGAAAGTTAAAACAACTGCCATTTGCATCATTACTTTAAATAAATCTTTAATATTTGTTGCATTAAATGATGAAAAAGATTCAGCACAATCTCCACCTTGTAATAAAAAAGCCTTCCCATTTACTACTTCAGCTAACTGTTTTTTTAAATTTAGTGCTTCACCTGCAAAAATTAAAGGGGGATAAGAAGCTAATTCATTTTCTACTTTTGTTAATTTTTCTAAATCATTATAAGTAGGTTGTTGCTTTATAGGGAAATCTCTCCAAGAACTTGGATTCCAATTATTCATTTAATCTGCCTTTTCTTTTTAATTAATTGGCCTGATTTTATCTAAATATTTCTTAAGTTGTTAATTTGATTTTGTAATTAATTTGTAATTGAATATTAAAAATAGTTATTTAAGTAGCTATTTTAAGCTACTTAAATTTTTAGTTGATTAATTTTGAAAGTAAATCTCTAAATGAAACTTTAAATGAATCAAGTCCATCAGTTAAAAGTTTGTCATAAATTGCTTGCATTTTAATACCCTTTAATTTTAAAGTTTCAAAATACTTATCACAATCAACTTCACTCATAATAGGTGTTTCTATTTTAGAACCATCAGTTAGCCAATCTTCAATAGTTGCAAGGGGTGCTGTGTTTACAGAGTTTGGATAGATTAAGTTATCAACATAATATGTAGGACTTAACTCATCTCCTTTTACTCCAGTACTTGCAAATAAAGTTCTAATATTTGAATTTTTAAATTTATTAACTTCATGGTAACATTTTGTTGCATTTATAATTCCAAGTTTTGAAGCTTGTAAACCTTTTAATACAAAATCATGATCAGCTAACCTATCTAATCTTGAAACAAATACAGAAATAACAGCTTTAATATCTTTATTTGAATCTTTAATTCCTTCATCTAAAGCTTGAGCACATTTAATAGCTTGAGCTGGTGAAAAAATCAAAGTTGCATTTACATTTATTCCCTTTGAAGTTAACTCTCTCATAGCAATATATCCAGCTTCAGTTGCAGGAACTTTAATCATTACATTTTCAGCATTAATTTGTGAATAAAGTCTAACACCCTCTTCAATAGTTCCTGCTGCATCATCACATAATAATGGATCTACCTCAATAGAGATAAACCCATCATCAGAATCATTTTTATGTAAATTATCAAGTAAAAATGCAGCTCTTTTAATATCTGTTAATGCTAACTCTTCATAAATAGTTTTTGCATTATTTGCTTGTAACATATCAAGTTGTTGTTTATAAGCAACAGAGTTTGAAATTGATGATTCAAAAATCGCAGGATTTGAAGTAGCACCTTGAATAATACCTTTTTTGATAATCTCTTTAAATCTATTTTCTAAGAAATCTCTTTCTATAAAATCACACCATAAAGAGTAATTAATATCTTCTTTTAAACCCATTTTTATTCCTTTAAAAATGTCCCATTTTAAAGGGACCTATTCACTTTTAACTTCTTTTAACGATGAAAATGAATTTCATCTAAAGAAGCAAACTCTAAAGGGCTTTAAGAATAAAGCCTATTTAATATAATCTAAAATTTTTGTTAAATCTTTTGTATCAATAACAACATTTGCTTCTTTTTTAAGAACTTCTCTTGCACAAAAAGCAACTCTAGTATCAGCATGTGCAAACATAGATAAATCATTTGCACCATCTCCACATACTAAAGTTTCAGCTCTTGTAATTCCCATTAAAGATTGAATTCTTTGAAGCATATCACCTTTTGAATATCCAAACATCATATCTCCACCAATAAGACCTGTTAGTTTTCCATCTTTTTCATGTAATACATTTGAGAAATCAGCATCAAGTCCTAATCTTTTTGCAGCAGGACCTGTTCCTAGTCTAAATCCACCAGAAAAACATACTACTTTATATCCCATCTTTTGAAGTGCTGGAACTAATTCTTGTGCACCTGGCATTAAAGGAAGATTAGCACAAATATCCACAACTTTATTATATTCCATACCTTTTAAAAGTGCAACTCTTGTAGTTAAAGATTCAAAAAAATCTAATCTTCCACTCATCGCTTCTTCCGTAATCTTTGCAACTTCTTCACCGATACCTAATTCAACAGCTAGAAAGTCTATAGTTTCTCCATCCATAAGTGTTGAATCAAAATCAAAAACAGCTAATTTCATTAATTTTCCCTAGTTTTAGTCTTTTAAGGATATAATATTAACTAAATTTAACTAAATATACTAAAAGGAATGTTTTTCCCTATGTTTGAAGCACTTATACAAAAACTACAAGAAGATAAATTTTTAACACTAGAAACGACACCTCAACACGAACCATCTATGCATAACATTATAGAAAGAATCAAAAAATTCAAACTGCAAGATAGAGTTGATGGTTTTTCATGCACAGATAATCCTTTAGCAAAACTAAAATATAATGCACTTTTTGCATCACTTAAATTACAAATGGAATTTAAAAAACCAGTAATTGCCACAATGACAATGAGAGATAGAAATAAAATTGCACTTCAATCTGATTTAATGGGAGCAAATGATTTTGATGTTAGAGCTATATTAGCTCTAACAGGAGATCCTGCGAAAATGAGTGATCAACCACATTCTAAAGGTGTATTTGAATCAAATTCATTAATGCTTTTAAAAATAATAAAATCATTTAACTATGGAATGGATTACTCAGGACATCCTTTCAAAATTGAACCAAAACAAATATTTCCTTTTGCAGTTGTAAATTCTTATGCAAAAAATTTCTCAACACTTGAAAAAAAGATGCATAATAAAATCCAAAATGGAGCTTTAGGAATTATTTCTCAACCTGTATTTGATATTGAAAATGCAAAAAAACTTTTGGAAACATTTAATGCTGCACGAGAAGATGTAGAAGGTGATAAGAAAAAAGCTCAATTAATTTTTGGATTATTCCCAGTTACAAAACTTCGTACTGCCCTATTTTTATCAGCGCAAGTTCCAGGAATTCATGTACCTCAATTTTGGATTGATGCTTTAGAATCTGCACATAATATTTCAGAAGAGGAAGAGTATAAAGTTGGAATGCAATTAAGTTCTGATTTATTTAAAAAAATTAATAAAATTCATCCAAAGATTCATCTAATGACTGCAAATAGATTTGATGTTGCAAATGAGATTATTTCTTGAAACTAGCTTGCATTGATGTTGGTCTTAAAAGAATAGGTTTAGCTATTTGTTTAGCTTCAAATATTGTAACTCCTCAAAGTGCAATTTTAAGAAAAAACAGAGACCAAGCGGCCCTTGATGTAAATGCTTTTTTAAAAGAGTGGGAAATTGAAAAACTAATAGTTGGATTTCCAAGTGCAAGCGAAGAGATGCAAAGAAGAATAAAACACTTTGTGTCTTTACTTGAACTTACTATTCCTTATGAATTTTGCGAAGAGAATATGAGCTCAATTGAAGCAAAAGACATAATGAAAGGTAATATCAAATACAAAAGAGATGGTAGGGTTGATTCCCTTGCTGCTAAAATAATATTAGAGCGATTTTTAGCGAAGAAATAAAGCTTAGAAAAAAACTTTATTTCTTTAAAGTATTCACAACAACTGCTATTACAAATCCTGCATCATGAGTTATTGAAAGATGAGAGTCTTTTATATTAAAAGCTTTTCGAACTCTTTTTTTATACTTTATTAGTGGAGCACCAAGTTCACTTTTTGATATTTTAATATCATGAAAACCACAAGCTGCTCCAATTCCCGTACCAATAGCTTTACTAGCAGCCTCTTTTGCTGCCCAAAATCCAGCAGCTGTTTCAGGCTTTTTTACAAGTTCTATCTCTTTTGGATTTAAAAACTTCTCATAAGCCCTTATTCCAAATTTTTCATACATTCTTTTAATTCTATCTACTGATGTTATATCTATACCTATCATTTAAACCTATCTTTTGTATAATGCCATATGAAATTATTTATTAAAAAAGTATTATACCTTATCACTATGCTATTTATTATTAGCCTTATATCTTTTTTAGCAATAAATGCTGCACCTAACTCTTTTTTTGCAAGCGGTGAGTTAAATCCAAATATTACACCTGAATCAATTGAGCAATTAAAAGCTGTTTATGGTTTAGATAGACCCTTATATGTACAGTTCTTCTCATGGCTAGCTGCAATTATTCAACTTGATTTTGGAATATCTTTTTCAAGTGGAGAAATGGTTAAAAATGAAATATTAAGTAGAATTCCAATTACACTTACAATCAATATAATTTCAATGGTTTTAATATTCATCATTTCATTATATTTTGGAATAAAATCAGCCTTAAGTAAAAATAGTTTTTTTGATAGATTTACAGGACAATTATCCCTTCTTAGTTTTGCAATGCCCTCATTTTATTTAGCTTTATTATTAGTTTTAATTTTTGCTATAAATTTTGAAGTTCTACCAATTGCAGGACTTCATAGTGTTCCTGATGATGGAAGTTTATCTTATTATTTAGATTTTGCTTGGCATTTGGCTTTGCCTATATTTATTATCGTTTTTGGTGGAATTGGAAGTTTGATTTTATATATTAGGTCTTTAACTATTGAAATACTTAAATCTGATTATATCTTTTTTGCACGCGCACGTAGTTTGAGTCAAAAACAGATCTTAAGATACTATATTTTACCAAACTTATATCCTCCAGTTATAACTTTACTTGGACTTTCACTTCCTGGAATTATTGGAGGTTCTGTTATTCTTGAGACAATTTTTTCAATAGATGGAATGGGATTGTTATTTTATCAAAGTGCATTATCACATGATTATCCAGTTATTATGGGAATTCTAATTATTGGTGCTTTTTTGACACTAATTGGTAATATGATTGCAGATTTAGTTTTATTAAAATTAAATCCAAATTATGAAGAAAAATAAATTTTATATATTTAAAATAAGGAAAAGAGTTGCAAGTTTTAAAAACCATTGAAGAGTTACAAGAAATAAGAAAAAATATAAACGGTACTGTTGGTTTCGTTCCAACAATGGGCGCACTTCACAACGGTCATATTTCACTTATAAAAAAAGCAAGAGAAGCAAATGACATTGTAGTTGTTTCTATATTTGTAAATCCTACTCAATTTTTACCAACGGAAGATTTAGCAGCATATCCAAGAAAAGATGAAGCTGATAAAAGAATTTGTCAAATGTGCAAGGTTGATTATGTATTTATGCCTGAAATTTCTACCATGTATTCAAATGAAGAAGTTTTAGTTAAGGCTCCTAATAAAAGCTATATTTTAGAAGGTAAAACAAGACCTGGACACTTTGATGGAGTTTTAAGGGTTGTATTAAAACTATTTAATTTAGTTCAGCCTACAAATGCATATTTTGGTAAAAAAGATGCTCAACAGCTTTCACTTATTATGCAAATGGTAAAAGATCTATTTTTACCAATTAATATTGTTCCTTGTGAAATTATAAGAGAAGATGATGGGCTTGCACTTAGTTCTAGAAACATCTATTTAGATTCAATTCAAAGAGTTGATGCACTTTTAATTTCAAAAGCACTTTATATGGCAGGTTCACTTATTTCAAAGGGTGAAAGAGATGTAAATATCGTAAAAGCAAAAATTTATGAAGTTATGCAGACTTTAAATATTGAGTATGTGGCAATCGTAGATAGAGAGTTTAATGAAATAAAAACAATTGAACCAAAAAATACAATAATTTTAGTAGTTGCAAGATTTGGAAATACTAGATTACTTGATAATATTTGGCTTTAGTATTTTGTTTTAAAAAGAGTTTATGATAAAATTGCAAAAAATTAAGATAAAAAGAATAATAATATGAAATTTTCAACACAAAATCCTAAAAAATCTCTACATTTAGTAAGCCTTGGTTGTACAAAAAACCTTGTTGACTCAGAAATTATGTTAGGTAAATTAAAAGATTACACAATGACAAATGATGCTTCAAGTGCTGATGTTATTATAGTAAATACATGTGGATTTATTGATAGTGCAAAACAAGAGAGTTTAAATACTATTTTAAATCTGCATGATGAAAGAAAAAAAGAATCAGTTTTAGTAATGGCTGGATGTTTAAGTGAAAGATACCAAGGTGAACTTCAAAAAGAGTTACCTGAAATTGATGTTTTTACAGGAGTTGGTGATTATGATAAAATCGACTTACTTGTAAATGAAAAAAGAAGTGCTTTTACAAATGAAGTATTTTTAGCATCTGATACAAATGAAAGGGTAATTACAGGTTCTTCATACCATGCTTACATAAAATTAAGTGAAGGATGTAATCAAACTTGTTCATTTTGTGCAATTCCTTCATTTAAAGGTAAACTTCACTCAAGAACACTTGAATCACTTGTAAAAGAGGTTAAATCACTTGTAGCTCGTGGTTATATTGATTTTTCTTTTGTATCACAAGATTCATCATCATTTTTAAGAGATTTAGGTCATAAAAATGGATTAGAACAATTAATAAGTGCCGTTGAAAATATTGAAGGAATTAAAACAGCTAGAATTTTATATCTTTATCCTTCAACTACAACTCTATCTTTAATTGACAAAATTGCAGATTCAAAAGTATTCGTAAATTATTTTGATATGCCATTACAACATATAACTCCTTCTATGCTTAAAATCATGAAAAGAGGAAAAGGTGTTGAAAAACTAAATGAACTTATGAATCATATGAGAACTAAACCAAACTCATTTGTAAGAACTACATTTATTGCAGGACACCCTGGAGAAACTGTTGAAGATCATGAAGCTTTATGTAAATATATCGAAGAGTTCAAATTTGATAGAGCAAATGTTTTTTCTTATTCAACTGAAGAAGGAACAACAGCTGCAGAGTCTTCTGATTTAATTGAACAAGAAATTATTGATGAAAGAGCTGAGATTATTGGTGAAATTATCGCACAAACTACTCAAGAATCTTTAGAAGCAGAAGTTGGAAAAACTTTTGAAGTTTATGTTGATGGTGAAAGTGAAGAGCATGAGTATTTATTAAGTGCTAGAAAAACTCTTTGGGCACCTGATATTGATGGAGAAATTTATATTAATGACAATGAGCTAGGTGAAGGTGAACAAATTAAATTTGGACAAATTTATACAGTAAAAGTAACAGAACTTGCAGGAGATAAATTACTAGCAACTGTAATTAAATAAATATGAATTTAGATTTTAGTGTAGTTAAGAATCAAAAAAATCTCCTTGCTTTTTCAGCAGGAGTTGATTCAACTGCACTATTTTTTTTACTACTTGAACAAAACATTTCCTTTGATATTGCCATTGTTAATTATAATATTAGAACTCAAAGTAAAGAAGAAATTTCTTATGCAAAAGAGCTTGCAATAAAATATAATAAAGAGATTTTTATATTTGATACAAGTATTGAAAATAGCTCTAATTTTGAGAAAAAAGCAAGGGATATTAGATATGCTTTTTTTGAAGAAATTATTAATAAAAATTCTTATAAAAACCTAATCACTGCACATCAATTAAATGATAAACTAGAATGGTTTATGATGCAATTAAGTAAAGGTGCAGGACTTATTGAACTTATTGGATTTAATGAATTTGAACAAAAAGACACTTATAAAATATACAAACCTCTTTTAAATATTACAAAAAATGAACTAGAAATTTATTTACAAAAAAACAATCTCAAATATTTTGTAGATGAATCAAACTTTGATGAGAAATATAAAAGAAATTTCTTTAGACATAACTTTTCAAATAAATTTTTAGAAGAGTTTAGCTCTGGAGTGAAAAAGTCATTTGAGTATTTACAAAATGATTTAAATTCTATGAATATACAATATGAAGCAATTAAAAAAATAGATGAATTAGAAATATTTTTAAACCAAAATGATGATAATTTGAATATTAGAACAATAGATTTATCTATAAAAAAAAGAGGAATACTTCTTTCAAATGCCCAAAGAAATGAGATAATAAAACAAAAAGAGCTTACAATCTCACATAAAATAAATATCTCTATTTGTAAAGATTATATTTGGATAGCACCTATAAATAATAGTGTAATGGATAAAAAATTTAAAGATAAGTGTAGAATAAATAATATCCCAAGAAATATAAGAGCTTATATTTCTTATAAAAAAATTGATCTAAAAAAGCTAATGTTTTAAAAATCTTTTCATCTTTTGAGTATTTAATAACTCAATTCTAGTTTCTTCTTTATGTATTTTTAAAAAATTAATATTTTTAAAAAATAGTTCTTCTAGTTTTTTTAATTCTTCAATTTCTAATTGAAAGTTTTCTATAGAATCTTCGCCTAAATAATTATCATACCAATTTACTAAAGCATCTGCTTTAGCAAAAGAGTCTAAAGAATCAATATATACTAATTCATTTAATGCTTTTAAAGACCTGTCTCTTCTTTCCATGCGTCAATTAGTCCTTGAGTAACTTTTATAACTTGATTAACTGCATTGATATTATCATCAATCCCAGCACTAAATAATGTCTCTATTTGGTAGAGATATAAACCATCTAAATAATAAGCCACTTCTCCACCATCAAAATCTAAAACATTTCTAAGCTCATCAAAAATAGCGATAGTTTTATTTATATAAGTAAATTTAGACTCAACATTACCATCTTGCATAGCACCTTTTACAAAAGAAAGATACTTAATCACACCCTCATATAGTTTTAAAACTAAAACATAAGGATCATCTGATATTGCACTTTGTTGATTATATACTTCTATTCCCATAAATTACAACTCCATAATAATCATTTTTATCTATCAGTATATAATATCTTTCCTTAATAGTAAAAGAAATTTTTATTTAATAATTTTATTTATCAACCAGCTGTTGATTGATTAATTAATAATTTTAATCCAGAGAATGAAGATTCCATTTGATTAATAAGTGTTCCATATGAACTAAATTGCAATGATAATTGCTCATATTTAGCTTTTAATGTAGCTTCTGCTTTCTCTTTATTTGTATTTAATATTGTTTCTCTTTTTAACATCGCAGTTTCGTAAGTATTTAAAATACCGCCAGAAAAACTCATATCATCAAGAGTCTCTTTTAATGCTGTTCCTAAACCTTTTTTTTCTGCACTTCCAATAAATAGCTCTTGTAAACTAGATAAATCTTCTTGGACTGCTTTATTAAATTTTGTACTATTTAAAGATAATCCACCATATTTATCTAATTCTATTCCAAAATTGAATATTGATTTATCACTATTTGAGCCATAAGAGCCAAAAAGTTTATCTTTAACTAAATTAACAATACTTCTAATTGAAGCCTTATCAGCTAAACTAGAATCTGCACTTAAAACTTCTGTATCTACTAAAGCAACTAATTCATTATATTTAGCCACAAAACTTTTCATTTGTGTTTCTATTTGAGTATTATCATCCGTTATATTAATACTTGAATTACCTAATTTATTAGCTGTAATTTTAAGTCCATCAACAGTAATACTATTTGATGAAACATCATATTCAACACCGTCAACTTTTGCTATCATATTTTTTGCTTGTAAAATATGATTTGCAGTAGTTGGTGTTGTTCCATCATCCGTATAACCTAAAGCAGTACTTGCATCACCACTTATTGTCAAAGCATTTGCAGTTCCTGATTCTTCACTTTTAATTACTAATCTGTACGAGTTTGTTCCAACTTGCTCTACTGAAGCATTCATCCCACTTTTAGCAGTAATTTGATCTGCTAATTGTTGATAAGTTAAATTTGTTGTATCAAAACTTACACTACCTGAAGCTTCAGTATTAATTGTCAAAGTACCAGCATTGATTACAGTATCTTTTACTGTTGCATTAACAGAGTTTGATTGATACACATCTTTTTGTGCAAGCTGACTTACATCAACACTTGTAAAACCTTTTTTCAAAGATTTAATATCAGCTGCATCAAATGTCACTGAATCTCCTGAAGTTGTTGCTGCTTTTTGTTCAAATGCTGTAACTCCACCTGTCACAAATAAATCAAAAGGTTTAATAGATTCTAATAACTCTGAAACTTTACTTTCAATACTTGAGAATTTTTCTTTTTCAGTAGTTATCTTTTCTATACTTGTTTCTATTGGAGCAACTGTTGATTTTCTTTCTGCGGTTTTCAATTTTTCAATTAGGTCGCTATTTAAAGCTGCCGCTTGTCCTGATCCTAATCCTAAAACGCCTTCAGCCATAATTTATCCTTTATCTTTTTAAGCCAAGTAAAGTTTGTAACATTTCATCTATCACAGTTATTATTTTAGCATTTGCAGTATATGCTGCTTGAAACTTAATTAAGTTCAACATCTCTTCATCATTATCAACTTTTGTGAGTTGATCATAAGCACTTTTTAGTGATTGTTTTACATTGTTTTGTGTTTCTTTTAGAAAATCATTATTTTCTTTATCTGCAGAAACACCAACTTTAATATCTCTAAAGAATTCTAAAAAAGAAATAGATTTACCTGAATTACCATTATTTTGACCTAATCCATCAAATGAAATATTATCTTTCCATTGTAAAGTTGCTAAATAATCCAACTTTTCTTGGTTTAAATCATTCACGGCACTTTCGTTGAATTTCAAATCTTTAATATTTAAACCATTAAATAAACCAATATTAGTTACCGTTGCACCTGTTGCAGAAGCATCAGTAGCGGCATCTCCATATATATAAGTATTTGTTCCAGTTTTTACAAACTTATCAGATATATCGGCTAGTGTTTTTGCAAAAGAGTTTAATTTATCAAGATAAGATTGATATTTATTATTACTTGCACTTGATGATAAATTATCAACTTGAGCTTTTATTATCCCACTTTTTAAGGTGATTTCTTTATCAAATATTCCAATTGCAACTGTTGATTCTGGGTCTTTACTTTCTTCTTGGTTTTTAAATAAAGCAGTTTTATTGGTATCTGAAGCAATATTTACCGAGATTCTTCCATCAAATTGATTTTGTGTTCCTGGAAATTTTGATTCAATACGTAAAAATTTATCTTCAACAGTATTTAAAATTTTATTACCTTTACTATCTAAGGAATAATCACCATTGTATGCTGTTACAAGATTTTTTGTATCTGCATTTGCGTTAATCTTAAGAACTAAAGCCCTTGTTAAATTATTTATATCAATTACCTGTGTTGTATCGGCAGTTGTTGAGTCATTATCCCAATCAGCAGTAAGATTATCTCCTATTGTAACAGAAACTTCATATTCATTATTTATTTTATAAGTAATAGAATCACCATTTACAAATGATCTAGGAGTAATAGTATCAGTAGATGTATCATAATTACTTTTTATTGGATCAATTATATTAAATGTTTTATCTGCATTATATTGTTTGTCATAAAACTTATCAATTTGATTAGTATTATTTTCTAAAATAGTAAATGTTCGAATATTGGTATTGTTACTTATTGCTATATTTCCAGCAATTTTCAATTCATAATATTCATTATTTCTACCAACACTTATATCAACATAATTAGATAATTCAAATTCTAATTGATCTCTTTTATCTAATAAATCATTTGACACCGTGTCATATTTTTCTAATTTCTCATTTATAGCACCGATTTCTTTTAAAAGGCTATTTACTTTATCTACATTAACTTCTAATTCTTTTTTTTCAGTAAGCTGTTGACTTTCAATAGTAGTGTATAAGTTTTGTAGTGATTCAACAATATTATTACCACTATTTTTTAAAGTGGTTTTGTAAACTTCAGAATTTGGATTTGTACGTAAATTTTCAATCGATTGAAAATATCTATTTAAATCAGATGAAAAACCACTATCTTCAGTTTCTGCAAAAATTGATTCAATACTTCCTATCATATTAGATAATTTATCATAATAGTTAGATTTTGTATTTTCTGATGTTAATTTATCATACATATATTGAGATGTAACCCGGTATGAACTACTAGCATTTACACCACGACCTGTAAATCGTGTATCCATTTGCTCTAGTTCACTAACTTGTACAACTCTTTTTTTATACCCTTCAGTGTTCTGGTTTGATATGTTATTTGATACATTTTCAACTAGAACTTTTGCGGCATTTAATCCAGTTTGTGAAACATTCAACGTACCTAACATACAGACTCCTTTTAGTATAATTTACAAATTATTACATTACATTTCTTAAAGTTAGATTAAAATGGCCAAATTGATCTTAGTAGTTTTGTACCCCATGGTGTTTCTAATATCTCAGATTCAACTCCATCTTTATCATATAATAGTTTCAAGTTGGCAATTTGTGAAGAATTAATTGAATTATCAGATGAAATATCATAAGGTCTTATTACGCCACTAACTATTATCTCTTGCTTTTGTCCTTCAATTAACATCTCTTTTTTACCTTTAATGTAATAATTCCCATTTTGATATGTTTCTTCAATAATTGCAGAAACAGTAGTTGCAAAAGTTTCATCTAATTGTGTTTTAACAGAACCTTTATCTGAACTTGAACTATTTGTACCAAAATCAACTCCAAGATTTGCATTTAATTTATTAGCGGCATTACCAACTACTCCACTTAATGCATTATTTCCCGTTGCAGCAAATACACCACCACCTAAACTATTATCTCTACTACTTGATAATTCTCTTTTATTATTACTTTTAGATGATAAATCTTCATTTATAACTATTTGAATAATATCACCCACTTGTAAATCTTTTTTATCAGCAAATAAAGAAGTTCCTTGCATTGAATATAATGAACCTTTATTTTTTCTAGCTTCAGGTATTTTTTTAGGAATTTGAACTTCTGGTTTATCAAATTCTAATTCAGGAGTAGAAGTCGCCGCACATCCAAGAAAAAGCAAAGGCATAAGAATAAGAATACTATTTCGCATTTAATTTACTTTTCAATATAAAATCGATATCAACTGCAATTATTACTTCATTTAAAGTTTTTTTAACAAATGCCATTACACCGTATCTAACCATTAATGCATCTAGGTTTGTATTAACTTCACAAACTAGCACAACTTTATTTTCTATTATCTTAACATGTTTAACATTTTCTTGGCCTACTAAATCAACAGCTTTTTCAATTTCAACTAGAATTGCTTTTTCAACATCTTTTTTTATTTTTTCTTGTTTATCTTCTTCTATTTTTAATGTTTTTTTATTTTCTAGTTCTTTTTGTTGCTGCTCTTCAAAAGCTTTTCCTGTATAGTAGTAATAACCTCCAAATAAACAAACTAAAATAAGTAAAGATATAATCTTTACAATTTTTTGTTTTTTATTTCTTTTAACAGCAACAATCATAGTTCTATTTTATTACAAATGTAGTAAACAATATAGTTTTTACATTGTTTCTAGCAATTTCAGAATTAGAAGCTGTTACTTCATTTATTACATTATTAATATCTTGCATTAATTCATCTTTTAATAAATTTTTCCCACCAACAGTTAATAACTCTTCTGAACTTCGAGCACTAATTTGTGAAATTACAACATCAATTATTTCAGCTTTATAATTTTCAACAATAGCTGCAATTGTAGGCTCACTACTTTTCACAGAAAAAGATAATTTCATTAATTTTTCTTTACCTCTTGAATCAGTTAAATTTAAAACTAAATCATTAATATCTGCTTTAAATGAATCACCATTCTCATTTGCTTCTGCTTTTTGAACTTCTTGAGTTGCAGGGGCATTATTTCCTGAAAGTACACCTTGAGAATATAAAAAGTAGCCTCCACCAACAACTGCCAATAACAGAACAACAACTAAGGCTATTAATACAATTATTAAACCTTTTCCCCCACCTGCGCTTTTAACTTCTGGTGTAATTTCTTCTGCCATATTTAGTCCTTCTTTTCGTTTTTTATATTGTAATTTTCAAGCATTTGAGTAATAATTGATGCATTGGGCACACTTAAAAATTTCATTATTTGTGTTACATTACTCTCTTTTAATTTTATGAGTATATCAAAAACATCATCAATTTTGCCTTCACTTATCATTTGATTAAAAATATCAGCAGCAATCTTAGGTTTCATTGCATTATAAATTTTTGACGTCTTACTTTCTATTTCTAGTTTAATATCTTGTAATATTTCCAAATTCTTATCATGTAAATTTTTTATTTCATTTTTTTCTTTTTGTATTTGTGCAAGTATACCTTCTAACTCTTTTTTTCTTTCTTGATACTCTTGCTCTTTTTCATTATAAAAATTATTCAATTCTTTTTTTAACTCTATAACTTCAAATTTTTGCCTAGTTAAAGAACTACTTGTTTCTTCTGCATTTATATTTAATGTTACTAAAATTAAAATACATAATAATTTACTAATCAATACACTATCCTTTTATATATTTACTTTGAATATATTCATTAGAAGCTTCTTCTTCTGCTAATAAAAATTTTTTTATTCTTTCTTTCTTCTCTTCTTCAAGAATATATCCAAATTGTTCACTCTCTTTTTGAAGTTCTATAATCTCTTTAATAATACTTTCAATTTGTAAATTTATATTATTCTTTTCAATATTAAGTTTTTGAATATGCATTTTCATTGTATTTTTATGCATTGTCAAAATCATAAAATCTGATATTGCACCAATTCTTTCTACACTTGCAGTGGCTATACTATTTTGTGTTAATGAAATCTCAATATCTAATTTCTCAATTTTAGATTCTAATTGAGCTTTTTGCATTAATTTCTGATCAGTTTGATTTTTTTTTAGATTATATAATTTTTCAATCAAGATTAATTACCAAATACTAATATTATATTCCATAAATCTTTTGTATAAGTTTCCATATGATCCCCTATCCAAGGAAGTGAAATCAAAATAAAAGCTGAAACAAAAACCATTTTAGGAACAAAAGATAAAGAAGCATCACTTACTTGAGTTACTGCTTGAAATACTGAAATAATAAGACCAATAATCATACTTACGATTAATGAAGGTAGTCCTAATATCAATATTATTTTTACGGTATTTTCTGCAATTGCAATTAAATCCATAGTTAGTCTTTTATTTTTATTGTTATCTCTAAAGTTTTATTACTTAATAGCTTAGAAATCAGTTGAGCTAATTCATCAGTATTTGATGAACTAGAAACACTTATTGTATTACTACTTTTTTCTAATAAATCAGTTTTTTCGCTTTTTTCTTGATTTAAACCACTATTAGTGCAATTTAAAGCCTCTAATAAATCTTTTTCTGTTAAAGAATCTAATTCAAAAAATTCATCATTACTCATACTTTTTTCTCCTTGCAAAGATTCATTAGAAATTTCTTTTTTATCTAATTGATTCTCTTTATTATCTTGAATTTCATCTATTTTATTAGCAAAAATATCTTCTAGAAAATCTAAATCTTCAAATTCTTCATTGTCATCTTCATCATCTTCTATTTCTTCACCAAAATCGAAACCTGAAAATTCTTTTTTATCTTTAGCATCATCATTATTAATGGCTTTATCATCATAATCAAATGATATATTATTTAATCCAAAATTATCATTAAAATTCATTATATCATCAAATTCATTTTTAGATATTTCTGTTAAATTATTATCAATATCCCCCATTGAACTCAACATATCTTCAGGATCACTTAGATTAATATCATTTCTCATATCAAATAAATCTTCTAGATTTTCTTCTTCAACATTATTATCAATTTTAGTTTCTTGAGAAAGTTCTTCTTTTGCTAACAACTGGGATAATTCATCATCCAATTCTACTGTATCTTCTTTTTCAAGAGTTTCAGTTGAATCATCAAATACTGATTCTTTTGAATTTGAATTCATTTTTTTTTCTTCATCATGTTTTCGAAGAATATATTTAGGAATTTCTGACAAGCTATTTATTGATAAATCAGAAATACCACTATCAAGTAAAAACTCTTCTTCAATACCATCTTTTGGTGCAAAAAATTTAATTTTTTTATTTAAAGAATTTTTTTTTATAATTTTTTCATCATCGATTAAATATATGTCTTTTGGATTATTTTTAATAGTTTGTTTTAATTCACTTAAATCATCTATTTCTTTAATTAATGAGTCTTCATCAAGTTTAAATTTAATATTTGAATGTTCTAAAGTTTCGTGTATTTCTTTTTTAAAACTGTTATTACCATAAATGTAAATATTCAATATATAACCCTGCAAAATAATTTTATTAACCTAGATTATACCTTTTTTTATTAAATTTTCGATAAAATAAAAACAATTAATAATTAAGGATAATATTGAGATATTTTTTTATAATTACAATTTTATTATCTTCTTTGTATTCTCAAACTATCAAAGACATTTCCAACGTAATTGGAATAAGAGAAAATCAACTTATTGGATATGGATTAATTGTTGGACTTGCAGGAACTGGTGATAAATCAAAGTTCACAATGCAATCCTTACAAAACCTATTAAGAAACTCTTATATAAAAATTCCAGCAGGTTCAATTAACTCAAAAAATATTGCAGCAGTTATGGTAACAGCTGAATTACCTCCTTTTTCTAGACAAGGTGATAAAATAAAAGTAAAAGTTTCAACAATTGGAGATGCAAAATCTGTAGATAATGGAGAACTTTTAATTACACAGTTAAAAGGTGTTGATGGAAATGTTTATGCTCTAGCGCAAGGTACAATTTTAGCCCATGAGAATAATAAAACATCAGGTTTTATTTATGATGGAGCAACTGTTGAAAATGAGATTAATTTTAATTTAAGAGATGAAAATTCAATTCAGCTAAGCCTTTTAAAAAATTCTGCTAAAAATGCAGATTTAATCGAAACAAAAATAAATGAAAAATTTGGTGCAAAATTAGCAACTGCACTTGATACAAGAACAATTGAAATTATGAAACCAGCAAATATTTCAATTGTAAAGTTCTTATCTATGGTTCAAAATATTGAACTTGATTCATCATTTAAGAAAAAAGTTATTATAGATATGAGTAGAGAATCAGTTATAACAGGTGGAGATATCCCTATTGACCCTGTTACAATTGCTAGAGATACATTTACAATTAGAATTGATAAATCAGGGCTTAGTGATGCTGCATGGAATGATGCCAAACAAAACTCTGGAGTTGATATTGGTGATAATGTTAAAATTGCTGATAAACCTGTTATAAATATTGATAATGCAATGATTAATACAAAAGGAACACCTACAATATCAGATTTAGTAAGAGCAATGAAAGTAATGAAAGTACCAATGAGTGAGATTATTGATACACTTAAAATGGTAAAAGAAATGGGTGCAATCGATGTTGAGATTGAGGTAAGAGGATAATATGGCTGAATTTTTAAGTCAAGATGAAATTGATGCACTTTTAGATATAGCTGAACAAGGGGAGGATATTGATAACTCGCCAATTGAAAAGGTTATATCTAAAGAGAAAAATTATTCTATTTATGACTTTAAAAAACCAAATAGAATCACAGCAGATCAATTAAAAGCATTTTCTGCTATGCATGATAAAATGCTAAGAGATTTTGTTACAGATTTATCTTCAATGCTTAGAAAAATAGTTGATGTTAAACTTTACTCAATTGAGCAAATGACATATGGTGAATTTATTTTATCTATTCCTCAAATAACATCTTTAAATACATTATCTATTAAGCCTTTAGAGGGACGGATTGTAATAGAATGTAATCCTGCTATATCACATAAAATAATTGCTGAATTATTAGGTTCTGGTGCAGTAAATACAAGTGATAATATTGATAGAGAATTAACTGAAATTGAAATTGAAATACTTGAACATTTTTATAAAATGTTTATTAAAAATTTGTATAAGACTTGGCATGACGTTTCAACACTAAACTTTAAAATTGAATCAAGAGATACAAATGCAAATGCTATTCAAATTGTTTCAGATCATGAAATTGTTTTATTAGTGGTTCTTGAAATTACAATTGATGAAGAATCAGGATTTTTATCAATTTGTTATCCTATTTCATATTTTGAACCCTTATTAAATAAAATTGTTGAAAAAATATTTTCTGAAGGTAGAAATAGAAAAACAAGTAGAAATAGAGATATTAAAACTTTAATTTCGGGTGCTAGGATGAAAGTTGAGTCAATTATGGCTGAAACTGAATTAACAGCATATGAAATAATGCATTTAAAAGAGAATGATGTTATTGTATTTAATAAAAATGCAACATCATCAACTGCAACAATATATATCAATAAAAAAGAGAAGTTTTCATCAATTTCTGGAATCTCAAATAATAGAAAAGCTATACAAATAAGAGCTAACTTAGATAGAGAAAAGCAAGAAACTCTTGATGCATTAAGAATGATGAGAGAAGAACGAGAATTAAAGGCAAAAGAAGCATCTGAAAATATCAGAAAACTTCTAAACCAAAAAGATGGCAGATAGGCTATCTTTTTTAATTAATTGATTCAATACTCCAAGAAATTGTCTCACCTGCATACATAGGCACTACATTTTCATTTTTATACTCATAAATAGCAGGAACAACAAAATCTTTTTTAACTAGGTTTATACTCTTACTTGTTAAATTCAAATTATAAATTTTTTGTGCATTTAACGAAACAAAAGCATTTAAATTTTCTAAACAATTATGTTTTTCAAAAAGCTCTACTAATACTTGTAAAGCAATAGGTGAAGTAAATACACCAGCAGCACAGCCACAAGACTCTTTCTTATGTTTTGGATGAGGAGCTGAATCAGAACCAAACATCAATTTTGGATGAGCTTTTAAAGCAGCATTCAATAAAGCTGTTCTATCTTCAGGTCTTTTTGCAATTGGTTTACAAAATAAATGAGGAGCTAGCATTCCACCTGCAACATCATCAAGTGTTATTAATAAATGATGCAAGGTAACAGTTGCATATAAATTATCATACTTATCTAATAATTCAACAGCATCTTTTGTAGTGATGTGCTCCATAATGATTTTTAAATCTGGAAAAGCTTTTGCAATTGCTTCATAAATTGGCATAAACTCTTTTTCTCTATCCATAACAAAACCATTTGTTTCACCATGAATACATAAAGGAATACCTAGCTTACTCATTGATTCTAAAGTTGGTCTTAAAACTTCTACATCCATAGAAGATACACCTGTTTCAGAATTTGTAGTAATTCCTGCTGGATATAATTTTATTCCAATAATATCATTTTTTACATCTTCTAAAAACTCATAAGAGTAATCATTTTTAAAAAACAATGTTACATATGCTTCAAAATTATCACCTTTACAAGCTTCTTTAATTCTTTGTTTATAAGATAACAAAGCTTCTTTTGTTGTAATTGGAGGCACTAAATTTGGCATAATTAAAGCACCACTAAAAGTATTAGAAGTTAAAGGTCCCACAAGTTTTAGCATATCACCATCTCTTAGGTGAAGATGCATATCCAATGGTTCATTTAATAAAAAAGATGTTGATGACATTAAATAGCTTCCTCATCTTGTTCACCTGTTCTAATTCTTACAATTTTTTCTATTGGTGAAACGAAAATTTTTCCATCTCCAATTTTTCCTGTTTTTGCAGCTTCTATAATCACAGATATTGTAGAATCTACATCTTCATCTGCAACAATTAACTCTAATTTGATTTTTGGTAAAAAATCAACCACATATTCAGCACCTCTATAAAGTTCACTATGACCTTGTTGTCTTCCGTAACCTTTTACATCAGATACAGTCATACCAGTTACTCCAGCTTCTGCTAAAGCATCTTTTACATCTTCTAGTTTAAATGGTTTAATTACAGCTTCAATTTTTTTCACTATTAATCCTTTTTTTAGTTCTTATATTTTAACAAAATTTTTTTAAATTAATATTATCTAGATTAAAAAATCTAAATAATATTATATTTTAGAATGCTCGTTTAAATTCTGGGTATGCTTCAAGTCCACACTCTTCAACGTCTAGCCCTTGCATTTCTTCATCATTTCCAGCTCTTAATGGCATTATTTTATTAATTATATATAAAACAATAAATGAACTAACAAAGGCAAAAATTCCAACTACTATTATTCCTTTTAATTGTCCTAACAATGTTATATCATCTCCATTTGATGCAAATAAGCCAACAGCTATTGTTCCCCAAATACCATTTACTAGGTGAACAGATAGAGCACCAACAGGATCATCGATTCTTAATTTATCAAATAAAGCAACACCAATTACAACCAATCCACCACCAATTGCACCAACTAAAATAGGTGTATAGATATCATATAAATCAGGTCCAGCAGTAACTGCTACTAATCCACCTAAAGCTCCATTTAAAATCATAGTAAGATCTAATTTTTTATACATAATTTGCATAATAATTGCAACCATAATAGCACCACAAAGACCAGCTGTATTTGTATTCATAATAGTTAAAGCAACAGCATCAGCATTTTCTTTACTTGCAATTGATCCTACACTTCCACCATTAAATCCAAACCAACCAATCCATAATAAAAATGCACCTAAAGTTACAAGAGGAATATTTGAAGCTGGAATTACTCTAATAGAACCCTCTTTTGTATATCTTCCTTTTCTAGCTCCAATTATTAAAATTGCGGCTAATAAAGCCCATCCTCCAGTACTATGAATTACTGTAGAGCCTGCTAAGTCATACATTGATAATTCTAAAACTGTACCTTCTAGAAAATTTGAACCCCAAGTAACATTTACAATTAAAGGATATAAAACAGATGCCATAATTACTGTAAATAAAGACAATGGAATTATTTTAGCTCTTTCACTAACTCCTCCACTCATTATATTTACAACTTTTCCAACAAATGCCATTTGAAACATAAATGCAGCCCATTTACTCATACTATCACTTCCGAAATCACCAAATGCTAACGAGTAACCAAATAGTAAAAAAGCCAAAGAGGCAATCGCATAAATAAGTGTGTTGATAGTTAATACCGCTGTAACATTTTTTGTTCTAACGATTCCTGCTTCCAGCATAGCAAAACCTGGAACCATAAAAATTATTAATGTCATTGCAAAGATTGCATACAGAGTATCTATTATGTAAGATATTGATTCAATGTCCATAATATTCCTTTATTTTTTAGAATATTATAACACTATTATAAAATATACAACAATCTAATGCTGTATATAAAGTATACATTTTGAGGAAAAAAGTATATTTTCCTCAAATTAATTAAAAATTAAACAGCTTCAGTTCCTCTTTCTTCTGTTCTAATTCTTACTACTTCATCTAAAGATGAAACAAATATTTTTCCATCTCCGATTTTTCCAGTTTTTGCCGAGTTTACAATTGCTTTGATTGTACTTTCTACCATTTCATCTTTTACAACTATATCAATTTTAATCTTTGGTAAAAAATCAACCACATACTCAGCACCTCTATAAAGTTCACTATGACCTTGTTGTCTTCCATAACCTTTTACATCGTATACACTCATACCTGTAATTCCAGCTTCAACTAAAGCATCTTTTACATCTTCTAATTTAAAAGGTTTAATTATTACTTCTATTTTTTTCATCATTTATCCTTAATTACGCTCTTTTAAATTCTGGATATGCTTCAAGTCCAGTTTCATGAATATCAAGACCATTTACTTCTGTCTCTTCATCAACTCTTAATCCAACAATTAAATCTAATATTTTCCATACAATGAAAGAAGATATAAACACAAATGCTCCAATTACAACTATACCTTTAACTTGAGCTAAAATTGCAACTTCTGGATTAAAGATACCAACAGCTAATGTTCCCCAAATACCTGCAACTAGGTGAACAGATAAAGCACCAACGGGATCATCAATTCTAAGTTTATCAAAGAATGGAACAGCAAATACAACTAACGCACCACCAACTAAACCTTCAATAAATGCAACATTCATACCTAAATCAGGTCCTGCGGTACAAGAAACAAGTCCAGCAAGTGCACCATTTAAAACCATAGTTAAATCAACTTTTTTATAAATAAGTTGAGTTAATAAAGCAGCCATAACAGCACCAGCACAAGCAGCCATATTTGTACTTGCAACTACTGAAGCAATTCCATCAATATCTTCTTTTGAACCTAATGCTAATTGAGAACCACCATTAAATCCAAACCATCCCATCCATAAAATAAATGTACCTAAAGTAGCCAATGTTAGATTTGAACCAGGAATTGGTCTTACTTGCCCATCTTTACCGTATTTACCTTTTCTTGCTCCTAGAATTAAAACCCCAGCAAGAGCGGCCCATCCACCAACAGAGTGAACAATAGTAGAACCAGCAAAGTCAGAGAAACCAGCAATTAATCCACCTAACTCAGATCCACCCCATGACCAGTGACCTTGAATAGGATAAATTACACCTGATAAAACAACTGTAAATATTAAAAATGGCCATAATTTCATTCTTTCAGCTATAGTTCCAGAAATTACAGAAGCTGCAGTTGCAACAAATACTACTTGGAAAAAGAAGTCAGCCATTACAGGATAACCCATAGCTTCATTTGTTTTTCCAGATAACATTGCACCACTTCCGATAAATGCACTTCCTTCACCATACATTAGGTTATAACCTATAAAATAAAACATAATACAAGATATTGCAAATAACGCAATATTTTTTGTTAAAACCGTTGCGTTATTTTTTGTTCTTGTTAAACCAGCTTCCAACATAGCAAACCCAGCTGCCATCCACATTACAAGGATTCCTGCAAATACAAACAGAAAACCATCTAAAATATATTTTACATCAGTAAAATTTTCCATAAGACTCCTTTGTCAAATTATCTACTCAAATTATAGAAATTTACATTCAAAATGTAAACAATTTGGTGTATATTTTTTATACAATTGTAATGTTTTTCATAAAAAAGGCTCAAAAGTTATCTATTAATATTTTTATTATATAATCATAATTAAATTATCTTTTATAATATATAGGTTAAAAATGTTTGAAAAATTTCTTAATAAAATTAAGGGCACAGAAGAAGAACTAATAAAAGAGTTATTAAACCCTTCTTTAAATTTAAAGAAAGTAGATAAAATTATTAATTCAATAAATGTTGATTTAAATACTCTTTCTTTGAACAACGAATTAGTTTTTCACCTTTGTTGTAAAAAAGATTTATTTCAATCTGTATCATGGTTCTTAGAAAATCAAATTGATATAGAAATTATGAATGATCAAAAAGAAACAGCAATATTTTATGCAATACAATCTAAAAGTACTGCTATCTTACAATTATTAGTAGAGCACAATATAAATATCAATCATCTAAATATATATAATAGAACCGCCTTACAAGATGCTGTAATTAGTGCAAATAGTACTAGAGTTGTTAATTACTTATTACAAGTAACATCATCTGTTGCAAACTGTGATATTCATGGAAACAATCTTATTTTTGATGCTGTTGCAAATGGTAGTATTGAAATAATAAAGAAAATTGCTTCAATTGATACAATTAATATAAATCAAATAAATGAAGACGGAAATACAATTTTACATAAAGAAGGTGTATTAAGGAATACAGAATTATCTATTTTATTAATGGAACTAGGTGCAAATCCAACAACTTTAGATAAAAGTGGAAAAAGTTTTTTATTTTATGCAATTTCAAAAGGAATTGATAGTCTTGAGATAATTGAAAAAGCTATTAGATTAAAATATAATATTAATACAAAAAATGCTCAAAATAAAACCCTATTAATGGAGTCTATAAGTTGTTTTCTAAATACACCAAAAGAGAATGAACAATTAAGAATTAGTCACTTAGAAATGGCAAGAGAACTTATGCGATTAGGTGTAAATGTAGATTCTCTAGATAATAGAAATGAAAATGCATTCTTTTTAGCAACAAGAAGTGAGGATAGAGATTTAATAAATCTTCTCTTAGAAAATGGAAATATTAATCTAAATCGTAAGAATATTGATGATGAAACTGTATTATCAATTTTAGCTTTAAATGGTAGTAGAAACAATGATTTAATTAACCTTTATTTAGAAAAAGGTGCCGATGCGAATATTGAAAACCACTTTGGAAAAACAATTATAGAAATATTAATTGATATCATACTTCATACAGAAAATAAAAAAGAGTTAGATTCTCAATATAAAGACCTATTAAATAAAGATGCAGAATATCCAACTGTTTTAGAAAATATATTAACAATTTCAAATGTTGATATTAACAAATTTAACTCTAAAGGAGAGCCTTTATTTTTTGATTCAATTCTTTATTTTAATTTTAAACTATTCAAACTACTAAGAACAAAAAGTATTAATCTAAATCAAAAAGACAAAGATGGAAATAATATAATTCTTAAACTTATGGAATATAACAATAAAAATTTAATTAAAGATAAGAAACTATATTTAAATACTATCAAAAGTCTTATAAATTCAGGTGTTGATATAAATGCGAAAAATAAAGAGGGTTTTACTGCTCTTCATATTGCTGTAGGTGAAAAGTGTGAATATACACTTAGATTATTATTAGAAATGAGAGCTGATTGTTTAGCTACTGATAATAAAGGCCGAACAATAATGCATAATTGTGTTTGGAAAAATACTAGCAAATATTTCAATCTTATAAATCACTTCAATAAAGAGATTATAAATATTCCCGATGCCTTTGGTATTAGACCTATAAATTATGCTGCATTTATGGGTAAAAAAGATTTAGTTATTAAAATGCTTGATGCTGGTGCCCTTGTTACAAATTCTACTAAAAAAGATCCTAAAGTTTTATACTCTTTAGAAAAATTCCATGCAAATATCCTTAATATTACAAATAATGTAGAAAATGGTGTAGATAAAAATAATCTAAAATTACTTGCAGAAAATATGATTAGTGAATTTAATATAAAATCATAAAATCAACATCTGTATATTTAACATACAGTATTTACTTATTTATTTCTAATTCTTTTCATATAATTAAAAAAAATAAACAGGATTTATTATGAGAGAATTTTTCGAGACATATATACAACATCAAGAAGATATAGAATATTTTCTACAAGAAAGTTTAAAAAATCTTGGGAATCTATCAAATCATAAAAAAAATGATTTTAAACAATTATATAAAATATTCCCTTCTTTAGAGTTAGTTTATATAGTAAATAAAGAGACTAAAATACAAACATCTGAAAATTTTTATAGATATAAAAATGATGAAAATGCAAAAGATAAAGATAGAGCTCACTTAATATCTAAGTTACACTTTAAAGAATCAAATATTGCTTTTTCAAAACCTTATATAAGTAGTGCTACAAGAAGTAATTGTGTAACCATAACAATAAAAGAAGGTGAAGAAATCTTTTTCTTAGATTTTCAAATTGATATTTTATTACAAAAGTTAAATCTTATTGAATTAAATAAACCATTTCATAGTATTACAAAAGGATTTTATATTCTTGCTGGATTTTCTATGATGATTTTATCAATGCTAACAATTGTGTTTTCATTGTATGATTTTGCTGTTTATCTTTTTTCAAAACATGATTTATCACTTGAAATGATATTCAAACCAATTATTGCATTAACACTAAGTATTGCCATATTTGATTTAGCAAAAACAATACTAGAACAAGAAGTATTTTTTAAATCATATTCAAAAAATTCTAGAGTTGAAACAAAAATTTTAACAAAATTTTTAACTACTATTATTATTGCCTTATCAATTGAAGCTTTAATTGTTGTATTTAAAATAGCTATTAATGATTATGTTCAAATGATAAATGCATTTTATTTAATTGCAGGAATTGCCTTGATTCTTATTTCACTTACAGTATTTATTCACTTTTCAACAAAAAGAACTAGATAATTCATAAAAGAATTATCTAGTAATTAACTTATAAAGGAATAATAATTTCAAATTTTGCTCCACTAAACTCTTGATTTTTATACTCATACTTTTCATTAAACACTCTTATTGTTCCACCTATATGTTTAGACATAATTTCTTGACACATATAAAGACCTATTCCTGTTCCTTTACTTTTATGTTTAGTAGTAAAATATGGTTCAAAGATTCTATCTATTATTTCTTCACCAATTCCACCTGCATTATCTTTTATTTTTATAATATAATTCTCTTTTTCTTTGTATCCATCTATAAAGATATATCTTTCAATCTCTTTTTTAAATAACTCATCTTTAGCATTATTTAAAATATTTATAAGTACTTGTAGTAACTCATTTTCAAAACTAATTATCTCAATATTATCTATATTTTTAATTACATGAATATTTTTGTCTGTAAAATCCATTGTATGTAGTTTTAATAATTTATCAATTAAATCTTTTGTATAAAAAGGATTCTTTTTTTTATTTGGACAAAAATAGTATTGAAAATCATCAATAGTATTTGACAAATAATTTGAAGTATCCACTATATGATTAAGTGATTCATCACAATCTTTATCATCAAGAAGACCTAACTCTTTTTTTAGTTTTATAGAAGATGCGGCAATTGTTATCATTGATAAAGGTTGTCTCCATTGATGGGCAATATTACCTATCATTTCTCCCATAGCAGCCATTTTATTTTGTTGAAATAAGATTTTATTTTTTTCATCATTTTTAACAATTTCTTCATCAATTGTTTGCTGTAAAATTATATTGAGTTCTTTTAATCTTTTTGTATATAAATAATACCCAATAATAAAAATTGTAAAACATAAAAATAGTAGAAAAGAAATAAGATAAAAAAATGCATTTTTCTTAAATTCTATAATTTCTGAAATATCAATTTGATTTAAATCTTTAAATATTAAAACATTAGCTAATTTTATTTCATTTTCAATTATTGGAACATTTATGATTAGTTTTTCATCTTTTATTATATAGTCTTTTATTTCTAGTAACTTATCTATTTCTCTATGCTCTAAATAATCTAATATAGCTTGTGATACAGATAGATTTGCCACATAATGATTTTGTAAAAATATTTTTGTAAAACTATTATCTTTTAATTGTTTTGTAAAAATACTATTAACTAAGATTATTGGATCAACTCCATGAGTATTTCTTAACTCTCTTGTTATAGAATTAAAATGAGTTATACTTTCTAAAACACCAATAAATTTATCATTTTTGTATAAAGGAATCATTGATTTGAAAGTTATATCATATATTCCCACACTAATAGTATTTTTTATAGAAGGATTTTTTAGTAGTTCTTGTAGATCTAATCTAAAGTTTTTTATCTTATCATTTTTATTATCAGTCCAACTTCTATAAACTGAAAAGCCATCTTTATTTATAATTTGAAACCATACATTTTTAAAATCTGTATATTCTTTCATTTTTTGAGATAATTTATCTAAACTATAGTCAGCACTTTCATTATTTAAAAGGATATCTTTTATTCTTTCATCTTCAGCTAAAGTAAGAGCAATTGCTAAAGTTGCATTCTTTTTTGTTTGAATTAATGAGTTTGATTTATCTTTAAAATTTTGACTTATACTTTTATATTTTTCATTTAATAACTCTTTTTCTTTTTGTAAAATTGAATAACTCCCCAATAAAACAACAGTAAGACATATAATAATTAATATAAAAAGATTTGAAATAAGATATCTGTTTTTTTTCAAGTATAACTCTTTTGTACTTTTATTTTTTATTATACATAATAATTTATTAAAACACTTTATTTGTTTTTTTAATTATAATTGTTTATTTTTTATACATTTTTTTATAAAATATTCATTTTTATACAGTATAATATTTACTAATATGTAATTCTTTAGATTTAGAAAAGGTAATATAACATGCAAGAATATATAGCAAAAGATAGTATTTCAAAAGAGATATTAAACTCGGCAAAACTTTTACAAGCGGTGGAAGTAAACGCTTTAATTTTAGGTGGAAGTGGTGTGGGTAAAAAATCTTTAGCTAAATATATATTACCAAATTCTGAAGTTTATCAAGCAAAAGATTTACAAAAAGACATCATTGATGACATGGTTGCATTACAAAGCAGAGCTATTATTGTAGACAAAATACATGAGATTACAAATATTGATGTCTTTTTAAGATGGTTAGAAGAAAATAATATAAGATTAATTGCCATTTCAAATACTGAAAATTTAAATCAGAAGTTAAAAGATATCTTTTCTATAAATCTTGAAATTCCAGATTTAATAAAAAGAGAAGAAGATACAAAAGCCTTAGTTAGTAAATTCTCTTTTGAAGCTAGTTCTATTTTGGATATGCCATTAATTAATCACTCAAAATTAATTATAAATGTATCAAATAACACTCATAGTTTACGAAAATCTATATATTTTTCTTATCTTTTTGAAACAATAGGTGAACATGAAATTTTAATGTTTTTAGAAAAATATATAAGTGAAAATTTACATGGTGAGAATTCATATAAAGAGTTATCATATATCTTTGAAGTGCCTTTATTAAAAGCATCTACTAAAAAATATAAATCTCAAGTTCAAGTAGCAAAACACTTAGGCTTAAATAGAATTACTCTAAGAAAAAAACTAGAAATTTAT
>Ga0180008_1000555_pt1 | contig 30319 bp, 28 predicted proteins | sample MM_PW_MetaG_FD_121121 | JGI IMG/M metagenome (GOLD analysis project Ga0180008, IMG submission 121121) | Groundwater microbial communities from the Aspo Hard Rock Laboratory (HRL) deep subsurface site, Sweden - MM_PW_MetaG | ecosystem: Environmental > Aquatic > Deep subsurface > Groundwater... | reverse complement strand
CGGATAGAACTGAGCCGTCGCCTTTCTGGCGCGACCGTAGAAGGCAGCAACAAGTAAGATCTCGCGCCGGCTATCTGGGCGAGCTTGGCGTAGGATTCCGCCCCCTCCCGCAAACGCCCCCTACAAGCTTCTGCCATGCGGACTCCTGTTTTGGCGAACGGCGGTTAGAATGCGTTGGGTTAACCTGCGGGGTCGATGTTGACTGCGGAGGTGGCAATCGCGAAGTGAACCGCGAATCCGAACCGCACGCTGAGCGCTCGGGCGATCGCTCGCCCGCTACAGATCAGTCGAACAACCGTCCAAGGAACCCTCGGCGACCCCGGTGCCCGCAGTCATCGGTATGTCTGACATGGAATGGTCCTTTCCGATTGGTCCTATGAGGCTCAACCCACAAATCTCGATCTCCCCGGCGCCTTCGCAATCGAGACGGTCGATCGCGCCGGCCAAAGGGAGCCTGTAATCAGCAGGACGACGCCGACCGTGATCATGACGTCCGCCATGTTGAAGGCGGGCCAATGCCAATCGCCAACGTGAAGGTCGAGGAAATCGGTCACCGCACCGTGACGCACCCGGTCCACCACGTTGCCGGCGGCACCGCCAGCAATCAGGCCTAGGGCAAATGTCTCGATGCGCCTTGTCGTTCGCACGGCCCATACGAGCAGCCCCGCCGTGATCGCCGCCATGATCGCTGCGAGCAACAGCGGTTGCTCGACGAAAAGCTCGCGAAACATCCCGAAACTGACACCCGTATTGAAACCGAGCACGAGATTGAAAAATGGTGTGATCTTGATCATGTGCGGCGGGATCATCACAATGTTGACGATCAGCCATTTCGTGACGAAGTCGATAGTGAGCGCGATGAAAAGCGCGGCGCCGGCCAGCGCAGCTCGTCCCACCAAGGTTCTGGATTGCACAGTCAATACGTCCTCATATCTGCTTCCAGATGCCATGATCAGCGCGCCCGGCGTACCGCCGCGACCATGGGCTCATGATGCGCGTGGGCCGGAGCACCCGATCTGGTTGACGGACCGCCCCCCTCAAGCGTCGCCTGACCACGGTTGAGCAGGCGCAGGCCGTTGAGAACGACCAGTAGCGATGCGCCGACGTCGGCGGCAATGGCGCCCCACAGCGACGCGAGACCCACCACGGTCAGCACCGTGAACACGAGCTTCACGAAGATTGAAAACGCAACGTTCTGCCGGATAACTGCAAGCGTTGCGCGGGAGTGGCGCACGAGCCAGGGGAGTCTCGAAAGATCGTCCGACATCAGGGCAACATCGGCCGTTTCAATGGCGGCGTCGCTGCCCACGGCACCCATGGCTATGCCCAGATTGGCGCGCCCCATCGCGGGAGCATCGTTGACGCCGTCGCCCACCATAGCCACCGATCCATAGCGCCGCACCAAATCCTCGACCGCCGCCACCTTGTCGCCAGGCAGAAGTTCCGCCCGCACCTCATCGATGCCCGTCTGCTTCGCGATCGTCTCTGCGGTCGCGCGATTGTCTCCTGTGAGCATTACGACGTGTTCGATCCCAGCGCGGTGAAGCGCCGTGACAATATCCTTCGCTTCCGGCCTGACAGCATCGGCAACGGCGACGAGTCCCCAGACGTCCTGACCATCGCCGACCGCGACGATGGTGCGACCGGCGCTGGAAAGCGTATCTGCCCGTTGCAGAACTTCAGGAGAGTTGATGCCACGCTCCTCGATATAACGGCGCGATCCGAGCCACATCTCGCGACCGTCCACTCGCCCGATGACGCCTCGGCCCGTGATGGCTTGGACAGCTTGGGCAGGCTGGACAGCGATCTTCAGTTCGACGGCTTTCGCCAGGATGGCCCGAGCGATCGGATGTCCGCTGCGCGCCTCCAGGGCGGCAGCCAAGCCAAGGAGCTCCGCTTCGCTGCGGCCTCCAAGCGGCACGATCTCGACGACCGCCGGCCGTCCTTCGGTAAGTGTGCCCGTCTTGTCCATGGCAATCGCCTTGAGACGCGCAGGCGTTTCGAGATGGGTGCCGCCCTTCACCAGGACGCCCTGCTTTGCCGCGCCGGCGAGCGCCGCGACGATCGTTACCGGTGTCGAAATCACTAGGGCGCAGGGGCAAGCGATCACGAGGAGCACGAGAGCCCGGTAGAACCAGACATCCCAGTCGCTGCCCAAGAGCAAGGGCGGAGCGAGAAAAATGGCAACGGCGAGCACCATCACGACGGGCGTATAGATGCGAGCGAACTTCTCCACCCATTGCTCACTCGGCGCGCGCAGGCTCTGCGCCGAACCAACCATGCGGATGATCTGGGCGAGCGTCGTGTCATTCGCTGCTTTGGTAGTCAATATCTCAAGCGCACCCTCGCCATTGATGGTCCCGGCATAGACGTCATCGCCTTCCGCCTTGAACACGGGAACGCTTTCGCCGGTGATCGGCGCTTGATTAACCTCGCTCTCGCCGATGGCGACCCGGCCGTCGAGCGGCACCTTGTCGCCCGGCCGAACGATGATATGCGCGCCGACCCGAACTTCCGCCGCCGGGACGTCGCGCTCGGAGCCGTCGTCGAGCTTGACACGAGCTGTGGGCGGCGCGAGCTCCATGAGCGCGGCAACTGCCCGGCGCGCGCGACCAAGACTCCAGGCCTCGAGCGCCAGCGCCAATGCAAAAAAGAACGAAACAGTAGCGGCCTCGAACCAGGCGCCGATGCCGATCGCGCCCGCGACCGCAACCATCATCAGCAGGTTCATGTCGGGACGGAGCCGTTTGGCCGACAGCCAAGCTTTTGGCGCAACATAGCGCGCGGCAGACAGCACCGCTAAAGTATAGAGCATAATGCTCGGCAGCGGGGTCGATCCCAAAGCGTGTTCGCCGGCCTCGAACGCTGCAATGACGCCCCCTCCAAGCCAAGCGTGGACTGCGAAGCCGAGCGCCGTCAGCAAGCCGCTTGCGGTTGTCAGCCAGGACTGCACGCGCTTGCGGCGCTCTTCGGTCTTTGCGGCTTCGCTGCCATCGCCATCAGTCCAGGGCTCGGCCTGCAGACCGGCACGAGCCACCGCCTTTTCTATGCGGGCTTCGAGCATGGAATTCGGTGCCACGCTGATTGACATGCGGCCGTTGAGCAGATCGAAGGCGAGCCTGTCGTCGCCGACCAGCGGACCGACTTCGCGCTTCAAAGCCGCGATCTCGTCGGCACAGTCCATGCCGTGAATGCGGAACACAATCTGCCCCGGCGAACGGGTCGGAATCGGCGGATCGAGGGCTTCCTGCGCTACCGCGCCGCAGCTACCGGCCGAGCCATTATGCATCGAGGCGGTCTCGGCGGAAGCGAATGAGACCGTCTCCGCCGTCCAGAGTTCGGCGCGCATGCTCGCCCGAATCACGACTTGCTCGATCGCGTCAGCCGTCGCCCGGCTCTGGGGGGCCACCGTGATCGTGCCTCGCGCGGTGTCAAAAGCGAGCTTGTCTTCGCCGACGAGCGGGCCGAGCTCTCGCGTGAGAGTCGCCACCTCGTTCTTGCAGTCGAGGCCATGGACCCGGAAGAGCATAGCTTCGGCCGCATCCTCCACAACAAGAGAAGCCCGCATTCCGGTCCGGGCTACGCGGCCGATGATATCGTCGACCGTCGCCTGTCGCTGCGGCGCCACGGTCATGAACCCCTTCGCGGCGTCAAACATTAGCCAGGCGTCGCCGCCGACCAGCGGGCCAATCTCGCGTTTGAGCGTCGCGACTTCATTCTGGCAGTTGAGCCCGTCGACCCGAAACAGGTGCGTCGGTGCGGTTTCCTGCGCTGCATCCTCCGGCAGGAGATGCGCTCGCATTCCAGTCGTAGCGACCGCCCGCTGGATGGCGTCGAGCATCGAAGCATCCCCTGACAGCACTTCCATAACGCCCGCTTGGGTGTTGAACGACAGTTTGTCGTCACCGCCCACCACTGGACTGACCGCCTCTCGAAGCGCGCGGACCTCATTCTGGCAATCAAGGCCGTCGACTTTGAAACGCAGCGAGCTCGGTTGGCCCATCGCCGTGGCATCAGCTCTCATTCTTGTATCCTCGCGATAGGGCCAAGCTGGCCTCGCTGCATTGGTCACTCTACTGACGAATCATACATCCTGTAGTAACTACAGGATCAAGGGGTAAATCTTGCACTTCGGGTAAACTCGGCCAGGTCCGTGATAACGGGCAAGCAATTCACGGCTTCGACCCAACCCGGCAGACCACGATGCAACTCAAGACGGGCTCGCCGGCGTTGCGATTGCGCCCACGCCTTCTTTGGTGTGCGCCACGCGTCCCAGACCAAGCTTATACAACATGCTCGGTCATAATCGTTCTCGGGTTCACACCTCCAGTCACTTGCTATACCTATTTCCTGTAACCACTACTGAACCGCCCTTGATGATAATTATCGAAGCCTTGGTTGATCTATGCGGCCAAAACGCGCGGCCGAGACCGCTTAGCCTTTTCAGCATCCGTGCATCGACGAGCCAGGAAGATGAGATCGGCTGATGAGCTTCTATTCCATCTATCAGCAGGGCTTCGTCCGGGTTGCGGCCTGCACGCCGAAATGCGAAGTTGGCGATCCAAGCTATAATCTCGCTGAGACGCTTGCGCTTGCCCGGGATGGCGCACGCCAAGGCGTCGCGCTGATGGTGTTCCCGGAACTGGGCCTATCGGCTTACGCCATTGATGATCTTCTTGGGCAGGCGGCACTGCTGCAGCGGGTCGAACAGGCAGTTGAAGAGCTTGCGGCCGCGAGCCGTGAGCTTTTACCCGTTCTTCTTGTCGGCGCGCCGCTGGAGCGGGAAGGAAGGCTTTACAACTGTGCTGTCGCCATACACCGCGGGCGCATACTAGGCGTGGTTCCCAAGGGTCACCTGCCGAATTACCGGGAATTTTACGAAAAGCGCTGGTTCGCCTCCGGGCGAGACGTGAAAGGCGCGATAATGGAGATCGCCGGTCAGTCCGTCCCGTTCGGGATGGATCTCATCTTCGCGGCCGAGGATTTGGCAGGGTTCGTCTTCCACACCGAGTTATGCGAGGACGTGTGGGGACCAGCTCCCCCCAGCGATTTCGCGGCCCTGGCCGGCGCTCTGATTCTGGCGAACCTCTCGGCGAGCAACATCACTATTGGCAAGGCCGAAACGCGCCGACTGCTCTGCGCGACCCAATCGGCGAGGTGCTGGGCCGCCTACATCTATTCTGCGGCCGGCCCGGGTGAGTCGACGACGGATCTGGCGTGGGACGGTCAAGCGTGCATCTATGAGCTCGGCGCGCTCCTCGCGGAAACCGACCGGTTTCCGCAGGACTCGCAGATGGCCACCGCCGACATCGATGTCGATAGACTCAGGCTGGAGCGCCTGCGCACCGGTACGTTCAACGAGGCGGCGATCGCCCAAGGCATGCCGGGGGATCGGTTCCGGCGAATCGGCTTTCGCTTCGAGCCGCCGACGGCCGATCTCGGGCTTCATAGGAAAATGGCGCGCTTCCCCTACGCCCCGGCCGATCCGGCGCGCCTCGATCAGGACTGCTATGAGGCCTACAACATCCAGGTGCAGGGACTGATAAAGCGTCTGCAGGCCACCGGCATTCGACGCCTCTGTATCGGCGTCTCAGGCGGCCTGGACTCCACTCACGCCTTGATCGTGGCCGCCAAGGCGTTCGACCGGCTTGGCTGGCCGCGGTCCGACATCCTCGGCTTCACCATGCCGGGCTTCGCGACAGGCGAATCCACCAAAACCAACGCCTGGGCGCTGATGAGCAGTCTCGGCATCACCGCCGAGGAAATCGACATCAAGCCGTTAGCGCTACAGATGCTGGCGGTTCTGCAGCACCCTTTCGCACAGGGCGATCCGGTCTACGATGTGACGTTTGAGAATGTGCAGGCGGGCCTGCGCACCGACATCCTATTCCGCGCCGCCAATCAGCGAAGCGCGATGGTGCTTGGTACCGGCGACCTGTCGGAGATCGCGCTCGGCTGGTCGACCTACGGCGTCGGCGACCAGATGAGCCACTACAACGTCAACGCTTCGGTGCCCAAGACACTCATCCAGTATCTCATCCGATGGGTCACGCAGTCGGACGCTTTCGACGAGGAGACAAGCCGCACCTTGCTCTCGATCCTCGACACCGTAATCTCACCTGAGCTTGTGCCCGCGGGAGCTGGCGGCGCGTTGCAGAGCACGGAGGAGAAAATCGGACCCTATGAACTGCAGGATTTCACGCTGTTCTATTTGACGCGCTATGGCCTGAAACCGTCAAAGATAGCATTTCTCGCCCTCCATGCTTGGCGCGACGCCGCCACTGGCGATTGGCCACCCCAATACCCGCAAGAGCGCCGCCGAGCCTATGACTTGGCGACAATCAAGTCCTGGATGGAGGTGTTTCTCTACCGGTTCTTCACGGTCAGCCAGTTCAAGCGCTCGGCCTCTCCCAATGGGCCTAAGGTCACCGCAGGCGGATCGCTGTCCCCGCGCGGTGAGTGGCGCGCACCATCGGACGGCAATGCCCGGCTATGGCTGGAGGAATTGCGCGTCAACACGCCCTCGGACTGAACCAGTGGCCCTCTTGCTGCCGTCCTAGGTGGGCGGGGTTCACATACCCCTGGCCCCTTGCTATACCCATGTCCTGTAGCCACTACAGAATTACTCTATGATGATCACGATCGGAGCCTTGTCCAAACGCACGGGCGTCAATATCGAGACGATCCGCTATTATGAGCGGATCAAACTCATACCTCCACCACCCCGAACCGACAGCGGACGACGCCTCTACGGGGCGGAGGACGTTCGGCGATTGACGTTTATCCGCAATGCCAGGGACCTCGGCTTCGACATCTCGGCCATCAAGACGATGCTCGCTCTGCAGGAAGAGCCTGAAGCATCGTGCCAGGAGGTAAGCCAGATCGCTACCGATCAGCTCGAAGCCGTCGAAAGCCGGATCCGCCGGCTACTCGGGCTTAGGACCGAGCTCATCCGGATGGTTCAGGAGTGCGACAACGGGAAAGTCGCGACTTGCCGGATTATCGAAGTGCTCGGCGACTCTCCCGGTCAATCCGACGCCCCATAGTTTTCCTACCATGAGGACAGCGACGCCATAGACGATCGCCGCGTCAGCGAAATCGAAATGGGCCAATTGTGGCCCAAGCCTGCGATACGCCTGAGACGCTGACCCCTATTTGTCGGGCGCGTCTCGGTGGACTCACCGGCCCCGCAAGACCAGCTTTGCAAGCTGGGCGGCGCGTGGGTCAGTGCTGCTATCGCTGCAAGCAATCGCATCAGGTCGTCCGCACCGCACTTTTGCGATTGAGCCAGAAACCCGCAACCAGAATTGCCACGGCGATCAGCTGGGCCAGCACTGTCTCGGTCGTGGGGAACAGTCCAAGCATCTGTATGCGCGGTACCCCCGGCAGCGGCACCACTCCCAGGATCCCTGCCTCCTGAAGACCCGCTATTCCCTTTCCGGCAAGGACTACGGCAAGGATCGCGATGAGAATAGCACTCCACGAAAAGAACTGGGTAATCGGCAAACGGGTACTGTACCGAAGCATGATCCAGGCCAGCATGGCGAGCAGCACCGCCGCCGCCGCCGCGCCGCCCAGCATCGCCAATCCGTTTCCCTGGGCCCAAAGCGCGGCATAGAAAAGAATAGTTTCGAATACTTCCCTGTAGACAACAATGAAAGCCAGCAGGAAGAGGAACCACCCTGAGCGCTTGGACAAAGCGTGCGTCATCTTTTCCTTGATATAGCGCTGCCAAGCCTCCGCGTTGCTTTTCCCATGCATCCAGATTCCGACCGTAAGCAGGATAATCGCAGCGAATAGCGAGCCAAATCCCTCGGTAAGCTCTCGTGAAGCCCCACTGACACCTATGAAGTAAGTGGCGATGAACCAGCTGGCGACGCCGGCGGCAAGCGCCGCCACCCATCCACCGTGAACGAAGCCGAGCACTTCGGTGCGCTCCGTCTTTCGGAGGAAGGCGATCATCGCAACCACGATCAGCAACGCCTCAAGCCCCTCACGCAGCAGGACGCCGAACGCGCCAAGGAAGCTTGATGCGCTGCTTGCCTTTTCGGGCGCGAGCGCGGCCTCAGCTTCACCGAAGAGGCCTGCGAGCTCCTGATTGGCTGCTTGGACTTCAGCAAGCGGCCGGGCCTTGCCAATCGCCGCCCGAAGCGCGCCCATCGCCTGTTCGATCCTCGCCATCAGCTGCGGCTCGCGAGCGGCGAGCATCGGTTCCACGGGCTCGAAGCCGTCGAGATAGGCGGACAAGGCGAGGTCGGTGGCGGCCTGCCGATTCCCAGCCGCATAGGCTTTGAGGCTCGCATCGAGACGTTCGCGCGTAAGTGCAAGTGAACCGTTAGCGCGCGCCGTGACCATGTCCGGATGACGGCGCAGATAGGCAGTCACGGCCTCAGCCTTGTCAGGACCAATTTCGGCGGCAAGAGACGCTGGCGTCGCGCCGACGAACGCCGCCAGATTGGGATATCTCTGGCGGAGCGAAGCATCCTCGTGCCACAGCCGCTGACCATGTCCTGTCTCCGAAGTCGGATAGGCGAAGGTGCCGACGTAGAACGCAAGCGCCCAGCGATCTTGCTCCGGAAGCGAATCGAAGCCGGCCATCGCCGTACCGTCGAGACCTTGGGTGATGACCTGGTAGAGGCCGAACAGGCTGCGTTGATCGGCGCGAACCTTATCTTTGAATGCGATCGGCGGTGGATCAAGCCCGGCCGAAGCTGGGCCATGTCCGTCGCCCGCTGCGCCGTGACAGGATGCACAATTCTGAGCGTAGAGCGCGGACCCGCGCGCGAGGACCGGCGGTGCCGTTGGGGCGAGTGGCACGGGATAAGCAGCGAGTAGGGCGGATGCGAGCGCCTTTGATTGTGTGGCGACCCCAGCGGGAGCCGCCTTGGCGGCGATCGCCGCGCGCAACGCCCTAGTCTGGCGCAACAGATCGGCCTTGCCACTCTTGTCGGGCAAAGATCCGAGCCTGTTTTCTACCTGGCCCGCGAACTCCACCATCTCCGCATATTCGGCTTCACTGCTAACGCGTCCCCCGGAGACAGCACCAGCATAGTCGACGGCGACATAGTCGAGCAGCCGCCATACGGTCTGGACTTCCGTGTCGCTTGCGAGCGCCTGACCCGGCACGATTTGCGATAGAATCGCGGAAAGCAGCAATACGAACATATAACGGCACCCCTTTCCGACGGCTCTTATGCAGGGGCGGACAGGACCGAAGGACAGGCGCATCTAATAACCTCTAGTTGAGAATTATTCGCATCATAATCCTGTAGTCCCCACAGGATCAAGCGGCAAAACACGCTGTCGCTGATTAAGTGGCTGGAGGGCGTCCGTAGCCCACTTTAGTGAGCAGACCCTTCGTCTCACATCGAGTCGGGTAGCAGTACAGAACTCCAATATTCTTCAGGTTACGCGAGCGAGGGCAACCGCTCGCTGCCGCAGTGATCTATGGCGGAGGAGAAGTGGAGGCTCGATCATGCTTCTAACCCTTGGCATGACCGACGTGGCGCTCCGAACGCGGAAACCGGCTGATAATCGCACGTCCCACGCGCTGCAGAATAACCGGTTTCGGGCGCCGAACCTTGACTCAATTCAGCATCAGGCAGAGATTGCGGACATGAGACAAGCGCACAAATTTGCGCTGATCTTAGGCGTCCTTCTCGGCCTGTTTGGACAGATAGCCACAGTTGCCGCAAGTCCCGCTGTGGCAACCGCCATAAGCGCGAACGCGGCAGCAACGATGCCCATGGACTGTGTCGGGATGACGCAGGACGATGGCGAGAAACCACTCCCCTGTCAGCGGATGACGCTCGCTTGCCTGGCAGGCATGGGGTGTCTCCCTTTATATGCGCTCGAGAGCCGGGGACCCCTCGCGGCTGAAACAGTGAGCGCGGATGTGCTTGTCGTCTTTCCATCTTATCCAGCGCTACACGGACGGTCGGCTCCGCCGGAACAGCATCCACCCGACACCTTGGCCTGACAACTCGCCAGGCGAACCCTCCCAAGCGCTGGACGGCCATAGGCTGCCCAGCCCCTCGGAGCCAGTTTGCCCACGGCACCTTCAGTCCGAGGAGAGAAATCATGAAAACCTTGATATTCACCGCCGCCACGGCCGCATTCACAATGCTCGTCGCCGCCCCGGTTCCGGCATTGGCCCAGGCAGATGTCGAGAAGCCGGCCACCGTCAAATGCGAGTGGCAACCCCAAGCTCCTGGTCCGCGCGCGCCGTTGCAGGGACCGGTCCGCGTTTGGGTCGACGGGAGCGATGTCTGCTGAGGCCGTGAAGTGATGGCGAGGGGCTAACTAGCCCTCGCCATCGATCATGGATTTGGCGAAACATTTGCCTGTCCCAACTTGTCGGAACTCTTCGGGAGGCGCTTCCACAGTGCCTCCCGAAGCCCTCATCGAATTACTTCTTGCTGATGTTGGTGACCTCGCCGGCATTGCCGTCGAGCTTCAGCTCGAAATTCACCTGATCGCCGACTTTCAGGATGTCGACCATGGTCGCAGCGATGCCGCTCATGACCTCCAAGCGGAGGCCGGACCCGAAGAGTATGGGCAGGAGTTCGGCGTACAGAAGGCGTCGCCCAGGCGGAGTTTAGCGAGCCGCAGATAATGTAGTGATCAGCGGGCACCCGACATGATCGCCGGAATTGCAGGCCCGCACGGTGTCGGCAAGGACCTGCTCCATGCGCTTCAAATCCGCGATCCGCGCGCGAACCTGCGTCAGATGCAAGGTCGCGATTTCGCGGGCATCGTCACATGAGACATCATCGGCGGTGGCAATGCCGAGCAGCGCGCGAATCTCGTCGAGCGTGAAGCCCAGTTCCCGTGCGCGCCGAACGAAATGCAGCCGCGCCACGTCCGCGGGGCCGAAGCTCCGATACCGGCCCCGCCGCGCCGCCTCGGGCAGGAGCCCGATCCGCTCATAATAGCGGATCGTCTCAATGTTGCAGCGTGTGCGCCGCGACAGTTCCCCGATTGCGATAATCTCCGATGTCGTCATCTTCTGCTCAAAATTGGGGGTTGAGTCTGTAGCGGCTACAGACGGTAGGATGCGATTCCGTTGATCACAAGGAGTCGCCCATCATGTCCGAACCGCCTGAACTGCGCCGTTCTTTGGGAGCGGAGGGCGCTGCTGTTCTCACGGTCGGCGGAATCGCGGCCGCCTTCGCCGTGGCATCCTGCTGCGCGCTGCCCATATTGCTCACCACCGCCGGCTTGGGTGCCGGATGGCTCGGCGGCATTGCCTTGGCGGCCAGCCCGTATCGGATGCTCCTGCTGTGCTTGAGCGCGCTCTTCCTGATCGGCGGCGCGATCATGCTCTGGCGGCAGCAGCGCGTGGCGATGACCTGCGCATCCGAGGGCGTCTGCACACCGCCTGCTGTGCGCGCGGTCCTTTTCATTGGCTTGCTGCTGGGAGTGACGTTGTTCTGGCTTGGCTATTCCTATGTCTGAGCGCGTTTTCGTTCCTCAATCGGTCCTCACCTGTCCGCTGTGCGGCACGACGAAGACGGAGACGATGCCGACGAACGCCTGCCAGTTTTTCTATGATTGCACCGGTTGCGGAGCGGTCTTGCGGCCGAAGACCGGCGATTGCTGCGTATTCTGCTCCTACGGGACCGTGCCGTGCCCGCCGATCCAACTCGCCGGGCCGGACGCCTCCTGCTGCACCTGACGATCGTTGGCCATGGCGGGCCGCCGGCATTCCGGCGACCCGCCCGGAGCAGGTCTGGAATCGACTACTGCTTTGTGATCGCGGTCACCTCGCCGGCATTGCCGTCGAGCTTCAGCTCGAAATTCACCTCATCGCCCACTTTCACGCTGTCGATGAGCGCCGGCGCGGCCTTGAATGCCATCGTCATAGCCGGCCAGTTGGCCTCGGCGATCGGGCCATGGTCGAGCGTGATCGTTCCGGCGGCCTTGTCGACGGCCGTCACTTTGCCGGTGCCCTTGGCCATCTTTGCTGTAGGGGACATCGCCATATTGCCCATGTCGCCCGCCATCGCGTTGGTTTCGGTAGCCGCCGGTACCGCCGTATTCGTCGCTGCCGCCTCATTGGTCTCGGTCTTCGAGCCACATGCAGCAAGGGCAGCGGTCAGGGCCAGGACGGACAGAGCGTGAACTTTCATTGCAGGTTCCTTTCGTGGTGCTTCATTGGGATCGAGGGTTGAGAAGACCGCTGCCTCAGAAGCAGATAGGCGGCGGGGATGACGAACATCGAGAGAAGCGGCGCGGTCAGCATGCCGCCGACCATGGGTGCGGCAATCCGGCTCATGACTTCCGAGCCGGCGCCGGAGCCGACGAGGATCGGCAAAAGCCCCGCGATAATGACGGCGACGGTCATCGCCTTGGGCCGGACCCTGAGCAGCGCGCCTTCGCGCACCGCTTCTGCAATATCTTCGTGCGACGGCCTCTCGCCCCGCGCCTCGAGGGCATCCCTGAGATAGATCAGCATCACGACGCCGAACTCGGCGGCGACGCCGGCAAGCGCAATGAACCCGACGCCGGTCGCGACCGACTGGTGATAGCCGAGCAGGTAGAGGATCCAGAAACCGCCGGTGAGCGCGAAGGGGAGTGTGCCCATGATGAGCACTGCCTCGTCGAGCCGCCGGAAGATGAGGTACAGCAGCAGGAAGATGATCGCGAGCGTCGCCGGCACGACGATCTTCAGCCGGTCGATCGCGCGCGCGAGATATTCGAACTGGCCCGAATAGGCGAGGCTGACACCCGACGAGAGCTTGACCTCGCGGGCCACCGCAGTCTGCAGATCATCGACCACCGAGGCGAGATCGCGTCCCCGGACGTCGACATAGACCCAGGTCGATGGCCGTCCGTTCTCGGTCTTCAGCATCGGCGGTCCGTCGCTGATCGCGATCTGCGCGACGCTGCCCAGCGTGATCTGCTGGCCCGATGGCGTGAGCACCGGAAGAGCGCGCAGTGCGTCCGGACTGTCGCGCAACTCGCGCGGGTAGCGGACATTGATGGGATAGCGCGCCAGCCCCTCGACGGTTTGGCCGACATTCTCGCCGCCGATCGCGCCCGCGACGATCGCCTGGACATCGGAGATGTTGAGGCCATATCGCGCGGCGGCGATCCGATCGATCTGCACATCGACATAACGCCCGCCTGTCAGCCGCTCGGCGAGTGCGGAGCTCACTCCGGGCACTCCCTTCGCGACCCGTTCCACCTCGCGCGCGATATGGTCGATGGCGGCAAGATCCGACCCAGAGACCTTGACCCCGATCGGGCTCTTGATGCCGGTCGCCAGCATGTCGATCCGGTTGCGGATGGGCGGCACCCAGATGTTGGCGAGGCCGGGTACTTTCACGGTGCGGTCGAGCTCCTCGACCAGCTTCTCCGGAGTCATGCCGGGCCGCCATTGCTCGCGCGGCTTGAAGCGGATCGTCGTCTCGAACATCTCGAGCGGGGCGGGGTCGGTCGCGCTCTCCGCGCGCCCCGCTTTCCCGAACACGCTCTGGACCTCAGGCACCGACTTGATCATGCGATCGGTCTGCTGAAGCAGCTCCGAGGCCTTGGCGGCAGAGAGCCCCGGCAGCGCCGAGGGCATGTAGAGAAGATCGCCCTCGTTCATCGCCGGCAGGAATTCGCCGCCGAGCCGGGACAGCGGCCAAGCGGTCGTCAGGAAGACCAGCCCCGCGAGGACGAGGGTCGCCTTGGGTTTCTTCAACACCCAGTCGATGGCGGGACGATAGGCCCGCGTCAGCGCGCGGTTGACCGGATTGGCCTGCTCGGAAGGAATCTTGCCCCGGATGAGCCAGCCCATCAGCACCGGAACCAGCGTCACGGACAGGATCGCCGCGGCCGCCATGGTGTAGGTCTTGGTGAACGCGAGCGGCGCGAAGAGACGCCCTTCCTGTGCTTCCAAAGTGAAGACGGGCACGAAGGACAGGGTGATGATGAGGAGCGAGAAGAAGAGCGCGGGACCCACCTCGCGCGCCGCGTCGGTGATCACCGTCCAGCGCGCCCCCCCGGCCAGCTCTTCACCGGGATGATCATGCTCCCATTGCTCGATCCGCTTGTGGGCGTTCTCGATCATCACGATCGCGGCGTCGACCATGGCGCCGATCGCGATCGCGATCCCGCCCAAGGACATGATGTTGGCGTTGACGCCCTGGAAATGCATCACGATGAAGGCGGCGAGGACGCCAAGCGGCAGCGTGACGATCGCGACAAGCGCCGAGCGCACGTGCCAGAGGAACAGCGCGCAGACGATCGCCACAACCACGAACTCTTCGGCAAGTTTGTGCGTGAGGTTCTCAATCGCGGCATCGATGAGGTGCGAGCGGTCATAGGTCGGCACGATCGCGACGCCGCGCGGCAGGCTCTTCTTTAAGAGCTCGAGCTTGTCCTGCACCGCCTGGATAGTGGCACGTGCGTCTGATCCCGAACGCAGGATGACGACTCCGCCCGCCACTTCGCCGTCGCCGTCGAGCTCGGCGATACCGCGGCGCATTTCGGGGCCAAGCTGGATGGTCGCGACGTCGCCGAGCGTTACCGGCACGCCGCCGGCCGCAGTGCGCAGCGGTATGGCGCGGAAGTCGTCGAGCGTCTGAAGATAGCCCGAAGCGCGCACCATATATTCGGCCTCGCCCAGCTCGAGGACCGAGCCTCCGGTTTCCTGGTTGGCCTGCCCGATCGCCGCGACGGCCTGCGCGTGGGTGATGCCGTAACCGGCAAGCTTCACCGGATCGAGCACGACCTGATATTGCTTGACCATGCCGCCGATGCTGGCGACTTCGGCCACCCCAGGCAGGCTCTTGAGCTCGTAGCGGAGGAACCAGTCCTGGAGCGACCGCAGCTGCGCGAGGTCGTGTCCGCCGGTCCGATCGACCAGCGCATATTGATAGACCCACCCCACCCCGGTGGCGTCGGGGCCGATCGCGCTGCGTGCGGTGTCAGGCAAGCGGCCCTGGACCTGGTTGAGATATTCAAGGACGCGCGAGCGCGCCCAATAGAGGTCGGTCCCATCGGCGAAAATGACATAGACGAAGCTGTCGCCGAAGAAGGAATAGCCGCGCACGGTCTTCGCCCCGGGCACCGACAGCATCGTCGTCGCGAGCGGGTAGGTGATCTGATTTTCGACGATCTGGGGGGCTTGGCCCGGATAGCTCGTGCGGATGATGACCTGGGTGTCGCTGAGGTCGGGCAGCGCGTCGATCGGCGTGCTGCGCAAGGCAAGGAGTCCGCCGAGGACGAGCGCCAGGGCGCCGAGCACTACGAACAGGCGGTTGTTAGCCGACCAGTCGATGAGACGGCCGATCATCGCGCCGCCTCGCGGCTCAGCGTGCGAACAACTGGACCTTCCGCCGCTTGGTCGAAGCCGAAGACGACGCGGTCGCCCTTCTTGAGCCCGCGCGCGAGCGCCGGGCTCCCCAGCTTGAACGTCATCGTCATGGCGGGCCATTTGAGCGCGGGGACAGGGGCGTGACTGAGGGTAATCCGGTCGCCCGCGATGCTTTCGATCCGGCCGCTCGCGCGATAGGCGCCGTTGGATGTCGTTTCCGGTCGCGGAGTTGGGGCTGCCCCGCCGATCGGGCGCGCCTCGATTCCCGAGAGGCTGGCCTCGGAGTCGATCAGGAACTGGCCGGAAGCGACGATCTTCTCCCCCTCGGCGAGGCCGGCAAGGATTTCGGTCTGGCCTCCTGACTCGGCGCCGGTCTGCACCTCGGCGGGCCGATAGCGCCCTTGCGCCAGCGCCAGCATGACGAGCGAACGCTTGCCGGTCCGAATGACCGCCTCCGAGGGGACGAGCAGTGCCGGCCGCGCAGCGTCGCCGAGATCGACCGAGGCGAACATGCCAGGGCGCAGGCGCCCGGCTCGGTTGGAAAGTTCGATCCGCACGGTGAGCGTCCGGCTTTCGGCGGCGACGCTTGGGAGGATCGCGGCGATGCGGCCGGTGAAGCGCTCGCCCGGATAGGCGGCGAGGGTCGCGGTCGCGCTCTGGCCTGGGCGAAGCCTGCCGGCCATCGCCTCCGGCACGGCGGCATTGAGCCACACCGTACCGAGCCCATTCACCTCGGCGAGTGTCTGACCGCTCGCGACCGTCATCCCGGCCCGGACGCCGAGCGTCTTGATTGTGCCGCCGGTCGGCGCCGAAATCGTCATCACATTGTGCGGTCGCCCGCTCCGCTCGACTGCGGCCACCGTTCCGGTGGGCATGCCCAGCAAGAGCAGGCGCTGACGGGCCGCGCGAGCGAGGCCCACATCACCGATCCGCCGGACGGCCAGATATTCCGCCTGTGCGCCTGCCCATTCCGGCACCAGTATGTCGGCGAGCGGGGCGCCTGCCCCGATCACATCGCCCGGCGCGCGCGCATAGACCCGTTGGACGAAGCCGCCAGTTCGCGCCTGGACGATGGCGATGTCGCGCTCGTTGAACTCGATCGTACCGGTCGCCGCGAGGCTCGATCCCAGCGTGCCCGTTCGCGCCTCCGCGATGCGCAGGCCAAGCGATTGCGTGCGGCTTGGGTCGATCGCCACGCCGGTCTCGCCGCTCGCCGCTTCGTCGGCATATTTGGGGACAAGCTCCATATCCATGAAAGGCGATTTGCCCGGCTTGTCGAAATGCTGGCTCGGGACCATCGGATCGTACCAGTAGAGGATCTTGCGTCCGCTTTGCGCTGTTGCTCCAGGCGGAGACTCATGGCGCCAATTCGCGAGGCCATAGCCGAGGCCACCCGCCGCGAGTGCGAGCGCCGCGGCGGCCATGCCCAGCTGCGCGCGCGAGCTTGTGTCGAATTTCATTGGCTGTTCCCCCCAAAGGTGAAGACGAGCCGCACAGCATCGCGCGCGACTTCGGCCTCCCTGTCGAGCAATTGCAGTTCGATGTCGGCAAGCATGGTCTGGGCCTCGATCACGTCGAGCAGCCCGGCGCGACCCGCCGCATAGCTGGCCGTCTCGAGCTCAGCGCGATTGCGCGCGAGCGGCAGCAGCGTGTCGCGTGCGCGCATCCATTGCTCATGGTGCATGTCATGGTCGGCAAGGCCGGCTTCGAGATCGGCGAGCAGCGACCGGCGCATGTCCTCCTGCTCAGCCATCGCCGCGGCGGCGTTCGCGGTACTGGCGGCGATCATCGGGTCCTGCCGCCGTTTGGCAAAAAGGGGCAGGCTGACGGTGACGCCGGCCGAGACCATGTCGCCGTAGCGGTCGGCCCGGCGCTGGTAGGCGACATCGAAACCCCAGTCGGGACGCTTGTCGGCCCGGGCGACGGCGACGTCTGCCTCGGCCTGGGCGACACGGGCACTGGCGGCGCCGAGATCGGGATGCGTTGCTAAGGCGGCTCGCAAGGTCGTTGCATCGACCGTGAGCGCTGGGACGTCGCCAACGGTTTCAGGCGCCGGCTCGCCGGTCCAGCGCGAAAGGAGCGCGCGCTGACGTCCCACTTCGGCGGCGAGCTCGCTCCGGCGGTCTTCCAGCACCGCGAGCGACTGCCGAACCTGCAGCGTCTGTGCGGGGCGGGCCGCGCCTGAGGCAACACCCGACTTTGCCGCGGAGGGAAGGGGGGCGAGCCGGGAAACTATGCCGTCGAGGGCGGCAAGACGACGCTCCGCATAGGCGAGATCGATCCAGGCCAGCGCCGTCGCCACCTTGACCCGCCTGCTCTCGGACAGAAAGGTTGCTTCCGCCGCCTGGACATCAGTCCGCGCTCTGCTTGAGCGCGCATGTCGCTTGGCGGCGTTGGGGACCTCCTGCGAGATCCCGACCCGCGCCATCGTCATGCTGTCTTCGACGAAGCTGCCCGCTGGCGGACCCGACACCGGGAAATTGTCGATTCCGAGTCCAAGCTTGGGATCAGGAAGCTGCCCCGCGGCGGGCAGCGCAGAACGACGCGCATCAGCCTCCAGCGCCTTGGCGCGAAGCGAGGGAGCCTGTGCCTCGGCTCGGGCGAGCGCCTCCTCGAAGCGAAGCTGCCCGGCGAGCGCGGGATTCGTGGTCAGAGCGAGCACGGGGACGGCCAAAATGAAGGTACGCATGGAGGACTCCCATTGCAGAGGTTCCCGGGCCATGAATGACAAATTATGAGTGCCAACGCGCGCCCACGCGGTATCTTCCGCGCCGGCGCGACGCGCCTGGCCTCATTGTTCTATCTTATCGGCCGGGATCCGTGGTTCAGCCGGCCGAAGACGACATGTGGCCACCATGCATGGATTTCATGCAATCGGCCGCGCTCGTCTTCATCATGTCGCAGGCGCAGTTCGCCATCTGCGCGCTGTCGGGCACCCACACGCGCTTCTGCGCCGGGCCGGTTGCTCGCGGCCCATATTGCGGCACCGACTTCCATTCCCAGTGCCCTTGCGGCGCCCTGTTCTGGTCGGCAGCCCATGCGGGCGCGGCGAGGCTGAAGACCGCCAGCAGGGCGGCCAAAATCGACTTCTTGATCATCACGAATATCCTTGACTGTATGGAGAGGCATCGCGGGCGTCTGGACGCGACAAGAAGCCGCGCGCCTGACGGGCGCGATTGTTCAATCAGCCAAGGAGGGTGGGGGGCTCCGGCTCGGGTGCGTACTCGTGCCCCTGCAGGACGCTGACGGTGGTCCAGAAAATAGCCTGGTTGTGAATCCATGGCGATGCGGGCGCGGGCACTGCATTACCCAGCACGATTGGCACAACGCATCCCATCGCCCCGATACAATCGAGCGTAAGCCCCTTACACGGTGTTCCTTTTGGCGCGGGCTGCTGCTTGGCCATCATTGCCATGCAATCGGCGTCCATCGCCATCGCTGTGGGCGCACGCGCCGCGACGGGCACGCCGTGCGCATAGGCCAGCTGCGCCCCGAAGAGGCCGAAGAGCGCTCCGACAAGGAGCAGAGAGGCGAGCAAGCGTTTCAAGACGTTTCTATCTATCGCAGCCTAATCTTTCCGACAATCGCCATCTATCCTTGATGGCGCGCAAATATTCGTGTGCCTGATGGACCGAATGCGACGACGACATAGGGGTCGCCGCGACGACCCGGCACCTCCATGCCCGGCGATCCCACCGGCATTCCGGCCACGGCTAGGCCAGTGACGCCCTTCGGGCGCTGGGCGAGCACCCGCTTCATGTCTGCGATGGGAACGTGACCTTCGAAGACCAGGCCGTCGATGACTGCGGTATGGCAGGAGGACAGCGAGGCCGGAACGCCGCGCGTGCCTTGGAAAGTGGCGCGAGACTGATCGTCTACCATCCTGATCTGCCGCCCGAACTGTGCGCGGACTTGTGCCGCCCATTGCTCGCAGCACCCACATCCCGGGTCGCGGTGAACCACGATCGGGCCCGCCGCATTTGCAGCGGTAGCCAAAAGCATCAATGCGGCTCCAAGCAGATGGCGCTTCAGCATGTTCGGTCCTCTTTCCTTCATCTGCCTATACGCGGTCGGGAGAAGAACCCCTCGAAATATGCCGCGCGTCAATTGAGGCGCGCAAGGATGACCTTCATCTGTTCGATCTCGCGGCGCTGAGAGTTTCGGATTTCGCCGCACAGGCGCTTGTCCTCTGCATCCCGGAGATTCGCTTCGCGGCACATCAGGATGGCGCCTGAATGATGTGGGATCATCGAACGCAGGAAGGCGACGTCGTCGATTGTCGTTTGGGATCGGATCAGCGCGAATGACCCAAAGAAAACGGCCACCGATACGACGATGATCGCAAGATTGGCGGAGCGCGATGCAAACATGTGCTTCATCGCCAGAATCATCAGCACCACCATGGGTGCTACCATCATCAGCGTCATGTAGAGCATGTTGAGATTGTTGTAGAAGCTGTCGAGGCTGTCGATCATGACGAACATCACGAGGTACATGATGACGGCGCCGATCAAGGTCTGCAGGGCAAGACTCAAATAGCCGTTCATCTTGCTTCCTGCGTTCTGCGAATGGTCCATCTCACTCTCCTGTCGGTCCCGCCCGGATATCAGTCCGCCTCACGTCCTCGGTGAGCGCTCAGAACCAGATTCGGACGCCAGCGACAAAACTCGTCGTTGTCGGATCTTCCCCGTCGTCGCGCGCGTAACGGGCGGTCTGGCCGCTTTTCGCGTCGTAGGACACACCCACATAGGGTGCGAGCTTGCGCGTGATTTCATAGCGCAGCCGCAAGCCCAGCTCTGCATTGGAAAGACCGGCCCCGATGCGATTTTCCGGTACGTCTTGCGCAGCGAAGTTCAGTTCGACCCTAGGCTGCAAGACCAGGCGCTGGGTTAGGCGCTGATCATAATAGCCCTCGACGCGCCCGAGCAGGTCGCCCTTGTCCGAGAGGAAGACAGCGCCCTCGACCTCAAACCAATAAGGGGCAAGCCCTTCGAAGCCAAGCACGGCATAGGCGCGTGAGGGATTGGGCTTGAAGTCGTAGCGCACACCTGCCTGGAGATTGAAATAGGGTCCTATCGCGCGGCTGTAGAGCGCCTGGATCTCTGCGGCTTCTACGCCGTCGCGGAAAGCGCCTTCTCCTTCGGATTTAAGCGTCAGCCGGTTGATGTCGCCGCCGAACCAAGCCTCGCCGTCCCACCGATAGCCGTCACGGCCTTTGCGGGCCTGATATTCGGCAAGGTTGAACATCACCTGCGACAGCGTCTGGCCGCCTTCTTCTGCCATCATTTTCCGGCGCGCCAGCGCCATTTCGGCCGGGGGAAACTGGCGATCGGCATAATGGTCCATTGGTGGCCTTGGAGCCGGCGCGCTGCCGGCAGGCAGTGCCGTACCGGTCGGCTGCATGGTCGGCATCGCGCTCATGTCGTGGCCGGCATGCTCGTTTTGCATGTCCATGCCCGGCATGGCGTCATCAGCCATGGTCTTTGAGGGGTCTTCGGACATGCCCGGCATGTTGGAGTGATCCATGCCCTGCATATCATGACCCTGATGCGCTGCCGGTGGCTGGGCAGGCTTGGGAGGCTCGCGCCTCACCGGGCGCGCCGCAGGCGCTGGTCGACGGGGTGCCGGTTTTCTCACCTTGGGCTTGGGCTTTGCAGCCTGTGGCTGTGCCGTCGGCATCGACATCCCCGGCATGTTGTGCATCGAATGATCCTGCGCGAACGCGGGTGCTGTGAGGACCATGGCGGACGATGCGGCGAGGAGAGCAGCGAGCCGCGTCATGCTGCCTCTCCTTTGGGACGGACGCTGACGATCCGCATCATGCCGGCATGCATGTGATAAAGTAGGTGGCAGTGGAAGGCCCAGTCGCCGACGGCGTCTGCAGTGAAATCCCAGGTCACCTTCCCGCCCGGCTGAACGATCACGGTATGCTTGCGCGGCCCATGATCGCCATGGCCGGTCACCAGCTCGAAGAAATGGCCATGAATATGGATAGGATGTCCCATCATGCTATCGTTGATCAGGTTCACCCGCACACGCTCGCCCTCGATGAACGGAATGGGCTCATGCACGTCGGACATCTTCTCGCCATCGAAGGACCACATGAAGCGCTCCATGTTGCCGGTGAGATGGATGTCGATACTGCGAGACGGCGCGCGCACGTCGGGATTGCGGTCGAGCGCCATCAGGTCCTTGTAGACGAGGACCTTGTGACCGACATCCTCGAGACCCTGGCCGGGTTCGCCAGTCCGATCCATTGGCATCGGTGAGATCGTCTGGACACCGGGGCCGCGCTTGACCTGAGGTGCGTTGGAGAAGTCGCGCATGTTCATCGCGCCCATATCCGTCGATCCCATGTCATGGCCCGCCATGGGCTGACTGCCGGCCATCGCACCATGGCCCATCGCCGCGTGATCCATGCCGGTCACACTGCCTTGACCCATGGAGGAATGGTCCATCGCTCCCATCGTGTTATGATCCATGCCCGCCATCTGCGGCTTGGTGCTTTGGATGGCCGCTCCGGCAGCGACGCCCGAAGCAAGTCGCCCCGACGCATTTTTCTCCGCTGTCGGATCGACTCCGCGAGACGAGTTCATGCCACCCGACATGTCCATGCCTTCCATGCCCTGCATGCCGGACATATCCATCCCCATGTCCTTCATCGTCGTGATGGGACGCTTTCGAAGAGGTGGAACCGGCGCGGTCATGCCGGCCCGAGGTGCTAGGGTTGCCCGCGCCATACCGGAGCGGTCGATAGCCTCGCCGACGAGCGTGAAGGCCTTGTCTTCGGACGGCGTGACGATTGCATCATAGGTCTCTGCAACGCCGATCTGGAACTCGTCGACCTCGATCGGCATGACATTTTGGCCGTCAGCCTGGACGATGGTGAGGCGTAGCCCCGGAATGCGGACGTTGAACGTCGTCATCGCGGAGGCATTGATAAACCGCAGACGGACCCGCTGGCCTGGCGTGAAAAGCGCAGTCCAGTTGTCAAACGGCCCATGGCCATTGACGAGATAGGTATAAGCGGCGCCTGTGGCGTCGGAGACGTCGGTCGGATCCATCCGCATCGCTCCCCAATCGACCCTATCCTTGAGCCGTTGGTCTTTGCCTGCGAGCAGACCGGCAAGTGTCTGCCGCTGGAAATTGAAATGGCCTGGATCGACCTTCATGCGCCGAAAGATCGCCTCTGGCGAAAGCTGGCTATGGTCGGACAGAACGATGACATGCTCGCGGTCGGACTGGACGGGGTCGGCGCCTGCAGGATCGATCACGATCGGGCCGTAATGTCCAAGCTGCTCCTGGAGGCCGGAATGGCTGTGGTACCAATAGGTGCCGTTCTGACGGACGGGAAACTCGTAGAGATAGCTCGATCGCGGCTTAATTCCCGGAAACGACACGCCAGGAACGCCGTCATGTTGGGGTGGCACGAGAAGGCCATGCCAGTGAATCGAGCTGTCTTCGTCGAGATCGTTGATCACGTTGAGCCGCACTGTCTGGCCTTCACGAAGGCGGATCAGCGGGGCCGGCACGGTGCCGTTGATGCCGATCGCGGCTGACCGGCGCCCATCGATCGTCATCGTTTGTCGTGCGATCTTCAGCGTTATATCGGTGCCCGATACGGTTGGAATCGGCACGGTGAGCCCCTCGGAAACCGGTTGGGCCCATGCCGGCAGCCAGGCCGCTAGCGCGGCCGTCCCGCCTGCAAACCCGGCGCCTCGCAAAAAGCTCCGCCGGTCGAGGGTTGAAAGGTCCATTGCGCTTTATCCCTGTCCTGAACTCTCAGGGGTTACGCAGGGTCGGCATCAAACCCTCAAAATTTCTGCCAGTTTTGCACGGGCGCGATAGAGCCTGGTTTCCACCGCCTTCTCGCTGATGTCGAGTACGCCCGCACTTTCAACTTGGCTCATGCCTTCGATCGTTCGCAGGACGAGCACATCCCTGAGGCTTGCAGGCAGCATAGCAATCGCGGCCATGGCCCGTTCAAGTTCGCGGCGATCGTCGAGCCGGACGTCGGCCGAGATCCCGGGATCGGCGACGTCGATCGCCTCCTCGAGGGGCCGTGCAAAGGTAAAGAGACGGCGGACGGCGCGGCGGCGAGCCCAGTCGCGCGCTTTGTTGATTGCGATCCGCGAGATCCAGAGCCGAAACGGCCGTTCGCCGTCATAGCTGCGCAGCGCGGCGAAGGCCGCGATGAAGCTCTGCTGGGTAAGGTCTAGAGCGGCATCCGCGTCTCCGGTATGACCGCGCAGCAGGCGAAAGATGCTCTCCCGGTGGCGCCGCATCAACTCGCTATAGGCCGGCTGTCGCCCACCCAGCGCAAGCGCAGCGAGCTCGCCGTCCGAGCAGGCGGCGAGATCAAGGCTCACGGTTCCTTGGCCGTGAGCGCCTTTACGACGGCCGCATCAAATTTGGCGGCTTGGTCGGGTTTCAGGACCGCTCGCATGGCGAAGATGTGCTCGAGCGTTTCCTTCTGAAGCTGACCCATCGCCTGATGCGACCGATCGACTGCTGCGCCCACCGCGGGACCATAGCCATGTTCGGCCTGGATGGCGTCGGCGAGCCGCGCATTGTCCGCCCGCAGTTCGAGCTCCAGCGCCTGTTTGCGGACTGCGAAACGGCGTTCGATTTCGTCCATGCGCGCTTGTTGCGCACTATCGAGGTCGAGCTCGTGGTGGAGCAGTGCATGCAGTTCAGTTTCGACCGGGGTTGGCGGCACGATGAACGCCCGACCAAGGAAGGCGCCGACAATCGCGGCCAGGAAGGCGATCACAGCAATCAGCAGGAGGCGACGGCGATCGGTCATTCGCTCGTCCCGAGCAGCGTCGAGGGCGCCAGGGCCGGCGGCGCGCCGAAAGGCGCGATCGATGCCACCCGAGTCTCGCGCGCCGGTATGACGGAGCCCAGAAGTCCGACGGAAAGGGCCACACCGGCGGCGATCCCGAAGACGGCTCCCGACAAAGGCGCGCCATGCCGGCGCTGGTAGGCAAGCGCGTCGATCACAGCGCCGTCGATCGTCTCCAAACGCGGATCGACCGGAAGCTCTCTTAAGCAGCTCAGTGCTGTATCAACGTCCATCATCTCGCTACTCCCACCCCTGCGACTGGATTTACGCATCGTAGCGAAAAATCCCTCATCGCCAATCGAGCGGGCATCGATGAGGGGTCGGCACCTGATCTGCGTAATGCTCATCGAACGCGAAGGAGATGTTCGATGAAGACCAAGACCCTACTCGCCGCCGCGCTCGCGGCCCTTTCACTCGGTGTGTCGGCGCCGGCACTGGCGCATCCCAAGCTCGTGAGCTCATCGCCTGCCGCGACCGCGACCGTGGCCGCGACAAACCGGCTCACCTTGACGTTCAGCGAGCGTTTGATGCCGCAATTGTCCGGCATCGACCTTGCGATGACTGGCATGCCCGGAATGGCCAATCATGCCCCGATGAAGATTGGCGGTGTGCAGACCACCGTTGGGGAAGATGGCAAGACGCTGATCGCAGCTTTGCCGCGTCCGCTCGCCGCCGGCACTTACAAGCTGGATTGGCACGTCGTCTCGGTCGACACCCACCGCATCGCTGGTAGCCTGACCTTCACGGTTCGTTAAATGGCGGACTGGCCGCTCATTGCGATCCGTTGGGCGCTCTATGCGGATCTCGGGCTGCTGTTCGGATTGCTCCTCTTCACGCTCTACGCCCTGGCTGGCGAAGAGCGTGAAAGGTTGCTGCGCCTCCGCGGGTGGACGATGGCGCTGGCGGTGCTGGGCGTGCTGCTGAGCGCTTATGGTTTCCTGCAGTCCGCTGCTGCCATGCTTGGGACAGGTATCGAGGGTGTCGATCGTGTCAGCGCGCTGATGCTGCTCACGGAGACAAGTGTTGGATGGGCGCTGCTCGCGCGCCTAGCGGTCCTGACCATCTTAGGCATTGCTGCCTTGACCCCTGTCTTGCGCCGGATGGCTGGGCTCGTGCTCCTGACCTTTCTTGCCGCCACAGCTGTCGCGAGCCTCGCCTGGTCAGGCCACGGTGCTGCCACCGAGGGACCAGCGGGGATGGTCCATTTGGTCAGCGACATTATTCATCTGCTGGCTGCTGCAGCCTGGATCGGCGCCTTGGGCGCCTTCGTCCTTATCGTATCGCGGCGGCCTCAAACACCCGAAACCCTCAACGCGGCGCATCGCGCGCTCGCCAGCTTTGCGACAGTCGGAGCGATCATTGTGGGCTTGATCGTAGCGACCGGGCTGGTGAACAGCTATCTTCTGGTCGGCCCACGAAATGTGTTGAGGCTTGCAGAGAGCGACTACGGCCTCCTCCTCCTCATCAAGCTCACCTTGTTTGCCATCATGCTAGGGTTGGCGGCGGGCAATCGGTTTCGGCTAACACCCGCGCTTGGTAAAGCGATTGGTAGAGATGGCACCGCAGCGGCCGTGGCGCGCTTGAAACGCAGTCTGTGGATCGAAACCTGCGCCGGCATCCTGATCCTCGGACTGGTTGCCTGGCTAGGAACGCTGCCGCCGCCAGCTTCAGGAGGATCGTAGAAACGGGTCTTGACCCTGACATAATGTCAGACCCTATATCGGCATGCGTCGGAAAGGAGACGGTTTATGACCGATTTGAAGAACGCGGCGCATGGAGGTCAAGGTTGTTGTGGAGACCATGCGCGTCACGCGCACGGCGAAGGCATGAAGACAGAGGTCAAGGATCCGGTCTGCGGGATGACCGTCGATCCGGCAAAGACGCCGCACCACGCTGTCCACCAACACCACGATTATCATTTCTGTAGTGCCGGTTGCCTCGCAAAATTCGAGGCGGATCCGGCGCACTATCTCGCTGCCGAACCGCCCGCGCCAGTCGAGGCCGCCCCGGGAACGATCTGGACCTGCCCGATGCATCCGGAGATCCGGCAGGATCATCCGGGCGCCTGTCCGATCTGCGGCATGGCGCTCGAGCCGGAGATCGCCACCGCCGAGGCCGGGCCGAGTGCCGAACTTGTCGATATGACACGCCGCTTCTGGATCGGCTTGGCGCTTACGATCCCGGTACTCGTGCTCGAGATGGGCGGCCATCTCTTTCCGGCCCTCCATCACCTCGTCTCCGAACGCGCCTCCACGTGGATTCAGCTCCTTTTGGCGACGCCCGTCGTGCTGTGGGGCGGTTGGCCCTTCTTCGAGCGCGGCTGGATGTCGCTCAAGACGCGTCATCTCAACATGTTCACCTTGATCGCGATGGGAACGGGCGTCGCCTGGGCCTACAGCCTGGTGGCGACGCTCGCGCCCGGCATCTTCCCGGCCGCCTTCCGCGAGAACGGCACGGTCGCGGTCTACTTTGAGGCCGCCGCCGTCATCACGGTGCTGGTACTGCTCGGCCAGGTCCTCGAACTCAGGGCGCGTGAGCGCACCTCCGGCGCCATCAAGGCGCTGCTCAATCTCGCGCCCAAGACCGCTCGGCGGCTCGCAGCGGACGGGCATGAGGAAGAAGTTTCCCTTGACCTGATTGCCGTCGGTGACCGGCTGCGCGTGCGGCCGGGCGAGAAGGTCCCGGTCGACGGCGTGATCGAGGAGGGTCGTTCGGCCATCGACGAGTCCATGGTGACGGGTGAATCCATGCCCGTCGCCAAGGAGGTGGACGCCGCCGTTATTGGCGGCACGCTCAACCAGAGCGGCGCTCTCGTGATCCGCGCCGAACGAATCGGCCGCGACACCATGCTCGCGCGGATAGTCCAGATGGTCGCGGAAGCGCAGCGCTCGCGTGCGCCGATCCAGCGGCTAGCCGACCAGGTCGCAGGGTGGTTCGTACCGGCGGTGCTTGGCGTCGCGGTGCTGGCTTTTGTCGCGTGGGGCGTCTGGGGACCCGAGCCGCGGCTCGCCCATGGGCTGATCGCCGCAGTCGCAGTGCTCATCATCGCCTGCCCGTGTGCGCTTGGACTTGCGACGCCGATGTCGATCATGGTTGGCGTTGGGCGGGGTGCTGGACTTGGTGTGCTGATCAAGAACGCCGAGGCGCTGGAACGCCTTGAGAAGGTCGAGACGCTGATCGTCGACAAGACCGGAACGCTGACGGAAGGAAAGCCGTCGGTCACCCGGATCGTTACCGCGGAAGGCGTCGAGGAGGGAGAAGTGTTGCGCCTGGCGGCGGCGGTCGAGCGCGCCTCGGAGCATCCGCTGGCGCTGGCGGTGGTAGCGGCGGCGACGGGGCGAGGGATCAGCATTCCAGCGGTCTCGGATTTCGACGCACCGACCGGCAGAGGCGCGATTGGAACCGTCGAGAACCGGCGCGTGACGCTCGGCAACGCGCGCATCATGCGCGAAAGCGGCATTGATCTGGCGGCGATGGAAGCGGCGGCCGACGATCTGCGCCGCGACGGCGCTACCGCCATCTTCGTAGGCTTCGACGATCGCGTCGCGGGCGTGCTCGCAATTGCCGATCCGATCAAGGCGACGACGCCCGACGCTCTCGCAGGGCTGCGTGCGGCCGGGATCAAGGTGGTGATGCTCACGGGCGACAACCGCACGACTGCCGAGGCCGTCGCGCGCAAGCTGGGCATCGACGCGGTCGAGGCCGAGGTGCTGCCCGACCAGAAGAGCGCAGTGGTCGAACGGCTGAAGCGCGAGGGCCAGGTCGTCGCGATGGCGGGCGACGGCGTCAATGACGCCCCGGCGCTCGCCGCCGCCGATGTCGGCATCGCCATGGGTTCGGGGACCGACGTTGCGATCGAGAGCGCGGGCGTGACTCTCTTGAAGGGTGATCTCACCGGCATCGTGCGAGCGCGAAGGCTGAGCGAGGCGACCATGTCCAACATTCGCCAGAATCTGTTCTTCGCCTTCATCTACAACGCAGCTGGCGTGCCGGTCGCAGCGGGCGTGCTCTATCCCGTCTTCGGAATATTGCTCTCGCCGATCATCGCAGCCGCCGCGATGGCCTTGTCGTCGGTCAGCGTGGTCGGCAATGCGCTTAGGCTCAACAGAGTGACGCTATAAACATCTGCCCAGCTGAAGGAGAGATATGCCATGCCATAGTGGTGGGGGAATGTCGGTTCCCGCCTCACGCATAGGCAGTGAAATTCCTCTTCTACTCTTCTCCTGACAAAGACGAAGCAACCAGTGCTAGCGGCTAAGATCCACAATAGGCGGCGGCGGTGCGTCGCCAAGGCCAACATCTAGCGCGCTGCCGTTTCTGATACGACCGGCAACGAGCTGGCGGGTCGATTCCCCGATGGAAACGACCATACGTGCGCTTTCTCCGCGCTCGCGGGCAGTCTGCATGGCAGCATCGACGATGCCCTGTGCCGCTGCCAACCGGCTGTCGGCCATATTGTTTTCGGGGGAGTTCTTCAGGAATGCGGCAGCAAGCCGTTCCTGCCCGGGCGCATGGCCTGGGGGGAGGATCGGTCGCTCCAGCGCCCGAACCGCACGCTGAAGCTGTACCGGCTGCTGGGCATTGATCTGCACGCCCAAGGCCGCCCCGATCTCCCGCACGCGCTCCAGCGGTGTTTGCTCGGCGGAAATGACCGCATCGACCTGTCTGACCCCCAGGTAGGTCAGGAGATGGGATTGATAGACCGGCCCCTTGGCGTGTCGGACATAGGCCAGTTCGGTGCGCGCGGCGGCAATCTTCTCTGACGGCGCATCCTGCCCGATCAGCGCCCTCAGACGCTCACCAGCCTGCTGGCGAGCGGGCGGAAGATACCGTTCCAGTTCCTCGCGCACCTTGTTCAAGGTGATGCGGTAACGCTGGGCTGTCGGAGGCGCGCGCTGGGGGAGCAAGGCGATCCCATGCGCGCCTATGCGCGCTTCCGGCGCAGCGTCACGCTGAACCGCAGCAGCAGCGAGCACGGATGCCATCGCGCGATGATCGCCCGTCAGGAAGCCATGTCGCGACGCATCCATCCAGAGTGTCTTATCGATCGAGGCGATGCGAATGGGATGGCCTGCCTCGCGCGCGATATGGGCGGCATGGTGGCGCATGGTGCGTCCATTGCCTTCGCGGAAAGGGTGAATGGCGTTGAGTTCGTTGATGTGGTTGCCAAGGCGGTCGAAAAACTCGTCACGTGCGATGCCGCGGAAGCCATTCTTCGCCGCCATGTCGGCGAACAGCTTTTCGAGTTCGCGGGCGATATAGAGGGGGGCGGCGAAGCTCGATCCGCCCTTCGCGATGATGACGCTGCGATCCTCGCCTGCCCAATCGTAGAGGTCCTGAAACAGATGCTTGTGTAGCGTTCGATAGCCATCGGCCGAACCGGGGAACGTCTGGCGAGCGACCTGTGCGCCGCGCGCCATCGTCAACCGACGCTCGGCTTCATTGAGCGTGGCATCGTCGGTAATTCCAAGCCGGTTCCGCAATATGTCGGTGCCGGGATAGGTGTAAGGGTCGTCGGCCAATGTCAGCCTGCAACAGAGTGCATTCCCGGCTTGTAGAGGCCGAGAATGATCGAGGCCATCAGCGAGGGCGGGACGCCCTCGTCGAGCATTACGGCGAACATCGCATCGTCGCCATCGGTGGGCGTCATGTCCTCGATGACCAGATTGGCGCGCGCATCGGCAACGTCCTCTCGCCACAATGCGACCTGCTCGGGCGTGCCGCGCTCGAAGTCCATGCCTCGAACACGCTCGCGAAATACCTCAAGGTTGATCTGCGCCATCCCGTTCATCCTTTTCCCCGTTAACCCTACTCTGCCTATCGTGATTCCTCAACAAATCACTTGGTCGAGCGGTTGCGCAGCCGGGAAGATATGTCAGCCCCCCGGCTGCCGATCTGGACGGATAAGTTTCAGTATTCATTCGATAACATGATCGTCAGAACGCGCTTGGTGCGTTGCGCGTCCCACGGTGCATCACTGCCGAAGTCCAGATTTGGCTCATAATAGATCCTATGCAGGCCGGATCGGCTATGCCGTTGTTCCGTCAGAGCCCGATTCAAAAGTTTCTCAGGCGTAGCAATACCTTGCGGTTCTGCGGATGAGCATGCGGATAGAAGCGATCATAGCCCAGGCGGTTGAAGAGGCGATGGTCGCTTCCCAGTCCTTT
>Ga0180008_1000554_pt1 | contig 30451 bp, 21 predicted proteins | sample MM_PW_MetaG_FD_121121 | JGI IMG/M metagenome (GOLD analysis project Ga0180008, IMG submission 121121) | Groundwater microbial communities from the Aspo Hard Rock Laboratory (HRL) deep subsurface site, Sweden - MM_PW_MetaG | ecosystem: Environmental > Aquatic > Deep subsurface > Groundwater... | reverse complement strand
GACACCCGGTTGGGTGCAGCAGTACCAGCAGATGTCCCCGGGGCATTTTGCCGGGCAGGTCCGCTACCTCGACTTGCAGGGGGTGCAGGTGTACGAAGAGTGCATGAACACCCGCGTCGAGCAGCACTTCAACGCGCCGCCAGGTTCTCTGGCCTTCTGTTTCGACGGCAGCGACAACGCGCTGTACCTGCTCAATGGCGAAAGCCGCAACACCTGGATCACCCCGGAAAACTACCGCGAAGTGGCAGTGGTGTTCGGCCCGCAGTTCGTGCAACGCCATGGCCTGGATGTGGCACGGCTCGAAGGCCTGTTCATGGCACCGTTGACCTGCCAACAGAACGCGCTGTTCAGCCGCTGGCTCAGTGGCACCCTGACGCGCCTGTCCAGCGTGATCGACCCGATCAGCCGCGATGCCCTCACCCGGCAACTGCTGGACGATTGCCTGTTTATCCTCGACAACGCCTGCGTATGCCTGGACCGCCCCTCATTGCAGCGACGTAGCGCAGAACGCCAACTGATGGCACGTATTGGCGCGTGGGCGGCGGATGCGCCGGATGAAACCGTCAACCTGCTGCAACTGGCGCAGATTGCCGGTGTGCCGCTGCGCCAGTTGCAGCAGGGCTTCAAGACCTACACCGGGATGAGCCCGGCACAGTGGTTGCGCCTGCGCCGGTTGAACGGCGCGCGGCGCGAGTTGTTGAGTTCAACCCAGAGCACGGTGGCCGAGGTGGCGATGAATTGGTCGTTCTGGCATTTGGGGCGGTTTTCCAACAGCTACCGAGAGCTGTTCAAGGAACTGCCCAGCGAGACCCGCAAACGTCACTGCTGAACTGCAACCCTCTGCAGGAGCCGGCAAGCCGGCTCCTGCAGAGGGTTGCATTGCATCTGAGGGGCAGCGAGCACTTGTAAAGGCGTGCACTTATGCCTAGCTTATGCGCCCCCGCCCCGCGCTTTAAGGCCTCGCCCCCATGGTTGTGCGTTTTCGTCCCGTCGTCACCTCACGTTTGGCCCTCGGCCTGCTGCTCAGCGGCGGTATCGGCAACAGCCTGGCAGCTGAGCTTGAACTGCCAGCGCTGAACATCCAGGGCCAGGATCAGTCCGGTTATCGCGCGCAAAGCGCCTCAGTCGGTGGCTTCGACGAAGCACCGCTGCTCGATACCCCGGCCTCGATCACGGTGATCAATGCCGCGCTGATCAAGGACCAGCAGGCACGCCTGCTCAGTGAAGTGCTGCGCAACGATGCCTCGGTGGGCGAAAGCTACGCGCCGATCGGCTACTACGAAAACTTCGTGGTGCGGGGGTTTTCCCTGAATGCTGCCAGCAGTTACAAGATCAACGGCCGCACCATCACCGGCGAGCAGAACGTGGCCCTGGAAAACAAGCAACGGGTGGAGTTGCTCAAGGGCCTGGCGGGCTTGCAAAGCGGGATCTCCGAGCCCAGTGGTGTGATCAACTACGTGACCAAGCGCCCGGAAGATGTGCGCTCGGTCACGGTCGCCACCGATGATCGCGGCAGCGGCTATATCGCCACTGATGTCGGCGGCTGGTTTGGCAGCGAACAGCAGTTCGGCCTGCGCGCCAACGTCGCCCATGAAGACCTCAATTCCTATGTCGAACACGCCAATGGCCAGCGCGATTTTGTGTCCCTGGCGTTCGACTGGAACATCAGCCCCGACGCCGTGCTGCAACTGGATGCCGAATACCAGGACAAGCAACAGCGCTCGGTGCCCGGCTACCAGTTGCTTGGCGGCACCGCAGTGCCCCATGACGCCTCGCCGAAAAAACTGCTCGGCCACCAGAGTGGCTCCAAGCAGGTGAGCATCGACTCGCTGAACCTCAACGGCAAGTTCGAGTACCGCTTCAGTGACCAGTGGAAAGGCAACATCAGCGCCGCCCGCAGCAAGGTAGTGATTGACGACTACAGCTCGTTTGCCTGGGGTTGCTACGGCTCCGCCAGTTGCACAGGCGTCAAGGTGCCGAACTACTTCAGCCCGGAAGGCAACTACGACATTGCTGACTACCGCAGCCCCGACGACACCCGGCGCAACGATGAAATCCAGGCGGCAATGACCGGGCTGTTCGACACCGCAGGAATAGGCCATGAACTGACCTTCGGCACCAGCGCGTTCCGCCGGGTGATCGACAAGCGCAAGTCAGTCAACGAGTACCTCGGCACCGCCAATATCGATCAGGACCCGCCAACCTTCCCGCCTACCGACAAGCCGTTGAACGACCGTCACCGACGCCTCGACAGCCGTCAGTACGGCCTGTTCGTCACCGACCGCATCAGCTTCAACGAGCAATGGCAAACCGTGCTCGGTGGCCGCCAAGTGCGCCTGGATGAAAAAGCCTTCGATCAAGGTGGCGTACAGGAGCGTCACACCCAGCAGTACGAGTTCCTGCCCAATGCCGCGCTGATCTACAAGCCGATGGACAACCTGTCGCTGTACACCAGCTACAGCAAAGGCCTGTCCCTGGGCGGCGAAGCGCCGTGGTATGCGAGCAATGATGGGGAGATCCTCGCCCCGACTGTCTCGCGCCAGATCGAAGCCGGGGTGAAATACGACTGGCGCCGTATCAGCTTTGCCGCCGCCGTGTTCCAGACCCGCCAGGCCTATCAGTACGCCAAGCCCGATAGCGCAGGCGACTTCACCTACGTGCAGCAGGGCCAGCAGAAAAACACCGGGCTGGAACTGTCGGCCAATGGCTGGGCCACCGAGCGGCTGCAGATCGCGACCAGTGTGGCGGCGATTCGCGCCCGGGTCAGCGGTACTGGCACGCCGCAATACGAAGACCACCAGACGATCAACGTGCCCAAACTGCGCGCCAGTGTGTACGCCGACTACGCCCTGCCCTGGGTCAATGGCCTGGCGGTACTGGGCGGCGTGCAGTACAGCGCCAGCAAGAACGCCAACCGCACCGGCAATGTGGAGGTGGGGGATTACGCGGTGGTCAATGTCGGCAGCCGCTACACCACCAAGGTCGACGGCTATGAAACGGTGTTGCGCCTGAGCGTCGACAACCTGTTCGACAAGCGCTACTGGCGTGACGCGGGCGAATACATGGGCGATGACTATCTGTTCCAGGGCGCGCCATTGACCGCACGCCTGAGTGCCTCAGTCAACTTCTGACCCCACCCCATCCACGGTAGGCGCTGGCTTGCCAGCGATGGCGGTGGGTCAGTCGCAGACAATTTGGCTGACCTCCCGCTATCGCCCGCAAGCCGACTCCTACAGTGGGGGGCAATTGTCTGGGTTACTTGGGCATCTTGCGAAAGCCCACTGCCAAGCGGTTCCAGCTGTTGATGGTAGCGATGGCCACGCTCAGGTCAACTTGTTCGGCGGCGCTGAACTCGGCCTTGAGCAATGCGTAATCTTCATCCGAGGCGTGGGTCTGGCTGATCAATGTCAGGCTTTCGGCCCAGGCCAGGGCTGCACGCTCGCGCGGGGTGAAGAACGGCGTTTCGCGCCAGGCCGAGACGGTGTACAGACGACGCTCGGTCTCGCCGCCCTTGCGGGCATCGGCGGTGTGCATGTCCAGGCAGAAGGCGCAGCCGTTGATCTGTGAGACCCGCAGGCGCACCAGTTCCAGCAGGGGCAGTTCGATGGACAATTTGCCGACGGCAGCTTCCAGGGCCAGCATGGCTTTCATGGCGTCAGGGGAAGCAGTGTAGAAATCGATGCGGGCAGACATGGTGTTACTCCAGGACAGTAGGAATTGGTGCCCAGCTTAATCACCCCACTGCCCTGCACAAATAGCCAATCCCGGCGAAGAACAGGTAGCCAATGCCCGGTGGTTCAGGCCCGGCTGCGCAGCCAATGCAAGAAGCCCTTTTTCACGGGCACGATCGGCGCGTCCTGGATCAGGTGCTGGGCGGCGTGCAGGCGGAAGTCCAGGAGGTTCTGCATCGCCTCGCTGATATCGTGGCGCGCATCCAGGCACGGCTTGAGGTATTCCTTTTCGATGCGGTAGAGGGTGCAGTAGGTCTTGGCCACAAAATCCGCCGGTACGCCCTGCTCCTCGAGGATCCCGGCTTCGCCGATCACTTCCCCCGGCCCCATGCGTGCGGCTTCGAACGTATTGGCAGCCTTGATGAGCATCACCGAAACCACCCCGGACTCAATGATGAACAGGTGATCGCTGGCTTCCCCCGCCGGCAGGATCATCTCGCCGGCGCGAAAGCTGTGCAGGGTCATGTTCTGGCTGAAGGTCTCCTTCTCTTCCTGGCGCAGGGTCGAGAAGATATTCGAGCTTTCCAGCAATGCCCGTGCTCGCGATGTCGTCGGCGAAGTCGGGCTTTCGGCACTCGACAGCAGGCTCACGCCGGCCGCCTGCAAATGCCGGTAGGCCAGGTCATACAGCTGATTGCGCACCTCGCGTTTAAGGCCCATGGCCGGCACGAAACCGCTGATTTCATATTCCACGCCGCCGCCCGTGGAGGTCTTGAACGCCACGCTTGGCGCCGGGGTGACCAGCAATTGCCGGCAGCCTTGCATGGCACGCTCCAGGGCCTCAAGCACTGTTTGTGGACGCGCATGGGGGCTGACCTGCAGGCTCACTGCCAGGCCGAACATATCGGCCGGGCGCGAGAAATTGATGATCTTGGCCTTGGCCGCCAGCGAGTTGGGGATCACCGCCATGCTGCCCTGGGAGGTTTGCAGGCGCGTGGCGCGCCAGTCGATATCCGTCACCCGGCCTTCGGTGCCGTCGATGGAGATCCAGTCATCCAGTTGGTAGGGCTTGGTGGTGTTGAGCACGATCCCGGAGAACACGTCGCTCAAGGTGCTTTGCAACGCCAGGCCGACGATGATTGCCACCGCGCCGGACGTCGCCAGTACCCCCTTGACCGGCAGGTCGAGCACGTAGGCCATGGCGGCGATGATCGCGATCAGGAAGATCACCGCGCCCATCAGGTCTTGCAGCAACCGCCCGGTATGGCCGACCCGTTGCATCATCAAGGCCCCGAGCAACACCGTCAGGGTGCGTGCGGCAAATAGCCACCAGCCGATCTGCAAGGCCGTGGCGGCCATGTGCAATGGCGTGTTGCCAGCATAAGGCGCGATTTGCATGGGGTTCATGCCGTCGTTGAACAGCACCGCGCTGTAGGCAGCAAAAAGCACCAGGCGGGTGGCCAGTTTCCAATTGCCGGAGTTGGCAGAAAACAGACGCCAGACGACGATATCGATAAGGATCAGCGCCAGGGCGCAGAGCATCGGGTGATCGGAGATAAAAGACAGCATCCAGACGACTCCAGGGCGAATGCCGTGAAGATCGCACGAAATGGGGTTGGCGGGTATAGGTTCCAACGAACGAAGCGAAAACCCTGTAGGAACTGTCTCGCCCGGCGAGGCTGCGATAGCGGTGGGTCGTCTGCGCTACCTGCTGGGCCTTGGTATAACGTTCGATCAGCCGTTGGGGCATGGGGGTTTCCTCCTTTCACGGGCAACCGCCATCCTTGGCCGGTCAACCGGCCTGGCTGTCAGGTTGGGTAAGTCGGGGCGCTGCGCAGGCCTGTCAGCCGTGCATCTGGCCGAACTGGCCGGACTGGAAGTCGACAAAGGCCTGGTGAATCTCTTGCTCGGTGTTCATCACGAACGGCCCGTGGCCAACAATCGGCTCGTCGATAGGGTCACCGCTGAGTAGCAAGACCATGGCATCGTCATTGGACTCCAGGCTGATCTGCTTGCCGTCGCGCTCAAACAACACCAGTTGCCCTTCGCGTGCCAGCTCACTGCCGTTGACTTGCACGGTGCCCTTGAGCACCACCAGCGCGGTGTTGCGCCCGGCGTGCAGGTCCAGGGTCACCGCCTTGGCGCCATTGAGCCGCAGGTCCCACACGTCAATTGGCGTGAAGGTCCGCGCCGGGCCAGTTTGACCGGCGAACTCACCGGCAATCAGGCGCAGGCTGCCGGCGCCATTGGCCAGGGGCAACGACGGGATATCCCCGTCGAGGATGGTCTGGTAGCCGGCGTCGCTCATTTTGTCCTTGGCAGGCAGGTTGACCCACAGCTGCACCATTTCCAGGGCGCCACCGCGTTTGGCGAACGCTTCGGAATGGAACTCTTCATGCAGGATCCCTTTGGCTGCCGTCATCCACTGCACGTCGCCCGGGCCGATGGTGCCGCCTGCTCCAGTGGAGTCGCGGTGCTCCACTTCCCCCTTGTAGACGATGGTCACGGTTTCAAAACCGCGATGCGGGTGTTGGCCCACGCCACGTCGCTGCGTAGTGGGGGGGAAATCCGCCGGGCCGGCGTGATCCAGCAGCAGGAACGGGCTGATGTGCTTGCCCATGGTGTCGTAGGAAAACAGGGTGCGAACCGGAAAACCGTCGCCTACCCAGTGGCCCCGTGGGCTGGTGTAGATACCAATGATGTTTTTCATGGTGTTTCTCCTAATCAGTGCATGGATACACCTTAAATCCGTTACCTTTATTGCACTAGATGGCAAAAACGACCCTTAGCGTTCTATTTGGAGAACGATGGTGGAAGACCTCAATACCCTCTACTACTTCACCCAAGTGGTCGAACACGGCGGTTTCGCCGCCGCCGGACGGGCCCTGGACATGCCCAAGTCCAAGCTCAGCCGGCGCATCAGCGAGCTGGAGGAGCGCCTGGGCGTGCGCCTGATCAACCGCACCAGCCGCCATTGCTCCCTGACCGAGATCGGCCAGGCCTATTACCAACGCTGCCTGGCGATGCGTATCGAAGCCGAAAGCGCCGCCGAAGTGATCGAACGCAACCGCTCCGAACCCCAGGGTATCGTGCGCATAAGCTGCCCCACCGCCCTGCTCAACTCCTGGGTCGGGCCGATGCTCACGCGCTTTATGCTGCAGTACCCGTTGGTGGAGTTGCATATCGAGAGCACCAACCGCCGCGTCGATGTGGTCCACGAGGGCTTTGACATCGCCCTGCGTATCCGCTTTCCGCCACTGGAAAGCAGCGAATTAGTGATGAAGGTGCTGGGCAACAGCACCCAATGCCTGGTGGGTAGCCCGCAGTTGCTGGCGCGCATGTCCAGCCCTGCACTGCCGGCCGACCTCCATGGGCTGCCGAGCCTGCATTGGGGCTCGGCGCAACGTGAATACCAATGGGAGTTGTTTGGCAGCCATGGCGCCAGCGCGGTGATCCGCCATGTACCACGCATGGTCACCGATGACTTGCCGGCCCTGTGTCACGCGGCAAAGGCCGGCATCGGCGTGGTGCACCTGCCCAGTGCAGTGGTGCGCGACGACATTGCGGCCGGGCGCCTGGTCAACCTGGTCCCCGGCTGGGCACCGCGCACCGGGAGTGTCCATGCGGTATTCCCCTCGCGCCGGGGCTTGTTGCCGTCAGTACGGGCCCTGATCGACTTCCTCGGTGTGGCGTTCGGGCAGAGCGATATGGTGTAGCTCACAAGGACAACATTTCCCCCCTTGGCCCCGTAGGCGCTGGCGTGCCAGCGATCGCGGGCTGCCTGCTGCCGCATCGCTGACTGAACCGCCGTTATCACTGCCAAGCCAGCGCCTACAAAGGAGCGGCCAGCCACATACCGAAGATGAAGAGAAGCTGGATTAAATTATATTTCGGTCATAATATGCGAATTAATATTACGACCGTAATTTTTTAATTCCCCGCATCAACAGGAGCCTGAAATGAGCCCACGCCCTCTCCTCCAAAGCCTTTTCCCGCCCCTGGCCCTGTTGCTCCTGCTCAGCGGCTGCAACAGCCAGGCCGACCCCACTGCCGAGGCTGCCGTCCCGCGTGCGGTGCTGGCGGCCAAGGTCGAAGCCGCCGCCAGCCAGCAGAATGCCTATACCGGGGTGGTGGCGGCCCGTACCGAAAGTGACCTGGGGTTTCGGGTCAGCGGCAAGGTGATCGAGCGCAAGGTCGATCCCGGCCAGCATGTATCCCGCGGCGACGCCCTGCTGGTCCTGGATATCGGTGACTTCGAGCTCGCTCTGCGTTCGGCGAAAAACCGTGTCAACGCCGCCCAGGCGCAACTGCGCCAGCGCCGTGATGACGCCCAGCGCTACCAACGCCTGACCAGCACCGGCGCGGTGTCACGGCAGATTTTCGACCAGTCCGCCACTAACCTGCAGGTTGCCCAAGCGCAGCTCACCGCCGCGCAGTCGGATGCCAGCCAGATCGAAAACCGCCGTACCTACTCGGTACTCAGGGCCGATGGCGATGGGGTGATCACCGATGTGCAGGTGCAGCGCGGGCAGGTGGTGGCCGAAGGGCAGGTCGTCGCGCGCCTGGCCCACGACGGGGCGCGGGAAGCCATCATCCACCTGCCGGAAAACCAACGCGACCATGCCTCGCAAAAAGCCCTGGCCCTGCCATTCGGCGCGCCGGACCAGGCCATCAACGCGACCTTGCGCGAATTGTCTGCCAGCGCCGATCCCGTCACCCGCACCTATCGCGCGCGCTATGTCTTGCACGGCACGGTTGAGCGTCTGGCCCTCGGTTCCACCATCACCCTGCGCCTGCAAGGCAACGGCCAGCCGCCACAGACCCGCGTGCCGATTGGCGCCCTGCAGGATACCGGCAACGGGACCGGGGTCTGGCTGATTGGCGCAGACGACAAGGTCAGCTTCGCCCCCGTCACCGTGGCCAGCCTGGGCCAGGAAGAGGCCCTGCTTTCCAGTGGCGTCAGCCCCGACCAACTGATCGTCGCCCTCGGCGCGCACCTGCTGCATCAGGGTGACAGCGTGCGCCTGTTGCCCGCCCAGGCACTGACCCTCAATCGTCGCCAGGAACCTTGAGCATGCATGGCCTCAACCTCTCCGCACTGGCGGTCAAGCACCGCGCTGTCACGCTGTTCCTGATCCTCGCGATCCTCGCGGCCGGGATTTACGCCTTCGACAAACTGGGGCGCGCCGAAGACCCGTTGTTCACCGTCAAGGTCATGACCATCACCGCCGCCTGGCCCGGCGCCACGGCCCAGGAGATGCAGGAGCAAGTGGCCGACCGCCTGGAAAAGCGCCTGCAGGAACTGGACGACTATGACCGCGTCGAAACCATCGCCCAGCCGGGTTTTGTGTCGATGCGCATGACCTTCCTCGAATCCACGCGCCCCAATGAAATCCAGGACCGGTTCTACCAGACCCGCAAAAAGCTCAGCGACGAAGCCGCCAGGCTGCCCAAGGGCGTGATCGGGCCGTTCTTCAACGATGAATATTCCGATGTGTACTTCGCCCTGTACGCTCTGGAAGCCGAACACCTGCCCCATCGCCAACAAGTGCAGATGGCCGAAGCGATGCGCCAGGATTTTCTCAGGCTGCCAGGGGTAAAGAAGGTCAATATCCTCGGTGAACAAGCACAACGGGTGTTCGTCGAGTTTTCCTATGAACGCCTGGCGACCCTGGGAATCAAGCCCGAACAGATCTTCGCCGCCCTCGCCGCACAAAACGCCGTGGCACCCTCGGGGTTTGTCGAAACGGCCGGCGCCCGCGCCTATATCCGTATTGACGGCGCCTTTGACAGCCTGGCGCTGATTGAAAACGTACCGCTGCCGGTGGACGGCAAGGTATTGCGCATCGCTGATGTCGCCACCGTCAGTCGTGGTTATGAAGACCCGCCCAGCTACCGCATCCGCCACCAGGGCGATCCCGCCTTGATGCTCGGCATCATCATGGAAAAACACTGGAACGGCCTGGACCTGGACAAGGGCCTCAAGGCCCTGGAAGACAAAATCCAGGCGGACCTGCCCCTGGGCGTCACCTTTGCGAAAGTCTCCGACCAGGCGAAAAACATTCGCCTGGCGGTCAATGAATTCATGCTCAAATTCTTCGTCGCCCTGGCCGTGGTGATGGTCATCAGCCTGTTGGCCCTGGGCTTTCGTGTCGGTTTGGTGGTGGCGGCAGCGGTGCCGCTGACCCTGTCCATCGTGTTCGTGATCATGCTGCTGACTGGCCGCGAATTTGACCGTATCACCCTCGGAGCACTGATCATTTCCCTGGGCCTGCTGGTGGACGACGCGATCATCGCCATTGAGATGATGGTGGTGAAACTCGAAGAAGGCTTCGACCGCATCCACGCCGCCACCTTCGCCTGGAGCTCCACCGCCGCGCCGATGCTGACCGGCACCCTGGTGACCATCATCGGCTTTCTGCCAGTGGGTTTCGCCCGTTCTGGCGCGGGCGAGTATGCCGGCAACATCTTCTGGATCGTCGGCTTTGCCCTGATCGCTTCGTGGTGGGTGGCAGTGGTGTTTACCCCGTACCTGGGGGTCAAGCTGCTGCCGGACATCAAGCCAGTACTCGGCGGCCATGACGCGATCTACGCCGGCCCCTGGTACCAGAAACTGCGCCGCCTGGTGCAGGCCTGTGTACGCCGGCGCTGGCTGGTGACCGGGCTGGTGGTGTCGGCGTTTGTGCTGTGCGGCGTGGGCATGGGCGTGGTGAAGAAGCAGTTCTTCCCCAACTCCGACCGCTCGGAACTGATCCTGGAGGTGTACATGCCACCGGGCAGCGCCTTCAAAAACACCGAGGCGGTGGCAGCGCAACTGGAAAAGGCACTGCTGCAAGAACCGCAGGCCCGCCTGGTCGACACCTACGTGGGCGGCGGTGCGCCGCGGTTTTTTCTTTCCCTGAACCCCGAGTTGCCCGACCCGGCGTTCGCCAAGCTGATCGTGCAAACCCCCGACGCCCAGGCCCGGGACGCCTTGAAACTGCGCATGCGCGAGCGTATTGCCGGCGGTGAATTCCCCGCCGCGCGGGTGCGGGTCACACAATTGCTGTTCGGCCCGCCGGTGCCCTTCCCGGTGGTGTTTCGCGTGTCTGGCCCCGACTTGAACCGGTTGCGCAGCCTGTCCGAAGAGGTACGCCAAGTGGTTGCCGCCAACCGCCTGGCCAAGGACGCGTTCCTCGACTGGGGCGAACGCAGCAGCGGTTATCGGCTGGTGCTGGATCAGGATCGCCTGCGCCTGCTGGGCTTCACCCCCAACGAGGTCAAATCCCAGCTCAATGCCCTGCTCAGCGGCAACCCCATTACCGAAGTGCGCGAAGGCAACCGTACCGTGTCTGTGGTTGCCCGGGCCCAAGGCAGCCAGCGTGAAGATCTCGGCAACCTCGACAATATGACCCTGACCAACAGCACCGGCGTGTCGGTGCCCCTGGCCCAGGTCGGGCATTTCCAGGCGGTGATGGAAGAACCGATCCTCAAGCGCCGCAACCGTGCGAGCACCTTCGAGGTGCGCGCCGACATCGTCGACGGCGTGCAACCGCCCGATGTGGAAATGGCCGTCTACAAAGACCTGCAACCACTGATCGCGCGCCTGCCGCCCGGCTACCGCGTGGACATCGGCGGCCCGGTGGAAGAAAGCGCCAAGGCCAACGTTGCCCTGGCGGCACTGTTCCCGATCATGATCCTGCTGACCCTTACGGTGATCATGTTCCAGGTGCGCTCGTTCGGCGTGATGCTCATGGTCTTCGCCACCGCCCCGCTGGGGTTGATCGGTGCAATGCCGACTTTGCTGCTGTTCGACCAGCCGTTTGGCTTCAATGCGATCCTGGGTCTGATCGGGATCGGCGGGATCCTGATGCGCAACACCCTGATCTTTACCGATCAGATCCGCCAGAACCAGGAACAGGGCATGGCGACCGGCGAAGCGATTGTCGAAGCCACCGTACGCCGCGCACGGCCAGTGATCTTGACCGCGCTGGCGGCAGCGTTGGCGTTTATTCCGTTGACCTTGTCGGTGTTCTGGTCGTCGCTGGCCTATGTGCTGATTGGCGGGGTTCTGGTGGGCACGTTGTTGACGCTGCTGTTCCTGCCGGCGTTGTGCAGCTTGGTGTTGGGACGGGACAAGGTGGGGGCGGCAATCCCCCAAACACACCGTCACCCCCTGTAGGAGCGGGCTTGCCCGCGATGGCGGCATGCCAGTCGTCGCCGATATGACTGACCCACCGCTATCACGGGCAAGCCCACACACAGAGGGCTATGTGATCGCACCCGACTCATGTCGCTGAGGAATCTGCGGTAGCGGCGGGCCAGCCAAATCTCCACTCACTGACCGGACGCCATCGCCGGCAAGCCGGCTCCTACAGGTTGAGCGCTTAGGGTTTGGCCAGTTCCATGATCATCCGGCTCAACAGGTAGATCCTCGGCGCCACGCTCTCCACCTCGGCATATTCCTCTGGCGTATGGATATTGCCGCCGACAATCCCGAACCCATCCAGTGTCGGGGTGCCGACGCCCGCCGACAGGCTGGCATCCGCCGCCCCGCCGCTGCCTTCAATCGTCAGCTTGCGGCCCAGTTCGGCGTAGATGCCCTGGGCAATCACCACCAATTTGTCGGATTCAGGCGTCTGCGGCATGGGTGGCAACCCCCGTCGCAAGGTGGTCGTGACTTGCGTTTCAGCAATCAACTTATTGGCGGAAACCCGCGCCAGATCCTTCTCGATCCGGTCAAACTCTTCCGGCAACACCGCCCGCACATCCGCCTTGGCCGTGGCCTGGTCGGGAATCACGTTAGTGCGATCACCGGCCTTGAGCACGGTGAAGTTGATGGTGGTCTTTTTCTCTTCATCCCCAAGCTTGCCCAGTTGCAGGATCTGGTGGGCCACCTCCATCGCCGCGTTGCGCCCCAGCTCCGGGGCCACGCCAGCGTGGGCGGCTTTGCCCTTGACCTCGACCACGGCAGTGGCGCTGCCCTTGCGCCAGACCACCAGGCCATCGGCTGGGCGCCCGGGTTCCAGGTTCAGGGTGACATCATGGGCCTTGGCGGTTTTGCGGATCAGTTCGGAGCCGGTCTCGGAGCCGATTTCTTCGCTGGCATCGAGCAGGAAGGTGATTTGGGCGTAGTCCGTGAAGCGCTGGTTTTGCAGCACTTTCAAGGCGTAGATCCCGGCGACGATCCCGCCCTTGTCGTCCATCACCCCAGGGCCATAGGCGCGGCCATCCTTGATATGGAAGGGCCGCTCGGCTGCCGAACCTTCCTTGAACACCGTATCCATATGCGCCATCAACAGGATTTTCGCCTTGCCCGTGCCTTTGAGGGTAGCAATCACATGGCTGTTATTGGCCGCAGCATCCGGCACCTGTTCGATGCTGAAACCCAGTTGTTTCAATTCATCGACGGCAATGTCGCGCACCTGGGTCAGGCCAGGCTTGTAGCCGGAACCCGAATCGATATTCACCAGACGCTCCAGCAACTTCAACGCCTGGGCCTTGTACTGCTCGGCATCGGCCAGGATCTGCGGGTGGGGTTCGGCGCTGAAGGCCGGCATGGAGATGCCCAGGGACAGCGCCAGGGCAGCGGACAGTACCGTGCGGTGGAGGGTGAGAGTCATGAACAGATCCTTGCTTTTTGTTAGAGAGGGAATGTCACACCCTACCTGACAATGGCCTCGTTGTTCACCCGCAAAACGGCAGGAATATATTCGGCAGGCACCACCGAAATATCCCACCCAAGCGCCGGATAAGCTCTACTTCTACGCCCTGAAAACCGCGGCAAAGTCCCTCGCCTGATCACACAGCGCAAGGGACCGCCGATGTACTTTCCAATTGATGCCCCAATCCTTGGGGCAACCTCTTGAATGCCGCCATTGGCTTTATGGGCCTGACGGCCATGGACCCAAAGACGCGGGACGTCGAAGCCGTGCTCGCCCACTTCCGACAATGCCTGAAGGAGGTGGAGCAGGTCTTCAAGGTGGGCGATGAAGTGGCGCTGGTGCGGGAAAAATCCGCGCCCAAGACGGCGCGGGTCAAGCATGAGGCCGTCGACGATGTACCGTCCTGCGCCAAAACCCCCAACGGCCAGGCCAGTGCCCACGCCGACAAAACCGCGACCCACGGCTGCCCGGTCTCCATGGTCACCGGCGAGGAACTGCTGACCCTGACCGATGGCGAGCTGGACGGCGTGCTGCCGTTGGCCTGGACGCGCCTGTATCGCACCAGCGCCGTGGAGGTGGATCGCGGGCTGGGGTTTGGCTGGAGCCACCCGTTGGCGCAGCGGCTGGTGGTGGTCGATGAGACTGTGGTGTGGACGGACCATGAGAACCGCAGCACCACCTTTCCCCTGCCCACCACTGCCCGGCCGGCTATCAGCAATAGCCTGGCCGAGGCGGCGATTTATCTGGGAGCAGCGTCGGATGAACTGATGTTGGCTCAAGGGGCACGGTTCTACCACTTTCAGAACGGTGTGCTGACGGCGATCAGCGATGCGTATGACAACCGCCTGCACATTGCCCGCGATGGGCTCGGGCGGATTCAACGCCTGGATAACGGCGCTGGCCGGGCGTTGCTGTTGCGTTATGACCGGGCGCATATCGTGGCGGTGGACTACCAGGTGTTTCGTGTTGAAAGCGAAACGGATGACACCTGGGTTACCGAGCAAAACGTCGTTTCCTACCGTTATGACGAGCACTGGCGTCTGGTTGAGGCGACCAATGCCGTCGGAGAAAGCGAACGTTATCAGTACGACAGCCTGGCAGTGATCACTGAACGGCAGTTGGCGGGTGGGGCGAGTTTCTTCTGGGCGTGGGAGCGGTCTGGCAAAGCAGCAAGGTGTGTCCGGCATTGGGCCAGTTTTGCGCAGATGGATACGCGTTATGTCTGGGATGACAACGGTCGCGTCACCCTGCTTAACGCCGATGGCAGCCAGGAAATCTATGTGCATGACCAACGCGCACGGCTGGTGCAGCGGGTTGATCCGGATGGCGGCGAGCATTTCAAATCCTACGACGCACAGGGCCGGCTGACGGTTGAGCAAGACCCACTGGGCGCGATCACCGCCTACCAGTACGACAAGGCTGGGCGCTTGGTTGCGCTGTTTCCTGGGGATGACACGCCTACCTCCTACGAACATGAGCATGGCTTCGTACGGGTTATGCGCCGGGGTGAGGCGGTCTGGAAATACCAGCGTAATGATCAGGGCGATATCACACGCCAAACGGATCCGGACGGCAATGTCACCGAGTACAGCTATGACAAACGGGGCCGACTGACGCAGGTCTGGTACCCGGACCACAGCTGTCAGCGCCTGACGTGGAACGCTCTTGGGCAACTGATTGGGGAACAACTGCCTAATGGCGGTGTGCGGCGTTATCGCTATGACGACCTGGGCCGGCAGGTTGCCCGTGAAGATGAGCACGGTGCCCAGACCCAGTATCACTGGGACGCCGTGGGCCGGCTGGTCAAGGTGGCCTTGCCCGGCGGCGCCACCCGCGAATTGAGCTACAACCCCTACGGAAAAATCACCGCCGAGCGCGATGAACTGGGGCGCGTGACCCGCTATGAATATGCCGATGGCCTGCACCTGATCAGCCGCCGCATCAACCCCGATGGTTCCCAACTCAAGTACCGCTACGACAACGCCCGCCTGCTGCTGACTGAAGTCGAAAACGAGGCTGGTGAGCTGTATCAACTGGAGTACCACGCCAACGGCCTGCTCCAGCAGGAAACCGGCTTCGACGGCAAACGCACCGCCTACGCCTACGACCTCAACGGCCACCTGCAGGAAAAAACCGAATTTGGCGATGATGACCGTCAGCGGATTACCGCCTACCAGCGCGATAACGCCGGCCGCCTCATCAGAAAAACCCTGCCCGATGACAGCACCGTGGATTACACCTACGACCGCCTCGGCAATCTCCTCAGCGTCGATGACGGCCACTGGCCGCTGCACTACGAATATGACGCACAAAACCGCCTGAGCGCCGAACACCAGGGCTGGGGCACCTTGCGTTATGGCTACGACAGCTGCGGTCAACTCGAAACCCTGCGCCTGCCGGACAACAACCGTCTGACCTTCAACCACGACAAGGGCGGCCACCTGGCCACCGTCGACCTGAATGGCCAGACACTCACCTCGCACCTGTTCAGGTCAGGCCGCGAATACCATCGCCAGCAGGGCCTGCTGCTGAGCCATTACCACTACGACGACCAGGGCCGGCTGAGCCAGCACGAACACCTGCACGGCCTTCGCCACTACACCTATGACAAAAGCGGCAACCTGACCCGCCTGCGCGACACCCGCAAGGGCCAGCACGACTACCACTACGACCCCCTCGACCGCCTGACCCGCGCCGACCATTCCCAGGCCCCCACCGAACGCTTCGCCCACGACCCGGCGGGCAACCTGCAGATGCAAGACCGCCCAGGCCCCGGAATCGTCGTTGGCAACCGCCTGTTGCTACAAGGCGATCGGCATTACGACTACGACGCCTTCGCCAATCTCATACGTGAACGCCGTGGCCGCGCGCAGCAACGGGTGACCGAATACCGCTACGACTGCCAGCACCGCCTGATCGGCATCACCCAGCCTGATGGCAGCCAGGTCAGCTATCGCTATGACCCGTTTGGGCGGCGCATCAGCAAAACAGTGGCCGGCAAAACCACCGAGTTTTTCTGGCAAGGCGACAAAGTCATCGCCGAGCACACCCACGGCCAGCACCGCAGCTACCTGTACGAGCCCGATAGCTTCAGGCCGTTGGCCTTGTTGCAAGGTTTTGGTCCGGCCAATACAAAGGCCTTCCACTACCAACTCGACCATCTGGGCACGCCGCAGGAGCTGACAAACCCCGAGGGCAGAATCGTCTGGTCAGCGCACTACCAGGCCTACGGGAAAATCATCCAGCTGGACGTGAGCGAGGTCGACAATCCGCTGCGCTTCCAGGGCCAGTACTTCGACCGGGAAAGCGGGCTGCACTACAACCGCCATCGCTACTACAATCCGGACAATGGCCGCTACCTGACACCCGACCCGGCGAAGTTGGCGGGTGGGCTGAACGGGTATTTGTATGTGCCCAGCCCGACGGGGTGGGTGGATCCGTTGGGGTTGAATGCGTGTCCTGGTGAAAAAATGTAAGCCTGAGACTAACGGCCAAAACCCATCAGCAAAAACAAAGATGGACGACGGAGTTCCCTCTCCACCGACTCCCGCAACGACAAAACAATATCTTTATCGGGGAGACTCCAGGCATCCAGATGAAACTTTCGAAAATGGATTCAAGAGCCGAGGAAAAAGTACGGGACGACTCTTGCTTGAATACGACCGAAACACGTCCACGTTCTTTATAACCTTTCTCGAGCAAACAAAAAAACAGAGACCATCGTGATAAAAACGCGACAAATAGTTCGCAACACCCTGTTCTGAAGCAACAACTTCAATAGGTGCGCGGGGCTATAAAAGACTCAATGAGCCCCAACTTCAAGGGTGATTATCAAATCGCCATCACCGGCAAGCCGGCTCCTGCGGGGCAGCAAGTAGCCTGTGACGGCCTTTCAAACCGAGCGCACCCATCCCTGCAACGACCGCACCCGATTACGCCCACTGCTCTTGGCCTCATACAAAGCCTGATCCGCATCACTCAGCCAACTGGTCGCATCACTATGCGACGGTTGATACGGCGCCAGGCCAATGCTCAGGCTCGCGCGCAAGGTGGGGTCCTGGGCATAGCCCAGGGAACTGAAGCGGTCGCGCAGGGCGTCCATTACTTCGGTGGCGCGCCCCAGGGGCATGTCCGGCAGGATCACACAGAATTCGTCGCCACCGTAGCGCCCGGCCAGGTCAGTGGCGCGTAGGTTCTGACGCAGGATCTTGCTCAGTTGACGCAGCACGATGTCGCCCGTGACGTGGCCGTAGGTGTCGTTGATGACCTTGAAATGGTCGATATCGATCAGGGCAATCGCCGCGCCCTGCTGTCCGCCCCGGCAACGGGCGAATTCGATTTCCAGATGGTCTTTCCAGGCGCCGTGGTTGAGCAGCCCGGACAAGCTGTCGGTTCGGCTTAAGGCAAGCAGCTCGCGCTTGTGCCGGGCCAGGGTAATGGCCTGGCGATAACAGATCCACCCCAGCGCCAGCGGATAGAACGTCAGGATCGGCAAGCAGGCGTAGAGTTGGACGGGCGTGGTCAGGGCGATATAGGCCGGGGCGAATAGCAGCAGCGCCACCCCGATGCCCAAGGCCTGGGCCATCCAGCCCATCAGCATGAAACGGGGCCCGCCGATGGCAACGTTGTTCATGGTCATCATCGACAGCGTGGTGACGCTGGGCAGCGGGTTGAAGTGCATGGCGCCGACCCAGAAGCCGCCACAAAACGAGTCCACCAACAGGTGGCGGCGTTCGGTGCGCAGGGAGTTTTCGCAGCGGCGCGAGAGTTGGTAGGCCAGGTGCGGCCAGGCGAAGGCGTTGATCAGCATCCAGGCCCAGACCCAGCCAGGAGGGTCCAGCGGGTACATGCCAGCCAATACACAGACAAACCCGAGCGCCAGCCCCAGGCTCCGGGATTTGTACAGGCGTCTGGCGAGCGGAAGTCCTTTTCCTCCTGCGGCTGGCATGAGCTGGCTGATCCTGGATGAATGCTGGAAGTCTATCAGGGTAACGGCAAATAGCCACTACCGCTCAGAGGCTTATGCCCCACGCCCATCACCTTGCCAAACCCTTGACGCCAGGGGCCTAGCTGGAGAACCCGCGGGCCAACAACAGCGCCACAGCCAGCAGCAACACTGCCGTGACCTTCTGCAATAGCACGCGCTTGCGCGGCGACTCCAGCACATGCTTGATCCGCTGGCCGAAGTAGCAGTACAGGCAACCGCTGGCAAACTGCAGGATCAGGAACGTCAGGCCGAGGATGGCAATGTCGCCAGTGGCACTGTCTTCGCCCACGGCGGCAAACTGCGGGAACACCGTGCTGAACAGGATGATCGCCTTGGGGTTGGACAACCCGGTCAGCAAGCCCTTGCCGAACAGGCCACGGGGCGTCTCTGGCCCCTGGCCGGTGGTGTTGATCTGTACACCGCTGCTGGTCCACTGCTTGTAGGCCAGGTAGAGGATGTAGGCCACGCCCACCAGTTGGATGCCTTGGGTAATCAGCGGGTAACCCCTGATCAACTCGCAAAAGCCCACCGCAAAGATCAGGATCGAGACCAGGTACGACACACTGGCGCCGAACTGTGCCGGCAAGGAGTGGCGCAAGCCGTCCTTGAGCCCCAGGCTCAGCAGCAGCAAAGTCATGGGGCCCGGGCTGAAGGCCAGGGTGCCGCACAGCACCAGGAAATACAGGAAAGACGACAGCGTCAGGGCGGTGACCATAGTGGGTAGTTTCACAACGGGGAGGAATATTGCGCAGTCTAGGGCGCGGATTCGGCAGCGGGCAGGTAAACTCTGCGGTTATTCATGCAGGCTTTACCGGTAAAGTGACCGGCAAACTTCAGGACCTTGCGATGCCCCTTCCGCAGATACGCTTCCATGACCAAGGCCCCAAGGTCCAGCAGATCGTCGACGCCTATGCCCGCGCCATTGAGCAAGGCGAACTGGCCGCCGGCAGCAAACTCCCGTCGGTACGTGAATTAGGCGCGCAACTGGGCGTCGGGAAATTTACGGTCAATGAAGCCCTCGACCGCCTGCGCGGCCAACATCTGCTGACCTCGCGCCAGGGCCGTGGGCACTTTGTCGCCCAGCGCCAGGCACAGCCGTCGTCCAGCAGTTGGGTCGAGCTGCTGCCCCAGGATTTGCTCAGCGTGCTGCGCCGGCCGATGCTGACCGGCCAGGGCGAACTGCGCCCCGGTGGCGGTCACCTGCCCGAAGACTGGCTCGATTCCGAGGCCATGCGCCAGGCCATGCGCAGTGTGGTGCGGGCCCCTTCCCTGCGCGTCGCTGGCATGGGTACACCGGCGGGTTTCCTGCCGCTGCGCCAGGCCCTGCAACAAAAACTCCAGGGCGATGGCCTGGCGGTTTCGCTGGAGCAGATCATCACCACGCCCAGCACCCTGCAGGGGTTGGACATGTTGATGCGTTTGCTGGCCCGCCCCGGCGATACGGTACTGCTGGATGCGCCCTGCTACTTCAACTTCCACGCCAATCTGGCGTTGCACGGGGTCAAGGTGGTGACGCTGCCACGGGGCCCGGACGGTTTCAACTTGGCGGCCCTGGAGCAACTGCTGCTCGAAGAGCGACCCAGCCTGTATTTGACCACGGGTATTTTGCACAACCCCACCGGTCATTCCTTCAGCGCGGCCCAGGCCTTTGGGCTGCTGCAACTGATGCGTCAATATCACTGCCATATCATTGAGGACGACCTCTACGGCGACTTGCATCCCAACCCACCGCCACGTCTGGCGGCACTCGCCGGCCTGGACCAGGTGACCTACCTGTCGGGTTTCTCGAAAACCCTCAGCGCCAACACCCGGGTCAGCTATGTGGTGGCCGCGCCGCAACTGGCAGCCAACCTGACCAATATGAAGTTGATGAGCGGTGGCGTGACCTCGGAGCTGTTCGAACAACTGGTCTACCGCCTGCTCAGTGAAGGCAGTTATGCCCGACACCGCAAGCGCATGGTCCAACGCTTGCTGGAAGCCGGCGCCCGGGTGGAACAGTGGCTACGCCGCTGTGGCTGTGAGTTGCCCATGGGGTATGAAGCGGGGATGTTCATCTGGGCGCGCCTGCCGGCCGGGGTCAAGGGTGAGCAACTGGCCGAGGCCGGGCTCAAGCGCGGCATGGTGTTGGCGCCGGGAGCGCTGTTTGGGTATGAGCCAGGGATGGGGGAATTTATGCGCTTCAATGTGGCCCATTGTGATGACCCACGGGTATGGACTGCGATCGAGCAATTGTTGCGCTGAGCCAATGTGGGAGCGGGCTTGCTCGCGAAGGCGGCCGGTCAGCCAGTGCATTTATCGACTGATACTCCACATTCGCGAGCAAGCCCGCTCCCACAGTCGCGGCCATTGAGTGCACACAAAAACGCAACACTGTGGCGCTTCGAATGTGATGGTCGCTGCTGCCCAGGGTTTATATAGTCCAGACCAACAGCCACCCGCCATGAGCCCCAAGGCCCATCACCAGGAAGCGCTCAATGACCGATCTTCATGACCTCACGGCCGCGCAATTACTCGCACAGTTCGCCAGCCGCCAACTCTCCCCCATCGACTACTACGACCACCTGCTGACTCACATCGACCGCTGGGAGCCGAAGATCCGTGCCCTGTATGCCTTCGATCCGCAGCAGGTGCGCCGGCAGGCCCAGGCCTCCACAGAACGCTGGAACAAAGGCCAGCCCAATGGCGTACTGGATGGCGTACCCGTGACCATCAAGGAGCTGGTGGCCACCGAGGGTACGCCGATCCCCCTCGGCAGCGCCGCCACCCGCCTGACCCCGGCACTCAGGGACGCCCCCCCTGCGGCGCGGATGCGTGAAGCCGGGGCGATTGTCCTGGCCAAGACCACGGTCCCGGATTTCGGCATGCTCTCCTCCGGCCTGTCGAGCTTCCATGGCATCACCCGCAACCCATGGAACACCGCCAACAACACCGGCGGCTCCAGCTCCGGCGCGGCGGCGGCGGCAGCGGCCGGTTACGGGCCGCTGCATATCGGCACTGATATCGGCGGCTCGGTACGCCTGCCTGCCGCCTGGTGCGGCCTGGTGGGTTTCAAGCCGACCCTGGGGCGCATCCCGATTGACCCTTACTACACCGGCCGCACTGCCGGGCCCATGACCCGCACGGTCGACGACTGCGTATTGATGATGCAGCACCTGGCCCGCCCCGATGCCCGCGACGCCACCAGCCTGCCACCGCTGACCGGCGAGTGGAGCGACCAGCCGCTATCGGTCAAGGGCCTGCGCGTTGGTTTGATGCTCGAGCCCGGTGCCGGACTGCAGCCGGAAGGATTCGTCTGTGAGGCCGTCGAACAAGCTGCACGCCTGTTCGAAGCCCATGGCGCCAAGGTCACGCTGATTCCGCCGATCATGGACCGCACCCTGCTCGACGGCCTCGACCACTTCTGGCGCGCCCGGCAATGGGGCGACTTGTCAGCCTTGAGCAGCGAGCAATTCGATAGAGTCTTGCCGTATATCCGCGACTGGGCCGCGCCCGGTGCCGATATCAGTGGTGTACAGGCGGTGCAGGGTTTCAACCAGACCTTCGAGATGCGCCGTCGCGCCGCCCAGGCCTTGAGCGACCTGGATCTGATTCTGTCACCCACCAACCAGGTCAACGCATTCCCTGCGCAATGGCCATCACCGAGCAATGATCCGCAACGACCGTTCGAACACATCGTGTTCACTGTGCCCTGGAACATGGGCGAGCAACCGGCGCTGTCGATCAACTGTGGTTTTGCTGCCGACGGCATGCCCATCGGCCTGCAGATGATCGCCCCGCGCTTTGCCGATATCTGGCTGCTGCAAATCGCAAAGACCTACGAGAGCTGGCGTGGCGCAATCCACCAATGGCCGAACCCGAACTGACCTTGACGCTGCACTGAACTGCCCACCCACACGCCCTTTCCCTGGCCACAAGGCCTTGGCCTGGACGACCTATAACTAAAAAACCGAGGGGCTGGTATGCACACTGAACAATTGACCCGCGAGGGGCCCGAACACACACCCGAAACGCCGTCGCCGGACGCCGGCCGCAAGAGTATCTTCGCCGTGGTGCTGGGCAATGCAGTGGAGTTTTTCGACTTTGGGGTCTACGCGACATTCGCGGTGATGATCGGTCACACCTTTTTCCCATCCGACAGCGCCTTCGTCAGCCTGATGCTGTCGGTCACCGCCTTTGGCATCGGCTTTATCGTGCGGCCCTTGGGCGCGGTGCTGATTGGCGCCTACGCCGACCGCGTGGGGCGCAAACCGGCGATGTTGCTGACCCTGGTGATGATGGCCGTGGGCACCGGCAGTATCGCGATACTGCCCGGCTACGAGACCATCGGGATTGCCGCGCCGATCCTGCTGGTGGTGACGCGCATGATCCAGGGCCTGGCGTGGGGCGGTGAAGCCGGCCCCGCCACCACCTACATCCTCGAAGCCGCGCCGCCGCACAAACGCGGGACCTACGCCTGCTGGCAGGTGGTGGCCCAGGGCGTCGCCGCCATGGCCGCCGGGCTGGTGGGTTATACCCTGACCAAAGTGATGTCCCCCGAAGACCTCAACAGTTGGGGCTGGCGCGTGCCGTTCGTGTTTGGCCTGCTGGTGTTGCCGATTGGTATCTATATCCGCCGCAACCTGGCCGAGACGTTCCACGGCCAGGGCGAAACCACCAGCACCGGCGATCTGGTGCGCGAAGTCTGCGGCAAGCATCGGCGGGCGCTGGTCCTGGGTTTGCTGATCCTTTCGGGCAGCACCATCACCCAGTACTTCCTCAACTACATGACCACCTTTGCCCTGACTGAACTGAAGTTGCCCACCAGTATCTCCATGCTCTCGACCCTGGTGGCCGGCGCGGCCATGGCGGTGTGCGCCGTGGCCGGCGGCATGTTGTGCGACCGTTTCGGGCGCCGCGCCATTCTGATGACGCCACGGGTGGTGCTGTTGCTGATCCTGTTCCCGGCCTTGCAATTGATGACCGAACACCCCAGCCCGTCGACCTTCCTCCTGACCCTGGCGGTGCTATCGGGCCTGCATGGCATGAGCGGCGCGGCGTTGATCGTGCTGTTGGTGGAGAGTTTTCCCAAGTCCGTGCGCTCCACGGGTTTTTCCATCGTCTACGCCTTTGGTGTGGCGGCCTTTGGCGGTACCGCGCAGATCATCATCACCTGGCTGATCGGCACCACGGGCGACCCGATGTCACCGGTGTGGTACCTGCTGATCGCCAACCTGGTGTGCCTCACCGCCGCCTGGTTCGCCAAGGAAACCCGGCCTGTGCTGCCCGGCACCCCGGCCCGCGAAACCCGGCTCACAGAAGCCCCGGTTCGCTGAACAGCGCGGATGCCCCTCATGCAGGGGGCCCGACATAACGCTCGTCTTATCTTTTTTGTGTGGGGATTGACCATGTATCCACGCCTTTTCCTGGTCGCCACCCTGGCGACCGGCACCCAGGCTTATGCTCAAGAAAACGCCCAGGCCAGTGCCCCAGGCTTTATCGAAGGCAGCAGCCTGGACCTGAACCTGCGTCACTATTATTCCAACCAGCACACCCAACGCAGCACCTACCTGAGCATCAAGAAACCCGGCGGCATCGAACGCACCCGCGTGCGTGAAACCTGGGTGCAGACCGCCATGCTCAAATACAGCTCCGGCTACACCCAGGGGGTGATTGGCGTGGGGGTGGATGTCGGGGTGTTCAGCGCGGTCAACCTGCAGCGTGGGCATGGCAAGGTGGCCAATGGTGGCGACCGCGTGCTGGTGGACAGCGACGGCGATGCGGTCCCGACCTGGAGCCGGCTGGGGGTGGGCGATGTGCGGTTGCGCCTGTCCAACACCGAACTCAAGGCTGGCCGCCTGATGACCGAAAACCCGATCCTGCGCTACAAGGACAACCGCGCCCTGCCCGCAAGCTTCCAGGGGGTGGGCCTGTACAGCAACGAACTGGACTGGCTGTCGATCCAGGGCGGCAGCTTCGACCGGGCCATCCCGCGCACCGGGACCGGCGCCGAGCGCCTGACCACCACCTTCGGCAACCGCGCCTACAGCGGCGCGCGCATCAGTTACCTGGGCGCCACGCTCAAGCCGGGCTACGGCCTGGAAGCCAGCCTCTACGGCTCACGCTTCGAGGACATGTGGGACCAGTACTACCTGGGGCTGAGCCATCGCATCGGCGACAAAAACACCGTCGCCCTCAAGACCGCCCTGCACTACTACCATACCCAGGACTCCGGCCAGCAGCGCCTGGGTTACATCGACAACGACGCCGCCAGCCTGGCCGTCACCGCCAACCACCAGGCCCATAGCCTGACCCTCGCCTGGCAACAGGTGTCCGGCAACGAGTACTTCGATTATGTGTGGGAGTCCACCGGCAACTACATGGCCAACTCGCTGTACTCGGACTACAACGGCCCCAACGAAAAATCCTGGCAACTGCGCTACGACATCGACCTGGCTGCCTACGGCGTGCCCGGCCTGACTGCCAGCCTGTGGCACGCCAAGGGCTGGGGCATCGACGGCACGCACTACGAGGGCGACCGCAACGGTCGCAACACCGGCTACAACGTGCGCGGCCTGGACAATGCCAAGCACAACGAAAACGGCCTGATGCTGGCCTATGTAGTGCAATCCGGGAAGCTGAAAAACTCGGTCCTGCGCACCATCGTCTACAACCATCGTGCCAGCGGCGGCCAGATCGATGGCAGCTACGACGAATTCAGGATCGTCGGCAACTTTCCTATCAACCTGTTCTGACCCAACCCCGCCGGCACCAGTCAATGCCGACGGAAAATATTCAGACTTCTTACACCCTGCATGAGACTGCTCCGGCATTGGCTCAGCGCCGCACTTGGTAAAAAGCCTGTCCCTATGGACGGTTACCCAGGAACGCGGATGAAACCTTTGAAAGCAACAGCGCTTTGCGTCATCAGTGGATGGTTGACGCTCTTGAGTACACCCGCTCATACCGCGCCGCCGGGCATCGACTGGCTGGTAGATTGCCCGCGCCTGCCCGGGCGGGCCCTTGACCAGGAGGTGGTTGCCCGCACCCAATGCGGCATCGTCACCGTGCCACAGGACCACCAGGCACCGAACGCACGCACGTTGCGCCTGACCATCACCCGCGTCGGGGCCCGCCAGCCCCTGGAACGCCGGGGCGTGATCTTCGCCCGCCCAGCCACCGCACAAGCAGATTTGCGCGGGGTGTTCGCGGTGCATCTGGCGACCGTGTGGAAGTACTACAACAATGAGGCGTACCGCACGCTGATACGCTTCTACGATGTGATTGAGCTAAGCCCGCGCAATGGGACAGACCACGACCAATCGGCCTGGGACATGGAGTTCGTGCGCCAGCAACTGGGTGAGCAACGGATCAGCTTCCTGGGTATCGCCCAGGGCAACCTGCTCGGTGCCGGCTACGCCCAGTTGTTTGCCGAGCGCGTCGAACGCATGGTGCTGATCCAGCCCGACAGCGCCACCGTCCAGGCATCCGAACCACTGCCAGCTACCCTGCGACTCAAGGGCCCTTATCTGCAAAGCACAACCACGGATGCCAGCCAGTGCGTCAATCGCTGGGCTGGCACCTATCTGGCCCATGGACGGCAGCCGCCGCCATCGACCGACTGCCTGGACGACTAATCCACCAGCGCGCAACGCTGCATGGCGCTGGCCAGCATCTCCTGGCACTTGAGCACCGCCACTGAGCGCGGCCGGTTGCGGTACCCGCATAGGTCGATGCGAATCCGCCCCAAGTGTTCATCGGCAATCGGTACCGCCACCAGGCCATCGCCCAGGTCACGGGCGTCGGCATCCACCTGGGGCAGGATCAACACCGCCGCCCGTTGCCGGGCCAGGCTTTTCTGCACTTCCAGGGAACTGGTAGTGAATACCGGCTGGATCGTCACCCCACGCTTTTTCGCCGCGGCCTCCAGCGCCTGGCGCACGCCGTACGCCGAATCGGGGATGGCCAGGGGTTGGCCTTCAAGCTCGTGCAACTCAATGCTGTCGCGCTGGGCAAAGGGATGTTCGGCGCTGACCAGCACCCGGTGCCACAACTCGCATTGCGCGAAGACCTCGACATCGGCCCGCTCCTGCAGATAGAACGCCAGGCCCAGGTCGGCCTCGCCGCTGCACAGGGCATCCAGCGTGGCCGAGGCGCTGGCGATCACAATATTGAACGTGACCTTGGGGTGCGCGCGGTAGAACGCCGCGAGCACCGGCGCCAGTACCGTGGAAACGATACTTTCTGACACATGGATACTGATGTTACCGGCCACCTGGCTTTGCCGGCTGGCGATCACATCGCGCACCTGATCGAGGCCACGCAAGGTACTGGTCACCTGCTCAGCCAGGCACTCGCCCTCCACCGTCAGGCGGATGCCACGCGGGCCGCGCTCAATCAGGGCGGCCCCAAAGAAGTGTTCCAGGTGTTCGATCTGCCGGCTGACGGCAGTGGGCGTGACATACAAACGCTCGGCCGCCTTACGCAACGAGGCGCAGCGCGCCACCTCGTGAAAATACCGCAAGGCTCGTAATTGCATGGTCGGGTGCTCCTGCACAAAGACTGGACCGGAAAGGCACGCAATTACTGCGCCAGGCTCCACCTGCCTACCTCCTACATAGGGTCGCATTTCACACACCGATTTGCGGTTGTCACACTACAATGTCCCTCCACCCACCCCGGAGCCAACATGGACATCGAACTGGCACGCACTTTCCTGGAAATCACCCGCTGCGGCAGCCTGGCCGCAGCAGCCGAGAAACTGCACGTCACCCAGACCGCCATCACTGCCCGGGTGCAAAAACTCGAAAGCCAGCTCGACAGCACGCTGTTTGTGCGCAACCGCGCCGGGGCGCGGTTGACTGCCGATGGCGAGGCGTTCGTGGTGTATGCCAATCAGTTGGTGCAGACCTGGGAAGCCGCGCGCCGCGACCTGCCGTTACCCGAGGGCTATCGCAATGTGTTGCATATCGGCGGTGAAGTCAGCCTGTGCAACCCATTGATGCTCGGCTGGGCCAAGGCCTTGCGCGAGCATATCCCCAGCCATGCCCTGCGCACCGAAGTGCGTGACGGTGATTACCTGTTGCGCCAACTGGAACTGGGGGTGCTGGACGCCGCACTGGTGTTCCAGCCGCAGTACTGGCCGGGGTTGCAGGTGGAGCAGGTGCTGGAGGAAAAACTGATCCTGGTACGCCTGGCCGCCCGCCCCGATCCCTATGTGTATATCGACTGGGGCCCAGGCTTTCGCCAGCAACACGACGCCGCCCTGCCGGACAAGGCCCGCGCCGCCGTGAGCTTCAACCTGGGGCCGCTGGCCCTGCAGTACATCCTGGAGAACGGCGGCAGCGGCTACTTCCGCACGCGGGTGGTGCAGAGCTACCTGGAAAGCGGGGTGATGGAGCGTGTGCCCAAGGCCCCGGAGTTCAGTTTCCCGACTTACCTGGTGTATTCGCGCGAACGCGATTCGGCGATCCTGCAACAGGCCCTGGTGCTGCTGCGCGAGGTGGTCAAGGCCGAGAGCGATTGGTCACAGCGCTGGGATCCGGTGCTTTGAGCCGATGCCCATGTTAGCCTCCTGATGTTTTCTCCTGGTCCCACCTGCCGATGAACAAGAAAAAATCCGTCACCATCAGCGACATCGCCAAACGGGTCAACATGACCACTATCACGGTGTCCCGGGCGTTGAGCAAACCCGATCTGGTCAAGCCCGCCACCCTGGCGCGGATCCTCGAAGTGGCACGTGAGCTGGACTACGTGCCAAACACCTTCGCCCGTGGGCTCAAGCGCAGCGAGAGCCTGATCATCGGGGTGATCACGGCGTCGGTGGACAACCCGTTCTACAGCGAAATGATCAAGGCGATTTCCCGCGAGGCGAAAAAGCACGGCTACACCATCATGCTGGTAGACACCGACGAGCTGGAAGAATTGGAAAGCAAGGCCGTGGACACCTTGCTGGGCTATCGCGTGGCGGGGATTATCCTGTCGCCGGTCTCCGACGAGCCGCACTACCAACCTGGTTACCTGGAACGCCTGGGCAATGGCAAGACCCCGGTGGTGCTGCTCGACCGCACGATCCACGACAGCCCGTTCAGCCGCGTGGTGCTGGACAACTACCACAGCGGGATCGAGGCCGCACAGTACCTGTTGCGCCAGAACCCGGCGCTCAAGCGCCTGCTGGTGCTGACCGGGCCTGAACATTCGCGTATCACCGTGGAGCGTCTCAAGGGCCTGCGCGAAGTGCTGGCCGCCCATCCCCAGGTGCAGGTCCAAGTGTGTGCCGGCGACTACACCTTGATGCCCTCCTACCTGCACACCCTCGACTACCTGGCCGCCCACGCCACACCGGATGCAATCATGGGCTTCAACCAATTGATCACCCTCGGCGCCCTGCGTGCCTTGCGCATGCACAACATCCCCCACGACAGCCTGACCATCTGTGGCATCGACCGCCTGCCCTTTGCCGATATCTTCGGCGTGCCGATTGCCTGTGTGGCCCACGATGCGTCGCTGGCCGGCAGCAGTGCGGTACGCCTGTTGCTCGACCGCCTGCAAGACCCTTACAAGCCCCGGGACAAGGTGGTGATTGCCGGTAAGCTGGAGAATGGCTAGCGGCTGGTGTAGCCACCATCGATTGGCAGGCTGACCCCGCTGATCATGCTCGCCGCCTCGCTCAACAGGAACAGCACCGGCAACGCCACTTCCCGGGGTTGTGCAAAGCGCCCCAGGGGAATCGCCGCCAGGGCCGGGTCGCGCTTGGCCGGATCGGACCAGGCCTGTTGCGCCATGGGGGTCAGGGTCACGGTAGGGTTGACGCTGTTGACCCGAATCCCGAAACGCCCCCATTCGGCACATTGCACGCGGGTAATCGCATCCAGGGCGGCCTTGGAGGCGCAATAGCCGAGGTGGTCGTCCAGCGCCACCAGCGCGGCCTGGCTGGAGACGTTGACGATACTGCCGGCGATACCTGTCGCGATCATCGCCGCCCCCACCCGGCTGGCGACTTGCGCGGCAGCACGGGCATTGACGTTCATCACGTGGTCAAAGGCTGCGCTGCTGATCGCCGCTGCCGGTTCCAGGCGCGAAATCCCGGCGCAATTGACCAGGCCGTGCATCGCCGGCAAGCCCTTGAGGGCCAGATCCAGTGCGGTGCTGTTGGCGATGTCCAGGCACAGGGTTTCACAGCCCAGTTGGGACAGGGCATTGGCGTCACGGCCAATGGCGAACACCTGGGCGCCGCTGGCGATCAGTTGCAGGGCGATTTCCCGGCCAATGCCGCTGGTGGCGCCGGTGACAAGGATGCGCTGCTGGGTGAAGTCAAAGGTGGTCATGGCGATATTCCCTGGAACAATAAAGGTCCCCTGTAGGAGCCGGCTTACCGGCGATAGCGGTACAGCAGTCACAGATGCAGGAACTGACAGGCCGCGATCACCGACAAGCCGGCGCCTACAGGTCGTCAGGTTTTTTGCAGGCTGTGCATCACCGGCTTGAGCGCCGGATACAGCGTCAGGTAATCGGCAAAAGCGCGGTCATACGCCTGCACATGTTCAGCCACAGGTTGGGCCCGCAGCTCCAGTTGCACCCACCCCTGCTCCATCTGCCCCTCATCCACCAGCCCCGCCGTATGCGCCGCCAACAACGCCGCCCCCAGTGCCGCCTCCACTTCCTGGACGATGGTGTACACCGGGTAGCGGGTCACATCCGCAATGATCTGCATCCACAAATCCGAATGGCTCGCCCCGCCCACCACGATCAACCGCGGGTCCAGGGAATGGGCGCCGCGCATGCCCGCCTCAATGTTGTGCCGCAGGGCGAAACTCACCCCTTCGAGCACCGCGCGGTACAGATGGATACGGCTGTGATACAGGTTCAGGCCGACAAAACTGCCGCTGGCCTGGTCATCCCACACCGGGCTGCGCTCGCCCATCAGGTAGGGCAGGAACAACACCCCGTCACTGCCCGCCGGGATCTTGCGCGCACTCTGTTCCAGCAGCCACAGGCTGTCCTGGCCGGTGTCGTTGGCCTGCTGTTCCTCGGCCTGGCAAAACTGCTCGCGAAACCAGCTGACCGAGGCGCCAGCGGTAATCGCGCCGCCGAAGATATACAGGTCCTGCTGGCCGTTATAGACATGGGGCATGCTCACCAGGCCATGCCGGGCATCCACCTGTTGGTTGAGG
>Ga0180008_1000553_pt1 | contig 30465 bp, 28 predicted proteins | sample MM_PW_MetaG_FD_121121 | JGI IMG/M metagenome (GOLD analysis project Ga0180008, IMG submission 121121) | Groundwater microbial communities from the Aspo Hard Rock Laboratory (HRL) deep subsurface site, Sweden - MM_PW_MetaG | ecosystem: Environmental > Aquatic > Deep subsurface > Groundwater... | reverse complement strand
TGTTAATACGCCCTGGGGCAGTGCCAACCAACTCTGATGTCTGAACGGCACGGCGTCGCGTCAAAAAGCACCTTGATCCCGCTCTATCGTCTTTTGTGAGGGCAAGTCCGACAGGCTCCTAGGTACTTTGCCATGAACCCTCTGGCTGCAAACTTATCTTCCGCCACGCGCCCGTCTTTCTCCACTGCTCAGTCAGGTGCGCGCAATGCTGCTGACGCGCAGGCAACGCTGGCCAATCGTCTGGCCGAACGTCTCGGCCTTGAGCCAGGTGCACTGGCCGGCAAGGCCAATGACTACAGCCCGGAAAAAGTCGCCGGGCGCATTCTTGGGTTTATCGAGCAGCGCTTGCAAAGCGAGCAAGCGGCCGGCGCTGATACCGGCAAACTGCAAAAGCTTCTCGACCAAGCCCGTGAGGGTGTTGAGAAAGGCTTTGGCGAAGCGCGCAAGATTCTCGACGGCATGGGGGTGCTGCAAGGCAAGGTGGCGAGCGATATTGACGACACTTACCAAAAGATTCAGGACGGCTTCAGTGACCTGAGCAAGCGTTTCAGCCCCGATGCCGCATTAGCTGAGGGCTCAAACAGCATTGCGGCCTATAGCGAGCGCTTTGCCGCCCAGGCAGAAACGTTCGAGATGTCGGTGACCACCCGTGATGGCGATCGTCTGCGTATATCCATCGCTCAGGCATCGGCCAACTGGTCGCAAAGTGGCGTTGTCGCCAGCAGCAATGGCAATGGCAGCTCTGTGGTCGCCAGCAGCCAATCGGGCAGCCTGCAGATGGGGGGCTGGCAGGTCAGTGTTGAAGGCGAGCTGGATGATGAGGAGCGTGCCGCACTGGAAAAACTCTTCGGCCAAGTGCAGGAACTGTCCAATAAATTCTATTCCGGTGACCTGAACGGTGCCTTTGATCGCGCCATGGCGCTGGAGATGGACGGTGAGCAGTTGGCGTCGATGTCTCTGCGTCTGACGCAAACCACCGTTCGCCAAGCGACTGATGCCTACAGCGCCGTGGCCCAAGACGCAGGGCAGGCCGCCAGCGCGGTGAATAATTCGCTAATCGACTACGCCCAGGGCCTGCTCGAAGCGTTGCGCAACGTCAATCAGGTGGTTGAAGCGGGCACAGGCAAGGGCAACCTGCTGGATCTGCTCAAAGGCGGTTTCTCGCTGGACGAGCGTTTTGACAGCAGTCGGCTGGACAAGGCCGCGCAGCTCAATAGCCGCTTGCTCGATGGTTTGCAAAACCTAGGCAACCTGGGCCTGGACAGCACCAAGGGCTCCGACGCCTGAGTCATGCGCAGTGCTAAACTGCACGTCCAGTCGTCGGAGGTGCGTAGATGCTCCCGGAATGCCAACTGTTTGGAACGCTCGGCTGCCACCTTTGTGAGGTGGCAGAAGCTTTATTGATGCCATTTGTCGAGCATGGTCTGTTGGTCGAGTTGGTCGATATTGCTGAGCATGAATACTTGGTCGAGGATTATGCCTTGCGTATCCCGGTGTTACGTCGCTGCGATACTGGGGCCGAGTTGAACTGGCCATTCGAAGCTGAACACATTGTCGAATTTCTACGCAGCGCCTGATATCTGTGCGCTGCGTGCTGGTCTCTGATTTATTCAAGGAAAATATTGATGAGCATGGTGCATGGCGACGCCTTGTCGCTGCTGCTGTTCCGATTACACAGCGGCCGTTTGCTGGGAATCAACCTGCTCAAGGTTCAGGAAATTATCCCATGTCCCGCGCTGACCAAGTTGCCCAGCCGCCACCCGCATGTGCGTGGTGTCACCACCCTGCGCGGGTCTGCGTTGACGGTAATCGACCTGGCCAAGGCCATCGGCGAGCAAGGGGTTCCTGGGAGCAATGACGGTTGTCTGATCGTCACTGAACTCAGCCGTTCACGGCAGGGCCTGCATGTGCAGAGCGTGGAACGCATTGTTCAGTGTTCCACCCGCGATGTGCGTCCACCGCCGGCAGGTTCCGGCAGCAAGGCGTTTATCACTGGGGTGACGCAGATCGACGGCAAGATTGTGCAGATTCTCGATATCGAGAAAGTGCTGCATGAGCTTGCGCCGGTGATTGTCGAGGAGTTGGACGAGCAACTGTTGTCAGAGCGTGAGCGCGCACTGCTCAAGGGCCGTCGCGTACTGGTGGTGGATGACTCCCACGTCGCGTTGCACCAGACCATGATTACCCTGCGCAAACTGGAGCTGGATTGCCAGATGGTCCGCAGCGCTGCCGACGCGCTTGAACTGCTGCAGAAACAGTTCGATGCTGGGGAGCCCATTGAGGTGCTGGTCTCGGATATCGAAATGCCAGAAATGGACGGCTACGACCTGGTTCGTACCCTGCGTAAAAAACCAGATATCGGGCAGATCTATGTGCTGCTGCACACCTCGCTCGACAGCACTATGAACACTGAAAAAGCCAAGGCAGTCGGTGCCAATGACGTGCTGACCAAGTTCTCCATCGTCGATCTGAGTAAGGCCTTGGTGCGCGCGTTCGATAGCCTGTAATAGGCTTTTCGATACCCATAAAAAAGCCCGCATTGAGCGGGCTTTTTTATGGGTTTTATCTGCGCTGATCAGGGGCAGTAAAACCAGAATTTGGTCGAGAGACAGGATTCGAACCTGCGACCTTCTCGTCCCGAACGAGACGCGCTACCAAGCTGCGCTACACTCCGAATGGGCAAAATTTTACTGAAAAAGTTCTACCGCACAAGGGCTTAGGTTTTAATTTTTTCTATCGTCCAGCGCTCTTTAGCTGCGCCTGAAACAACCCAGGCGTCGGGTAATAAGTTTCTGACGACGCCTGAGGTATTAACTTACAGCTCTTTAACGGTGCGCACTTGGTCCTTGTTGACCTTGGCGCGTTTGCCGTCGAGTTGTTCGAACTCATAGAAGCCCGAATCCTCGTCAAAACTCGGCTCATCGATGGTCTGGATTTCACGGCCATCGTTGAGGGTAATCACGGTGGGGGATGCGCAGCCTGTCAGCGCGACCAGGCCCAAGGTAAGCAGCATTGCTGGAATAATCCGCTGGGTCATGGAGATCTCCTTAATTGATAGATGTTTTACCCAGCTTGTGACGAGACTTCGCCAGGCAAGTTCCCTTCTTCCGGTTAAGAGCGCGCCACGCTGAGTAATTCTGGCGTATTGAAGTTGGCCAGACGCGGGTCGCCCTGCGGGAGTTCTAAGGTCAGGGGATCAAGGCTGCGCAGCCAGCGCTGCGGGCTGCGCTCACCGGCTTGCCAGGCCAACTCCAGGCTAGGGTGAAGCGCGGTGGGAATGACGCTGAATAGCGGCTCAAGAAAATCACCCTGGCGGATCACCACAGCGCGTTCGCCAGCCTGGCGCAAGAGCTTAACCAGCAGTGGCCTGTCGAGTTGTGGGGCATCGCACGGCAGGATCAGCAGGTGCGTATGCAAGGCTGCGCGTAGGCCGGCTCTGATGCCCGCCAGGGGGCCCTGGAAGTCAGCCTGATCATCGGCCACCAGGCGATCTGCGAAATGTGCATATTGCTCGCTGTTGCGATTGCAGGAAATGATCAGATCGTCGGTCAGGGGGCGAACCAGTTCGTACAGCCAGGCAATCAGCGGCCGGCCTTGCCAGTCGAGCAGCCCCTTGTCCTGGCCGCCCATACGTTGCCCGCGCCCGCCCGATAGCAGCAGCACAGAGCAGGCAGGAAGGGTGTTAGCGGTGGGCATATGACGTCTCCGGAAACGGGCCTGTGATATAACGGCGAGCATTATTGCCCATAACTGGAAGCCTGCCATGAACCACAAGGCCGAGGCACATTTCGTGCCCTTGAATATCGCTGTGTTGACCGTCAGTGACACCCGCAGCCTGGACACCGACACCTCCGGCCAGCTGTTTGTCGACCGCCTACAAGCTGCCGGCCACCAGCTCGCCGCACGGGTTCTGCTCAAGGACGATCTGTACAAAATTCGCGCACAAGTGGCGACCTGGATTGCCGACGATCAGGTGCAGGTGGTGTTGATTACCGGCGGTACCGGCTTTACCGGCCGCGACAGCACCCCGGAGGCCGTGAGCTGTTTGCTGGACAAACAGGTCGATGGGTTTGGTGAGCTGTTTCGGCAAATTTCTGTGCCTGATATTGGTACGTCGACCATTCAGTCCCGCGCTCTGGCTGGTTTGGCCAACGGCACCTTGGTCTGCTGCCTGCCGGGCTCGACCAACGCCTGCCGCACCGCCTGGGACGGCATCCTCGGCGAGCAGCTGGATAACCGTCACCGCCCATGCAATTTCGTCCCGCACCTCAAGTCAGTGGCCGCTTGCGAGAGCCGTGGATGAGCGGCTGTGACAAGCCGGGATTGATGCCCGTTGAGGCGGCGCTGGCGCGTTTGCTGGCGCAGGCTGAGGTCAGTGCGATTGTTGAAACTGAACAGGTCAATCTGAGCGATGCCGCTGGCCGGGTATTGGACGGGCCACTGCTGGCTGAGCTGGATCTGCCGCCCTGGGACAACAGCGCCATGGACGGCTACGCCCTGCGCCTGGCCGATTGGAATGACGAGCCTCTGCTCGTCAGCCAACGTATCCAGGCCGGCAGCGCGCCTGCGCCTTTACAACCGGGAACCTGCGCGCGAATCTTTACCGGCGCGCCGCTGCCAGCTGGTGCAGACACCGTGGAAATGCAGGAAAACGCCGTGCTCGGCGAAGATGGCCGTGTTGCCTTTAGCGAGCCGCTTAAACTCGGGCAAAACGTGCGCGCCCAGGGGCAGGAAACCCGTATCGGTGATTCCGTGCTGCCGGCTGGTACCCGTCTGGGGCCCATCGAGCTGGGTCTGGCTGCATCCCTAGGTTGCGCCGAATTGATCGTGCGCCGACGGCCGCGTGTGGCCGTGTTGTGCACCGGTGATGAGCTGATCGAACCGGGTCAGCCGCTGGGCCCTGGGCAGATCTATAACAGCAACCGACGTTTACTGATCGCCTGGCTGCAGCGTCTGGGCTGCGAGGTGGTGGACGGCGGCATTCTGCTCGACGACCTAGAGCTGACCCGTGCGGCGTTAGGTGCGCTGAGCGATGTCGACTTGATCCTGTCCACCGGCGGTGTGTCGGTGGGCGAGGCGGATTTCCTCGGCATGGCCCTGCGTGAGGAAGGCGAGCTGGCGCTGTGGAAACTGGCGATCAAACCGGGTAAACCGCTGACCTGCGGGCAGTTCCGGGGTGTGCCGGTGATTGGTCTGCCGGGCAATCCAGCCTCGACCTTGGTGACCTTTGGTTTGCTCGCACGGCCTTATCTGCTGCGCCGCTTGGGTGTGCAGCGGGTCGAGCCGCTTGGCTTTCCGATGCCGGCCGGCTTTACCTGGGGCAAGCCAGGCAAGCGCCGCGAATACCTGCGTGCGCGACTGGAAAATGGCCGGGTAGTGCCTTATCCGAACCAGAGTTCCGGGGTGCTGCGCAGCGCCGCCTGGGCCGAGGGGTTTGCTGAGGTATTGGAAGATACGACGCTGGCCGAGGGCGACAGCCTGCGCTTTATTCCGCTGAGCGAGATCTTGGGGTAAACCTGCGTAGGATGGGTTGAGCACAGCGATACCCATGCCGTTGATTCGCTGATCAACGATGGGTTACGCCGCTGCGCGGCTAACCCAGGCGGCCCCACCCATCTTATGGATTGCGTTGGCTCTCGCGAAATTCGCCTGGGGTCTGCCCGGTCCAGGTCTTGAAGCTGCGGTGGAATGAGCGCGACTCGGTAAAGCCCAGGTAGCTGGCGATATCCTGAATCGCCAGGTCGCTGCGCAGCAGGTAATGCTCAGCCAGCTCCTGGCGCAGTTCATCGAGAATCTGCTGGTAGCTGGTGCCGGCCAGCTGCAGATGACGCTGCAGGGTGCGCACCGTCATGTTGAATTTCTCTGCCACGCGCTCCTTGCGCGGCAAACCATCCTTGAGCAGCAGACGCAGGGCGTTCTTGACCCGCTGAGGCAGCGGTTCGTTGCCGTCCAGTCCCGCCATCAGGGTCAGCGCGTGTTCTTCCAGGGTGCGCAGTAGGTTGGCATCGGCTTGGCGCAGCGGCACCGCTAAGTACTCCAGTGGCACGATCAACGCGTTGCAGCTTTGCTCGAAGCGGATCGGACAGCCGAAGATCGTTTGGTACTCGGTAATGTCGACGCCCTCAGGCAGGGCATGCTCGAACCACACCTCACGCGGCGAACTGTCCGATTCGGAGATCCAGCGTGCATACAGCAGCCATGACGCCAGGACGTTCTCTACTAGATGACGGCGGATCGGTTCGGCTTGATGACGACAGGCCCAGATCAGCTTGACGTGGTCGCTAGCGGGCTCGACCCGGCTGACGCCCATATCGCCCACCAGTTTTTCATAGGGCACGATGCGGCCCATGGCCTCACCGAGGGTGGCGCAATTCATGGTGATGTAACCCAGTACGCTCCAGGAGCCTGGCTGCACAAAGCGTGCGCAATGCAGGCCGAACAACGGGTCGTTCGAGGCCGTGAGCAGATGTGCGAGCAGGCGCTCATGGGTTTCGCTGGGGATGCGTTTGCCGTTATCGGCCAGGTCTTCGGCTTTGATGCCGGCTGCTGCGAGCGCCTGATCGACATCCAGCTCCAGGTGTTCGGCATGGCGCAGGTATTTGAGTAAGGCGGGGACTGAGGTGTAGCCGAGATTGTCGGTCATCTTCTTATTCTGAATGTCTTGATTGGCGATAGCGCCTGGCTTGATTCGACAGTGACGCGCTTGAGCGGCCGGCTAGTATAGGCAGCCATAGAGGGTGACTGAAATATCCGGGAGACACAGATGCGACGTTGGAACGGCTGGGGTGATGAAGCAACAGTGGTGGAACTGCCGGCCCATGGCGAGGCTTTTCTGGCTGAACTGGTCGGCCCTGGCCAGCTGCTTGCCGATGCCAGTCTGGAGCAGGTGCTGGCGCAGGTGCCGGCCTCACGTCTGCAGGCCCATCCGCTGATCTGCCTGAATACCGAAGACCGCGTGCGCCATGCCCGTGGCCAGAGCCTGCCGGACTGGCTGGCGATGCGCTCGGGTGATTTTGGCGTGTTCCCCGACGGCGTGGCCTACCCGGAGAGCGCCGCGCAGATCCGCGAGCTGCTGGCTTGGGCCAGCCAACAGGACCTGATCGTGATTCCCTATGGCGGCGGCACCTCGGTGGCTGGGCATATCAATCCGCAGGCTGGCAGCAAACCGGTGCTGACCCTGTCGCTTGAGCGCATGTGCAAACTGATTGAAATCGATCACGACAGCCTGATCGCTACCTTCGGCCCCGGCGCCAATGGCCCGCAAGTGGAAAGCCAGTTGCGCGCCCAGGGCTGTACCCTTGGCCATTTTCCGCAGTCTTGGGAGCTGTCGACTCTCGGCGGTTGGGTGGCCAGCCGATCCAGTGGTCAGCAGTCATTGCGCTACGGGCGTATCGAACAATTGTTTGCCGGTGGCAAGGTTGAGACCTTCGCCGGCACCCTAGAAATACCAACCTTCCCGGCATCTGCGGCCGGGCCCGACCTGCGCGAAATCCTCATGGGTTCGGAAGGGCGCTTCGGCATCATTTCCGAGGTCAAGGTGCGTATCACCCGCCTGGCCGAGCAGGAGAATTTCTACGCGGTGTTTTTGCCCAACTGGCAGCAAGCGCTGAGCGCCATTCGCAGCCTGGTCCAAGCGCGGGTGCCGCTGTCGATGCTGCGCCTGTCCAACGCCATTGAGACTAAAACCCAGCTGGCCCTGGCCGGTCATCCGCAGCAGATTGCCTGGCTGGAGAAATACCTGGCCCTGCGCGGCGCCCGTGACGGCAAGTGCATGCTGACCTTCGGCGTTACCGGCAGCCGCACGCAGAATGCCGCTTCGCTGAAGCAGGCAAAGAAGCTGCTCAAAGGCTTTGGTGGCATCTTTACCGGCACTCTGCTCGGTAAAAAATGGGCAGAAAACCGTTTCCGTTTTCCCTATCTGCGCCACGGCCTGTGGGCCGCCGGTTACGCGGTGGACACCCTGGAAACCGCCACCGACTGGAGCAATGTCGATAACCTGCTGAACAAGGTTGAGGCCAGCTTGCGCAACGGCTTGAGCGAAGAGGGCGAACAGGTGCATGTGTTTACTCACCTGTCCCACGTCTACAACCAAGGTTCGAGCATCTACACCACTTACGTGTTCCGTCCGGGCAGTGACTACAGCGAGGCCATGGCGCGCTGGCAAAAGCTCAAGCATGCCGCTTGCCTGACCATCGCCGAGAACCGCGGCACCATCAGCCATCAGCACGGTGTGGGGCATGATCACGCGCCTTACCTGCCGGTAGAGAAGGGCGAGCTGGGTATGGCCACGCTCAAGGCACTGGCCGGGCATTTCGACCCTGAACAACGCCTGGCCCCTGGCGTGTTGCTGCAGGATTGATGATGACTCAGTGGAACGCCGCTTGGCGCGAGCAGGCATTATCCGAACTGGCTGCACGCGACTGGGACCTGATCGTCGTCGGTGGCGGCATCAGCGGCGCCGGGATTTTGCGTGAAGCAGCACGGCGCGGCTGGAAATGCCTGCTGCTGGAACAGCGTGATTTTGCCTGGGGCACCTCTAGTCGTTCGTCGAAGATGGTGCATGGTGGCCTGCGCTATATCGCCAAGGGCCAGTTTGGCCTGACCCGTGATTCGGTGCGTGAGCGTCAGCGTTTGCTGCAGGAGGCGCCGGGCTTGGTCGACCCTTTGAGTTTTATCATGGCGCATTACCAGGGCGGCTTTCCCGGCCCCAAGGTATTTGGCTGCCTGCTGGCGGTGTATGACGCCCTGGCTGGCAAGCGCAACCACCTGTATTACCCCTTGCAGCTATTGCGCTACATGGCGCCTGGTTTGAAGGAAGACGGCCTGCTTGGCGGTACGCGTTTTTTCGATGCCGTGACCGACGATGCACGGCTGGTGCAGCGAGTGCTCGGTGAGGCCCGCGCGGAAGGGGCGGAAGCGCTCAACGGCATGCGTGTGGTTGAGCTGCTGCGTGAGAATGGGCAGGTCACCGGCCTGCTCGCCGAAGACAGCGAAACAGGTTTGCGCTACAGCTTTAAGTCCCGTGCTATGGCACAGGCCACCGGCACTTGGGCTGATCAGTTACGGCAGAAGACCGGGCTGGAGCATATCCGCCCACTGCGCGGCAGCCACCTGCTGCTGCCGGCCTGGCGTTTACCGGTGGTGCATGCCTTTAGCTTCATGCACGCGTCTGATAAGCGCCCGGTGTTTGTCTTCCCTTGGGAAGGCGCAACGGTGATTGGCACCACTGATCTGGATCACCCGGCACCGTTGGCGGAAGAAGCACGGATCAGCCCGGACGAAGTCACTTATCTGCTCGATGCCTGCGCTCAGCAGTTTCCCGCAGCCGGGATAGGTGCGGCCGATGTGCTGTCGACCTGGGCCGGCGTGCGCCCGGTGGTCAGCGATGGTGAGCCGGGGCGCAAACCCTCGGATGAAAAGCGCGAACACGCGCTCTGGGTTGAACCCGGCTGCGTGACCCTGGCTGGCGGCAAGCTGACCACCTTCCGCCTGCTGGCGCTGGAGGTGCTGCAGGCTTGCGCGCCGATGGTTGGCCGCACGGTCGACGACCATGGCGCGGCGACCTTTGCTGCGGTGTCCAGCCAGCCGATGCCAACGCTAAGCCCGGCTCAGCAGAAGCGCCTAATCGGCCGTTATGGTCGGGCGCTGCCGCAATTGCTGGCGCTGATCGACGAGCTAGGCGTAGAGCCGGTAGTCGGTACGGACACCTTATGGGCCGAACTGGCTTGGGCCGCCGAGCAGGAGTTGGTGCTGCATCTGGATGATCTGCTGCTACGCCGCACCCGCCTGGGCCTGCTGCTGGCGCGCGGCGCGGCTGCCGAACTGCCGCGTATCCGTGCGTTGTGCCAGGCGCGGTTGGGCTGGGATGACGCGCGCTGGCAGCGGGAAGAAACGGATTACCTGGCGTTGTGGCAGCAGTGTTACAGCCTGCCGACACCGCAATGATGCGCCCCAGCGGTATAGCCCGCGTTCGACAGTAGGATGGGTCGAGCGCAGCGATACCCATCGGCAATAACAAGAAGGAGTGCGTCTTGAGCGACAAAAGCTACCTGTTGGCCATCGATAACGGCACCCAGAGCATCCGGGCGCTGCTGTTCGATCTTCAGGGCAACCTGCTCGCCAAGGGCAAGGTAGAGCTGGAGGCCTATTACTCCAAGCAGCCTGGTTGGGCCGAACAGGACCCGGAGTATTACTGGGCCAGCCTGGGCCAGGCCTGCGCGCAGTTGTGGCAGCAGGTGGATATTGACCGAAGTCACATCCGTGGCGTATCGCTGACCACCCAGCGTGGCACGCTGATCAATGTTGATGCGCAAGGCCAGCCGTTGCGTCCGGCGATGCTCTGGCTCGATCAACGTCAGGCCGAGGTGCGCGAGCCGATAAAGGGGCCGTGGGGCTGGCTGTTCAAGCTGGCTGGCGTGCAGGGCACGGTGGATCACTTTCGTGCCCAGGCTGAAGTTAATTGGATTGCGCAGAACCAGCCAGAAATCTGGGCCAATACCCACAAAGTGCTGCTACTTTCCGGCTTTCTCACCCATCGGCTGTGCGGCCAGTTTGTCGATTCGCTGACCAGTTGCGTGGCCTACCTGCCGTTCGACTACAAGCGCCTGCAGTGGACCAAAGCCGGTGACTGGAAATGGCAGGCCATGCCGGTACGCCGTGAGCAGTTGCCGGAGCTGTGCAAACCTGGTGAACTGCTCGGCCATATCAGCGCCGAGGCCAGCCGGCATACCGGGATTCCCGAAGGCCTGCCGCTGATCGCTGCCGGTGCTGACAAGGCCTGTGAAGTGCTCGGTGCGGGCGGTGTCGGACCGTCCACCGCGTGCCTGTCCTACGGCACTACGGCAACGATCAACACCACGCGCAGCCGCTATCTGGAAACTGTGCCGCTGATCCCGCCATACCCTTCGGCGATTCCCGATCACTTCAACACCGAGGTGATGATCTATCGCGGTTTCTGGATGGTCAGCTGGTTCAAACAGGAGTTCGGCCTGCGCGAGATGCAGCGCGCCAAGGCGCTGGGTGTCGAGCCTGAGGCGTTGTTCGATGAGCTGGTTAACAGCGTACCGGCTGGCTCCATGGGCCTGATGCTGCAGCCGTACTGGTCACCTGGCATTCGTGAACCGGGGCTGGAGGCCAAGGGGTCGATCATCGGCTTTGGTGACGTACACACCCGCGCGCATATCTACCGAGCGATTCTTGAAGGGCTGGCGTACGCCCTGCGTCAGGGCAAGGAGAAGATCGAGAAGCGTTCGGGCACGCGCATCACTCGCCTGAGGGTTTCCGGTGGCGGTTCGCAGAGCGATGCCGCCATGCAACTGACCGCCGATATCTTCGGCCTGCCGGCCGAGCGGCCACATCTGTATGAAACCAGTGGTTTAGGCGCAGCGATCAACTGTGCAGTAGGGCTGGGCCTGCACCCAGATTACCCGACGGCGATTGCCGCCATGACCCGAGTTGGCCAAGTGTTTGAGCCCAATCCTGAGGCGCAGCGCACCTATCAGCAGCTGTACACCCAGGTTTATCAGCGCATGTACAAGCAGCTTAAGCCGCTGTACCAGACCATCCGCAAAATCACCGGCTACCCGGCTTGAAAGGCTGCTTGGCTTGTAGGATGGGTTGAGCGCAGCGATACCCATCGGCATACGATGGGTTACGCCTTCGACTAACCTGCGCGGCTCTCCCCATCCTAGGGGCTAAGCCAGCACTGCGGTCACGCCACATCCACCAAGATGATTTCGCTATCCTCGATAGCCGTTACCCGGATCACCTCGACATCGCTGACGGCGACGCCATCACGGGCCTGGGCGCTGACCCCGTTAACCTCGATACTGCCACTGGCGGCCACCAAATATGCCCGGCGCGCTGCACCAATCGGGTACTCGGTGCTCTGGCCGGCTTGCAGGGTGGCTGCTGCCATACGCGCGTTAGTGCGGATCGACAGCGCGTCCTTATCTTCGGCAAAGCCGCTGGCCAGGGTGACAAAGGCACCGGCGCGCTCGCCTTTAGGAAATGGCTTGGCCCCCCAGGATGGCGGCAGACCGGATTGGTTGGGCTGAATCCAGATCTGGAAGATTTTGGTTGTGGTGTCTTCCAGGTTGTATTCGCTGTGGGCAATCCCGGTGCCGGCGCTCATCACCTGCACATCACCGGCTTCGGTACGGCCATGGTTACCCAGATTATCTTTATGGGTAATGGCGCCTTGGCGCACATAGGTGATGATTTCCATATCGCGGTGCGGGTGGGTTGGAAAGCCCGTGTGCGGGGCAATCTCGTCATCGTTCCACACCCGCAATGGCCCCCAGCCCATGCGCGTAGGGTCATAGTACTCGGCAAAGGAAAAGTGATGGCGAGCGTTGAGCCAGCCATGATGGGCGCCGCCGAGTTCGGCGAAGGGGCGTACTTCGATCATCTGCATATCCTCATTGAAAACACCGGCTTTCAGCCGCGGTGTTCGTGGGCAATGGATAGATGATCCAATAAATCAATGCGATTAAAAATGCTTAATTATTGAGCTTAATGATCGCTATTTTTGATGTTTTTATAAGCTCCGGTTTGCCACAACCTGGCGGATCCAGTATCAAATGGCTGTGCTGAGTATTTGTCTAGGGCGTGAAAAGGAAGCCGCTGATGCAGGAACGTAAAGCGCTGTTAATTCTGCATGGCAAGCAAGCGCTCAATGCCGAAGTGAGGGCGGCCGTGCAGGCGCGCCGTCAAGAGGGTTGGCAGCTGGATGTGCGCGTCACCTGGGAGGCCGGTGATGCGCAGCGCATGGTGCGCGAAGCGTTACAGGCGGGTTACCCGACGCTGATCGCCGGTGGTGGTGACGGCACCCTGCGTGATGTGGCCGAAGCCATGGCGCACGCTAAAACCAACGCCAGCCTGGTGTTATTGCCATTGGGCACCGCCAATGATTTTGCTCATGCCGCCGGTGTACCGCTGACGCCCATGGCCGCGCTGGCCTTGCTGGATGAGCCGGCGCAGCCGATTGATCTGGGTGAAGTCGACGGTCAGGTGTTCCTCAATATGGCCACGGGTGGTTTTGGTTCCAGTGTCACGGCCAACACCTCGGAAGAGCTTAAGCGTGTCCTAGGTGGGGCCGCTTACTTGCTGACAGGGCTGAGCCGCTTTGCCGAGGTGGAGTCGGCGTTTGGTCGCTTTTCCGGGCCGGATTTTCAGTGGCAAGGCGAATTTCTCGCACTTGGTATTGGCAATGGCCGGCAAGCCGGGGGTGGGCATGTGTTGTGTCCGCAGGCGCGGGTTAATGATGGCCTGCTGGAGGTGTGCATTGTGCCGGCGGCAGATGATGTGGTTGGCACTCTGGGCACGCTCTTGTCGGGCGGTATCAATGGTTTACAGAGTGTGGCCGTCAGTGCGCGGCTGCCTTGGCTCGAGGTGGAGGCCCCGCAAGGCCTTGATCTCAATCTGGATGGGGAGCCGGTGGTAAGTCGTCAATTACGCTTTGTGGCCCTGCCGGCCGCTTTACGCGTGCATTTACCGGCAGGTTCACCGCTATTGCAGGCTTAGCTTGTCCCTGATGGGCCTTTGTAAGGCCCTTGTCGCACGGGGCGCTTCGTTATCGGCCTTTAGATGGGCGGCCTGTAGCCGATACACTAGGGCATGGCCATTTGAACTAGGCTAATTCGATCAGTGAACAGGAGCGCATGATGGCCGGTATTCTCGACTCAGTGAACCAACGTACCCAGCTGGTGGGCGAGAATCGCCTGGAAATTCTGATGTTCCGTCTGGTTGGCCGGCAACTGTTTGCAATCAACGTGTTCAAGGTGCAGGAAGTCCTGCAGATGCCCAAGCTGACGCTGATGCCGCAGCGTCATCGATTTGTTTGCGGGGTAGTGAACTTGCGTGGGCAAACCCTGCCGGTGATCGATTTGTCCCAGGCCATCGGCATGCGCCCCATCGTGCCTGATGAGCGCAGCACCATCATCGTCACCGAGTACAACCGCTCGGTGCAGGCGTTTCTGGTCGGTGGGGTCGAGCGCATACTTAACCTCAACTGGGAATCCATCCTGCCGCCGCCGGGCGGGGCCGGTCGTCAGCATTACCTGACAGCCATCACCAAGGTTGAAGATCAGATTGTCGAGGTCATCGACGTGGAGAAGGTGCTGGCGGAAATCACCCCGATGAGCACCAAGGTCTCCCCGGAAAAACTCGCCGACCCGCTGCTGGAGCACGCTAAGGGGCGCGAAGTGCTGCTGGTGGACGACTCCACCGTTGCCATAAGTCAGCTCAAGGGCACCATGGCGCAGCTGGATATCCGCTGCCATTGCGCCAGCGATGGCCTGCGCGCCTTGAACCTGCTGAAAAGTTGGGCTGATGAGGGCATTGATGTGCACGAAAAGCTGCTGATGGTGATTACCGATGCGGAAATGCCGGAAATGGATGGTTACCGCCTGACCACGGAAATCCGTAACGACCCGCGCCTGAAGAATTTGTACGTGGCGTTGCATACCTCGTTGTCAGGCAGCTTCAACGAGGCCATGGTGAAGAAGGTGGGCTGCGACAACTTCCTGTCTAAATTCCAGCCCGACAAGTTGGTGGATGTCGTGTGCGACCGCTTAGCGCTTCTGCACTCGGCTAATTAGGTCGTGTGTTTGCGTCAGGCCGGAGTTATTCACTCAGGCGCTGGCGCAGTTGCTCAATGCGCTCGCGGTTGACGTCAAAGTCTGCATAGCCCATGCGCGACGCCGAACGCACATCCACCGCCGTCGCGCCGATCATAAACTCCACATCATCCACAAAACGCATCAGCTTGCTGCTGAACTCTGCGCGTAAATACCCCGGCGCTTCATCCACCAGACGCGCGCGCGGCTCATTGCTGATCAGGGCTTTGAGGCGTGCCTGGGTTTGCTCAGGTGAGCCTTGCAGGGGCAGTGGTTTGATGGCGTGTTGGGCATCGCTGGCCTGGCTGTTTACGCAGTTCGGTGAGGCTGGGCAGGCGGCCAAGTGACCCTTGTGGATGCCTAGGTTGTCCGGCGGACTGCCGCTGCAGGCGCTTAGCAACGTGGCAAATGGCAGCACTAGCGTAGGCTTGTAGGTGCGGCGGCTTACTCGTATAAGTGCATTTTTCCAAAAGGAAGTTGGGTTCATGTTGCATCTCTCCGGGTTGTACCGCTATCCACTGAAATCAGCGATGGGCGAAGCCCTGCGCGAAACGGTGCTGGACACCTTGGGCGTGCAGGGTGACCGACGCTGGATGGTAGTCGATACGCAAACGGGGCGCTTCCTTACCCAGCGTTTGCTGGCGCAGATGACGCAGCTGCAGGCGCGTTGGCTGGGTAGTACGCAGCTGCAGCTGAGTGCGCCAGGTATGAGCGATCTACAGGTGGCGGTGCCGGATGAGCAGGCGCCGCTGCGCGCGGTGACGATCTGGCGTGACAGCCTGCAGGTGCCAGATGCCGGTGATGCGGCTGCACAGTGGCTGAGTCAATGGTTGGGGCGTGCCTGCCGGCTGGTGCAAGTGTCAGAGCCGCGTGCGCGGCAGGTTGATACGGCTTATGCCGAGGCGGGTGACAAAGTGGCGTTTGCCGATGGTTTTCCTCTGCTGCTGATCGGCCAAGCGTCGCTGGATGACCTCTCGGCGAGGGTTGGCCGGCCGTTGCCGATGCTGCGTTTTCGTCCGAACCTGGTGGTCAGTGGTAGCGCGGCGTATGCCGAGGACAGCTGGAAGCGGATTCGTATTGGCGAGCTGGAGTTTCGCGTGGTCAAGGGCTGCTCACGCTGCATCATGACCACCCTCGACCCACAAACCGGCGAGCGCAGCGCAGACCGTGAGCCGCTGACCACGCTGAAAACCTACCGTGAGCGCAATGGTGAGGTGTTTTTCGGGCAGAACCTGATCGCCTGCGGCGAGGGCTATTTGCGGTTGGATATGCCGGTTCAGGTGTTGGAGTAGGGCGGCAATGCACGCTCAACAGGTGCTGTTGAGCGTGCAGGATGAGCCTTTACTGGTCGAAGTAACGCTCGTGCCAGGCCACCAAGGGCTGCGGCGCGTTGAGTTTGTCGCCATAGATCACTGAGTAGGACAGCACGTTCTGCACATATTGGCGGGTTTCATCAAACGGGATGTTCTCGATCCATACGTCATACGACAGGTGATCCGCCCCGCGCAGCCACTGACGAACACGGCCTGGGCCAGCGTTGTAGGCCGCGGAGGCGAGCACGCGGTTACCGTTGAACTGGCCGTATATCTGGCTCAGATAGGCCGCACCCAGTTGAATATTGACCTCCGGGCGGTAAGCCAGCTGCGGCGATGACAACGGAATACCGAAGCGTTTGGCGGTTTCCTTGGCCGTGGCGGGCATCAGCTGCATCAAACCCATCGCCCCAACCCCGGACTTGGCGTCGGACATAAAGCCACTTTCCTGACGGGTGATGGCAAATACCCAACTGGAGTGAATATCGCGGTTGCGCGCCTCGCGCACCAGTTGCTCACGGTGGGCCATTGGGAAGCGCACATCGAGATCATCCCAATACTGCGCTTGGCTGATAGTGCGAATGGCGGGGAAGTACCAGCCCATCTCGTAGGCTAGGCGCGCCTGGGCGACCATTTCATCGCGGCTAAACAAGCGCGTGACGTTGTACCACTCGCGCCGCCCATCGGCGACTTGGCCACGGGCGTGGAACTCCAGGGCGCGACGAATCGCCGCCGAGTTACGCACTTTGTTGATGGTTTGCGGGCTCAGGGCCAGCGGCTTGTTTCTCAGCTGATAGGGCGCATGTACTTGGTCGGCGGCCATAAAGCCATAGAAGTCACGTTCCTTGGCCAGCGACTGGTACAGGGCTTTTGGCGCCTGGCTGTTGGGCTGCGCGAGTTGCAAGGTGCGCGCCTGCCAGTAACGCCAGCGGTTGGTGTTGCCGAGTTCGGCGGGCATTTTGCGGGTTAGCTGGTTGGCTTCCTCCCAGCGGCCCAGGCGCAGCAGCAAGCGCGCGCGCCATTCGCTGACGGTGTTATCACGCAGCTCTGGGTCATATTTGGCCATGACTTGCAGGGCGCGGGCATCGAACCGCTTGGCCAGGGTCAGGCCGATTTCGCGGGCGATGGCGACTTGTTCCGTGTTGGAGAACTTCATGCGCTGGGCATAGCTGTCGAGCAGTTTGAGCGCGCTTTCCGGATCCTGGCGGGCCAGACGGCGCAGGCCCAGACCGACGATGTCAGCGCTGGCCGGATCGGTCTGAGTGAAGCGACTGGTTTGTTTCAGCAGCTCAGGCTTTTGCGCAACCTCCAGCAGGTTTTTGCCCTGGTTGCCCAGCGTCGGCAGGCTCTTGATCAGGTGGCTGAGCAGGCCATAGTTACGCGACTCGGCTGCCAGTTTGGCGCGCTGCCAGCGTTTCTGTTCAGTGAGCTGGCCTTCCGCCGCCCAGCGCTCGAATAGCGGATCGCAGGCATTGGGCTGCGATTTGCCCAGCAGCCAGAGTTTTTCTGCGGTGGCATTACCTTCAGCGCGCATGCCATGGCTCAGTTGGTACTGGCCATACAGGCAATCGAGTTCGGTGAAGTTCAGCGCCGGGTCGTAGTGGTTGATAAAGGTCTGCCATTCACCGCGCTCGGCCAGCCAACGCAGCCAACGCAGCTTCATCCAGTTGATCTGCGGCAGGTCACCGTGTTCGGCGAGGAATTTCTCGATCTCGTCATTGCTCGCCCATTTCAGCCGCGCCGTCAGCTCGTCATAGGCCAGGTAAGGCTCCAGCGGGTAGTCGCGCAGGGCGTTGGCGTAACGCTGGTAAGGCTCTTTGTCACCTTTGGCCAGTGCCGCTTTGGCCTGGTCGTAATACTGGCGTTGTTGCGTCAGGGTGGCGGCCTGCGCCGCAGATAACCCGAAGGAGGACAGCAATAGGCAGGACAACAGGTTGAGCAGGGGACTGCGCATGACACTTCCAGGCAAATAGTGCGTATGGCCCTAGCTTAGTCCTTTGCCTGGGGAGGGTGAAGGCTCAAAGCGTTGCAGCGCGTAATTGCTGCGATGGGGCTTCGCTTAATGGTCGATTAGGCGTGCTAGAGCGCTTGCCGTCAGGGTTGTGTGGTGCAACGGTGTGGGTTACCTCGGCCGCCGGCGAAATTGCCTGCTCGGCCTACGCGCTTCTCGGTTAGAATGCGCGCCCTGTTTTGCGGCTGCTTTGGGCATCTGCAGATGATTTTCTGGGTGTTTCAGGTTACCGCTGTACGTTTGATGCAACGAAGCACGTTGCTCAGCCCCGGTTGACCGGCTTTCACCCGTCGTTTTTTGTTGAGGCGTGCCATGACCCTGCTCAAGTTCACCGATATTTCCCTGGCCTACGGCGCAATGCCGCTCTTGGACAAGGTGTCTTGGCAGATCGCCCGTGGCGAGCGGGTGTGCATCATCGGCCGCAACGGCACCGGCAAATCGAGCATGATGAAGCTGGTCAAGGGCGACCAGAAAGCCGATGACGGTGCAGTTTGGCGAGCGCCAGGGTTGAAGATCGGTGAGTTGCCGCAAGAGCTGCCGGTAGCCGATGACCGCACGGTGTTTGATGTGGTCGCCCAGGGCCTGGACGGCGTGGGTGAACTGCTTGCGCAATACCATCACCTGGCGCAGAACTGCGTCACTGAAGACGACCTGAATAAGCTGATGCACGTGCAGCAGGACCTTGAGGCCCGTGACGGCTGGCGCTTGCAGCAACTGGTCGACAGCACCCTGAGCCGCTTGCAGTTGCCGGCTGACAAAACTCTCGCTGAACTCTCGGGCGGCTGGCGTCGTCGCGTGCTGCTGGCCCAGGCGCTGGTCTCCGAGCCGGATCTGCTGCTGCTTGACGAGCCGACCAACCACTTGGACATCGGTGCGATTGCCTGGCTGGAAGAAGCCTTGACCGATTTCCAGGGCGCGGTGCTGTTTATTACCCACGACCGCTCCTTCTTGCAGAATCTGGCCACGCGCATCCTTGAACTGGACCGTGGTGGCCTGATCGACTGGAATGGCGACTACGCCAGCTTCCTGGTGCACAAAGAGGCCACGCTGGCCGCTGAAGAAACCGCCAACGCGTTATTTGACAAAAAACTGGCCCAGGAAGAAGTGTGGATTCGTCAGGGCATCAAGGCTCGCCGCACCCGTAACGAAGGCCGTGTGCGTGCTCTCAAGGCCCTGCGCGTGGAGCGTAGCGAGCGCCGTGAGCGTACCGGCAAGGCCAATATCATGCTGGAAACAGCAGAGAAATCCGGCAAGCAGGTGATGGTCCTGGAAAACGTCAGCTTCGCCCATCCAGGCGGACCGTTCCTGATCAAAGACTTTTCCATGGTGCTGCAGCGTGGCGACCGTATTGGCCTGCTCGGTGCCAACGGTACTGGCAAGACCACGTTGCTCAAGTTGATGCTGGGTGGCTTGCAACCCACCAGCGGTGAGGTGGCCGAAGGTACGCGCATCGATGTTGCGTATTTCGACCAGTTGCGTCACCAGCTCGACCTGGAAAAGACCGTGATCGACAACGTCGCTGAAGGCCGCGATTTTATCGAAATCGACGGGCAGAACCGCCATGTGCTGAGCTACCTGGGCGACTTCCTGTTCAGCCCGCAGCGGGCGCGTACGCCAGTTAAGGCGTTGTCCGGCGGTGAGCGGGCTCGCCTGTTGCTGGCCAAGCTATTCAGCAAACCGGCCAACCTGCTGGTGCTGGACGAACCGACCAACGACCTCGATGTGGAAACCCTTGAACTGCTCGAGGAAGTGCTGTTGACCTTCCCGGGGACCGTGCTGATGGTCAGTCACGACCGGGCCTTCCTCGACAACGTCGTGACCAGCACCCTGGTCTTCGAGGGTGAAGGCAAAGTGCGTGAATACGTCGGTGGCTACCAGGACTGGTTGCGCCAGGGTGGTTCGCCGCGTTTGCTTGGCGTTGGCGAAAGCAAGGCCGGTAAACCTGAGCTGGCCACCGCGGTGGTTCCGGCGCCGGTTGAGGCCGCGCCTGTGGCTACAGATGCGAGCAAGAAAAAGCTCAGCTACAAATTACAGCGTGAACTGGAAGCCATTCCTGGGCAGATCGATGTGCTTGAAGCGCAGGTTGCCAGCTTGCAGGAGCAGATCGGCTCGCCGGCTTTCTATCAGCAACCAGCGGAAAAAACCGCTGAAGTACTGGCTAAGTTGCAGGCTGTGCAGCACGAATTGGAACAATTGGTTGAGCGTTGGGCCGAGCTGGAAGGCTAATCCCGCGCCCTGATAAATAAGTAGCGCACTCAAATAGCATTCGGGCTTCTGGCGGAGACAGTCGATGGCCATCGAGTACAGCATTACTCTCGACGACGATCACCAGTTCAGTTACAGGATTGAGCTGGACCGGGTGTATGCAGCAGAGGCTGCGCAAAGTGCGCCAGCCTGGACGCGCCTGGAATATCAGCAGTGCAGTAATTGCCCGCTGAGCAAAGACGATTTCAGCCATTGCCCAGCAGCGGTTGATTTGCACCGGGTGATTGAGGATTTCCACGGCCTGCCGGCGTTCAAGAAGGCCGCTGTTTGGGTGCGTACGCCGGAGCGTGAGTACAACAAACAGGTTGGCCTGGACGAAGGGTTGCGGGCGTTGCTTGGGGTGATCATGGCAACCAGTGCGTGCCCGTTGCTGGGCAAGCTAAAGCCCATGGCGCAGCACCATCTGCCGTTCGCCAATAACCAGGAATTCATTTTGCGGGCCGTGTCGCTCTACCTCACTCAGCAGTATTTCAACCTGCGCGAGGGGCATGCCGCTGACTGGCAATTAAAGGGGTTGGTCGAGGTTTTCCAGCAGTTGCAGCTGGTTAATCAGGCATTCTGGCAGCGTATTCATGCAACCTGTGATGGTGACTCGAACCTCAAGGCGTTTTTAACGTTCTTTTCGATGGCCTCAAGCATGACCTATTCGCTGGAGACGCAACTGCAGAAGATCCGCCCCTTGGTCATGGGCGCGCGCGACAGTAACGAATAACGCAAGCGCGGTTGGCGTTGCGTTATTCGTGCGCCGACGTTATTCGGCCTTCTTTAGCCGCACAGCCAGGACGTCACAGGGAGCGCCGTGCAGGACGTCGTTAGCGGTCGAGCCCAGTAGCAGGGCGAGGCCATGGCGGCCGTGGCTGCCGACAATGATCAGATCGCATTGCTGTTCTTCGGCGAGGCGATGAATTTCCTGGCGCGGCTGACCATAAGCCAGGTGGCGATGTTCGGCGCTAAGAGCGGGATACTTGTCGGCAAATCTATCCAGACGCTCGCGGGCTTGGTCGAACTGCTGTTGTTGCAGCATCGACAAATCCATCGGCACGTCGCCGCCAAAGGCCATGGCCATGGGCTCGACGATATGCACCACGGATAATTTGGCGCCGCTGCTGGCTGCTAATTTCTGCGCTCGGTGCATAACCGGGTCGCATTCCTCGGTAAGGTCGACGGCGACCAGAATGTGCAGATAGGGCATGGATAGCTCCTTACATGTGGTTCGATGGTTTAAGTATGGCCTTATTGAATGCATATAACAGGCTTTTGCCTGTGAGAGAACGATATGAGTCCTTGGTTTCTGGTTTTACTGCTGGCGGTCATGTTAAGCCCTTTGGCATGGCTGGCGCCGTCACGCCGCCAGCGTGGGCAGATGGATGTACGCCTACAGGCTCGGCGCATGGGCGTGGCCATGCAGTTGTCGCCGCAGGAATGGCCGCACTGGTTGTTGCGTGAGCCGCCGGGCTCGTGCCCGCAATATCACCAGGCGCGCCGGCGCGGTCAGGTAGATCGCTGGTGCTACTGGCAGTTGGAGCCGGGGCAGTGGGTCAATAAATGGCGTGAGCCTTGCGCTGATGAGGCTTTATTGACCGAGTTGCAGGCACTGCCGGCGGATGCATTCAAGGTCGAAGCGACTGATCAGATGCTCTCGGTGTGCTGGGGCGAGCGGGGCGCTGGTCCTGCACTGGAAAAAGTTGTCGGCTTTCTCAAGGCTAGAGCCTGATCTTAACAACGCTTGGTGCAAGCATCGCGCGTGCCTAGGCCTAGGCACGCCGCTGGAGTGAAGGCTGAGTGCGCCCGAGGTGATCAGAGGTTGGTGGTCGCGTACTGGGTGGAAATCTGTTCAATGCCCTGAATGATGGTGTTGGAATACTTGTTGACCAGAAAGGGCACGCTGTTTTCGTTGTAGTTAATCAACGATTTTTCAATGTAGCGCCATTTGGTCGCGACCTCTCCCCAGGACTGCTTGAGTTGCGGGCTGTTCTGTGGGGCTTTTTGCAGTGTCGCCATCTTGCTGGCGAACTCGCTGACCATGTCCTCAATCGGCCGTGCATCGCCGCCGCCCATAAAGGTGGCGCCCACCGAGGTGCTGCGTGAGGCGTAATCCACAGCGATGCCTTGCATCAGCAGGCTTTGCTCGCGGCTATGTTGGGTCAGTGTGGGCACGCTGTAGCTACCTTCTTGCTGAATCTTGCTGTAAAGCTCCTGGCTTAGGCTCATCAGCTGTTGGTTGCGCGCGGCCAGGTCGGCCACCGGCTGCAGGTCTGTATAGCCCTGGGTTTTTAGTGCGTTGATCAGGTTGTTCAGATCGCTCTGGTAGCCTTTCCATTGCTGGTCCAGCTGCGAGCGCAGGGCGTTTGAGCCCTCGCCGGGCATGTCTCTCAAGGCACTTAGCTGAGTGTTAACTTCGTTGAGCGACTCATTGATCATCCGCGCATAGCGTTGATCGCCCTCCATGCCGTTAAACATATAAAAATCGCCCAGGGTTTTTTGCGCGGCAAGGCGTAGCTGGTGCAGTTTAAGGAGGCTGGTGGCGGTTTCAGCGGCTTGGCTTGCGGCGCTGAATAGGGGGAGTGTGATTGCCAGTAGGGTGCTTAAGGCAATGGCAAGCGTGCGCCTCGACATAAGGGAACTCCGTGTGCCCGTGGTTGGGCTTTAATTGTTTTTGTTTTAGTTACGGGTGTCACAAACACGGCCGTATTGAGACGACTGTACCTGTAGCCATTTCTTTTTGCTAGGCCGCTGCTTAGGCGCTTTATTGTGTGTTTTTTTCGAAATATGGCTCTATATCGCAGCGAATGGCTGCTTTTTCGAGACGAAGCGATCGGGGCCGCTGTGCGTGTTTGAGCGTAACTTTTTGTACGTTATTGCTGCTGTCACGGGCTAATTGACAAGTCATGGCTTTTCCTTGAAGGTGTGCATACCCAAATCAAACGGGCGTATGAATTGAGCGTTTGCTTAACTTAATTCATCGCCTTTACAACCCGAATATCGCGTCGGTGGGTGTGCCAGGCTGATTGGGGTTACTCTGATGCGGCCATGCCGTGGAGTAACTTGCTGGTTGGCTCCGATGTGTACTGTTCAGCTTCCATACCGTGGAGATCAGTTGATGATTTACGAAGGTAAAGCCATCACGGTTAAGGCTCTTGAGAGCGGCATCGTCGAATTGAAATTCGACCTCAAGGGTGAATCCGTCAACAAATTCAACCGTCTTACCCTCAATGAGCTGCGTCAATCCGTTGATGCGATTAAGGCTGATGGTTCGATCAAAGGCGTGATTGTCACCAGTGGCAAAGACGTATTTATCGTCGGTGCCGACATCACCGAGTTCGTCGATAACTTCAAGTTGTCGGATGAAGAGCTGGTGGCTGGCAACCTCGAAGCCAACAAGATCTTCAGTGATTTTGAAGACCTCAATGTTCCGACTGTGGTCGCGATCAATGGCATCGCCCTTGGCGGTGGTTTTGAAATGTGCCTGGCAGCGGATTACCGCGTCATGGCCGAAGGCGCCAAAGTGGGTCTGCCTGAAGTCAAGCTGGGCATCTACCCAGGCTTCGGCGGCACTGTGCGTCTGCCACGTGTTATCGGTACCGATAACGCTGTCGAGTGGATTGCCAGCGGTAAAGAGAACAAAGCCGCTGATGCCCTGAAAATGGGTGCAGTGGATGCTGTGGTTGCTGCTGACAAGCTGCAAGCCGCGGCACTTGACCTGATTTCGCGCGCCATTTCTGGCGAGTTGGACTACAAGGCCAAGCGTCAGCCGAAGCTGGAAAAGCTCAAGCTCAACGCGATTGAGCAAATGATGTGCTTTGAAACCGCCAAAGGTTTTGTGGCTGGTCAGGCTGGCCCGAACTACCCAGCGCCGGTTGAAGCGATCAAGACCATCCAGAAAGCCGCCAATATGGGGCGCGATAAGGCCTTGGAAGTTGAAGCTGCCGGCTTCGTTAAATTGGCTAAAACGCCAGTGGCTGCCAGCTTGATCGGTCTGTTCCTGAATGATCAGGATCTGAAGAAAAAAGCCAAACAGCACGACGAAATCGCTAAAGACGTGAAACTGGCTGCCGTGCTCGGTGCTGGCATCATGGGTGGCGGTATTGCCTACCAGTCCGCTTCTAAGGGCACTCCGATCCTGATGAAGGATATCCGTGAAGAGGGTATCCAGATGGGTTTGGCCGAGGCGTCCAAGCTGCTCGGTGGCCGTGTGGCTAAAGGTCGTATGACCCCAGCGAAGATGGCTGAAGCCCTCACCGCCATCCGTCCGACCATGTCCTATGGCGATTTTGGCGCTGTCGACATCGTCGTCGAAGCGGTCGTCGAAAACCCTAAGGTCAAGCAGATCGTGCTGGCTGAAGTTGAAGGTGTGGTACGTGAGGATGCAATCCTGGCGTCGAACACCTCGACTATCTCCATCAGCCTGCTGGCCAAGGCGCTAAAGCGTCCGGAAAACTTCGTAGGTATGCACTTCTTCAACCCGGTGCACATGATGCCGCTGGTTGAAGTGATTCGCGGTGAGAAGTCCAGCGACGTTGCTGTGGCGACCACCGTGGCTTACGCCAAGAAAATGGGCAAGACCCCGGTTGTGGTCAATGACTGCCCAGGCTTCCTGGTCAACCGCGTGCTGTTCCCCTACTTCGGTGGTTTCGCCAAGCTGGTCAGTGCGGGCGTCGACTTTGTGCGCATCGACAAGGTGATGGAGAAGTTCGGCTGGCCAATGGGCCCGGCGTACCTGATGGACGTGGTCGGCATCGACACCGGTCATCACGGTCGCGACGTAATGGCCGAAGGCTTCCCAGACCGCATGAAAGACGATCGTCGCTCGGCAGTCGATGCACTGTACGAAGCTGATCGCCTGGGTCAGAAGAACGGTAAAGGCTTCTACGCCTACGAGCTGGATAAGCGCGGCAAGCAGAAGAAAGTTGCTGACCCTGCTGTTCTCGAAGTGCTCAAGCCCATCATCTTTGAGCAGCGTGAAGTCACCGACGAAGACATCATCAACTGGATGATGATCCCGTTGTGCATGGAAACTGTTCGTTGCTTGGAAGATGGCATCGTCGAGACCGCTGCCGAGGCCGATATGGGTCTTGTTTACGGCATCGGCTTCCCGCCCTTCCGCGGTGGTGCGCTGCGTTACATCGATACCGTCGGTGTGGCTGAGTTCGTTGCCCTGGCCGACAAATATGCCGAGCTGGGCGCGCTGTACACCCCGACTGCCAAGCTTCGCGAAATGGCCGCTAAGGGCCAGAAGTTTTTCGGTTAATCGCGGACAGACTAGAGCGAGAGTAAATTTATGAGCCTGAATCCTAGAGATGCAGTCATTGTCGACTTCGGTCGTACCCCAATGGGTCGTTCCAAGGGCGGCATGCATCGCAATACCCGTGCTGAGACCATGTCGGCCAACCTGATCAGTGGCGTGCTGGCACGTAACACCAAGGTCGATCCGGCTGAAGTGGAAGACGTAATCTGGGGCTGCGTTAACCAGACCCTGGAGCAGGGCTGGAACATCGCACGCATGGCGTCGCTGATGACCCAGATCCCTCACACCGCTGCTGGCCAGACTGTGAGCCGCCTGTGTGGTTCGTCCATGAGCGCGCTGCACACTGCTGTGCAGGCGATCCAGACCGGTAACGGCGATGTGTTCGTTGTCGGCGGTGTGGAGCACATGGGCCACGTTGGCATGATGCACGGCGTTGATCCAAACCCGCACTTGTCGCTGTATGCGGCCAAGGCCTCGGGCATGATGGGTCTGACGGCTGAAATGCTCGGCAAAATGCATGGCATTAGCCGTGAGCAGCAAGATGCATTCGGTGAGCGTTCGCACCGTCTGGCTCAGAAAGCCACCGTTGAAGGCAAGTTCAAGGATGAAATCATCCCGATGCAAGGCTACGACGAGAATGGCTTCCTGAAGGTCTTCGACTACGACGAAACCATTCGTCCGGAAACCACCCTGGCAAGCCTGGCTGCACTGAAGCCGGCGTTCAACCCGAAGGGCGGCACCGTGACTGCAGGTACGTCCTCGCAGATCACTGACGGCGCTTCGTGCATGATCGTCATGAGTGCTCAGCGCGCTCAGGACCTCGGCATCCAGCCAATGGCAGTGGTTCGCGCCATGGCTGTTGCCGGTGTTGATCCGGCGATCATGGGTTACGGTCCAGTACCGTCGACCCATAAAGCCCTTAAGCGTGCGGGTCTGACCATCAATGACATCGACTTCTTCGAGCTCAACGAAGCCTTCGCTGCTCAGGCTCTGCCTGTGCTGAAGGACTTGAAAGTGCTCGATAAGATGGAAGAGAAGGTCAACCTGCACGGCGGCGCAATCGCTCTGGGTCACCCGTTCGGTTGTTCCGGCGCGCGTATCTCCGGTACCCTGCTTAACGTGATGAAGCAAAATGGGGGCACCTTCGGTGTGTCGACCATGTGCGTAGGTCTCGGCCAAGGCATCACCACCGTCTTCGAACGCATCTAAGCTGTAGTCGATGTAGAAGGTGGAAAACCGGGGCCAAGTGCCCCGGTTTTTGTTTTTAGTAGAAAATCTTTAAGGAATTCATCCATGCAGTTACAGCCTGGCCTCTATCGTCACTACAAAGGCCCGGAATACCGGGTGTTTGGCGTGGCGCAGCATTCTGAGACGCAGCAGCTAGAGGTGGTCTATCAGGCGCTGTACGGCGAGTTTGGCCTTTTGGTGAGACCGCTGGAGATGTTCTGCGAGAGCGTTGAGGTGGACGGCGAGACGGTTCCACGCTTTGCTTTGATTCAGGCTGAAACCGCACTGTTTACTCGGCCTTGAGCTGACATCGGGCCACCGCTGCGCTTGACCTCAGCCGGACCGCCACTATATATAGCGGTGCCGCGCTAGCAGGCAGTCACCGCGCCTCCCGCATTTATTTACCGAATTCAGGAAATTTCCAATCCATGGGCAAATCGCTGGTCATCGTGGAATCCCCGGCCAAGGCCAAGACCATCAACAAGTACTTGGGCAACGAGTACGTGGTGAAGTCGAGCATCGGCCACATCCGTGACCTACCCACCAGTGGTTCGGCGAGCACCGCCAAAGAGCCGGCCAAGCGTGGTAAAGCCGCTGCAGGTGAAGTACCGGCGCTGTCGCCCAAGGAAAAAGCCAAGCGTCAGTTGATCGCGCGCATGGGGGTTGATCCTGAGCATGGCTGGAAAGCCAAGTACGAGATCCTTCCAGGCAAAGAGAAGGTGGTCGAGGAATTGCGCCGTTTGGCCAAGGATGCCGACACCATCTATCTCGCAACCGACTTGGACCGCGAGGGGGAAGCCATTGCCTGGCACCTGCGCGAATCCATTGGTGGTGATGACAGCCGCTATAAGCGCGTGGTGTTTAACGAAATTACTAAGAAGGCCATCCAGGACGCGTTTTCCAAGCCCGGTGAGCTGGATATCAACCGGGTTAACGCCCAGCAAGCACGGCGCTTTCTTGATCGTGTGGTGGGCTACATGGTCTCGCCACTGCTATGGGCCAAGATTGCCCGTGGTCTGTCTGCAGGTCGCGTGCAGTCGGTAGCGGTAAAACTGGTGGTGGAGCGTGAGAAAGAGATCCGCGCGTTCGTCCCCGAAGAGTATTGGGAAGTGCACGCCGATCTAGGCACTGCCAAAGGCGCCAATGTACGCTTTGAAGTGGCGCGCGAGAACGGCGCCGCCTTCAAGCCGCTGAGCGAGGCCCAGGCCATGGCGGCCTTGGCTACGCTGAAATCATCTAGCTACAGCGTCAGCAAGCGTGAAGACAAACCGACCAGCAGCAAGCCGTCGGCTCCCTTTATTACCTCCACCCTGCAACAGGCTGCCAGTAACCGCCTGGGCTTCGGGGTGAAGAAGACCATGATGATGGCCCAGCGTCTGTATGAAGCTGGTTACATCACCTATATGCGTACCGATTCGACTAACCTCTCGGCTGATGCCGTGAGCATGGTGCGTGACTTTATTGAAGGCGAGTTTGGCAAGAAGTACCTGCCTGCCAACCCGATTGCCTACAGCAGCAAAGAAGGCGCACAAGAGGCGCACGAAGCGATTCGCCCGTCTGACGTCAACCTCAAGCCGACTCAGCTGTCGGGCATGGAACGTGACGCTGAGCGCCTGTATGAGCTGATCTGGCGCCAGTTCGTGGCCTGTCAGATGCCGCCGGCTGAATACCTGTCGACCACCGTAACGGTGACGGCTGCGCAGTTCGAACTGCGCGCCAAGGGGCGTATTCTCAAATTCGACGGTTATACCCGTGCACTGCCGCAGCTGAGTAAGCCGGGCGATGACGATGTACTGCCGGAAATGGATCAGGGCGAAGTGCTCAAGCTGGTCAAGCTCGACCCGAGCCAACACTTCACTAAGCCGCCGGCGCGCTACTCGGAAGCGAGCCTGGTTAAAGAGATGGAAAAGCGCGGTATTGGCCGTCCCTCGACCTATGCAGCGATTATCGGCACCATCCAGGATCGTGGCTACGTGGCGCTACACAACCGTCGTTTCTACTCTGAAAAAATGGGCGACATCGTCACTGAGCGCCTGTCCGAAAGCTTCTCCAATCTGATGGATTACGGCTTTACAGCCGGTATGGAAGAGAATCTGGACGATGTGGCTCACGGCGAGCGCGAATGGAAAAATGTACTCGACGAGTTCTACGGTGACTTCAAGAAGAAGCTTGAAGTTGCAAGCGATAGCGTTAACGGCATGCGTGCCAATACACCTACGTTAACGGATATTGCTTGTCGCGACTGCGGCCGACCAATGACCATTCGTACGGCATCCACTGGTGTGTTCCTTGGTTGTTCGGGGTATGCATTGCCGCCTAAAGAGCGCTGCAAGGCCACCGTCAATCTGGTGCCGGGCGATGAAATTGCCGCTGACGATGAGGGCGAATCTGAGTCGCGCGTGTTGCTAGGTAAGCACCGTTGTCCGATCTGTTCGACGGCTATGGACGCCTATCTGCTCGATGAAACCCGCAAACTGCACATCTGCGGTAATAACCCAGATTGCGTGGGTTATGAGGTTGAGCAGGGTCAATACCGCATCAAGGGCTATGAAGGGCCGAGTCTGGACTGCGACAAGTGTGGCAGCCAGATGCAGCTCAAGACCGGGCGCTTTGGCAAGTTCTTCGGTTGTACCAATAGTGAATGTAAGAACACCCGCAAACTGCTGAAAAGCGGTGAAGCGGCGCCGCCGAAAATGGATCCGGTGAAAATGCCGGAACTCAAATGCGAGAAGGTCAACGATACTTACATCCTTCGTGATGGTGCCTCGGGTTTGTTCTTGGCCGCTAGCCAGTTTCCGAAGAACCGTGAAACCCGTGCTCCGTTAGTGTTGGAGTTGATTCCACACCGCGATGAAATCGATCCCAAGTATCACTTCCTTTGTGATGCACCGATAAAAGACCCTCAAGGTCGTGCTGCGGTGATTCGTTTCAGTCGTAAAACCAAAGAGCAGTACGTGCAGACCGAGGTCGATGGCAAGCCGACCGGCTGGCGCGCATTCTTTGATGGCAGTAAGTGGAAAGTTGAAGATAAGAGCTGATCTAGCTGTGCGCGCGCTCGCCATGGGCGAGTGCGCGTATGCTTATCCAATCCGTAATGGAGGGCGCCGCAATGGCCAATGAGCTCTATACCCGTACTAATCAGAAAATCTTTTACGCAGGCCTGGCGCTAGAGTCCTGGCGTAACGCCGAGCAAGCGCAAAGCATGAATGCGCTGGCTTTGATTCAGGCTGAGCGTGAAGCGGCGCTGTTTCATCTTTATGGGGCCCTGCTAGGGCTGTGTCATGAAATTGCCGGCTATTACCGCTTGCCTGACAGCGGTGCTCCGCAGGCTGAACGCTTTCTCACTCAGGATGTGTTGCAAGCCGCGCCGAACCAGGAGCTGGGTGAGTTGGTTGAGTTGGCACAATCAGCTGACAGCTGGGTTGCTGAGCTGCTTAAAGCCTATGCCGCGCTATTTCAGCCGCCTCAAGCGAGTAAGAAGGCCAAGGTTGACCCCAGTACGCCGCTGATTACCGCGATTAGTTTGGATGAGGAAATCGAGCCCCTGACTCATCAGGTGTTGGAGGCATGGCGGCAGCAATTGAAGGCTCTGGCACAGCGCTTTCGCGAAACATTGAGCGAATGGTGACCGGCTGATTTGACCGGTGGGCTAGGGCGGGCTCGGGTCGGCTGTTACAATGCCGGTCTTTCGTGGAGAGCTAACCCAATGCCTACATCCTTCCTGGAAATTGTCGAACTGCCTGACGGACGCATTGCCCTGCGCCGTGCAGAGGATGAAGAATCGTT
>Ga0180008_1000552_pt1 | contig 30469 bp, 25 predicted proteins | sample MM_PW_MetaG_FD_121121 | JGI IMG/M metagenome (GOLD analysis project Ga0180008, IMG submission 121121) | Groundwater microbial communities from the Aspo Hard Rock Laboratory (HRL) deep subsurface site, Sweden - MM_PW_MetaG | ecosystem: Environmental > Aquatic > Deep subsurface > Groundwater... | reverse complement strand
TGCCCAGCGCAGCCTCGACCTGGAACACGGCCCGCTGCTGCGCGCCTTGCTGGTGGACGGGCCGGTGGGGCAGCAACGCTTGCTGATCGCGATTCATCACTTGGCGGTGGATGGCGTGTCCTGGCGCGTATTGCTCGAAGACCTGCAAAACGTCTACCGCCAATTGAGTGAGGGCCAGGCCATCAGCCTGCCGGCCAAGACCAGTGCCTTGCGTGATTGGGCCACCCGCTTGCAGGCCTATGCCAGCAGCGAATCCCTGCGTGAAGAACTGGGCCTGTGGCAGCAACAGTTGGCCGGCCCGGCGGTTGAACTGCCGGTGGACCGCGCGCACGGTAGCCTGCGCAATCGTGACGCCGAGACGGTCAGCGTGCGCCTGGATGCCGAGCGCACCCGCCAACTGCTGCAACAGGCACCGAGTGCCTACCGCACCCAGGTCAACGACTTGTTGCTGACCGCACTGGCCCGCGTGCTGTGCCGTTGGAGCGGGCATGCCTCGACCCTGATCCAGTTGGAAGGCCATGGCCGCGAAACCCTGTTCGATGAGATCGACCTGACCCGCAGTGTCGGTTGGTTCACCAGCGCGTACCCGCTGCGCCTGACCCCGCTGCAGGTCGAGGAGGCCAGCGGGCAGGGCGCGTCGATCAAGGCGATCAAGGAGCAACTGCGCGCGGTGCCCCACAAGGGCCTGGGCTACGGTGTGCTGCGTTACCTGGCCGACAGCACCTGTCGCCAGGCCATGGCCGCGTTGCCGAGCGCTTCGATTACCTTCAATTACCTGGGGCAGTTCGACCAGAGCTTTGATAGCCAGGCGCTGTTCCACCCACTGGAAGCGTCCGCCGGCCCGGCCCATGATCCGGATGCGCCGCTGCCCAACGCCCTGAGTGTGGACAGCCAGGTGTACGGCGGCGAATTGGTGCTGCGCTGGACCTTCAGCCGCGAGCGCCACGACCAGCAGAGCATCAGCGAACTGGCCGAGGCCTACCTGGGCGAGTTGCAAAGCCTGATCGCCCACTGCCTGCGCGACGACGCCGGTGGCCTGACGCCGTCCGACTTCCCGCTGGCGCACTTGACCCAGGCGCAGCTGGATGGGTTGCCGGTGCCGGCCAGTGCCATCGAGGACGTGTACCCGCTGACACCGATGCAGGAGGGTTTGCTGTTGCACACCCTGCTGGAGCCGGGCACCGGTCTGTACTACATGCAGGACCGCTACCGCATCAACAGCGAGCTCAACCCGGAGCGCTTTGCCCTGGCCTGGAAAGCTGTGATCGCCCGGCATGAGGCGCTGCGTGCGTCGTTCTGCTGGAATGTCGGCGAAGCGATGTTGCAGGTGATCCACAAGCCCGGCAGCACGCCCATCGAATACCTGGACTGGACCGGCACCCCGGCCGAGCAACAGGAGCCGCGCCTGCAAGCCCTGCTCAAAAGCGAGCGCGAGGCCGGCTTCGATCTGCTCAACCAGGCGCCGTTCCACCTGCGCCTGATCCGCGTCGGCGAAGCCCGCTACTGGTTCATGATGAGCAATCACCACATCCTGATCGATGCCTGGTGCCGCTCGTTGCTGATGAATGACTTCTTCGATATCTACATGGCCCTGGGTGAAGGCCGCGAGGCGCAGTTGGCAGCGCCGCCACGCTATCGCGACTATATCGCCTGGTTGCAACGCCAGAACCTGGCCGAGGCGCGGCAGTGGTGGCAACAGAACCTGCAAGGCTTTGAGCGCACCACGCCCATTCCGAGCGACCGGCCATTCATGCGCGAACACGCCGGCCATAGCGGCGGCATGGTGGTGGGTGATTGCTACACCCGCCTGGATGTACGTGACGGCGCGCAATTGCGTGAGCTGGCCCAGGCTCATCAGTTGACCGTGAACACCTTCGCCCAGGCGGCGTGGGCCTTGGTGCTGCGGCGCTTGAGCGGCGAGCGTGACGTGTTGTTCGGCGTCACCGTGGCCGGGCGCCCGGTGGACATGCCGCAGATGCAGCGCACGGTCGGCCTGTTTATCAACAGCATCGCCCTGCGGGTCAAGGTGCCTGAGGACGATCAGCCGTGCAGCGTGCGCCAGTGGTTGAGCACCTTGCTCGACAGCAATATGCAACTGCGCGAATACGAGTACCTGCCGCTGGTGACGATCCAGGAGCACAGCGAACTGCCCAAGGGCCAGCCACTGTTCGACAGCCTGTTCGTATTTGAAAACGCCCCGGTGGAAGTCTCGGTACTGGACCGCGCACAAAGCCTGAATGCCACCTCGGACTCGGGCCGCACCCACACCAACTTCCCACTGACAGCCGTGTGCTACCCGGGCGATGACCTGGGCCTGCACCTGTCCTACGACCAGCGTTATTTCGATGAGACCACCGTGCAAGGCATGCTCGCTGAGTTCAAGCGCTTGCTGCTGGCGCTGGTGCAGGGCTTTCATGGCGACATGGCCGACCTGCCGCTGATGGGCGAGCAGGAGCGTGAATTCCTGGTGGACGGTTGCAACCAAAGCGCTCATGACTACCCGCTGGAACGCAGCTACGTCGAACTGTTCGAGGCGCAAGTGGCGCAGCATCCGCAGCGCATTGCCGCCAGTTGCCAGGACCTGCGATGGACCTATGCCGAGCTGAACCAGCACAGCAACCGCCTGGGCCATGCGCTGGTCGCGGCGGGTGTCGGCCTGGATCAACCGGTGGCGCTGCTGGCCGAGCGTGGCCTGGATCTGCTGGGGATGATTATCGGCAGCTTCAAGGCCGGTGCGGGTTACCTGCCGCTGGATCCAGGGCTGCCGACCCAGCGCCTGAGCCGGATTATTGACTTGAGCCGCACGCCAATGCTGGTGTGTACCGAGGCCTGCCGCGAACAGGCACAGGCATTGCTCGCAGAGTTTGCCTGTGGCGCGCAGCCCAAGTTGCTGGTGTGGGAAGAGGTCGCGGGTGCGCACACCAACCCGGGGATCTACAGTGCCCCGGACAACCTCGCCTATGTGATCTACACCTCCGGCTCCACCGGTTTGCCCAAGGGCGTGATGGTCGAACAGCGTGGCATGCTCAACAACCAACTGAGCAAGGTGCCGTACCTGCAACTGAGCGAGCAGGATGTGATCGCCCAGACGGCCTCGCAGAGTTTTGATATTTCCGTGTGGCAGTTCCTCGCCGCGCTGCTGTTCGGTGCGCGAGTGGATATTGTGCCCAACACCATTGCCCATGACCCGCAGGGTTTGCTGGCGCATGTGCAGGCCCAGGGCATCACCGTGCTGGAAAGCGTACCGTCACTGATCCAGGGCATGCTCGCCCAGGAGCGCATCAGCCTGGAGGGCCTGCGCTGGATGCTGCCGACGGGTGAGGCGATGCCGCCGGAACTGGCGCATCAATGGCTGTTGCGTTACCCGGCTATCGGCTTGGTCAACGCCTACGGCCCGGCGGAGTGCTCGGATGACGTGGCGTTCTTCCGTGTCGACCTGGCCTCGACCCGTGGCACCTACCTGCCGATTGGGACACCGACGGATAACAACCGTTTGTACCTGCTCGATGGCGCGCTGGAGTTGGTGCCGCAAGGTGCGGTGGGCGAGTTGTGCGTGACCGGTACCGGGGTCGGGCGTGGGTATGTCAGCGATCCGCTGCGCACCGCCCAGGTATTTGTGCCGGATCCATTTGGCGCACCCGGGGAGCGTCTGTATCGCACCGGTGACCTGGCACGGCGGCGCAGCGATGGGGTGCTGGAGTACGTCGGGCGTATCGACCATCAGGTGAAGATTCGTGGCTATCGCATCGAACTGGGTGAAATCGAGGCGCGTCTGCATGAGCAGCCCGAGGTCCGCTATGCCGCCGTCGGTGTGCAGGAAGGCGTCAATGGCAAGCACCTGGTGGGTTACCTGGTGGCAACTGACGGGAGCCTTGAACCCGGCGAGCGCCTGGACCGCATCAAGCAACGCCTGCGCAGCGAACTGCCGGAATACATGGTACCGCTGCATTGGTTATGGCTGGAGCGCCTGCCCTTGAACGCCAACGGCAAACTCGACCGCAAGGCCTTGCCGGCCCTGGAGATCGGCCAATTGCACAGCCAGGACTACCTGGCGCCGCGCAGCGAACTGGAGCAGACCCTGGCCACGATCTGGGCCGAGGTGCTCAAGGTCGAGCAGGTGGGCGTGCTGGACAACTTCTTCGAGCTGGGCGGGCACTCGTTGCTGGCCACGCAGATCGCCTCGCGGGTGCAGAAAACCCTGCAACGGGAGGTGCCATTACGGGCGATGTTCGAATGCAGTACGGTGGCAGAGCTGGCGGCGTACATCGAGGGCCTGGCGGCCAAGCAAATCAGTGCCGGGACGGCGGATCGGCTGAGTGATCTGATGGCGGAGCTGGAGGGGCTTTAAGGCTGGCGGTTATTCCCCCCGAAGCGATTCGGGGGAATAACCGCTGGTCGGCTGGACAGGCTTGTTCGTGGGTAACTGTCAATTATGACAGTAGAAGACTCTCTTTTTTCAGGATGTGATGGACCGTATTGCAGGTAAGCAGTGCCGGCCTGTAGACGCCCGATCTTTTCTGAAAAGGAGTTTCCCCATGCCTGATTCAAAATCCAAGGTTGTAGAACTGCCCGCACCGGTGCTGGTCGAGGCTGAAGGCCAAAGAGAGGTCGACCCGCTTCGATTGCTGGAAGGTGCCACGGTTCGTGTCGGTTACGAGGGGATGCGCAGCACCGACCGTATCAACCTGTGTTGGGTCTCCACGGTAGGGAGTTGCGCGCCCATCGCCCCCCAGTACGGCGTGGAAGAGGGATCTATCGATTTTCATGTTCCGCCGTTGTACGTGGGCATGCGCCTGGATAATTTCGCGTTTTTTTCATACACCGTTAGCCGGGATGATGAGGAACACCGGTCGCCTGAAGGCGTGGTCCGGATTGTGCTGCCTTCCAATTTGCCTCGGCCGCAGATCTTCGAGGCGCCCCTCAACACTCTGGACCTGGGCCGGTTGTGCTGTGATGACCCCGTGACCATTCATGTTGCGCCCTGGCCGTTTATCGGTACCACGCAACTTGTCCAGCTCTATATCGGTGGCGTCTACCCGGATGGTTCAAAAGCCAGGCTGTTTCCTTTTGATGATGCGCCGATTACCGAAGACGATGTGCTTAACGGCTGGACCAGGACCCTGCCCAGGGCCGAACTGGCGGCACTCAAGCATGACAGCGAGTTGTATATTCTCTTCAGTGTCGAGTTCCTGCCGCGCAACGAATCGAGACCGGTCTACAGGGGGTTTCCTTCGCTGCTGGTGAATCTGCTCACCGAGCCCCACCTGGAACTGACCGCCCCCCATCTCGTCGAGTCTGTGGACTGCGGTGCCGACGGCTGGCTACTCAACCCGGTGAACACGGTGGACGGCGCACATATTCGGGTAGCGTACGAACGCATGTGCCCGGGGGATTGGGTGTGCCCGACCTTTACCGGCGCGCCAGGGCCCGGCTCGCCGGTGCTGGAATGCCGTGCGGTTGTGGGCGGTGAACAGAGCCTGGAGTTTGCGGTGCCGGCCTCGGCGATCAGTGCCAACCTGCGCCAGAAAATAGTGGTGGCCTACAGCGTGTCGCGCGTTTGTGGCGGTTACTGGGAATCGCCAGTAAAAGAGGTGCAAGTGCTGGATATCAGCGGCCTGCCCAAACCTGCGGTGGAACAGGCCACGGGTAGCACACTGGACCTCAATACCTTCATCGGCGATGCCACGGCCACGGTGATGACCTGGCCCTATATCGAGTTGGGCCAATTTTGCTGGCTGTGGATCACGGGTGACCAGGAAGATGGCAGCGCCTACCGCTTTGATGTGCTGGAAGGTGAACCGGTAACCGAGGAGTGGCTGGCCAGTGGCGTCGATACGCCGTTGTCGCGCCAGCAATTGCAAAAGCTTGCGGATTGCAGTGACGTCGTGGTGCATTTTGCGTTGAACTTCAACGACCAGTTGGACCGGGACAGTGCGAAGAAATTTCCGCTGCTGAGGCTGCACATCGTGCAGCAAGACCTGGACCTCAAGCCTCCGAGCGTGCGCGAAGCCGTAGACGGGCAATTGACGATATGGAACGGCCGGGATGGGGTGACTGTCCGGGTCGAATACGACGGGATCAGCGCCCATCACAGGATCAATGTGCAGTGGGTCAGCGGTGACGGTACGATCCTGCCACTGGAGCCAAAACCCGGTAACAGCGAGCCAGGCTATGTCGATTTCGCGATCCCCCGTGAAGCGGTGATTCATGCTGCTGGCAAGACGGTGCTGATCCTGTACACCGTTACCAGCCCCTGCAAATTGGCATCCTCCAGGACCTTGCCTCTGCAGATCAGTGTGCCGGTGCGTTTGCCGACGCCGGTGGTGACGCAGGCGACTAACAACATCCTCGACCTGGGCACCTTCGCAGGGGATGCTGATGTTCGCGTCGAAGCTTGGTGGTTTATCCTGCCGGGACAAAGAGTCTGGTTGCGGTGCGTCGGAACCAACATTGATGGAAGTGCCTATACCATCAATATCGCGGTGGCACAGGAGGTTACACAGGGAGACGTGAGTTCAGGGTTGAATGAAGTTCTCAAACGATTGGATCTTGAGAAGCTAAAGCATGACACGCCTCTGGTACTCACTTGTAAGGTAACGGCCGATGGAAGCATTAAGGAAAACGAGGCTGTGGAGTTTGCACCGCGGGAACTGATAATAAGAAGACCCGTTGTCGTTATTGAGGAACGGTTTGAAGCGCAGGCCACCCGTACCTATAAAGTCGGTGGTGTCGTCGACACGCCAACCATGACGGTGACATTTATTTCAGGCCCTTCTTTGGCGGGAATCGTGCCTTACGGTAACGACCAATATTACTCTGGGCAATGCTATGTGATGTGTCAGTACGTCTCTCATACGGTACCGCCGCAAATACATCGATTCGATTTTAAACACAAGCTGGAGGCTGTGAAGTTTGGTTGGTCATGGAAGCAAAGCCCAGGCAGTGTGACGTTCTATGATGAACAGAATCACGTGCTTGCGGTGCGCAATTACCCTGACGAAAACAGGGGAGGGTTCTGGGTTGACTATTCACCTGCAAATGGCCAACTGATTTCAAGGATGGAAGTTACCGCCGAGGATTATTCGTTTATCGATAATTTTACGATGGCTTACCGAGCTTAGGCTGTTTGAGTCTTGTTGTGAGGAGTACTCGAATACCCGCTGCGTGTGGGTATTCTTTTTTCAGGTTGATGGGGCAAGAGTCTGATTCAACTTGCCGGAGCCGACTTGCCCAGGCTGTGCTCACGGATGATCCCCACCATGATCTGCCGCAACTGCACGTTGCTGATGTTCACCCAAGTCCGCGCGTGTTCCCAAAAATGTACGAGGGGCCACTGGTCGGCAAAGCGCACTTTTTTGAGTAAAACTGTCAATTCTGACAGTAGGCAAGACGCTCTCTCCAAGCGCTAGATAACACTGGTTCCCAGGCTTGCTTGGCCGGTACTGAACGTTATTTATCCTAGGACAGGAGGTCTTATCGTGGCTAAACAAACATCACCCAGAACATCCGCCGCCCCTGAAGTTTCGGACGTGCCTAGCGCCGAATTACCCTACCCGCAGATTCAGTACGCAGAAAACAACAACGTGCTTGACCCGATCAAGGCGATCAAAGGTACGCATGCCACGATCACGGTTGCGAACATGCAGGCTGCACCTGTTACCTTGTATTGGGCTATCAAGGATCAGGCCCTGCCTGCGTTTGAGCCGATTGTGGTGCCTGGCAGTACCAGCGGCAGAATTGAAATTGCCATCCCCTGGCAATGGGTGAGTACTTGCATCGGGCACACGGTGCTGGTCAAGTATTCGGCCACGGTGAACGGGCGCCTTCAAGAGTCGTTGGTCCTGGAGTTGGAAATCCAGCAGATCCGGGAAGAGAATCTTCGAGAGTCATTGCCTGTATTCCTGCACTCCAGATTGGAATGGAGTACATGGTGGCTGAACATGTACGAGTTCCAGGGCGATGAAACCATACGGATCAAGGCCTGGCCCATGATTCAGGCCGGGCAGCGGCTGTTTGTCACCGTAGCCGGTAACCAGCACCAGGTACCGTACAGATTCATCTGGGTGTCCTTTGATCATGTGGTGACCGCCGCTCAAGCCCATGTTGATCATGTCTTCGAGTTCTGGTTGGCCCGTGGCTGGATGTCGCGACTGGATGACTACTCGGCGCTGACAATTCATATGGGGGTGATCTGGGACGGCACTGCGCCGGTGCTGCCTGCACCAGATGACCCTGTCCATGAAAATCCGCTGCCCATCAATGCCCAGGATTTCCACCTGCGCACTACCACGCTGTTGCGGGTGGACCCGGCGCTGGATTTACCGCCGCCACACCTCAAAGAATCGGTGGACTGCGATGGCGATGGCTGGGTGGTGAATCCGATCAATACGGTTGACGGCGGGCATATCGTGATCACCTATGAGGGGATCGATGCCGGAGATATTGTGTGTCCCACGTTTGTGGGCACACCCGGGGCGGGCTCACCGCCTCTTGAGTGCCGTACGGTGCAGCCAGATGAAACCAGCCTGAAATTTCCTGTAGCGTCTTCGGCTTTCAGTGCCAACTTTGGTCAAACTGTCACGCTCACCTACACAGTAAGTCACAGCGGCACCGGGCCTTGGCAATCACCGCCACGGCAAGTGAACGTCCTCGATATCACTGGGCTGCCGACGCCGGAGGTCGAGCAGGCCACGGGCCAAACTCTGGACCTCAATACGTTCTCCGGTGACGCCACTGCCACGGTCGAGCCTTGGCCTTACATGGCCCTGGGTCAATTTTGCTGGCTGTGGGTCACCGGAGAACGGGAAGATGGCAGTGCCTACCGTTTCCAGGTGCTGGAGGGTGAACCGGTCAGCGCCGAGTGGCTGGCCAGCGGCGTCAACACGCCATTGGCCCGCAACGAATTGCAGAGGCTGGCCGATTGCAGCACCTTCAAGGTGCATTTTGCCGTGAATTTCAACGGGCAAATGGATAAAGCCAGCGCCAAGGAGTTCCCGGTACTGACCCTGGATATCGTCCAGGAGGACCTCGTGCTCATGGCGCCTACGGTGCGTGAAGCGGTGGGGTCGCAACTCACGGTGTACAACGGGCGTGAGGGTGTGACGGTGCGGGTGGCGTACGACCTGATCAATCCTAGTCACGCGATCAGTGTCTGTTGGAAAAGGGCGGATGGCACTTGCCTGCCGTTGATGTCGAAGCCCGGCAGCAGTGATCCTAAGTACGTGGATTTCCAGATCTCTCGCGAAGCCGTGATCTACGGGATCGGTAAAACGATCACGATTAATTACACCGTCACCAGCGCCTGTAAGCGGGCCACTTCAGCTGATTTGAATCTGGCGATAAGTGTCCCTGTGCGTTTGCCAACTCCGGTAGTACCGCAGGCGACGAATAATATCCTCGACTTGCGCACCTTTGCCGGGAACGCGGATATCACTGTTGAACAGTGGTGGTTCATCTTGCCAGATCAGAAAGTTTGGTTGCGGGGGGCGGGAACCAAGAAAGATGGCAGTGCATACCTATTGAATGTGTACTTGGGTAAGGCGGTGACGGCTGCTGAGGTCAGTGCGGGCTTGAAAGAGGTCCTGAAACGAAACGAGCTTGAGTCGTTAAAAAATCTAAGCAGTTTGACCTTCACCTGCAAGGTAACGCCGGATGGCAGTACCCATGAGAGTGATTCAGTGGTGTTCCCGATATTGCCACTGACGGTTAGGTTGCCATTCGATGATCTCACCACGTTTGATAACGAAAACTGGAATGGTTGGCAAAAAGGCCCGGCTGCCGCAGATCCCAAAGACTTGGTGATCAAGCACGAAGAAGGCAACTGGTTCCTGTACAACTGGACCTATACCGATAACTCGGCGGGTGTCTTTTTGTTCAGAAATTACTCGGGACTTGAGATCAACAGAAACTATGAATTCAGTATATCTATCCGGCGCGTCAATAATTCACCGTCTGTACCTGAGGTGTCGATGTTGGCGGCAGGCAAGACTGTAGTCGCCCGTACTCCCATTCCTGGCCAGGAATGGAGAACTTTGCTAGGCGTCTTCACAGCAACGGCGACGACCATGAGTCTTGAACTTTACAACCATATTGCGACAGGGATCGGTAACGATTACGCAGTGGATAACATTCGCGTTCGAGAGTTGTAACGGTTGTTCAAAAATGCCCGCCTCGTGCGGGCATTCACTTGCTAGTGGCTGTTGTACCGTTATTTCGGCCCAAGAATTTTCCCCAACTTATCCGGCGACGGCGCCCCTTGCTGTTGCTGCAACTGCCCCTTGTCATCCAGATAGAAAATCGCCGGGGTGGCCGACAACTCCAATTCATCCATCAGCTTCATATTGGCATCGAGCTTGGCCTGGATCTCGGCCGGGATCTTGGCCAGCGCCTTGAGCTTGCTCGCCTTGCCCGCAGACTCATGTTCTTGCAGGGCCTGGGCCGTGTCTTTGCTGGCCAGTAGCGCTGCCGATTTGCCGGGGCTGTCCTCGCGGATGATCCCGACCATGATGTGCCGCAACTGCACCTTGCCAGCCTTGACCCAGGGCCGTGCCTGTTCCCAGAACATATTGCAGTATGGGCAGTTGGGGTCGCTGAACAGGTAGACGGTGCGCGGTGCATTTTTATCGCCGTCCTGGATCCAACTGCTCTGTTCCATCTTGGCCCAGACTTCCTTGGCCATTGGTGCGTAGACCAGTTTTTCCAGGGGCGCGGTGCTCAGGTCGTTGCCCTTGGCGTCGTACAGGTTGCCGGCAAGGACGTGTTGGCCATCGGCGGTCAGGTACAGCGCCATGCCACGGTTCTGGTACTGCGCGGCGTAGCCCTTGAGCCCGCCCGGTGCATCGAAGCTGCCGATGATCTTGGCGCCCTTGGCTTCGATCTGTTTGATCGGTGCGGGCCATTCTTCAGCGTGTGCGAGGCTGGCGGCCAGGGTCAGGGGCAACAGGGTCAGCAGGTGGCGGAGGCGGGGCATAGGGGTTTCCTTGTTGTGGCCGGCTGGGCGGCGGTCGAGTCCGAGGGGTCGAAAGATTCCATGGCGCGGGCCAGGCTGGCCTGGGACAACTCGCCCAGGTGGCTGTTGATCAGGCGGCCGTCGGCTTGGTAGAACAGCGTGGTGGGCAAGGCCATGGAGCCCACCGCCTGGCCCAGGCGGCCGCTGGCATCGAACAGTACGTTGTCCAGGTTCAGGCCCTGGGTCGCCAGGTAGGTGCTGACGCTTTGCATGCTTTCGGCCTGGTTGACGAACAAAAAGGTTACGTCAGGCCGTTGTTTCTGAGCGTTTTCCAGAACCGGCATTTCCCGCCGGCAGGGTGGGCACCAGGTGGCCCACAGGTTGATCACCAGCGGCCCGCCTTGGTAGTCGGCCAGTTGCACGGTTTCGCCATCGGCATTACGCAAGGCGATGTCCGGCAGGCGGGTGCCTCGCTCGAATATGCTCAGGGACAAACTGGCCAGTGCCCAGAAAGCCAGGCCGGTGATGACGCCTGCGCTCAACGGTTTGCGCAGGGCCGGGCGACGCCAGCCCCACAGGATGGCGCCAAGCAGCAGGGCAATCACCCCAGGCCAGGCGAGAAAACCACCGTCGCGCAAGTCGACGATTTGCAGCGGATCGTCACGGTAATAGGTCCAATACATCAGGACAAAGCTGACCCGCGCACTGAACATGCCCAGCAGGAACAGGCTGAACAGCACCGACTCAGGGTTCTCGCCCCCCCGCTTGGCCACGCGCCAGCCGACCAACGTGGCGAGGATCAGCGCGGTGATCAGCAGCAAGTGGTTCAGGGCGATGGCGAAGGTGCCGATGGTCAAGGTCAGCATCAGCGTGCGTCCCGGGTCTGGGTCCAGCGTTGCAGGAAGGCAGCGGCATCCACTTCGCCAGTGATGCGCTGGGCGCGGCGTTCTTCACCGTCCGGGCCGATCCATACGAAGCTCGGAGGGCCGGGGACTTTGTAGCGGCCCAGCAGCTCGCGGCTGGCGGCGTTGTCGGCGGTGACGTCCAGGCGCAGCAGGCGCACGTCCTTGAGTGCAGCCAGCACTTCGGGTTGGCCGAACACCTGTTTTTCCATGATCTTGCATGACACACACCAGTCGGCGTAGTAGTCCAGCAGCACCCATTGGCCCTGGGCCTTGGCGCTGTCGAGTTGGGCTTGCAGTGCGACGGGCTCGTTGATCGTGGTGAAGGCGTCATGGGCCGTTGGTGCACTGGCAACGGGGGAACCACCGAAGACCTTGAGGGGTTGCCACAGGTCATCGCTGCCACCGGCTGCGCCGATAACCAGGATGGCGCCCCACAATCCCAGTACCAGGGAACCGGCGCCGAGTGCCTTGGCGACAAGGCCGTACTCACGGGCCAGGCTCCAGCCGCAGTACGCCATGACCAGGGCCAGCACGCCCCACAGGCCAAGCCACAGGCTCTCGTCGACCACTGGGCGAATCATCAGCACGGCGGTCGCCAGGAACAGGAAGCCGAAGACGCCCTTGAGCACATTCATCCAATTGCCAGGCTTGGGCAGGAAGCGATTGCCCACGGTCACCAGCAGCAGCAATGGCACCCCGATCCCGATGCCCATGGCAAACAGGATCAGGCCGCCGTGCAGGGCGTTGCCGCTTTGTGCGATGTACAGCAGGGCGCCAGCCAGGGGGGCGGTCATGCACGGGCCCACCAACAGGCCGGACAAGGCCCCGAGCACGCCAGCCCCGACCAGGCTGCCGCCACTTTGCTTGCGGGTGGCATTGTCCAGGCGATCGCGCAGGAAGGCTGGCAGTTGCAGTTCAAAGAACCCGAACATTGGCAGGGCCAGGATCACAAACAGGGCCGCGAAACTGCCGAGAATCCAGGGAGTTTGCAGCAACGCAGCGAGGTTGCTGCCTGCCAGCGCGGCCAGCACGCCGAGTGCGGCATACACCAGGGCCATGCACACCACATAACTGGTGGCCAGGGCAAAACCACGGCGTGGGCTGGCGCCGCTGCCTACTACCAGGCCGGCGAGGATCGGCAACATCGGCAGTGAGCAAGGGGCAAATGCCAGCAACAGGCCAAGGCCGAAGAACACCAGCAGGCTCCAGCCCAGGCTGCGTTGTTGCAAGCCACTGGCCAGGCTTTCATCCTGGGCCTCGGCGGCAGCCGCCGCGGCAGGGTTGCCGCCCAGGTCTACAGTGAGCGATTGCGGTGGGTAACATAGGCCCGCATCGGCACAACCCTGCCAACCCAGCTTGATCTTGCCGGTGGCGCCGGCCGGAAGTTTCACTTCCAGGCCCTGGCGGTACACTTGTTGCTCGCCGAAGAACTCGTCGCTATGGGCCTCGCCTTGTGGCAGCACCGGCTGTTGGGCCAGGCCCTCGAACTTCATACGTTGCTGGTACAGGTAATAACCATCGGCAATCTGCCAATACAGCTGGGTTTCACCAGAGGCCAGGCGCTCAGAGGTAAAAGTAAAGGCTTTGCCCACCGGGAGGAATTCGGCTTTGGCCTCGAAAGGATTGTTGCCAGGTGCGGCCTGGGCCAATCCGCTGAACAACACCAACAGGAAGATAAACAGATGCCGCATGGTCAAGCCTTAGTTCGATGCAAGTGGGGCACACAATGTGTGGTGCTGATTAACCGATGATTAACCGGGCTATTCTAGAGTGTAGGGATAATCTGGGTGTGCATCTTTTAGCGGCATAATGCGCGCTTAATCCGCCAACCTTTAAATCAGCACTTTTGCAAAGGGCTCACCATGCACGTACTGGTCTGTGAAGACGATGAACTGATTGCCAGTGGCATCGTTGCCGGTCTTGGTGCCCAGGGCTTTACGGTCGAGCGTGTGGGCACGGCCGCAGCTGCCCGGGCGATGCTCAAGGCGGCGCAGTTCGACATCATGGTACTGGACCTCGGCCTGCCGGATGAAGATGGTCTCAAACTGCTGCAACAACAGCGCAGCGCAGGCCTGGAGATCCCGGTGTTGATTCTCACCGCACGGGATTCTGTGACCAACCGGGTCGATGGCCTGCAAGCCGGTGCCGACGATTACCTGCTCAAACCCTTCGACTTGCGCGAGTTGGCTGCACGCCTGCAAACCCTGCTGCGCCGGGTGGCCGGGCGCAGTGTCGACCTGATTGAGCATGGTCGGTTGAGCTACAGCCCCAGCAGCCGCGAAACCCTGCTGGGCGGCAAACCGGTGGACCTGTCCCGCCGTGAACAGGCCTTGTTGCAGGCGCTGCTGCACAACCGCGGCCGGGTGCTGTCCAGCGAGCAGCTCAAGGACAGCGTCTACGGCTTCAACGATGAGTTGGAAAGCAACGCCTTGAACGTGCATATCCACCACCTGCGTCGCAAACTGGGCAACGGCATTGTCGAGACCGTGCGTGGCCTGGGCTATCGCCTGGGCCCGGCAGACGGTGGAGAGGACGCTTCGTGACGAGCTTGCGCCTGCGCCTGACCTTCAAACTGGGCGCCGCCTTTGTGCTGATCTGGGTGCTGGCGGCGGCCTGGATGCTCAACGACCTGCGCAACCAGATGATGTTTTCCCTGGATCAACGGCTGGTGGCATCGGCGCGCATGGTGGCCGGGCTGATGGAGCAGATGCCAGGCCTGGCCAGCGTGGGCGAGGGCAAGCGCTTTGGCGCCGAGCAACTGAACGTGCCCGGTGGCATGGCGTGCCAGGTCAGCTCGTTGCGTGGTGAGGTGCTGGCCCGCAGTCACACCACCCCGGACCAGGGGCTGGAGTCTCGGCAAAGCGGTTTTCGCGACCAGGTGATCGACGGTGCCGCCTGGCGCAGCTTTACCCTGGCCCGGGGCGATTTGTTTATCACCACCGCCGACCGCCAGGTGGAGCGCGAGGCGCTGAACATGTCGATCCTGCTGGCGGCCTCGGTGCCGGTGGGCGTGGCCCTGTTGGGTTGCCTGTGCCTGTTATGGCTGGGGATCGGCCAGAGCCTGGTGCCGCTCAATCGCATGCGTGACGCCTTGATGCGCCGCAGCGCCGACTCCCTGGAGCCGTTGCAGATTCACCCGTTGCCCAGCGAACTCAAGCCGTTGCTCGATACCCAGAATCAACTGCTGCAACGCATCGCCAAGACCATCGAGCGCGAGCGCCGGTTGACCGGCGATGCCGCCCACGAACTGCGCAGCCCCCTCACGGCGATCAAGACCCATCTGCAAGTGGCACGCATGACCGACGGCGCTGCCCGCGACCAATCCCTGGCCCATGCCGAGGAGGGCGCCGATCGCCTGCACCGCACCCTGGAGCAATTGCTGCTGCTGGCGCGGGTCGAGGGTAGCCTGTCGTTTGATGACGGCCTGCAGTCCAGCGCCGAACAGGTGGCGCAGTTGGCGATCCAGGATGCCAATGCCGGGGATAATCGGCGCATCGACCTGATCCTGGAGGACAAGCTGTCGCAAAATCCGGTGGAAATGCCCGTGGGCCTGGCAGTTGCCGCCTTGCGCAACTTGCTGGATAACGCCCTGCGTCACACCCCGGCCGATACGCGGGTGGAGTTGAACGTGTTCACCCAGGGCAATCACGTGGTGTTTCGCGTGCGCGACCATGGCGCACCCATCTCCAGCGAGGACTTGCAACACCTGACCCAGCGTTTCTGGCGCAATGGCAACAGCGGCGGTTGTGGCCTGGGCCTGGCCATCGTGCAGGCGATTGTCCAGCGCTGCTCCTGTTCCCTGGTCTTTGACAGCCAGCCTGATGGCCTGCGGGTCGACCTGGGCATGCCGCTGCGGCGCTGATCTTTCCTTGCATACACATAACTACCGCCATCCTCAGGCCCGACGCTTCAGGATGGCGGTAATTTTTGTGTTTGCAGGTTTGCCGGCTGAATGAATCAGCCTGTATTGAAAAGGACAGCACCTATGTTGGTCATCGATTCAACTTACCCCGCCAAAGACTTTAATCAGCGCAATGGCGAAACCGTGCGCCAGTTGGTGGTGCATTACACCGCCGCGCCCTTTGCCTCCTCCCTGCGCACCCTGACCCGCCAGGGTGTCAGCGCCCATTATCTGCTGCCCGATCCCCGTGAAGCCGGTTATCGAGACGCCGGCTACGACGAGCTGAGGGTGTTTCAGTTGGTGGACGAACACCAGCGCGCCTGGCATGCGGGAGCCAGTCATTGGGCGGGCCGCGATAACGTCAACAGTTGCTCTATCGGCATCGAGATCGTCAACCTGGCCCGCGATGAGGGTGGAGTATTTACCTTCCCTGACTATGACTTGCAGCAGATCGAGGTGCTGATCGCGCTGATTCGCGATATTTGCGCCCGTCATCCGCAGATAGGCGCCACCGATATCGTTGGCCATTCGGATGTGGCGTTCTGGCGCAAGAGTGACCCCGGGCCACGGTTGCCCTGGTACAGCTTGTTCGAGGCGGGTATTGGTGCCTGGTTCGATGAAGAGGTCAAAAATGCCTATGCGCGGCGCTTTCGCATGGGGTTGCCACCGGAGGTGGAGATTGAACGGGCGTTCCAGCGCTACGGCTACGCGCCGGCAAAAAACCGCCAGGCGTTCCAGCAACGGGTACGGGCCTTCCAGATGCACTTTCGGCCTGGCGACTATCGCGGGCAACTGGATATCGAGACCTGCGCGATTCTCTATGCGCTGAATGAAAAGTACACCAGTGCCAGCGAGTGACCGGTCATTTGCCGGTTTTTCGCAGGCATAGGTGTAAATCCTCACGCCGCTGAAGCGTTTCCAGAACAGGAAATCCGTGCGCATGCCCTTCGGGGGCCAGACGTCAACGGGTTGGCAGTTTGGTCACCATCATCAGCGTATTGAGGGATCTAGAGATGTCAGTCGCTACCAGCCGCATTGAAAATTTGCAGGTGTCGGCCAGCCCGACGCCAGTGGAAACGCTTTACCAGTTCGATGAATCACCGTTGCTGGCTCGCCAGCGGCTGCAGGAGTCCAATGCGCGCAGCTACCCCCGGCGTATCCCCCTGGCACTCAAGCGGGCCAAGGGCATTTATGTCGAGGACGTTGAGGGCCGCAGTTTCATCGACTGCCTGGCTGGGGCCGGCACATTGGCGCTGGGACACAACCATCCGGTGGTGATCGAGGCGATCCAGCAGGTGCTGCTGGACGAGTTGCCCCTGCATACCCTGGACTTGACCACGCCGGTCAAGGATCAGTTTGTGCAAGACCTGTTCAGCCTGTTGCCGGCAGAGTTGGCCCGGGAGGCGAAGATCCAGTTTTGCGGCCCCACCGGCACCGATGCGGTGGAAGCCGCGCTGAAACTGGTGCGTACCGCCACGGGACGCAGCACGGTGTTGTCGTTCCAGGGTGGCTATCACGGCATGAGCCAGGGCGCATTGAGCCTGATGGGCAGCCTGGGGCCGAAAAAACCATTGGGGGCCTTGCTGGCCAATGGCGTGCAGTTCTTGCCATTCCCTTATGACTATCGCTGCCCGTTCGGCCTGGGCGGGGTGGAAGGGGTCAAGGTCAACCTGCATTACCTGGAAAATCTGCTCAATGACCCGGAGGCCGGTGTGTTGCTGCCGGCAGCGGTGATCGTCGAAGTGGTGCAGGGCGAGGGCGGTGTGATTCCTGCCGACCTCGACTGGCTGCGTGGCCTGCGGCGGATTACCGAGCAGGCCGGCGTGGCGTTGATCGTTGACGAAATCCAGAGCGGGTTCGGTCGCACTGGCAAGATGTTTGCCTTTGAACATGCCGGCATCGTTCCGGATGTGGTGGTGTTGTCCAAAGCCATTGGTGGCAGCTTGCCGCTGGCGGTAGTGGTGTATCGCGAGTGGCTCGACACGTGGTTGCCGGGTGCCCATGCCGGGACCTTCCGTGGTAACCAGATGGCGATGGCGGCGGGGTCGGCGGTGATGCGTTACCTCAAGGACCATAACGTCGCCGACCACGCGGCGGCCATGGGTGAGCGCCTGGCTGAACACCTGCGCATCCTGCAACGGGACTTCCCGCAGTTGGGGGATATCCGCGGGCGTGGGTTGATGCTCGGGGTGGAACTGGTCAACCCGAGCGGCGCGCCTGACGTCCAAGGCCACCCGCCGGTCCATCGACAATTGGCGCCCCTGGTACAGCGTGAATGCCTCAAGCGCGGGTTGATCCTGGAGTTGGGCGGGCGTCATGGCAGCGTGGTGCGCTTCCTGCCGCCTCTGGTCATCACTGCCGCAGAAGTCGACCGCGTGGCTGAGATCTTCGGGCGGGCGTTGGCGGCGGCTGTGGCGAGCCTCTAATTTTTCGGCGCCGCTATACGTTCCTACATACATCAGCCACGCGCAGTGCGTGGCAGCCTTTGAGTGACGGAGAACCACAATGACCTCAGTATTTGATCGTGAAGACATCCTGTTCCAGGTAGTGGTCAACCATGAAGAACAGTATTCCATCTGGCCTGACTACAAGGCCGTGCCAGAGGGCTGGCGCACCGTGGGTAAAAGCGGGATGAAGAAAGAGTGCCTGGCCTATATCGAAGAAGTTTGGACTGATATGCGGCCGCTGAGCTTACGGCAGAAGATGGACGCGCAGGCAGTGGCTGGCTGAGGCTAAAGCCAGATCAAACTGCCTTGCCCTGTAGGAGCCGGCTTGCAGGCGATAGCGGTGTACCAGCCAATACACTCTTTGGCTGACATTCCGCCATCGCAGGCCAGCCCGCCTACAGGGAACCTCGTTGGCAACTAACTCTGGACACGCCGCAGGTTCAGGGCACCAAAGCCCCGATCACCTGATCCACATTCCCCTCCAGCTCCGCCACCGGATCCGCACCGTCAGTACCCAGCACCAGCAGTTTCGCGCCCCCCGCGCTGACTGCCGCCTTCACCGCCTCGGCTGGCTGGCGATGATGCAGCACCACCGCCACGTCGTTATCCTTCAGGCTGGTACTCAGCGCCTGTAGTGCCTCGGCAGACCATTCGGCATCCGGCCGTGGATCAGTGCTGAGCAGTTCCAGGTTCAACCCACTCACCAGATAAGCAAAATGGTCGCTCAGGCTGACCACACTCAGGTTATCGGCCTGGGCCAGGCGTGCCTCGCTGTCGGCAGTCAGCTTGAGCAGGCGTTGCTTGAGGCTGGCCAGGTTGTTGTCGATTTGTGCCTTGGCAGCGGGGGCCAGGCGGCTCAGGTCGGCGGCCATGACATCGGCCATGCGTCCCAGGTTGTTGCTCGATTGCCACGGCTGGCTGTTGAGGCCATCCACCGCGCCCGGTTGCAGAGCCACGCCCGGCAAGCCACCGTCTACCGGGCGTGCCGCGTCCACTTCGACGATGCGGATATTGCTGCGCCGGGCTATCGGGTACAGCGGGTCGTCCGGCCATAGCGAACGCAGGCCGACGGCGGCGTCGGCGTCCAGCGCCAGCGTGTGCAGGGCGGGCGCGCCACGGCCGGTAAAGTAAGAGGTCTGGCGTGAACCCGGCAAGTTGGCCGGTGCCGCACGTTCCAGTTTGACCGAGGTGCCCTTGAGCAAGGTCTCGGCCAGCCCGTAGGTCACTGGCAAGGCCGCCAGGACCTTGACCGGTTTGGCGGATTGGGCTGTGACCGGCAGCGGTTTGGCATTGTCGGCCGCCAGCAGTGGGGGGCTGATCAGGCAAGCGATAGCCAGGGCGATGGGGCGTAGAGCAGGGCGCATTATCCAAGATTCCCTTTCAGGCTGGGGACCGTGCCGCGCGCAATGGCGGCCAGGGCGAAGGCGATGCCGGCCACGAGGATGATCGCGGCGCCGGATGGAATGGGCAGGTCGAAGATGATCGGCAGCAAAATCCCGCATAGGGTGCTGACCGTGGCAATCACCACCGAGACCCAGAAGAAACCTTTGAGCGACTGACTCAACAAGCGTGCCGCAGCGGCCGGAATCACCAGCAGCGCGCCGACCAGGATCGCCCCGATGACCTTGACTGCTGCCACGGTGATCAGGGTGACGAGGATTACAAACAGGTAGTCCAGGGTCTTCACCGCCACGCCACGTACGGCGGCCAGTTGCGGGTTGAAGCTGGCCAGCATGATGCGGTTGTACAGCGGCAGGGCAAGGGCCATCACCAGTGCCCCGACAATCGCCAGCACCAGCAGGTCATTGCCGTTGACGGTCAGGACCGAGCCAAACAGCACGTTTTCCAGAATGTGCACGTTGATCTTGCCCGCGAGGATCAGCAGCAGGCTCGCCCCCAGTGCCAGGGACACCGAGAGGAACACGCCGATCAGCGTATCGGGGGCCAGGCCGGTGCGGTTGCGCAGGTAATTGAGCAGGATGCCGAACAACAGGCAGTAGCCGAACAGGCTGCCATAAGGCCCGGTGTAAGGTTCTCCCAGCAAAATGCCCACGGCTACGCCGGTCAGTGCCGCGTGGCCCACGGCTTCGGAGAAGAACGCAAAGCGCTTGACCACCACCAGCGTGCCCAGGCCGCCCAACACCGGGCCGATCAGCAGGCCGGCGAGCAGGGCGTTGACCACAAACCCGTAGGCCAGGGCTTGTGGCAGGTAGCCGGACGAGGCCCAGCCCTGGACCATCAAGCGAAAGGCTTCGTAGCTCATTGGGCTGCACTCCGTGGATGGGTGGAAAACAGTGTCAGCAGGCGTTCCGGGATCAGTGCTTCCCTGGGTGTGGCGTCGAACAGCACTCGGCGGTTCAGGCCGGTAACGCGCTCTGCCAGGCGACCCACGGCCTCCAGGTCGTGTTCGATCCAGAGCACGGTAATCCCGGCCTGCCGCCAGTCGCCCAGCAGGCGTTCGAACACCTGGATCCCGGCTTCGTCGAGGGCCGACATGGGTTCATCGAGGACCAGCAGTTGCGGCGCGGGGATCAAACCCTGGGCCAGCAGCACACGCTGGCGCTCGCCGCCGGACAGCGCGCCCATCCGGCGTTTGCGCTTGTCTTGCATGCCCACGCGCTCCAGCGCCTGGCCTATCGCCCCGGCGTAATGCCGGGACACGCCGAGAAACGCCGGGCGCCGCTGGCACATGGCGGCCATGAAGTCATCGACGGTCATCGGCAGGCCACGGTCGAACTCCAAGGCCTGGGGCACGTAGCCGATGGTGCCCGTGGCGCCCGGCCAGTGCAGGCTCAGCTGGCCCAGGTGTGGGGTCTGTCCCAGCAGGGTCTTGATCAGCGAGCTCTTGCCGCCACCGTTGGGGCCGACCAGGGCGTGGATACTGCCCGGTCGCACCTGGAAGCTGACGTTGTCGAGGATTGCGGTACGGCCCAGGGTCAGCGAGACGTTGTCGAATTCGATTGTCGGGCCGATGTTCGCCACGTTCAGGTGTTCAGCCGCCATCATGCCCCCGACTCCTGGATGGCCCGGACCACGGTATTGAGGTTGCCGGTCATTTCCACTTCGTACTTCTCGGCACTGTATTCACCGTAGGAAATATGTGACAGCGGGTACAGCTTGACCCCCGACTCGCGCTGGATGGTCTCGACGTAGGTGGACGGGAAGTCCATCTCCGAGAAGATCACCTTCACGTCCAGCTCGCGCAGTTGGTCGATGGTCTTCTTCAATTGGCTTGGGCTTGGCTCGATGCCATGGGCCGGCTCCACCACGGCGGTGACTTCCAGGCCGAACTCGCGCAACAGGTAGTCGTAGGCGGCATGCACCGTGGCCACGCGCAGGTCGGCGTTGGGTGCGCTGGTGAGCTTGGCCAGGGCATCGGCGCGCATCTGGCGCAGGCGCTTGCCATAGGCGCGGGCGTTCTGGGTGTAGGTCTTGGCGTTGTCCGGGTCGAGCTTGCCCAGCTCCCGGGCGATGTTGTTGACCTGGGCAATGGAGGCACTGATGGACAGGAAGGTATGCGGGTTGACCACCTTGCCGGCGCCGCGGGCCGCGTTGCCCGTGGCGGCCAGCAACGGCACATTGGCGTTGGCCTCGATCACCGGGATGCCCGGGCGTTCGCTGGTGGCGATCATGCGGTCGGCGAAATCATCATGGCCAACCCCATTGAGCACGATCACATCCAGGGTGCCGATGCGCTTGATATCTTCGGCGCGCGGCTCGTAGGCGTGGGGGTTGAAACCGGCCGGAATCAGCGGCACCACTTCGGCCTTGTCGCCGACGATATTCGCCACGTAGCTGTAATAAGGATGCAGGGTGATACCGATACGCAGGCGCTTGGCCGCTTCAGCATTGGCCAGGGGCGTCAGCAGGAGGCTGAACAGGCCCACCAGCAGCAGGCGGAGCAAGGGAGATGACATAGACATGGGTACTCGATCTTCTCTCGGAAACAGCGTGATTTCAGTGGCGATGCTGGCGGGTGACGCCGGCGTCGAATTGCGCAACGACCTGCTGCCAGCCAGCAGCGATCAGCCCCTGGTCGCTCAGGTCAGTGGGGGCGTCCAGGTTGGCACTACGGTTGAGCCAGATATCCGGCTCGGCACCGTCCACGCGCATCAGTAGTGAACCGCTGGTGCCATTGGCCTGGCTCAGGCCCAGGTAGGTCGCGGGTGCCAGCAACTGCCAGCGATGGTCGCCACGGCTGACCGAACTGGCGTCCCGGGCGAAGGGTGCGAAGCCCTCTTCAGCCAGTTGCGCGGGTGTGGGCAGGGCGCTTTGTTCCTGCACCAGCAACTGGATTTCATCCAGGGTCACCCGCAGGTCGGCGTAGATGCCCTGCTCGGCGGCGCTCAAGTCGCGGCGAGCGTCCAGTTGGTGGCTGGCCACTGTCTCGATGGCCTGGGTTTCACCGTGCAGGGATACCACCGTGCCGGCGACGGCCAGGATGATCAGGCACAGCAGCAGGACATAGAGGGTTTCGTGGCCGGCTCCGGCAGGCCGGACGACTTGGGTGGTGCCTGGGGTTACGCTGCTCATTGGGCCTGGATATCCGCTTGGTCGATCTCGACAACGTGGCCGGGACCGGCGTCAAACAACACGTAGAACTCGCTGGCAGGTTTCTTGAAGGTCAGCGTCGAGTCGGCACCCAGCTTGCCGGGCACCAGGATGGTCTCGTCGTAGCCGATCACATCCAGGGTCACCCCAGGGGCGCCGCTGCCATCGGAGAAGCCTCCGGTGCACTGGATCTGCTCGCCGGGGATTTCCTTGCATTCGCACATCGGGTTGTGGGCCAGGGCTTGGGTGCTTGCGCCAGCGCACAGGATCAGCACGGCACAGGCGCGGGTCAGGCGAATCAAAGTCATGGTTTAACTCCTTGCTTGGTCAACCAGGCGACGGTGGCAGGCGAAGCCTGGCTCAAGGGGACAGATGCCTGTTGCATGCTGCCGTCCCAGCCTTCCATGGTGATCCACAGTTGGGCGTCGGGCGGGGTGCGTTCAGGGATTGGCAGGGTGGCACCCATGCGGTACGGGGTGCCGAAGAAAATCACGCCGGCGGCCCGCAGGCTGCGGGGCTTGCCGATGCGCAGGTAGGTCGCCTTGACCTGATCGCCACAGGTCGCGCACAGGGCAGCATTGAAGGACTTCATCGGACCGGCCGGGTCGGGGCGGGGGGCTTCATTGCGCAACTCGGCGAGGGTGATACTCCACGGGCCGACCTGCACTTCGCCGACCTCTCGTTCACCCAGGCCGGCATCACCGCGAAACAGCGCGGCATCGGCAAAGTACTTGGGCATAAAGCCCAGGGGCACCAGCAACAGCAGGATATTGATGTGGAAGCGCCATTTGAGCCAGAAGGCGCGCAGCGGCGAAGGCGCTTGAACGGTGGTGGTCTTGTTCATTACTTGCCCTCCGAGGTTTCAGCCTGCATGGCGCTCATGGGATTGGCGGGCGCGGTGTTGCGCGGGGCCTTGGCGTTGCGCTTGAGAGCGTGCAGGGTGGCCAGGGCGGTGCGCTTGCTCCAGATCAACAGGCCGCTGAGGACCATCATGCTCAGCAACAGACCGAAGAAAAACCACACCAGCTTGATCCAGATCCCGCCAAAGTCGCCGGTGTGCAGAGGGCGCATGGATTCGGTGACGAACTCCAGGCCCGAGCGGTCGGACAGCAGGTGTGTGGCGGCGATTTCACCGTTGTAGGGGTTGATGTCGGCGGTCTGGAACATCAACGGGTACCAGCCGCGGCCGCCGATACTCAGGTGGCTGTAGGCGTTGCTCGGCAGGCCGACGAAGCTGACGTCGAACCCCGGGATCCGCTGGGTGGCAATGTTGATGGCATCGTCCAGGGGAATCATGGGCGGCGGTACGCCAGGGGCCGACAGTGGCACCTTGTCCCGAGAGATCACCGGCACGATGGCCTCGCTGGAGAGGGTGATCTGGTTGTCCGCAAGAATCGCCTGGATCAGGAACCAGGTGCCGGTGATGGAAATCACCGCGATAAACCAGATCGACCAGATGCCGCTCAGGCGGTGGAAATCCCCCCAGAAGATCCGCGCGCCATGCTTGATACGCAGGGTCGGCTTGAAGAAGCCTTTCCAGAACCGTTTGTACACCACAAGGCCTGTGACCAGCGATGCGAGCATGGGGAGCCCGAGGAACGACACCAGGTACCAGCCCCAGCTATAGCCGTTGGTGAACGGTACCAGCCACCAGCCATGCAGGGCGCGGGTGAACTGGCGGAAGTTGAACGATGGGCTGATGCCCTGGATGACCCCCGTGTACGGATTGACATAGACCGCCACGGAGCGGCCGTCGGGGTAGCTGATGTTGACGTCGAGGGCAAAGTGCGACTCGTCCGGACGGACGATGGACTCGACAATGGCCTTGGGCTCGGCCTGTTTGATCGCGGCGAGGACCTGGTCATAGCTGAGCAGCTCGGCATCGTCCGATGGTTTGCTGGCACGCATTTCCGGGTTGGCCAGCCAGACGATTTCCTGGCTGACCACCGCCAGGGTCCCCGTGACACAGACGATCAGTACGAAGAACCAGATGGGCAATGCCAACCAGCTGTGTACGAGAAACCAGAGTTTGGAGCGTGACTTCTTCGACATGTCTATGGGGGTCTTGATCGGAGGGGGGCAGAGAAGGCCCATGAAAGGCCAGTCGTAGCTTTTGCTTACGCGACGGGCTGTATCTAAGTTAAGACGGATGAGAATCGCAAAACCCTAAGGCGGAAATGAAAGCAAATGTTTCAGATGTGCATGTGCCCTGTAGGAGCTGGCTTGCCAGCGATAATCGCCAACGATGATGCGGGATGCCTGTTGCCTCGCGCTGCTCTCGGGTTTATCGCCGGCGAGCCGGCTCCTACAGTTGATTGGGGGGCTTATGCGAACAGGTCCTTGGCGCGCTGGCGAATCTGCTCCTCGGTCAGTTCTTCTATATGGGTGGCGAGAAACCAGACATGCCCGAAGGGATCCTTCAATGTCCCGGAGCGGTCGCCGTAGAACTGATCCTTGGGTTCTGAAATGGCCGTGGCACCCGCCGCGATCGCTTGTGTGTACTGGGCGTCCACGTCCGTTACATACAGGTGCAGGCCAACGCTGGTTGGGTGTGTGCCAGGGCTGCCGAAGGCCATTTGATCGCAGGGGGAGGCCAGCATGATGGGTGAGTCGCCAATGCGCAGTTCGGCATGGCCGACCTTACCGTCTGGCATGTCCAGGCGCATGATTTGAATCGCGCCGAAGGCTTTTTTATAGAACTCGATGGCTTCAGCCGCCTGGTCGATACCCAAGTATGGCGTGATGCTGTGATAGCCCTCGGGGATGGGTTTGACGCTCATTTCGCTCTCCTTGACGGGTGTGTGGGGGCCGGTTTTCCGGTCTTTTCACTATAGGCCAGGTCCTTCTTGGCCTCTGGGCAACCGACGACTGTCCTGCAGGCGTACCGTGAACATTTCCTCAAGCAGAGGCTTGACCTTGACTTAACTAGAGGTTTTACCCTGCGTGGAACCTACAGCTAAAGGGGATTTGTCATGCAGGTTTCAGCGAAAAGTCATGGTTTTACTCAACTGATCGAGTTTCAGATCGAGCCCCGCCAGCAGCCTGCGCTGGTGTTGGCGCTGTCTGAGCAGACCGAGCGCCTGGCCCAGGGCCATGAGGGGTTTCTGAGTGCCAGTGTGCAGGTCAGTGATGATGGGCGACGAGTGCTCAACTACCTGCAGTGGCAGACCCGCGAAGCGGGGGATATGGCGTTCAAGTGCCTGGAGCGCGAGGGCGACGCCTTCTGGGCCTTGATTCGCACCCACCAGGCCACGGCCGTGACCTTCGGCTCATTCCAGGTGCTGCGCAGTATCGAGCGCAGCGTCGACAATGCGCTGGCGTGCGCCCTATATCGATAGGTGCAGCATGCGTTCGCCCTGCAGGCTTGCCCCTGGGCGGCGTTTATTGACCGCCAGTTCGCCGATCCTGATCAGGCGTGTTCGCGTGATATTGCGGCTCAGGCCCAGCAGGTTGGCGGTGTGTACCTGGTTGTAGTGGCTGAAGCGATAGGCGGCCCGTAGCAACGCGTCCTCGACTTTCTCATGCAAGGCACCGGCCTGTTCGTCGAACAGCTTCTGGAAGGCTCGCTCCAGCAAGGCCTCTGCACTGCTGTCGAGACCGTGCTGGTTGTCGTCCTGGCGCTCGATGCGCATGTTCGACAAGCGCAGGTCATCGCGTTCGATCACGCCATTGCGGCAAATCAGCAAGGTGTGATGAATGACGTTTTCCAGCTCGCGGATATTGCCCGGCCAGCTGTAGCTCCTGAGCTTTTGCTCGGCCTCGGGGCTGATGGTGATGGGGCCGTAGCCCAGGCGCTGGCTGTAGGCGTCGATAAAGTGCCGGGTCAGGGGCAGCGTATCGCCGGGGCGTTCGCGCAAGGGGCTCAGTTCCAGGCTGACCACGTCGAGGCGGTAGTACAGGTCTTCACGGAAATGCCCGGCGTTGATGGCTTTTTCCAGTTGCACATTGGTTGCTGCCAGCACCCGCACATCGATGGGAATGCTCTTGCGTGAGCCCAGGCGCACCACTTCGCGCTCTTGCAGGACACGCAGCAGTTTGACCTGGATGGCCATGGGCAGATCACCGATTTCGTCGAGGAACAACGTGCCGCCATTGGCCTCTTCGAACCATCCGGCCTTGGCGCTGAGGGCACCGGTGAACGCCCCTTTTTCATGGCCGAACAGCTCCGCCTCCACCAGGGATTCGGAAAACGCCCCGCAATTCACCGCCACGAAGGGCCGGTTGCGTCGAGCGCTGAGGTTGTGGATATGCCGGGCCACCAACTCTTTGCCGGTGCCGGTTTCGCCGATGATCAGCACGCTGGCTTCGCTGGGGGCCACTTGCTGGATATGCGCAAGCAGGGCCTGGGACTTGGGGTCTTCGAAGACTTGCGCGGTGGCGCGAATCGACGTGGCGAGGGCGGGCGAGGGCGGTAGGGTCAAAAGCTGCATGGGCACCTCTAGGAATAGAACGTTGGCGTCGGCAGGGACTGGTTCAAGGCCCAGTCGCCCAGTTCGTGGAGTTTGTAGTCCACCGGGTCGTGCAGGCTCTGGGTGCGCAGGTTGCGCCAGTGGCGGTCCAGGCGCAGCGAGGCATGGGTTGCGCGGGCGCCGGTGACTTCAAACAGGCGGCTGCACAGCTCCAGGCCGCTACGGGTGGCGGCGACCTTGGCCGTGGCGATGGCAATCGCCAGTTGCCCGCGTTCGTGCTCACTCAAGGCCGGGCCCTTGTCCCAGGCCAGGTCCAGCAACTCAGGCGGCCCTCTGCACCAACAGGCGCACGCCTTCCAGCGCCACCCAGAACTCGCCGTAATGGTTGAGCACATATGGATCCTGGCGCACGTCCTGGGCTGTGGATTTGTGCCAGGGCCGGGTTTCGGTGAGGGTGTAGTTGCGCGCTTCCTCAAATGCGCCTTCGGCGATGCCGAGAAACATATGGGTGAAGGTCAGTTGGGCGATCAACGGGCGCAGGCAGGCGAACGGCGTGCTCAGGGGGCCGGGGTCGAGCAACAGCTCCGACTCTTCGACCCGGACGCGCTCGAAGCTGACGCTGCCGCTGTCGGTCTGGCGCTGGCCGATACTGTTCCAATCGTTGTGCACGGTAATGCCACTGCGCCCGCTGGGGATGGCGGCGATCAGCAGCTTGCCGCCGGCACTTTCATCCACCGCCGAGGCGATCAACATCTGTGAATCGCTGGCGCCGGAGCAGAAGCTCTTTTTGCCGGAAAACTCACGCCAGCCGCCAAAGTCCTTGACCACCGTGCGTGTGTCCAGCGGGTTGAGGGCATTGCCCCAGAACCAGTGCTTGCGGGCGGTCTGTTCAAACCAGGGTTGCCACTGTTCCGGGCGGGAAAACAGCCGCACCGTGGCCAACATCAGGTGATGGAAGCCCAAGACATGGGCGATGGAGCTGTCGACCTTGGCGAATTCGCGCACGATCTCCAGGGTTTCGCTCCAGCGTGCGCCAAGGCCGCCGTACTGGGTGGGAATGCTCAAGGCCAGCAACCCGCTGTGGCGCAGGGCGTCGCGCTCAGCCTTGGGCGTGCCACCACGCTCGTCACGCTCCACGGCGCTGAGGGCGAACTCGGCGGCCAGTAGCTTGGCGGTCTGCAAGGGGGATGGCAGGACGCTATGGGGTTTGGCTGTCACGCGGTGCTCCTGAAAAAAATCAAATGCGCCGAAGATCCCCTGTAGGAGCCGGCTTGCCGGCGATAGCGGTCTGTCAGTTACACCGCTATCGCCGGCAAGTCGGCTCCTACAAAGAGGGGATTCAGGCCTTTGTGGTGGCAGGCAGCACATCGTTGGCAATCATTTCGCCGAACGGCCCGGTGAGGTTAGTGGCGCCACGTCCGGCCAGGCTGGCGTAGGGTTCGGGCAGCAGCGGGAACACCAGTTCGGCAAAGCGATAGGCTTCTTCCAGATGCGGGTAGCCGGAGAAGATGAAGCTCTCGATGCCCAGGTCGGCATACTCCTTGATCCGCTCGGCCACTTGCTGCGGGTTGCCCACCAGTGCGGTGCCGGCGCCGCCGCGTACCAGGCCGACGCCAGCCCACAGGTTAGGGGCGATTTCCAGGTTGTCACGCCGCCCATCGTGCAGGGCCGCCATACGGCGCTGGCCTTCGGAGTCAAAGCGCGAGAAGGATTTTTGCGCGGCGGCGATGGTGTCGTCGCTGATGTGCTCGATCAATTTGGCTGCTGCTTTCCAGGCATCTTCTTCGGTTTCGCGCACGATCACATGCAGGCGGATGCCGAACTTGACAGTACGGCCATGGCGGGCCGCGCGTTCGCGTACATCGGCGAGTTTTTCGGCGACGGCGGCCGGTGGTTCGCCCCAGGTCAGGTACACGTCGACCTGCTCGGCGGCGAGGTCGTGGGCCGCATCGGATGAACCGCCGAAGTACAGCGGTGGGTAAGGCTTCTGGACCGGTGGATAGAGGGCCTTGGCGTTCTGCACCTTCAGGTGTTTGCCTTCAAAGTCGACAGATTCGCCCTGCAATACCCGCCGCCAGATCTTGAGGAACTCATCGCTCACCTCATACCGTTCGCTGTGGTCGAGAAAGCTGCCGTCGCCACGGTTTTCATCGGGGTCGCCGCCGGTCACCACATTAATGAGCAGGCGGCCATTGGACAGGCGATCGAGGGTGGCGGCCATGCGCGCGGACACGGTGGGCGAGATAATCCCCGGGCGGATCGCCACCAGATAGCGCAGGCGTTCGGTCAAGGGCACCAGGGCCGAGGCAATCACCCAGGAGTCCTCGCAGGAGCGTCCGGTAGGGATCAGCACGCCGTGGTAGCCGAGGTTGTCGGCGGCCTGGGCCACTTGCTTCAGATAATTGAGGGTGACCGGGCGGGCGCCTTGGGTGGTACCGAGGAAATGGCCGTCGCCATGGGTTGGAAGGAACCAGAAAACATCCATGACAAGTCCTTGAGCGCTGTTCAACAGGGAGTGTTGCCTGGCCAACAGTTGTGTAAACAACAGTTGCGGCGTTGGGGACCGTTATAGAACGTCTTTTTTATTCCGTAAACGAACGTATTTCTATATTTATAGATCTTAAAGAAATATGTGGGATTGGCTGATAGCGACTATCACAGAGGATGATTTTTCCCAGGGAAGGTGCGGGAGTAGCTTGTATTCATCGCCTCAGCGCCCCATTCGCAGGACTTTCGCCATGAACTATTCACTCTCTGTCGCCTTGTTGTTGGTTGCTTCTTTCCTTGCCGGTTGTGCCACTCACCCGGCACCTGAGTTGCGCCCGTATACCGCCGAGGAAACCCGGCAATTGGCGATGGAGGGGCTTAACCGTCGTGGTTTGTCGTTTGACGAATATCAACAGAAGAAGGCTGAGCTGAATGCCCAGCCACAGAAACCTTTTGGCTTTGATCGCCAGGGTGAAATGAATGCCGAGCGCAACGTGACGCTGCATGGGCGCCCCAGCTGAAACAATAGGCGGCGCCCCAGGGCCCGAAGTTCCGAACAGGAGCTTCGGGCTTTTTGTTTTCCATCCTTTTGATCGAGCCTGTTAAGCTCAATTTCAGGAGCGTTCCTACGCACTTTTAAATTCTTTAACGGTATCCGATCAGGTTAACCTGACGATCTCTGTACTGGTCGCTGCCCCTGGGACGCTGATCTCGGGAACATGCTCTGCGGGTTTTTAACGTCATGAATGAACGTCCTTTGTATTTCGACTACGCCGCCACCACACCAGTGGATGAGCGGGTCATCCAGGTCATGGTTGAGT